>Ga0209624_10000019_pt1 | contig 175395 bp, 166 predicted proteins | sample JacPinW_OM2H0_O1_FD_188565 | JGI IMG/M metagenome (GOLD analysis project Ga0209624, IMG submission 188565) | Forest soil microbial communities from Algoma, Ontario, Canada - Jack Pine, Ontario site 1_JW_OM2H0_O1 (SPAdes) (version 2) | ecosystem: Environmental > Terrestrial > Soil > Boreal... | reverse complement strand
AAACGAAAATCTGGCGTTGCGAGAACAAATCGATCGCGACTCGATGTTCGAAGACATCGTGGGCTCCTCGGAAGCGCTGCGAACGGTGCTTCGGCAGGTCGGCAAGGTGGCAGCGTCCGATTCCACGGTGTTGATACTGGGAGAAACCGGCACCGGAAAAGAATTGATCGCCCGCGCAATCCACAAGCGATCCAAGCGCGCTGAGCGCGCATTTATCGGCGTGAATTGCGCCGCCATCCCGCCTTCTTTGATCGCGTCGGAGCTCTTCGGTCACGAAAAGGGCGCTTTTACGGGTGCGACGCAGCGCCGCATGGGACGATTTGAATCGGCCAATGGCGGCACCATCTTTCTCGACGAAGTCGGCGACTTACCTGCGGAAATCCAGATAGCACTGTTGAGGGTTCTGCAAGAACGTGAAATCGAACGCGTGGGCAGCAGCCGGCCAATCCCGGTTGACGTGAGAGTGGTTGCAGCCACGCATCGCGATTTGAACGCGCTCGTGGAACAAGGCCAATTTCGGGAAGATCTGCTGTACCGGCTCAATGTGGTACCCATCGAGATGCCGCCGCTGCGAGAACGAGTTTCTGACATTCCTTTGCTGGTCGAATACTTCATCGATCGCTTCGGGAAAAGGGCGGGAAAGAAATTCAAAACGATTGATAAGAAATCTCTCAAGTTGTTCGAGGGATATGGCTGGCCGGGAAACGTTCGCGAGCTACAAAACGTGGTTGAGCGGGCTGTGATCCTCTGCGAGGGCGAAACATTCTCTGTAGAGGAAACGTGGCTGAAGGGAGAGCCACGGTCAAGATCCGTGCGGCCGGGGCCGCTCAATGGTGTGCTCGTGAAACAGGAAAAGGAAATGATTGAAGTCGCGCTAGCAGAAAGCAACGGTCGAATCTCAGGGGCGGCAGGTGCCGCAGCGAAATTGGGCCTACCATCGCGAACGCTCGACTCCAAGATCAAGCGTTTGAAAATTAACAAATATCGATACAAGGATCCACGGGCTGACTGAATCCTCGGCGCCGCAATTAAACCTATCGCCATTTCCTCGCCAGACAGGAATTCCTGAACTTTAAGGACTTACCCGCAAGCCTAACTTCCATCCCGGCAAGCAATTGCGAATGGCTTGATTTTTGCATTATTCGATTGTTCTTCAGAGCACAGAACTATGACGCTGAAGATCAGACGAGTTGCTGGCCAGCGCGAGATACAGATCTGCCTGAGCGGCCAGCTTCGGTCTGAGCACCTTGGTCAAGTGAAGTCAGAAATAGAGCGTGTTGTACAACCGGTGAGCTTGGATTTGGAGGAGGTCGACCTCGTGGACGTTTATGCAGTTCGCTTCCTGAACGATTGCGAGTCTGCGGGCATTCCGGTGCTGCGATGTTCCCCATACATCAGAGAGTGGATGATGCGCGAGCGAACTCAAACAGAGGCGCCCCCCGAAGGAAAGTGACCTCGAATAATTCGCGGCCCAGAGCCGGATTTCACGGGACTCAGGCGAAACCTGAAGAATATGAGCGGAACGCACCGAGCGATTGGAGTGTCAAAGCCGGGTCAATCTTGGTTCGACTACAAAGGAGTCACACCATGCCCATGATTGACGTGTACGCGGCTGCAGGAACTTTCTCTGACAAGCACAGGCTGGCCCAAGACTTGGCCAATGCCGTCATGCGGTGGGAAAAGGTTCCGCCGATCAATCTATTCAAAAACAACACAGCGGCGTTCGTTCACGAGCTACCAGTCGAAGCGATTTCGAACGCAGCCGGCGCGAGCAACTATGTGCGCGTGCAAGTGCTGACGCCAGCCGGTGTATTGGATCGTGAAAAGCAACTTGGAGTGGTGCGGGACCTTACCGACATCGTTGCGGCTGCGGCAAATGATGCAGCCCTGGCGAATCGGACTTGGGTTCTTATCACCGAATCGCCTGAGGGCGGCTGGGGAATCAATGGCCACGCAAACACGGGCGCAGACATCGTGGCAGCCGCGCGGGCGGAGTTAGCAAAGTCAGGTCAATAAAAACCAGGGAATCTTGGAATAACCGACGACAACATCAGGCGCTCGAAATTGGATGATTCAATGAAGCCCAAACTAGAGAGGAGAATCAAAATGAAGAGGATTTTCGGGGTGGTGGCGCTCGTTGCTGTGCTATTGGGAGCGACTCTGCTGCTCAAAAGGACTGTTGGAGTGGCAGCAGGGGCGGCTGCAGCCGGCATCAAGAACGTAGTTCTGGTGCATGGTGCATTCGCCGATGGTTCAGGCTGGGAGGGCGTCGCGAAGATACTTGAGAAGGATGGCTACACGGTATCAGTCGCGCAGCCCCCGGAAACTTCCTACGCCGACGACCAAAAGTACACGAAGGCCGCAATCGACGCAATGGGCGGGCCCGTGGTTCTGGTGGGCCATAGCTACGGCGGGGCTATCATCAGCGAGGCCGGCAACGATCCAAACGTTGCGGCGCTTGTTTATATTGCCGCCTTTGCGCTCGATGAAGGTGACAGCTGTGCATCGATCGAACAGGCTCTGCCGCAAGCGTCCAAGGCATTCAAATCGGACAGCAATGGCAACTGGTGGATAGACGAGGCGCATTTCGCGGCCGATTTCGCGGCAGATATTCCCGCCGCCGAGTCCCAGTACATGGCTATCTCGCAGGTGCCGATCTCGACCGACGCGTTCACCCACAAGGTCACGTCGCCCGCCTGGAAGACGAAGCCCACCTGGTACATGGTGGCGACGGCAGACCGGTCGATCAATCCGGACCAGGAGCGCATGATGGCGAAGCGCGCCAATGCCAAGACGGTCGAAGTGAATGCCAGCCATGTGGCGTATATGTCTCACCCGAAGGAGACAGCCAAGCTTATCGAAGAGGCTGCTACCTCCGCACCGGTCAAGCAGTAGCCAATAATCAAAGGAGAGAAAAATGACACCTACGCAAAGTAAGCCAAGCATCGTGTTCTGCCATGGGCTCTGGGCCGATGGTTCGTGTTTCAGCAAGCTAATCCTTCCGCTGCAGGCGGAGGGGTATGAGTGTATTGCGGCGCAGTACGGGCTCAATTCAACGGCAGAGGACGTCGCGTTAGTGAAAGCAACGATAGGCCGGGTCAGCAGTCCCGTGATCCTCGTGGGCCACTCCTACGGCGGAACCGTCATCACCGGCGCGGGAACTGATGATCGCGTTGTCGGGCTGGTTTATATCTGCGCGCTGGCTCCGGACGCGGATGAAACTTCTCAGACGCAGCAGGGAAATTTCCCGAAGACCGACGTCTTCTCCCACATTGAAGTTGTGGATGGACGTATCTGGCTGCGTCCTGAGGGCTCCAAGTACTTTTGCGGAGACCTATCAGAGAAGGAGCAGAAGCTAGTTTGGGCGACGCAGGGCGTCCCCAAACCCGACCTGTTCGACGCGAAGGCCGGGGGAACGGCTTGGAAATCGAAGCCAAGCTGGTACATTGTCGGTAAGAAAGACCATACCGTGCATCCTGATCTGGAGCGAGCGATGGCAAAGCGGATGGGCGCGACTACGTATGAGCTTGACAGCAGCCATGTGCCGATGCTGTCGCTTCCTGAACGGGTGATCGATGTGATCCGGGACGCGGCGAAGGGAGTTCAGAAGACTGCGGCGGCGGGGTGACGCGGGTTGACGAGGCAGTTGACGGAGCAGTTTGTTTCCTCGTAAGTCAGAGGAACATCAGTTACGTAAATCGAGGCACGGCGGGTGGGTTCCCGGAGGCGGGAGCCTCCGGGTCCTGAATTATTTTTAGTGTGTTGACGCACGGGTTTGTTCGCGCGACACGGAGAAATTCAAAAGGCCTCGGGTCTGAAGACGCGAGCTACATGAAGGGCACATTCAGAGTTGCCTTGACGAGGAACTTTGAAGAGGTGGCGGCACGATCCTGTGAGCCGCTTTTGAACCGTAACGTAAGTCCGTTGTTACGGTACATCGTTCTAGGTATAGCTACCTGCTGGGTTTGCCCTTATCTTCGCTGCACAATTTCGCTCACTAATGCGAATACGCTGCTCAAATATTTGAGCAAAAAGGAAGTATGCACATGATGGCAATCGGGCGAACTGATGTGGCAGATGATTCGAATGTAACTGGAGTGTCGTGGGCGGCGGTTATTGCAGGGGCGTTTGTTACGGCAGCGCTTTCGCTGGCACTGCTCGCGCTTGGCACTGGGATTGGATTGTCGGCGATTTCGCCGTGGGAGAACTCCGGCGCTTCGAGTTCGGCGGTGAGCGTGGGCGCGATCGTTTGGTTCATCCTGGTGCAATTGGTGGCTTGTTCGATGGGCGGTTACTTGGCGGGGCGCTTGCGGACAAAGTGGGTGAACGTTCATACGCATGAAGTTTATTTCCGGGATACCGCTCATGGCTTTCTTGTCTGGGCCGTGAGTTTCGTTGTTGTAGCTGCGTTTCTGGCATCGGCAGCGACGGCGATGCTCGGGAGAAGGCACGAGGGCGGCGCGGGGGCCGGGGCTGGCGGAACTGTTTCTCTCAATCAATATTTCGCTGACGAATTGCTGCGCTCGCATACGGCGAATGCCAGCGACGCTGCCATGCGCAGCGAAGTTGATCTCATCCTAGCCAACGGGCTTCGACAAGGCAGCCTGCCGCCTGAGGATCGTTCCTATCTCGCCAGCATGACGGCGGTGCGAACGGGTATGGTTGAATCCGATGCTGACAAAAGAGTCGGTGACGTTTTCGCGCAGGCACAGCAGGCGGCCGATCAAGCGCGCAAGGCCGCGGCGCATTCGCTCTATTGGACTTTTCTTGCGTTGCTTGTCGGCGCGTTCTGCGCGAGTTTTGCTGCCACCATTGGAGGCAGGCAACGAGATAATGTGGTGGTCATCTAATTAAGAGTTCGATTGAGTTTGAATAGGAGAATTCACAATGCGCTCCATTTTGCTGTTGCTGCTCGGTGTACCGATTCCCATCATTATTTTGATCGGACTTTTTAGTCACTTCTGAAGCCGCTCATGGCCTTTTAAGACGAATGAGGAGGCCGAATGGCCGCGATTGAATATGGAAGCTATTATTGGTGCGTAATTTTGGAGAGCCCGGAGGCTGGCGCTCCTGGAGAGTCCGTTCATCTTCACGCGGATGATTTGGCGATCGAGACGAATGGCGGACTGACGTTTCGAAGCGCGGGGAGGCGCCCGGCGGGCGCGGAACCGAAGCAAAAAGACGACAAGCAGGAAGCAAAAGATTCCAGCCAGGATACCGGCGAAGATAAGAAGGACGAGAAAGACGGGAAAGACGGTAGGAATGATAAAGCGAACAACAATATGATTTACATCGCGTTCGCGCCCGGGACCTGGAAGGTCGTCTATGCCGCCAAGTTGACGGATGGTTCCCCTGCTTCGGTTGAACACTGGAACACGGCGCGTGGAAACGGCGAGTTGCCCACGGAAGTGCCGCCGAACTCAGGCGCGGCCGGATTTCCGGCGCGCGAATAACGCCGGCGCAATCTTGCGCAGGCGCAATCGGCGGAGGTTACGTCGCTGGGGACATACGCGAAGGCCAAGTCGGCGCTGGAGCGGGCGGTGGGGCTGAAGCTCAGGAACAATAATGTGAGCTTGGAAGAAGCGTATGCCGGGCAGCTCTCGCATCCCGCAAGCAAGTTGCCGCCGCCATAAGCGCCCGGTGAACGCTGAATGACCCTTGGAACTTCAAGTGTACGTAAGGCACAAAATTTAGTCGAACGTCATTTGACGCGCGCGAAGAATTAGTGCGATCGGCCCTTGCAGCCTGGATGGTTGCAGCGGCAATCGATGTCCGGAGTCTTTTCCATCGCTTCGCATTCGACACTGCAGTACTTCTCCGTGGTGGTGCAGGAGCAATTGGGGTGCGCGCACTTTTTTGAATCTGCCATTTTGAGTTGGCCTCCATCACGTAGATGCTAAGCGCGGCGAGAAGGTGTCAGGTTGCTAGATAAATTGCCGAGCCAATGGACGAATTCGCAAGTGCTCCTCAATTGGGAGAAAGTTCCGAGGAATCAAGTTCGTCAGAATTCCTTGTGGACTCGAACGCCTAGCGCATAACCGCCATTTTGATCGCGTAGAGCTGTGATCGAGGTGCGCTTATTTACCTTGTATTCGAGCTCCACCGTTTGGCTCTGAGTGTTGGTGACATCCGTGCTGAAGGTCAATAGCAGGCTGCCGGTCACGCGTTCTTGAATGGCGACTTGAGAGCCCACATTCCCCTGACTATTGGTGGCCAGGGGATTAATGTTCAATTGCGAGATGCCGGTAACATTTTCGAGCTTTCCAGCCACTTGGCTGCTCACGCCGTCGGCGAGCACGGATTCCGCACCCATGGCCGCGGATTGCGAGGGCGCAGATGCCGCCTCCGCCGTTGTGTTTCCGAACGCGAGCAGGTGAATGATGTCCGCCGGAGGGAGGCTGGGATCGGAAGTGTAATTGGTGCGCAGGCGATCGACAGTGCCGGAGAGATTTAAGGTGACGGTGTATTGCTCGACGGTGGTTTGAATGTAGAGAGCGAGAACGGGCTCGGTGCGGGCGGGATTCACGAACTGGATGCTGCCGGACTGGATCTCGAAACGCTTGCCGAGGAAAAATACTTCGCCATTGGTCATCGAAATTCTTCCCAGTAGAACAGGAGATGCGGCGGTACCAGTTACGTTCAAATTCGCCGAGCCAGCGATACTGACTTTGCTGCTTGCGAGATTCATGTCCTGTGCGGACTGGACGGCAACATTTAATTTCATATTGTTCTCGAAGCTCGATGACGGGGCGCCGGAGGAGTCTTCTGAAAACTGGCCGGCGAAATTGGAGAGATCGAAAGCTTGCGTGAAGGATAAACGATCCACGAGCACACGGCCGGTGAGATTCGAGTCGTTCGGAGTGCCGTGGAGATTGACGCGCCCGCTGAGAATCGAGCGCAAGCCTTCCGGATAGCGAATGCGAACGGATTGGGCGGTCAGAGCGAGGTCGAAATTCGTATCGCGACCGTAGATCACAAATCCTTCCGCGGAAATTGTGCCGCCGCCGGCGGTTCCGGCGAATTTGGCGATGTCGGCGCGCATGCCTGATAAGTTAATTTGTGCGTTCAAATTTTCGATGCCTACGGGCACGGCTTCGGTGGAGAGCGCCGCGTCGGTGATGCGCAATTCGCCTTTCATTTCGGGAACTGCGGAGTTTCCTTGAGTGGTTATGTGAACGTCTATGCGACCGGATGAGCGAACGTTCGGCGCGAACTTTTGCAGCGCGGTTAAGTCCACGGAGCCATCGGCTGAGAAGGCGTAATGCGGGGCAGCGTCTGTCTTCAACGCCTTCAACGGTAAACTGACTGTGCCGCCGAGTGTGAGGTTTGTGCCTGTGCCTTGAATCTGGGTTGAGGCTAATGTTACGGCGCCGTCGCGATAGTCGGCCTTTAGCGGATGAACTAGGGCGATTTGCGCGTCGCCGGAGGCGACGTCTAGAGTGGGAATTTCCAAGTGAGTTTGGATCTGTTCCGGCGCTTTGAGCGGACCTTGAAAGCTCAAATGGATTTCGGTTTGGCCCTTGATATTGGCGCTTTGGGACGGAAGAAATTGCGCGAGGACAGCGGCTATCGGAAGCGACTTTACGTCCACTGTTCCGCTGACGTTTTGCTGGCCGGTGAGTTCGACGCTTCCTTTCGCTTCGACAGATCCTTGATCGAACATGGAATGGAGTTCGAGGTTTCCGCGGCCGTGCGCGACGGTAGCCTGGGCGGTGAGGTTCGAGACGGGATACTCGCGAATTTTTAACTGAGGGACGGAGAGGTTCAATTCAAGTTGTGGATCTTTGAATGTGCCGTGGCCGCTGGCGGAAATATTTAATACGCCGCCAATCGTGCCGCCCTTTTGCAGAACGGAGACCTGTTCAAGTTTCAGGCTATCGGAGTGAAGCTTCGCGTCGAATTCCTGCGTTGGCAACTTGTATGTGGCGTCGGCGAGAATTGCTCCGGCAGGAATCTCGAGATCAACAACCGTGTGAACGCTGCCTTGTTGGAATTGAGCGTTGATTGCGAGTTTGTTGAGCGGCTCGTCCCAAGCTGTTCCGTGGGAAACGGCAAGCGTTCCATTGCCTTCGAGAGCTTGCTTTGTGCCGCTCAAAGATAATTTCGCGGTTATGACCCCGGTGACTGGGTAATGCAGTTCTGCGATTTCTTGAGCATCCGCGATAGATACGTCGGTCGCGGCAGCTTGCAGCGACAGGGGGCTGTTTGCCGCGAGCGACCAGTTCTGAAGTGCAGCGCGGCCGCCGAAAGTTATTTGGCCGCGCGGATCACCGATCAACTTGCCATTTTGAATATCGACCTCGGAAGATCTCGCGTCAAGATTAAGGGCAAGTGATTTCCAGCGGCTGCGATCGACAGCGAGCTGTTGGAGTGCAAGCTGGCCCTGGATTCGCGGATCGCGTGTAGATCCGGTAACGCGAGCGTTGAAGCTGCCGCTGCCTTGAAGATTGGGAATCACGATGGGCGGTTGGCCTGGAGGCCGCATCGTGTTTTCGACGAGGCTTACCAGAGTCTCCACTTCGTGCAAATCGCCAGCCGCAGCGACCACATTTACGTCGGAATTTGCGCGCCCGCGTGAATCGAGCGCACCGGAGATCGTAATTTTTGTAGTTGCGGTTTGTAGGTAGGATTGGCCGAACGAAATTCTGTTGCGCGGGCCGTCGTAATCGGCTTGCACCAAACCGTTGAGCGGGATGTTTGAAGGCGATGGGGCTGGATGCTGCGGGCTCGAGACAGCCAATCGCACGTGGGCGATCGCATTTTGAATTGGACCGGACCAGGACGCCTGTATGTCCATGTTGGTGGTGCCAACAAGCCGGAGTTTGCTGAGGTCCCGTGGGCCTAATGCGTCGCTGGCATTTGCGAGAGAGACGCCGTTTAGGGAAAAAGTCAATCGCGAGGACGGCGCGGAGGAATCCGCGCGCAACATCGTCCAGCGCGCTTTCGCTTGCCCGCCGAGTATCTCGGCCACGATGCCGTCAACTCGAATGTTCGCGTCTTTCAATTCGTAGTTGGCACGGAAAGCTTTCGCTTCCAGTGTTCCCTGACTTGTTCGCAAGGCTAATTTGTCGCTACGCAGCTGACCATTGACGAGCAAGCCGGCGAGAAACGATTGCTGCGCCTTGGGGTGATAACCGATCGTTCCGTCCAGGGCGACTTCACCGACAGGCACCGATGCTAGCTTGAGAGCACTTGCCAGTTCGCGCGTAAGCAGAGTTCCTTCATATTTGCCATCAATCTCAGGATTCGCGTAGTTCGTGAGCGTGGCATCGGCGCTGAGGCGCGATGAGCCGCTTGTGATGGTAAGAGGGCTGACGGTGAAGGCGGTGCGGCTGGCGGTGAATTGCGCTTGCATGGCGTGCTCCATCGGTTCGAGCTGCTGGGAAACCAAGCGGCCGCGATCGTAAGAAAGCGAGCCTTTATATTCGCCCGACCAGCGGCTGTAGCCGGCGTCGAACTTCAAATCGTGGAGTTCCGCGTCGAGCGGCACTTGGGCGTCGTTGTAATAAATCTCGCCGGAATGAATCGCGCAATCCTGAATTGCTAGATTAAAAAAGGCGTCCGTGCCGCTGGTGTGCGAGTTCGAGGGAGGAGGAGTGGGCAGGTTGCTGCGTCCTTGCGAGTCGATTCTCAGGTGAACCACCGGTTCATCAAAAACAATCGAGCGCAATTCCAGGTCGCGGTGGAGAAGCGGGAGAAACTGAATCGCGAGCTCGAGATGCTTCACTTGCAAAAGCGGCGGGCTCGCCGGCGCAGGATCCGCGGCGCTACGAGCCGTAATGTCCGTCAAATCGAATGAAAGGCCAGTCCAGTGCGTCGATAAACCACCGATATTCAAACGGATGCCCGCTCGCTTGCCAGCCTGCTCAATGACCTCGGATCGCAGAAAATCCCGAAATCGTTGGGTATTGATCATGATGAGAAATAAAACCACCACTGCGGCAACGAACGCCGAAGTGAAAATCAAGATGCGCCTTAGGGTTTTTCTTTTGCTGGGTTTTACGTTGTTCATGTCAGTCATAAATTGCGTTCAATTGCGTCAGAAACTGGTTAGATTTCGAATCAAAATGATTGCCCAAGCGTCACAAAGTACTGCGCGGAGGGCACACCGGGTACCGACGTAATCCGATAGCCGACGTCGAATCGCACGGGCCCGACGGGCGTCTGATAGCGAAGGCCCACTCCAACGGAATGAGTAAAGCCTTCCGCGAATTGGCGGAAATTGATGGCGCTGTACACGTTGCCGCCGTCATAAAAAACAGCACCGCCGAGCCCAGCCTTGATCGGCAACGGAAATCGCGCTTCGGAATTAAAAATGAATAGCATGTCACCGCCGACGGGCACGCTGATCAGAGTGCAAGTGGATTGAACGGCGGGATTGCTACAGACCGGCACCGACCTCTGCGGCCCGGCGCCGTTAATCGGGAATCCTCTCAGGGAATCCGCACCGCCAGAGAAGAATCGTTCGCTGAGAGGAACGTCGCTGCCCGAAAACGGCTTGGCGAGTCCCAAGCGAAAATTGTTGGCCCATACCAGCCACGGCTTAACGGGAACGTAAAAGGCACTTTGCCCGAGGAAGCGCACGAAACTGGCACTCGAGCCCAACGATTTCGGAGTGATTCCAAAATCGAGAGTTTGATATACGCCGTGGTGCGCATCGAGGGGCTTATCGCGGCTGTCGCGGACGAACTCGCCCTCGAATGTGGATAAGCGCACGTGTTGATCTTCGGGCAGCACCAAGCCCGGGATCAGGATGTCATACAGGTTGGTGCGCTGAAAGGTGTAGCGAACAATCACATTTTTTGTTCGCTTTTTGTCCAAAGCCTTTTCCACTTGAAATGAAGCTTGCGCCAGCTCCGCGGTGAAAATTGGATTCTGTGTCGTTCGTTCTCCGGAGACGCTCAAAAGCGAACTCCAGGAAGAGCCATGAAGATGAGGATCCGCGTAAGTAAAGAAAATTCGCTGATCCAGGCGCGACAAAACGGTGCCGATGGTGGCGGTCTCCGCTTTGCCTCGCAGATCGTGGCGCGCAAAATCGAATGAGAAGCGCGGCCCGACGTAACTCTTTTGGCTCACAGTGAAATTATTGCCGAGGCTGACGGGCGGAATCCCGGGTACGACGACGGAATTCAGCGGTATATTTCCGCTGCGTGGAATAATTTCGATGCCGCCGCCGATATCCATCGAATTGAGCGACGACTCGTGGACCTTGATGAGCACTTCCTCCTGGGTCTGATCCACGATGGGCCGCAACGGCTTGATGCTGGCCCAGTCGAAAATTCCAAGGTCGTATAGATCGCTTTCGGCCTGCAGGAAATGTCCTTCGCTGAGCGGCTGTCCGGGCTTGATTTGGACGCCGGCGAGCGATTGAATAAAGCGGGGATTCGTGTGCCTGGCGCCTAGTAAAACGACGTCGCTTACGCGAGCCTGCGGACCTTCTTCCACAGTGTAGGTCACGTTCATTTTATGCGGATTGTCTGTTGATGCAGTGACCGACGAGCGCAGGTTGGCGTTCAGATATCCAAGATCAAAGTATGCGGCCAGCAACTGGCTTCGGTCGGTCTCCAGCAGCTTCTGAGAGAAGGGCTTTCCCGGCTGGAGATTTAACGAATGCTTTTTGGTGAGCGTTGCCACTGTCTTCGTGTCATTGCCGACGACGGAGAGAGTGGCGACCTGATCCTGCGGACCCTCGACGATCTGAAACGTCACGTCCACCTCTGGCTTGAAGTCTTCCACCTTCGGCTGAATAGAGACGCCTGCGAAGCCTGCGTCTCTATACAGCCCAGTCAACGAACTGACACTCTTGCGCAATAATTGATCGCTATAGTCGCCATGCAAGATCAGAAAGCCTATTTTGACGGATACATGCTCTCTTAACTGTTTATCAGAAAAATAATCGTTACCGTCGAAATACACTCCCTTGACGCGATGTTTCGAGCCGGGACTGACCTCGTAAACAACATTTACAGCTCCGGGCTGTTTGTCCACGTGCGAGTCAACCGTGACATCAAAATATCCTTTATTCTGAAAGTAGGATTTGAGATTGCGCTCACCCTCGTCCACCAAGTCTTGGTCAACCGAGCCTTCTTCGTAGATAGGAATTAATCGCCGCATGGTTCGCTTGGAGATCCGCGTGCCAGCAACTCGAACTGAGACTTGCGGACCGACTACTACATCGAATGTAACGTCCACCCGGTTGGATGCCGGATCGTAGTTTGCAGAGGCCAGATGCACGGCGGGCGCCAGTTGCCCATCCTTTCTCAGATGCGCGCTAATGAAATCAATGGATTTTGTGACACGCGGCTCGGAATATTTTTGGCCGGGTCTTAGCGAGACTCCCTTAAGCCGTGCCCATACGCCGCGCAACGCAGTGCGCACTCGCGCGCTTCGTTCGTCCGGTAGACCGGTGAAAATAATATTGCGCACCTTCGCTTGTTTGTTGAGCGTGCAATGAAAAATCAAGTTAGCGATGTTGTGTGCGCCGTCGTGTTGCACTTCGACGCGCACATCCGAGGCAAAGTGGCCTTGCTTATGAAGATAGGTCCGTAGTCCCTCTTCGCCCTGCTTATCAAGGTCCGCAAAATACGGGGATTGTTCCGATATGTTTACGGCTTGCAGCAAGGCAGTGTAGGGAAAATGCGTGCCGGTCCCCGGAAACTGGATAATTCCCACGTATTCTGCGGGCTGCAGGATGAACAGAACGCGAATGCCGGCTTGCTCGGGCTGAATGTTTATTTGCACTTCGGAAAATCGATGCGTCTGCTGAAGGGCTTTGACGCTCGCGCGGACTGCATCGATCGAGAAAGGTTTCCAGGCTTCTTGCTGAATTAAATTGCGCATGGCTTGAAGGTCAACACCGTTTCCTGCTGCAACTTCAACCTGAGAAACGTTTTGCCCTTCGAAACCGGCATAGGAATCCGGCTGTGTTTGTTGCGCGGGAAGCGAAGGAGCGGCGACAAGCCAAAACAATAGGTAGAGCAATATCAGCGAGAAATCAGCGCGGTGCTTCACGTCTATCGGCCGTACGTCACGTGTCGGTGACATCCGCAGAGGCAGCGCGATCACCTAATCGCCATCCCGTTCGCCGGCCACTTCAATCTCGTGATCGGCTTCAGCTCCGACCAGCAAAATGATACTGGCGACGTAAATCCACAGCATCAAGACGATGACTCCTCCAAGCGTTCCGTAGATCGCCGGGTAAGTCGAAAAATGCTTCACGTAGACGTTTAGGCCCATCGTTGCGGCCACCAACGTCAAGACAACGAATGCCGTGCCGGGAGAAAGCCAGCGCCACGTACGCCTCCCCGCTGGCAACAGAAAATTCATCAGTTCCACTCCCACATACAGCAGCGCCAACATGACCATCCACCGTACGAGATCCCAAATCGCGCGCGATAAATTCCATTCCCGCAGCGACAGCGGCATCATCCTGACTCCCCAGTGACCAAGCAACACAAGGCCGAAGCACGCCACTGCAAAAATCGCCGCGAGAAAAGTGGCGCCCGTAGCGATAACACGCTGCCGCCAGTAAGGCCGTGTATCGCGGCATCGATACGCGATGCTCAACGATTCCATCAGGCTCAAAAAACCCGACGACGCGCTCCATATGGCTGCCACTACACCAAACGACAAGATGCTCTTCGATCCGCTCGCCAAACTCATAATGGTGGAGAATATGAAACGACGTGATTCATCCGGAAAGTAGTCAACGATCCAGGTTGCAAACGACTTCCAAGCGGTCGTTGAGGGAAGCCACCCTACGACAACGGACAGCACCAGAAAGAATGGAAAAAGCGAGAGGGCGAAATAAAATGACATTTGCGCGGCCAAATCAAAGCAGTCGTCCTCTTGGATGTGATCCCAAATCCTCTTGAGTGCAGTGCGATCCACGCGCCACCTTTTCGTGTCCTGACGCCCACGCGCATTCATGTTTCCAGTCGCTCGTACCGCGGAGCCTAAATTCCTGAAGAGTTTACTAGCCGCCCCGGGAGGCAGCCATCCCCAAATCCCTGTACCACGGGGTTCCTCAGGGAGTAGACACTGGATGCGAGGCTTTCGATGCCCGTCTGAGAATTGACAATAAGCACGGGGCATACGGTCATGGGTAGTGATTTACTGCTCCGGTCGAACAGTGGGACTCTATCTCAGGGCACTTCTTTCAGCTGGGCTGTCGAATGCATTAGTTCTCTAACGCTCTCTTTTTTAATGGGATGTTCTGGCGGGAATAACGCACGCCAAGCTGCGACGCGCAGACGCGAAACTTAGTTTACGATCGATAATTCGTGCTGTCGCGTATAACGGAAATCAGCTTTTCGGGCCTGATCGGCTTGGCGAGAATCTGAAAATGATGGCCCTGCTGGCGAGCCTTTTCGAGTAAGTCAACGGTCGCTGCTTGTCCCGAAAACAGGATGATTTTGCAATCGGGAACGACTTCTCGAATCTTGATTCCGACTTCGATGCCGTTCAGGCCGGGCATAATTACATCGCTGAGAACGATATCCGGCCGCAGGGTCTTGGAAATCTCAACCGCAGATTCGCCATCGGATACAGCTGTAGCCTCGAACCCTTCTTGGTTGAGTATTTCCACGACGGTGTCCGCGATCATTGCTTCATCATCGATCACAATAATTCTGATTTTGTCGTGGTGGCCCAAGCGCGGACGTTCATCGGGCGTGTGGGCCGGAGCTTTAGGAATCCATTTCGGATCACCAAATGAGGGGAGTATAGGGACAGTTGCAGCTTGCCTTTCCACGATCATGAGAGCTCCCGACTTCGCGCCTCTTAAGCGAGGGCTAGGCGTCTGGCGAATCTGTGGCCTGGATCTGTGGCCTTATTGACGCGGAGGCCGAGACTTCGGTTACGTCAAATCTGTTGCAATCCTATCCTTCGAAGGCTGGTCTGGCAAGAATACTGAAAACGCTGTCCAAGTTTTGCCGGGTTGAACACTGCTGCGCAAATTTAGCAAGCCCTGATGCTTTTTTATCAAGCCTAGCGTCAGCCAAAGGCCCAAGCCGGTTCCAACATCCTTCTTGGTAGTATAGAACGGCTCGAAAATTCTCTTACGATTTTCGAGCGCGATGCCAGTTCCATTGTCCAGGAACGTGACGCGAACGCCCTGCCGGACAGAACCATTGCGAGTGCAGGATTTCGAAGCGCGAATGACAAGAGAACCGCCCTCCGACAGCGCCTCGATTGCATTGGAGGTCAAATTGGCAAAAATCTGCCGAATTTCGCCCGGGAATCCGAGGATCTTGATGTCGTCGCCGTATTCTGGTCGAAGCACAATTTTCTTGAAGCCAAGCTTTCGTGAGTAAAGCGCCAGAACTTCTTTCAGTACCTCGGAAATGTTCACTTCAGAAGCTGAAGCGCTATCGCGATAAAATCCGAGCGTATTTTTGGTGATTTGAGCGATCCGGTCAAGCTCCTGGTCGGCCATCGTCAAATATTTTTGGACATTGACGGGCTGCTTTCGAGCTAAGTACACCAGGTTGGTTACCGCTTCCAAGGGATTATTTATCTCGTGGGCGATGCTTGCGGCCAAGCGTCCCGTGGCGGCGAGTTTTTCAGTCTGACGCAAAGCTTCCTCAGAGCGGCGCTGTTCGGTGACGTCCGTATTGGTGCCGAACCAGCGGACAATGCTGCCGTGCGCATCGCGAACGGGCTTGGCCAGCGTCAGGAAGAGACGAGATTCGCCATCCACGCCACGTAAGGGAAAAATCATCTCAAATGGCTGACCCGTCGCGAGCGACGCCCGCCATCGCTTTTCAACTTCAGGCAAGATGGCCGGATCGTGGAATTGCTGCCAGCCTCGTTCGGCCATTTGCTGTGGCGAGGTTCCCGTATATTCATACCAACGATGGTTATACCAAACCAGGTGGCCGTCTGGCTCAGCCATCCACGCCAATTGAGGAATGGAATCCGCGAGAGTCCTGAATTGCCGCTCGCTTTCGTTCAGCGCCAAATCGCGCGTTTGGATTTCAAGTAGCATCTCATTGAATGCGCCGACCAGAAACGACACCTCGTCGTGAGTACCGGTTTCGGGAGCGCGAAGGCCGTAATTTCTTTCTCGTGATACGCGCCGCGCCACGTCAGCCAAGCTAAGAATCGGCTCAGAGAGAACTCGCTGAGAGATTCGCGCCAATATGAGCGCGGCGATCAGAGACGCGCCCATAGTCGCGAGAAGGATCAACCCGTAGCTTGTGAGACGGTCATACACCGCACTGAGGTCGGACCAGATGTACACGATACCGACGGGTTTGCCCTCAAACATTATCGTTTGCACCAAACCGTACCCGCCGCTTTTAAACCACGAATATTCCTTCTGACTTGGAGCAAAAGGAGGCAACGGAATCGGCCGCGCAGGATTGTCACGCCAATAACCTGAGAAGAATTGTCCGTCGAGGCTGTAAATCCCCGCGTAAACGATGCGCCGCGATGCGCGCAAAGCTGACAAGGTATTTTCGGCGGACGCCGAATCATGAAAGATTAAGGGAGAGACTTCGTTCGCGCCAATAATCTGCGCTTGGACGGAAGTGCTGTTGATCAGCCTGGTGCGGAAGCTAAGGAAGTCATAGCCAAAAAGCGCTATAGAAGCCAGAAGGAGCGCTCCAGCGCTTACCATCATGTTCATGACGATGAGCTTTTTCGAGAGCGAATCTCGGATCTTCATCATGGCTTCACTTTGCTGATTACCTTTTTACCTGCGTAGCCACTTTCAATAGCTGAGAACTCAGCGTCAGGCCGCTTCTTTCTGCAGCGGCAAGATTTACTTCAAAGCGCACTTTGTTGTCCGTCAGTACAAACTGGATCATGCCACCGTCGGCCGTAAAACCGGGGGTGTCGCTGACTGTCAAAACGCCGGATTTTTCCACGGAATTTAGTATTTCCTTGATCCGAGGCGCCTCCGAATTGCTTATGAAAAGAATCCGGCAATTGGCGGCTTCGCGTGAATTCGCAATTCGTCTTGCGGCGAGTTTACGATTCTGGATCGTCTCGCCAGCGAGTATCGAGTCGAGATAAGGGCCAAAAGGATCGCGGCCCAAGACGCATATCTGGAACAAGTCATCCTTGCTTGCTGTTGGGTTTGCTGTCGGCCAATCGACGAATTTTCCGAAGTTATACAAATAAACAGCTTTCACCTGATATTCGAGCTTGGGTTGCTGAGCGTTGCCGAGAAGGGGGAATGCGAAAGATCCCAGAAACAGCGCAACGAACAGAATACGGCGTCGCCGAGCGACACTGGCTCTGCACGAGAACTGAGGAGAATTAGACCCCGACGAGGTGGTCACAGCCGTCAGTTTCCTTCGCTTCTCCAGACGAGTTTCCCGTAAAAGCTTCTCTTGATAGCGACGTTCGGGCCGGGATCGTTGGCAAATTCGATATGAGATGGCTGTAATAAATTGCGGCCGACGGCGGAAACTTCCCAATGATGCCAAAAGGTCAACGCGAGCCGTGCATCGCCCGTGGAATAGTCGGCTATGTGGATTCCGGGCAACGCGCTCACATATCTATAATCCAGGTCGAACATGACGCGTTTCGGTAAGTTGACCGACGACTGCACAAGCACCTGATGCTGCGGACTTGAACCGGCGATTATGGGCGAGGTGCCCACATCGGCTGACGTCGGGCTTTTCCTGAGAACCATGTGAAGGAAGGAATACGATCCACGAAGGGTAAAGAAACTGTAAGGCCGCCACTCCGGAGCAATTTCGCCTCCTGTCGTGGAACCCAATAATCCGTTGCGAAACTGAGCGGGCAAAAGAAGGTGAGTCGGCGGAGGATTTGACTCAATAAATGGCGCGCCGGTTATTTCTTCGCTGAAGAGATCGTGGTAGTCATTGAAGAAGGCGGCGAGGTCGACGTAAAGTTTTTTGGCGACTAGGACGCGGTACCCAGCCTCATACCCCATAAGCTTCTCCGATTGGAAGTCCGGATTAGCGTTAAATCGCGCGAAGTAGGGCAAGCCCGTCGGAGTGATTCCAATAAAGCCTGAAAGATAAAAGTCTCGTTCCGCGTCGGAAGGTGTGCGCACAGCGCGCGTCGCACCCAACCAGAGCGTTTGTTTGTCGCTCGGCGTCCAAAGCAGCCGAACACTTGGTTCGGGCTCGAGTCCCGTGTAGTTGGTGACCAGGAGCTTCGTTCCAGCTTCCAGAACAAGTCGATTCGGTATCAGCGAAACATCGTCTTCCACAAATGCCGTATAGAGTTGATCAGTTCGATAGGCCGGGCTGAAATAGAGGCCCGGTGTGACTTCCAATTCGTGGCCACGGCTGGCGCGTCCGCCCAAACCCCACGACAAGTGATTGCGCGATCCAATGTGAAATCGCTCGAGAAAATCAACGTCAAAGGTGTTCCGGAGATCGCCAAAGTTTGGCTCGAGACGATTGGTTCGGTCGTAGTAGACCTGCAATTGAAGGTCGTCGCCCTCGCGAAAGGTCCTTGTCCAGCGCCCCAATACGTTTCCGCCGGAAAGAGCTTCATTTCCGGTGATGACTTGCTGATAAGGCGGGGAGTAGTTAACCTGCGTCACTGTTTCGCCTGCCCGCTCGTCGTAAATATCGCCCTGAAGCGTGAACGCGTCTCGGGAGCTCTTGTTCCAATCCACCCGGAATCCACCCTGCACAGCCGCCCAGCGGTCGTAGTCATTTCCATCCGAGTGAATCTCCGCCGAACGGTTAAAGGCCTTTTCGTACACGCGATACGAGAGCCCGTTTCCGTTATCTCCTCCGTAACGCACGCTGGCAAAACCCTGTTCCTCGTCTCCGCCTCCGGCGACCGCCAATACTCCTTGCGTGTCTTTACTACTCTTTGTGATGATGTTGATCACGCCCTGAACCGCGTTGGGTCCCCAGACAGTGCCGCCCGGTCCTCGGATAACCTCGATACGATCGATATCTTCCATCACGGTGTCTTGCACTTCCCAATAGGTGCCCGTCAACAGGGTGCTATAGACGTTCCGGCCGTCGATTATGACGAGCACGGAACGTGATAGGCGGCTCCCAAAACCGCGTATTCCAATTGACCATTTATTGCCATCAATGCGAGCGACTTCCACGCCGGGGGCTAGCCGCAGCGCCTCGGGTATGGAAGTGGCACCGGAGCGCCGAATGTCCTCCTGCGTGATTACGAAAATAGCAGCGGCGGTCTTCCAGACTTGCTCCGGAGCCTTGGCCACACTGGTCACTTCTAGATTCGCCAACTGCTCAAGGCTAAGTTGTTTCAGTTGATCTTCGGGGGCGGGGTTTTCCTGCGGCCTCGCGGCGGTCGCGACGAATCCGAGTGCGATGAAGAGCAGGAGGAATTTGCACGGTAACGATGTCGTGGGGTTGGGTCGCACGCAAGCCTCTCTATTGAGTTCAAATTGCGAGCTGAGGACCGGGGCGCGCGGCAACGCCGCAACAACCGTTCCAATTCCGCAGCCGATTCACGAACGATTCGCCTGAAAAAAACTTCTCAATCATTCAATGGACGCCGGTCAAGTAGAGCGCTCACAAAATTCAGCAACTCCTCGGACCGGGTGCTTCCCTTCATGATCCATTGGTCAACGACGCCAGCCGCTTCTCCTGGCAGATCCGCAACTCCGGAAAGCACGATGATGGGCACAGCAGGGTTGATCCGTTTCAGTTCGGATGCCACGACGGTGCCTTTCATTCCTGACATCCAGTAGTCGAGTATTACGGCACTCACCTTCTCCGTCTGGAAGAGCTTGATGCCCTCCTCTCCAGAGCGAGCCTGGATGACGCGGTGGCCGGCTGTCTCCAACAACAGCTTCCGCGGCAACAATCCCGCCACCTCGTCGTCGATGCACAAAATCGTGGCTGCCTTGCCGTTGGATTTCTCGCCGTTGGTGTGAGCACTCTCGAGTTCATCAGCGCACAAATCACCTTCACGTCGGTTCGCCGAATCAGGCACCGGTAGCACGGCGGTTACGGTGGTTCCCTTTTGGTCGGACGAAATATTAAACCGCCCGCCAAATTGGCGAATCCGTTCGCGCACACCGCGCAATCCGACACCGGAACTCTCGCCAGACGAGATTCTTGACTGGAGATCGCCAGGAATTCCTCTTCCCTGGTCGCTTACTTCCAAAGTAATTTCACCGGCGGAACGCGCGATCCTCACAAGCGCCGTCAGGCTTCCTGAATGCCGATGTACGTTTGTCAAAGTCTCCTGGACGATGCGGAAGAGCGACAGAGCGAGCTCGCGAGGCAATCGTTTACTGAATCCTGAATCTAACTCCGTTTGCACCGTGATTCGGCTTCGTTCGGCAAATCCTTCGACGTACCAGCGGACAGCCGACTCCAAGCCAACTTCATCCAAAAGGGGCGGGTGCAAAAGGTGAGACATGGTGCGAAGTTCTTGTGAGGCTTGTTCGACTAAGATGGCATTTTCATCCAAGGATTGTTGAGCGTACACGCTCAACTTGGTTCTTTCGTCAGCCAGCGTTGAAAAATTCATATTCATCGCGGCAAGCAACTGACCTACGCCATCGTGCAATTCGCGAGCAATCCGCCGTCGTTCCTCGTCCTGTGCGTGCAGAAGTTTTCCGGAGAGTTCTCTGAGTTCATGGGTGACATTCTCTAATTCCTGAGTACGTTCCGAGATTCGAGTTTCCAGCGTCTGGACCAGAGTTTGAAGTTTCCGCTCAGCTTCCTTGGTCTGAGTGATATCGATATTCACTTCCATGATGGATTCTAAATTTGATTCTGCGTCGCGCGTCAAGGCCCACCGCGAAAGCACCGTAATGCGCTCTCCATCCTTGCGCGTGTGGACAAGCTCGCCTTGCCAGCGATCCTCGCGACGCAACCGCGACGTGATCGAATCGAGAGGCTCGGCGAATTTGGTCTGAAGCAGCGTGTGAACGATGCGGCCGAGTGCCTCTTCACGCGTCCAGCCGTACAACTCCTCTGCGCCTTTGTTCCAGTACGTAATTCGGCCTTTCTCTCCGAGCACAATCACCGCATTGAAACTGAAGTCCAAAAGCCGGGCCTGTTTTGCCAACTCGTCCTGCAAAATATTCCAAGCGGTGACTTCCTTCCGTAGAGTCTCTTGGGCTTCACGCGGCTCGCTATCATCGCGAGAGTTGACTGCGAAACCGATCGGGGCGCTTCCTCTTTCGGCCGGCGAGACTCCTGCTTTCTGCTTCAGAATTTCCTGACGATCAAGATTCTGATTATTGCCGTCGGAGGCCGATGGCGGGACGTAGGTCTCGTGACCAGCGATTTTCTCGATAGCTGCGCGAAGGTCAGTCGAGATCGTAAATTTGTCCAAGTAAGCGCGTGCGCCCGCACTCACCGCTTGCCGAACTAACTCCGGGGCGACGTGCTGGCTGATTACGACGATCTCCGCTTCGGGGACGACGCGTTTAATTTGCCGGATCGCCTCCAAACCGTTCATGCGCGGCATGCTGATGTCCATCACCACGACGTCTGGACGCAACGCCGTGGCTTTTTCTACGGCATCCAGGCCGTCAATCGCTTCGCCGCAAACTTTAAACGTTGGCTCGACTGCCAACACTGAACGGATGCCGCGCCGGATGAGTTCTTGATCATCAACCACCAAAATACGCATCGTCCGCGGACTCCGAACTAACCCTGAATCGAGTGGTAAGGCTTTGCCGACTATTGAGGCTTCCCAAGCAAACGGGGCCCCAAGGTACACCAAGAGCTAAATGAAATCTCCGAATGATACTGGTAAGGCGCGGCGTGCCTAAATACAGAGTTCACTGTATCCGGCGACAACTAGTTAACGTCGGGCGGACGCCCAAGTGCGAGTTCTAAGTAAGTTTACCGAGTGGGCCGGGTAATTCCCTGTATTTTCAGGCTTCACTATTCGTGGTTGTCTAGGCCTCGCATGACGCTCGCATAAAGATGGTTCCAACACGGTCCGGACATACACCGAGGCGCTTGTGAATTGGGATCAAATTGAAGGCAAATGGAAGCAGATGTCCGGGAAAGTCAAAGTGAAGTGGGGCAAGCTGACAGATAACGATATAGATGTTATTGCCGGCCGAGAAGAGCAACTGATCGGAAAAATTCAGGAGCGTTACGGTATCGCCAAGGAAGAGGCTCAGAAACAGGTGGAGGAATTCTCGAAAACTGTGAAATTCGACTCCGTGCCAGATGAAACCGATTCTACTGCCACGGCTAAGGGACCTCGCGCGCGCGGTGTGGCCGGTCGCTGAAGAATTACTAAGTCGAATTTAGGAACGCAACGCGCTAGAAGAAATTCAGGAATGCTGCGATCACAACGAGGTGCATGGTGAGTGCAAGCTCCCAACCTTCAAGTTGTAGGGAAATATCCCCGCTTCATCGAAGCGCCTCCATCGGATCTCGCCCGCGACGTGGTTTCGTTTCCTCCGGCATTTCCGCGGACGAGATTTCTGAAAGCGATCTCGACAATTCCCGACGATGCGCCTTCCGCCTCGGATTTCGCATAACGCGGACCAAAGAAGACGCCGAAGATGTTCAACAGGAGGCGTTGTTGAAGGCGTATACACACGCCAGCCAATTCGAAGGACGCGCGCGCGTCACGACTTGGATTTCGCGGATCGCGATCAATGAGGCGTTGATGTGCCTTCGCAAGCGGCGAGATGCGCTCCATGTGCCGCTAGAGGATTTCATAAATCCAGATGGTGCGCCAAGTATGAGCACTTCCTTGTCGTCGCCATTCGAAAGCCCTGAGGCCGCGTACTCACGCAAGGAACTGAGAGGGGTGTTAATCTCCGCGCTCCGCCAGCTTCGACCCATATATCGCGAAGTATTCAAGATGCGGGTCCTCGAGAATCTCTCCACGACCGAAACGGCAGAGATGGGGCGGCTCTCTGTGAGCACGGTGAAAATACGGATGCGGAGAGCCCGAACACAGCTTAGGAAGATCCTGCAAGATGCCCGAAATGAGCACTTGATTCAATCGCGCGCGTAGTGGCATTGTGTGCGGGGATTCGGTCGCGCGAGGAAACAGCGCTTCTTATGAAGCCGGTGCGTGAGCGAAATATGCGGCTACGCCGCACGGTACTGGTAGTAGTAGCGATCGTGGGTGGCTGCCTGCCCGCAGCGGCCCAAAATACATTTGTGCGCCTCACCACGATTTCCACCAAACCCGCTCGCACGAGCGAGCCCTCCGATCGAAGGTATTCTCTCCACGCAACATTCGGCTCACCTGTTCGACCAGCGAGCGAGCGCAATTCATTAGGTGCGCTCGCTTCTCCAGTGGCGAGCACGTACATAGACGAGCGCATGCCGGTGATTCTGCCCAGGTTCGAGGAGATCCGTACACTGTTTATGTCGCAATCCAGGTTGCCGGTGATGAATTTCGCGGGCGGGCACGTGCGATTGGCAGGATTCGGAAGCACGCTCGCGATGGGAAATGTTGAGCTCGGGCCCTCCGGCGCGGGTGGGCTGCTGGATTTCCATCCGTGGAGACACTACCAGCCAGGCGATCCGCGCTCGTTCGGATCATATGGAGTAAGTTTGGGATTTCACGTGGGGCGCGATTCTCAAGCTGGGCAGACGCGTGAAATTTGGCGATACGTGACGCGATTCCTCGAAGATGTCCGATAGCTTCCCAGACTGCAGTTGATGACAGGCCCCGGGCATAACGGCTAATTTCGATCCTGCTGTTAGATTCTTCAGATTCTAAGCACAGTTGAAATAACCAATGGCGCGCATCATTTCGACGGCCTCATAGCGATTCGTCGCTTCTAATTGGCGAATGATCCGGCGGACATGGTTCTTTACCGTGAACTCAGACAAATTCAGGCGATTTGCAATTTCCTTGTTTGTCAGCTTCTGGAAAAGCAGCTCAATGAGTTCGTGCTGGCGGCGGGTGAGATTGTATTTCGGTTCGAGGGCAGGCGGGACGCTGGGCTGAAGAGCTTGCCCGAAAACATGTTGAAACAGAGTGAAGCAAAGACGGGGAGGGCAAACAGCTTCGCCTTGAGCCACGCGGCGAATAGCTGCGATGACATCCGCAGCAGACGCATCCTTCAAGAGATACGCGGTCACGCCTGCACGTACCGCCTCGAGGAAGACTTCACGATCTTCACTCATCCCAAACAGTACAATTTTCAGCGGGCGCTCCTCCGGCTGCCTTGGGGAGAGCGTATTCACCCCCATAGCACAAAGCATTTGGAGGGAATCAATTAGAAGGACGTCACAACGATTTGCGGTCATCTCGCGCGAGGCCATCTCGGGGGAATCGCTATGTCCCGCGACAGCCAAGTCGGATCGTTTTTGTAGGACCCGGAGTAGCGCCTCCCGCAACAGGCGATTTTCGGCCACCAAATACACGATGACGTGTTCAGATTCAGGGCCGTAATTGCTTCTCTCTATGGCCGATTCCGCATAAATCTGGGGCATTCTTTAACCTCGCATTGGACCCGCACAAGTCCGTCTGAAAACTTACCGTCCCGGGTAAACGCGACAAATAGAGAATTTAGTGTACTAAACCGGAAAAATCAAGTTAGAGGAGAGTATATGCGCCTTGATTGCTACGGGATAGCAGATTGTCGATAAATTGCACACATTGAACTAGTTTACCGTCCTTGCCTTTAGTCCTCAGGCATGCCCCCAGCTGACCCCCATGGGGTTAAGGACCCCGAGGTCGTTGGCTCCAAGACTAGGTACTTCATTGGACCTTACATTTTTGCGGGCTCCAGCAAATACTGCCCAGCATACAAGGAGCCCGCCAATGGGGAACGCCATTCGCGTTTTGGTAGCCAATCGCCCGAAGCTGATGAGGGATCTGATCGTCAGCATCGTCGCGGAGCAGCCGGATATGGAACTGGTAGGAGAGGTGTCTGAAGAAGAGGAAGTGGACATCGCGGAGCGGATTCGACAAACGATGCCCGATCTGGTCATCGTGGCCCTCGACGATCCAAAGCGCCGGCCAGAATTATGCGACAGAGTTTTGAAGGAGTACCCCGGAACGAGCGTGATTGCCGTGCCCCCTCAGGCAAACCGCTGTGTGTGCTACTGGACAGTCAACAACGTCGAATCGCGCGACATTGAGCTTTCCGAAAGAGGTTTTCTTACAGCTGTCCGCGATATGGCTGAACGGGTCGGGGCTCGGCATTGATAGCCGCCATTACCAAAAACGAGGGATCTCTCATGCACTCCGCTTCGAAATTCTTGATATTTTTTGCGCTTTTCTGGAGCTGTGCTGCCGTTGTTCCGGCAAACGCCCAAGATCGCACTCAACAACAGGGTCGGACCTCGCGCAATTCTCCGAGTTATCAAGGCAGCGAGCCTCTTGACCTGGCGATGAATAATCAAGACCGAGTCGCCGCGTCTGCCGCTCAAATAAAGGAAGTTCTAATTGTAGATGCCGGAATCCTCGTGGAGCTGAAGCGATATGTCGCCAAGGAAGCTACGGACAATGGCCAGCTTGTAGACGATGCCGCACTGACGGATGTGGCGATTTTTGAGCGGCTCGAGCGGGATGTGCCGTTCCGCTCTTTGGCAACGAGATTGGTCCAACGCTACGGGTATCTCCTTCCGAGCGTCAATCCGCTGTCTGATGCGGGAAAGCAAAATGAACTCGTATTGAAAGAGCGGGCTCGGAGAATGGTTCAAGTCGAAGCTCAGGAAGATGCGCAAGCTGTACTCGACGCGAAGAAGGACGCCGCTCGCGAAGAGACCGAGGGAAAGTGCGACCCTCAGCAGGACAGTACCTGCGGCCAAACTCCGCCCACACGCACCAAACGATCCACCGCTCCGCAGAATAATCAAGAGCCTTCGGATCAAGACAGTTTGCCGCTTCCGGGAGGAATTCCGGGTTTCTCATCTCCTCAACTCATGCGGACTGGCGGCTCGACGTCCGACACAGATCTCCGTGGTGGATCATCAGACACCGCAGCCGCGCTACGTCAATTTGGCATCGGCGGAATTTCTAACGATCGAAGCGGCTTTGACATTGGGGCTGGCCTTGAGTCCGGCGATGATTCCGAGGCGAGCTCTCGAATGTCAAAGCTGGCGCAAGGTTTTGCCGGTGCGCAGGGAATGGGTGGCCTCGGTTCAAGCTCTCTCCCACTACCCCTAGATATCACCGGCATGGGCGGCTTGGGTGGGGACGAGGGCCGAGGGACATCACCTGGCTCCTCAAGTTCTACGCCACGCGAAACGGCTCCGAAAAATCCGGTACGCAAGAATGGTACAGAGGGCGAACTTTCCCCGGTCTCCATCATCCACAAGGCAAACCCGTACGCCGATATCCCGTCGCTCTACGACCTCTACGTGCAGGCCTCCGCAAAACCAAGAACACTTGAACGCTTCGGGTTGGATGTGTTTCAGAACCAATCCGAGGATGACACTGCGATTCCGATGGATTTGCCTGTTGGACCCGATTACGTCGTCGGGCCAGGCGATACATTGGCGATCGACGTCTGGGGTGGAATATCGCAACGCGTATTCCGCACCGTAGATCGCGCTGGACGCGTTTCGCTGCCTGAAGCAGGACCAGTGTTGGTGAGCGGCCGAACTCTGGGTGAAGTGCAGGAAAATGTGCAGCAGTTACTGCGCACTCAATTTCGCGATGTGTCCGCGGATGTTTCCCTATCGAAATTGCGGACCGTGCGCGTGTACGTTGTTGGAGACGTCGCAGATCCCGGAGCGTACGACATCAGTTCGCTTTCAACTCCGCTCAACGCATTGTTCGCAGCGGGCGGCGTCACACAGAATGGTTCATTACGCGCCCTGCAGCACTTTCGCGGGACGCAACTTGTCGAAGAAGTAGACGCGTATGATCTTTTGCTCCATGGCATCCGTTCGGACATGAAGCGGCTAGAAAACGGCGACACGCTTCGTGTGCCATCCATCGGACCACAGGTGACGATCGAGGGCATGGTCCGACGTCCTGCTATTTATGAACTTCACGGCGAGACTTCCCTCGCAGATGCGCTCGAACTAGCAGGCGGAATTTTGCCGGCCGCGGCGTTACAACATATCGAAGTGCAGAGACTTGAGTCGCACCAGAAACGCACCATGTTGAATGTTGATGTGTCTCCGAACAAGGACGCCGCTGGAGTCGCAGCCCAATTCGCAGCATTCAAAATTCAAGACGGCGACATCATTCACATATTTCCGATCGCTCCGTACAACGAGAGCGCGATCTATCTGCAAGGCCATGTGCTGAAGCCGGGACGATATTCCTATCACGACGGAATGAAGGTCACCGATCTGATCGGCTCGTACTCTGATTTATTGCCCGAACCGGCCGCGCATTACGCGGAGATCGTCCGATTGAATGCTCCCGATTCTCATCCGAGCGTTGAGAGCTTTGACTTGAGCGCAGCGTTGGCGAATCCCGCGACTGCACCGGCACTCCAGAAGTTGGACACGATCCGAATCTACAGCCGTTTTGATTTCGAGCCCGCGCCGGTCGTCTGGGTGGGCGGTGAAGTTCGCAAGCCAGGCGCGTACCGGACTTCGGGCCAAGCGCACATTCGCGACGCAATCTTTCTGGCAGGGGGAACTGCCCCTGATGCGGCCATGGATTCGGCCCAGCTTTTCCGCATCGAGGGTGATGGCACGCTAAAAATCTTAAGCGTTAATTTGGGCGGAGCTTTGGCTGGCGTGCCAGCGGACAATGTTGTGCTCGAACCGCGCGACAAGATTCTGATCCATCGCACTGCGGCCAGCATGGATCCCTCCAGCGTCTGGATCAAAGGCGAAGTCGCCAAGCCGGGCCGGTATCCGCTTACCACAAATATGCACGTTCAAAATCTAGTGGACGTCGCCGGTGGACTGAAAAGAAGCGCCGACCCAAGGCTGGCGGATTTGACTCACGTCGGCGAAGGCGATCCGGATCACCGGTTCGGAGAAAGCACTCCGATATCACTGGCAGCCGCCCTGAATGGCGATCCGAAGGAAAATGCTCCCCTGCATGACGGTGACGTGCTCACTATCCGCGAAAGCGTGGATTGGAGCGATATCGGCGCTTCCGTGGCTATGCGTGGGGAAATTCAGCATCCCGGCACTTACGGAATCCGGCCGGGAGAACGGCTCAGCAGCGTGCTGGAGAGGGCCGGAGGATTTAGTCCAGAGGCCTATCCGAATGGGGCTGTGTTGATGCGCAACGAAGTTCGGGAACTCGAGATCAAGAGCCGCGCCGAACTGGTTGACCGCGTCAAGCAAGAAGAGGTGTATCTGAAGGCCGTGCCTGAAACTGATCCCGACCAAAAGAATGCGAAATTGACGGCCGTCGCGCAGACCGAGACCACGCTTCAGCAGCTTGAGGCCAATGAGCCGATCGGCCGCGTCGTTATTCACATTCAGCCCGAAGAGAAAGCGTGGAAAAACACCACGGATGACGTCGTGCTCCGCAATGGCGATGTCCTTGTTATTCCGAAGAAGGCGAGCTACATCACGGTGATGGGACAGGTGTTCAATCCGACAGCAGTAGGTTACCGCCCAGGCCGAAGCGCGAAATGGTACTTGAGCCAGGCTGGTGGACTTACCCAGCTTGCCGACAAGAAGGCCGTCTTCGTCATTCGAGTCGATGGTTCGGTGATCTCGTCCAAGAACAATTCTGCGTGGTGGAGCGGTGATCCGCTTTCCGCAACACTGCGGCCGGGTGATTCCGTAGTCGCTCCAGAGAGGGCGCCGAACGTTGGGCCGCGCAATCTTACAACGCTGCTGACGACTGCTCAAATTGCTGCTTCGGCCGCGCTCACGGCTGCTTATCTGATTAGGTAGCGTGAAAACCTGCGCATGCGCGTGAAAGCGATGGTTTTGATGGTGAGTCTCGGTGCGATGACGGGGGGCGTTTGGCCAGAGATCCTCTGGGGGATGCCCCAACAGAACGACGCCAAGACAGAAGCTAGCGTCTCGACAGCGGCGGCAACGGAGCAGTCCGCGATGACGAATTGGACTCCGGTGCCTGTCCAAAGTTCCGCGGATGATCGAGACTCCGGTTCGTTACGCTTGAACTTGAAAACGTTCGGAGTAAATCTCGCCACCGATCAGAAAGACATCTGGACCAGCCCGGCGAAAATCCGATTTTCCGACGCGAACTGGCTCATTCCAGCCGTCGTCGTTTCAGGTGGGCTATTCGCAACGGATCATGAATTCAGCCGGCACCTTAACTCAGGTCCTCAAACCATTCAGCGATACCGGGACATCGCCAACGGAAGCGTAGGCGCACTTGCCGGCATAGGCGGCGGGTTTGTGCTGTGGAGCGTGTTCTCGCACGACGAGCATCAACGAGAAACTGGATTTCTTTCGGCCGAAGCTGCGATTGATAGCCTGGCTGTAGTCGAAGCTTTGAGCTATGCCTCCGGCCGCCAGCGACCTTATCAGGGAGATGGAGGCGGTCACTTCTTTCATGGCGGAGCATCGTTTCCATCGGATCACGCTGCAGTGGCATGGTCGATCGCTGGAATCGTGGCGCACGAGTATCCGGGCACATTGCCGAAATTCATCGTATATGGGCTCGCGACTGCGGTGAGTCTCTCGCGCGTTCAATCTCGTGATCACTTTACTTCGGACGTCGTGATCGGGAGTGGAATTGGATGGCTGATCAGCCAGCATGTCTTTGCAAAACATCATGATCCTGGACTGGGTGGTACAGAATGGCCGTCGTTAAGGGAAATGACCGATGAGAGTAAGTCGTCGGGGCCGCGCAATCTAGGTTCGCCTTACGTGCCGCTGGATAGCTGGGTGTATCCGGCATTGGAGCGCCTGGCGGCGCTTGGATATCTCGAGACGGACTTCCTGGGAATGCGGCCGTGGACTCGAATCAACTGCGCGTCGCTGGTAGAAGAGGCTGGCGACAAGAACAGAACGATGGAGCCTTTCGCTCCAGAAGTTGGCGATTTGTACGCCGCACTGCTCAAAGAGTTTCAACCCGACCTTGATGCACTCGACGGGGACGGCGGACTTTCGCTCCATCTGGAGTCTCTCTACGGGGGAGCAACCGAAATCGCGGGTCCTTCACTAAATGACGGCGATCATTTCGCGCAAACCATAATTAACAATTTCGGCCGACCGTACCAGCAGGGATTCAACAGCTACGATGGTTTTTCGGGTTACGCTACGGCTGGCCGCTTCACCATATACGTCCGAGGAGAATACCAACACGCCCCGTTCGCGCCCCCCTATTCCGAATCCGTACGAGAGCTGATTGCCTCGTTAGACGCCAATCCTGTGCAGCCGGCTAATCCCATCTTGGTCACCAATCAATTCCGCCTGCTCGACACATACGCCGCGGCTCACGTGGGAGGATGGAACATCTCTTTTGGAAAGCAAAGCCTTTGGTGGGGTCCGGATGAGGGAAGCGATTTTCTTTTTAGCGACAATGCCGCACCAATGTACATGTTCCGAGTCAGTCGCATCGTTCCCATCGACCTGCCGTGGATTCTTCATTTGTTAGGCCCGATGAAAATTGATGCCTTCTTCGGTGAGCTTTCGGGCAACGAGTTCCCGCCTCGACCACTTTTTCACGGAGAAAAAATTAGCTTTAAGCCAACCAGTAATTTGGAATTGGGCGTCGCACGCACCGTCGAATTTGGGGGTGTTGGCCGCCCATTTACGCTGCGTTCACTTTTCCGAAGCTACTTTGTTGTGGGTTATGTGGATAACGCGACGCCGGCAAACGATCCTGGAATTCGAACTGGGCAATTCGATTTTTCCTATCGAGTGCCATATCTGCGCGATTGGCTTACCGTGTATGGGGAGATGGCGTACAGGCCCGTGAAGGCTGGCTTCAATGGCGGCTTCTACGTGAGCCATTTTCCACATATCCCCAAACTGGATTTTCGAGCCGAGGCCTTGAACTCGGATACCTATCTGACTAATCCGGGTGAGTACATTTATTTTGACGGCTTCTACCACGATTTATATACGAACCACGGCAATCTCATCGGCAGCTGGGTTGGACGGCAAGGACAAGGCGAGCAAGCTTGGAGCAATTACTGGTTCACGGCGCGCAACCGGCTTCAGGTCAACTACCGTCATGAAACGGTCAGTGCGGCGTTCATTCCAGGGGGCGGCACGCTTACCGATGTTGGAATCAGAGCAGATTGGTGGGTCCGGCCGGAAATCGGATTATCCTCGCAGGTACAGTATGAAGTCTGGAATTTCCCGGTGCTTCATCCGGGCGCTCAGCGAGATATCACCACCACGCTGCAGATCACATTCAAGCCGCCCGACCGCTGGTTCGAGAAGAATCAGCATGGAAGCAAGATGGGCGAACCAACTGCCCAGCCGCCAGTAAAGGAGAAAGCGGGATCGTGAAAACACGTTCCGACACAACCGGAAACGGCATAGATGACGCGCAGTTGATTGTGTCCGGGGTGTCAACGACACTCATACCGGGTAACGGGCGAACGCTTGCCTCGGCGCGGCGCGATGCCATGCTCCATAAGCTGCGCTATGCGTGGTTGAGGCGAGCCCGACTTCTACGATTCTTCGTATGGGGCGCAGTCATTAGTCTCATCGTGGCGTTTCTGATTCCGAACCGTTACAAGGTCGTAACGCGGCTCATGCCGCCCGATCAATCGAACAACGCAGGCATGGCGATGCTGGCGATGCTGAGCGGAAAAACGGGGGGGGGCGGCGCGGCCGCTGGTGGCGCAGGTGCTATCGCCAGCGACTTGCTCGGTCTGAAGAGTCCTGGCGCCCTATTCATAGGTGTGTTGCAGAGCGCAACCGTGGCGGACCGCCTGATCGATCAATTCCAGCTGAAGAAGGTTTACGGAACGAAATACGACGAAGACACACGAAAAGCGCTCGCCTCGCACACTGAGATTAACGAAGAAAAGCGCAGCGGCATCATTTCCATCGAGGTGACCGACCGCAATGCGCAGAGAGCGGCGGCGATGGCAGCCGCTTATGTGGATCAACTTAACCTGCTCGTGGTGCAACTGAACACTTCGGCCGCGCACCGCGAGCGCGTCTTTCTCGAAAACCGCCTCCAGAACGTAAATACCGACCTCGAGAAAGATGAAAGAGAATTTGGTGATTTTGCGAGCAAGAATTCCGCCCTTGACGTGCGCGAGGAAGGAAAGGCAATGCTCGACGCGGTCGCCTCGTTGGAAGGCCAGTTGATCGCCTATCAGTCCGAACTTCAAGGGCTGCGACAGATTTACAGCGACGGCAATGTCCGGGTTCGTTCCGTGCAGGCCCGCATCACAGAACTGGAGAACCGCATTGGAGACATGAACGCAGGGTCAAAGACTCCTGGCGCGGCGCCGAAGAATCCCACTGCTACTCCGGGGAGCCCATCCTCAGCGCCGAGTAATCCAAGCGCCGGATCGAATAGCGCAAGCCCCGATCCTAATAGCGACGCAGGACGTGACTCCGTCTTCCCTTCCATTCGAAAGCTTCCGTTGCTCGGCGTGACGTATGCCGATCTCTACCGTCGGACGAAAGTGCAGGAAACCGTCTTCGAAGTTCTTACCCAACAGTACGAACTGGCGAAAGTACAGGAGGCGAAAGAGACCCCCAGCGTAAGGGTGCTCGATCCGGCCAAGGTTCCCGACCATAAGGCTTTCCCTTCCCGGCTCGCCGTTCTGCTAATCGGCACATTTTGTTCGGTGCTTATAGGACTCTTCTGGGACGCGAGCCGCGAGCGGTGGGAAGCTCTTGATGAAGCCGATTCGCGCAAGGTCTTTGCGCGCGAAGTTTGGCATGACATGCGAATTGATTGGGACCAAGTGCGAAGCCGAAGATTTGGCAATGGGACGAAGGCAGCGGTCGAAGTGAAGCGTGAAGATTCGGACTGGCCGAATCGCAATGGCGGCGATTCCAACAACGGCGACTCCAACAACGGCCAAGGCACGTAACGGAATGGGTTGAATGAACGGGACTGGCAACAGCTGGACTGAACATTTGAAAACCGCGGTGGCGCCAGCGGCAACGGCGAGCGCACGCGACAGACGCCGTTCGAATGGGTCGAGGCTCGCCGAAACGAGTCGTAACAATCGTCCGCGGCAGGACGAGTTAACCTCCGTACTTCTAGATTTGGCGTGCATCGGATTAAGCAGCTTTCTCGCTTATCAGTTGCGCATCGCGTCGATTCATTCTTCGGTTTCGCTATTCGCTATCCGGCAGGACGAGCGCGCTTATGGCGCGTTTGTGATCCTCTACGCAATTCTTGCGGTACTCATTTGCCACAGCGTCGGGCTTTATCGAGGGACATGGCGGCTATCCGACGCCGAGGTGGCCGATCGAGTATTCAGGGCGGTATTTTTGGCGACCACCCTGCTAGTCGCGTTCGTGTATTTTTCCGGTGTGCGGTCTGTCTCGCGGCTGCTGGTCGTGTATGTAGGTATCTTCAACTGGCTTTCGATGACGCTCTGGCGTGTTGTGCAGCGGCGGCGAGCTGAGAAGACCACCGGCGCCGGGCAGCGTAGTCGAAATGTGTTGATTGTTGGCGCGGGCCGAGTTGGGAAGGAACTCGCAACACTGTTTGAGAGCCATCCGCACTGGGGATACCGCTTCAAGGGGTTCGTGGATCAAAACGGTGACGGCTCACCGCAAATTCTGGGCAGGCTCGAGGATATCGGGAATGCGATTCGCGCTCATTTTATTGATGAAGTTGTGATCACGGTTCCAACGAGAAGAAACCTGGTGAAGTCTGTTGCCATCGAGGCGCGAAAGCTGCGATGCAATCTAAAGGTCGTGCCGGATCTCTACGATGGTCTGGGCTGGTTTGCTCCCATCGAATATGTCGGACAATTCCCAGTCATGGAGTTATACGGGGAGCCAATCCCAGAACTCGGACTCTTAGTGAAACGCAGCATGGATGTCGTTTTCTCCGCGTTGGCGCTGATTGTGTTATCTCCGGTGATGATTGGCGTAGCTGCAGCAGTTCGGTTGGACTCGCCCGGAAGTATCTTTTACAACTCGCGCCGCGTCGGGAGAAAAGGACGATTTTTCACCTGCTACAAGTTTCGCACGATGATCCTCGAGGCCGATAAACACAAAGCCCAACTACGCAGTCAGAATGAGCGCTCCGGCCCGTGCTTCAAAATTCAGAACGATCCGAGGATCACCAACGTCGGCCGCTTTCTCAGAAAATATAGCCTCGATGAGCTTCCGCAATTCTGGAATGTTCTGCGCGGCGACATGAGCCTCGTCGGCCCGCGCCCTCATCCCACCGACGACTTCGAGCAATATAGGTTGGAGCACTATCGGCGGCTAGACGTAAAGCCCGGAATCACCGGACTCTGGCAAGTGACGGCGCGGCGTGATCCTTCTTTCGAGACGAATATGGCTCTTGATCTTCAGTACATCGAACATTGGAATCTCTGGCTGGATCTCGAAATTCTCTGGAAAACGCTCCCTGCCACGTTGCGGGCCGAGGGTTGTTGAGGACCCACAACAATGTCGACGATTGTTGAAGGCCCTCTTTCCAGCAGCGCCAATGTCGCCAATCCGGCGCCAAGCCCGATGCATGCGCATCGACCCGTGTGCATCGCACGCGTAATCACGCGTCTGAATCTTGGCGGGCCGGCAGTTCACGTCGTTCTGGCAACGAAGCACCTCGCTCGTCTCGGATTCAAGACGACTCTAATCACAGGAAAGTTGGCGCCCGGGGAACGGTCCGCCGATGAGTTGATCGCAGAACTGGACGAGCCACCCGTCGTTATTGAGCAACTGGAACGAGATCCTTCGTTCGTGAAAGACATGACGACGTTGCTCCGGCTGATTCGCATCTTTCGGAAAGAGCGCCCAGAGATCGTGCACACGCATACTTCGAAGGCGGGAGCGCTAGGCAGGCTGGCGGCGTGGATTGCCGGAGTGCCGATCCGTGTGCACACGTACCACGGCCTCGTATTTGCAGAACATTTCTCCGACAGGCGCTCGCGGTTTTACATTGGCCTCGAACGTCTACTCGCGCGGCTTAGCACTCGGCTCGTCACGATTAGCCCCAAACAAAAAGCAGATCTCGAGGATAAATTTCACGTCGCGGTTGGAGACCGAATCGATTGCATTCCCCTGGGCCTCGACCTCGAACCATTTTTGACTCGCCAGGGTCCGTCGTTTGTGCTGCGAGGCAAGCTCGGACTTTCCGCGAGCGACTTTCTGGTCGGTTGGATTGGACGCCTAGCGCCAATTAAAGATCCGCTTCTCCTAGTGGAAGTCGCGAGACGCGTCGTGGACGCAATTCCCACATGTCACTTTGCCGTGGTCGGCGATGGTGAACTACGTGGCGAACTCGAGAATGCCGTGCGGCAAGCGGATTTAAACGACAATGTTCACCTGATCGGCTGGCGCACAGACCTCGCCGAAATCTACAGCGATTTAGACCTGGTGCTTCTCACCTCCAAGAACGAAGGAACGCCCCTTGTCCTCATTGAAACAATGGCGTGCGGGAAGCCGTTCGTGGCGACGGAGGTAGGCGGAATCCCCGATCTAACCGGCGGAGAGTGCGAGACTGACCAAGAAGTGAAATATTTCGAGAACTGCGCGCTCACTACCCGCTCGCCAGCTTCATTAACTACGGCGACGATTCGATTGCTTCAGGATGCACAACTCCGCCGATCCATGTCGGAGAAAGCGCGCAAGTTCGTATCGTCGCGTTTTTCCGCGAATCGCCTGGCTGCGGATCTTGCCGCTCTTTATGAAAGTTTGCTCCAGGAAACCGGTGTCGCTGCGCGTGCTGTCACGGCGCGTGAAGTGTGAACGATGCCGGCGAAATGATCGAAATTAGGCAGTCGATGAACGGGACCCGTCTATGATCGTGACGAAACTCATGCGTTCCTCGGCCGCGCTGGGTGTGGCTGCGATTGCCGTCAGCGCTGTCACGTTTCTCAAAACGATGCTTGCCGCGCGTTACTTCGGCGTGAGCGGAGCAATGGACGCGCTGAACGTTGTGATCGCTCTCCCGAATCTTGCCGGAGGAATCCTGCTGGGCGCATTGCAGGCGAGCGTTGTCCCCGTCCTGGTCGATTACTACGAAAAGGGCCGGCCATCCGATGCGCGGAAACTCATCATTCGCACTGCGTGGAAAGTGTCTATGGCAGCACTCATCCTCGGAGCAGCGTACTGGTTCTTCAGCAGCGCATACCTGCACGCCGTAGGCTCCGGGCTCGATGCATTCAACCGCTCACTCGCATTCCAGATGCTTCCCTGGGCCGCCGTCGTTTTGCCGATCAACGGGTGCATCGCAGTTTTGAGTTGTCTTCTGATGGCACGCGAGCGGCTCGTCGTGCTCGCATATCTGCCGTGCACCTCCTCGGCGCTGGCAATCCTTTTTCTTTTACTCGGGCATAGCCTCGGTACTCCAGCCTTGGTCTACTCCCTCACTTTAGGGACCTTATTGCAACTCATGATCCTCCTGGCTATCGCCATGCGCCTGTGGGGCATTCGACCCGATTCTCTTCGGTCGTCTTCTTTCAAACATCCGCAGTTGCCCGCTACATTTTATCCGTTACTTCTGGCGTCGAGCTTCGGACTCACGAACATGATCGTAGATCAAGCATTCGCCTCGCCGCTCGGCCCCGGAAGCGTGACGGCGCTGACTTATGCGATTAGCTTAAATAGCTTGCTCTCGCAGGTAACGATTTTCGCTGCAGCAACCGTGCTCTTCCCCGTGTTTTCCAAAATTTCCGCGAATCAGCGTCCCGACGAGCTCAGAAATCTTCTGCGGCGCGTGTTCGAAGCTGGCCCCATGATTTTCTTTCCGTTGACGGTCGCCGTGCTCGTTATGGGACGTCCTCTCGTGTGGCTTTTGTTCGGCCACGGCGAATTCGGAATTTCCGCCGCCGGATTGACAGCTCGAGCGTGGTCCGGCTACGCCGTATCTCTTGTTCCGTTTTTTTGGGGAATCGTTTTGACCCGTGTGTATCACGCAATTCAGCGCCCCAAAGTTCTGGTGTGGGCCGGAATGTTGGGATTGGTGCTAAACGCGGGCCTCGACTATCTGTTCGCGAAATTTTGGGGCGTCATGGGAATCGCGTTGAGCACTTCGGTGGTCTACGTTGCCGTGACCGCCATTCTCATTTGGAGAGCGCAGAAGGATGTGGGTTCAATCCTTACGCCCTCGGTCGTGAGCACCGCTGCAAAAGCGTTCTTTGCCAGCGTCGTGCTCTGGATTGAAGTTAAAGCGATAGGTATGCCCGCTGATCTCTCAAGCATTTCGAAAATGAAACTGATGATGTGGGTGATTTTTGTCTCAGTTGTGGCCGCGGGCTCGTATCTTGGAATCGGTGTGCTGCTCAAGATGCCTTTGCATTTGCTAGTGCGCCGGCGATCGCTCGGGGATATCTCTGCTTCTGAAAGTCCTCTCGCCATCGCGGAACTCGAAACGAGCGACGTCATTCTGAAGTGAGGATGAGTTGAAACCTGAACTCCTGAACGTGCTTTGCTGCCCCGAATGCCACGGATCTTTGCGCGCACTCGACGTCCAGCAGAAGCAGGGCCGGTGGCAATCCGGCACATTGGAATGCCAATGTGGCCAGCGCTTCGCCATTCGCGATTTTATTCCGCGCTTCGTCACCGACGACGCCTACGTGGATAACTTCAGCTATGAGTGGACCATCCACTCGAAAACGCAAATCGATTCGCAGGCTTCATCCCGCTCGTGGACAACCTTTTTCGAGAAGACCGGCGTTACACCTGAAAGCCTTCGCGGCAAGCGTGTCCTCGACGTGGGCGTAGGCTCGGGGCGTTTCGCCGATGTCGCAAGCAAGTGCGGCGCGGACGTAATCGGGATTGATTTGAGCTTCTCCGTCGATGCCGCGCGCCGTACCTTCGAATCACGCGACAACGTCCAACTCGTTCAAGCCGACGTATTCGGGTTGCCGTTTCGGCCCGGCACCTTCGACTTCATTTACAGCATCGGTGTCTTGCACCACACTCCAGATTGCCGCCGCGCGTTCGAGCGCCTCCCCCGGTTGTTGATTCCGGGTGGACAGATTGCGGTGTGGGTCTATGCATCCGATCTGCGACGGCCCTCAATGGACATAAAAAAATTGAGCGTGAAAGATCGGCTTCGCCTGGCCGCTCATCGCTGGTCCACCGCTGCGTCTGACACCTATCGCGTAATTACGGTGCGGCTCAACAAGCGATTGCTATATCTGATGTGCTACGTGGCCGTTCCCTACGGCCCGCTCGCGCGCGTTCCGCTGCTTGGCAATCTTCTGAAAGTCGCGCTGCCGATGAGCAGCGAAAAAAAAGCAGCTTGGCGAGTCCTCGATACGTTTGATTGGTATTCGCCGCGATACCAATCCAAACATACGTATGAGGAAGTGATGCAATGGTTCAAAGCCTCGAATTTGACCGATATCACGCCGAATGAACAATGGCCGGTTGCCGTCCGCGGTACGCTCGCGGCAACTGAGAAGGCCAAAGGAAACGCTGCGTGAAACGGCGCATACGTATCGCCTTTTTTATCGGTTCCCTCGGCCGGGGCGGAGCGGAGAATCAACTACTCCATCTCCTCGGGCGACTGGACACATCAGTTTTCGATACCCGCCTGATTCTCTTGCACGGTGAAGGAAGAGAGCGCGCGGACGGCTTGGTGCCGCAAATTACGGTTCTGGACCACACCAATGAGTCGTTTCGTTATCACGGAGGCAGAATCGCTCGCGCCAGCCGGACGTTGTGGAAACTGCAAAAATGCTTCCGCAACACTCGGCCAGACATTCTGCATTGTATTTTGCCGACTGCGTGTGTGCTCGGTGTTGCCGCGGGAAGACTTTCTGGAGTGCCACAGATAATTTGTAGCCGGCGCGCGCTTGTGGAGAGTTATCGCTCCGCGGGCGTTCTCACCTGGAGCGACCAGCAGGCCATGCGGCGGGCGGATATTGCATTGGCAAATTCGGCCGCTGTTTCGCATGAACTAAGCTCTCGCGACGGCGTCCGTCCGGAACGAGTGCGCTTGATTTACAACGGAGTTGACGTTCATGCCTTTCAATCCGCTTCTCCAAACGGTCTGCGCAGCTCGGTGAGTGCCTCTCCAGAATCGGTCCTGATAGGGACGATAGCGAATTTCTTCTCGTACAAGAGGCATGTGGATCTCGTCGAAGCTGCACGCATGTTGGTGCCCAAGTATCCATTCGTGCGATTCGTTCTCAGCGGCCGCGAAGAAGGAACACAGCGCATGATTCGTGGCGAGATAGAGCGGCTTGGACTACAGGATCACTTTAGCGTTCTAAATGAGACGCCAAACGTCGTGCCCTTGTTCAAATCTTTGGACATTTACGCCTGTTCCTCTGAAACAGAGGGATTCTCGAATGTCTTGCTGGAGGCAATGGCTGCGGGAAAACCCGTCGTTGCAACTTCAGTGGGTGGAAACCCGGATGCAGTCTCCGACGGACAGACGGGCATATTGGTTCCCCCTCGCGATCCGGCGGCCCTCGCATCTGCGCTGGAGAAACTAATAAATAATGGCGATCTGCGCCGCCGAATGGGCGACGCCGGATTGCAGCGGGTGTCGAAAGAATTTTCACTGGACGCCATGGTCCGGCGGCATCACGATCTTTATTCGTCTCTGTCAGGCGGTTAGCGTAACGATTGCATGCTCACATCAGCGACAAGCTTATTTGGTCTCACGCTCTTGGGCGCTCTCGCGGTTTTTACGGCGATCCGTCCTCGCCCCGCGTTGATGTGTTTCATTTTCTGCGTTCCGTGTCCGGGCCTGCCGGACTGGCTGGGCTTCGATCCGCGCTTGTACTGGGCGTTCTTTCTCGGCGCCTACGCTCTCTATTTGTCCTTTTCGAGTGGCGAGTCAAAACTTTCCCGAAGTGCGGTGATGGCGTGGCTCGGCTTCGTCGCTCTCGCCGCGATCATACTTTGGCAGAATCATTTCGGTCTCGCTGGCGAGGATCTCGACAACGCGTTCTCATTCTTTCGATATTTCATCGCGGGAAGCCTGGTTTTCTTGGCTTTCCGGCAGCTTGTGAACACTCAGGAGGAAATGAAGCGTTTCGTTCCTGTATTCGCATTATCAGTTCTTTGCGTCGGCGTTGAAGGTCTCGGGGAAGCGATTTACAGTTATGCCGAAGGCGGCGGTGGCCGAATCGTGGGTGTGTTTGGAAATGCAAATTACCTGGCTGGATTTCTCGCCCTCAGTGTTTCCATTCTGTTGCTCTTCCATCGCCACGGATTAAGCCCCGGACGATCGCGCATCCGGACATTGCTCAGGGTTGCGATCGCCGCGGCGACGTTGTGCTGCATTGCCACTTTTTCTCGTGGCGGCACTACGGCCCTGATTCTGGGAATGTCGTTGCATTGGTTTTTCCTAATCAACCCCAAAATGAACGTGAAGCGTCTCGTACTGGCGTTGATTCCGGCGGCGCTTACGATCGTTATTCTAACCACGGGCCAATTGATGTCCGTTCGCTTCCGAGTTACTTATTCAGATGATCCGAATACACTGGATACTGCGACCGTGAACCAGGGTGTCGAGGACCTTTCGCGGCTGGAAGCAGCTCTCTACGCCATAGACTTGTTCCAGCAACACCCGATATTTGGATCGGGTATTGGTACGTTCGCAGCTACAAATTACAAAAATACTGGAAACTACGTCGCCAATCATGACACCTACCTCGAAGTTCTGACTGGCACGGGACTCGTTGGCTTTGCTCTGATTGCCGGAATTATTTGGGCGTTGGTCAGCGACCTGACACCACCGCAGCGACTGTCGTTAGGCGCCGTCCTTGGCGTCACGTTGGCCGTCGGTGCGACCACCGATTTGATGCAAGCTCTTGAGTTCTTTTCCGTGCTCGCACTGGCGCACAGTTTCGTCTCGCGTTGCGTCGAAGCTGAATCCGTAGAACCACTGAACGAATACGTAATGAGCGAATACCCGATGAGTGAGTATCCCGGATAATGAATTTCGGAGATAACGAAGATAACGAATGTGTGGAATTGCCGGATTCATAGATAAGCGGCCAGTAGTTCGCCAGCGGCTGCTTGAAATCGCGTCACAAATGGCCGCGAGCCTGATTCATCGCGGACCTGACGATGGAGGAGTTTGGGCCGAAGAAAGCGCCAACGTCGCCTTCGGCTTTCGCCGCCTCTCCATCATCGACTTGTCTCCCGCTGGTCATCAGCCCATGCACTCGTCTTGCGGCCGCTATACGATCGTCTTTAATGGCGAAGTCTATAATCATGCCGAACTTCGCAAGTTACTCTCTACGTCCGGCCATCGGTTTCGCGGAAGTTCCGACACCGAGGTAATTCTCGCCGCCATTTCGGAGTGGGGAGTTCAAAGCGCAGTTTCCCGCTTTATTGGAATGTTCTCGATTGCGTTGTGGGACGCGCGCGAGCGGCAACTATATCTCGTGCGCGACCGGTTGGGCATCAAGCCGCTCTACTACGGATGGAGCGGATCGGTCTTTCTCTTCGCTTCGGAATTGAAGGCCTTTCACGCGCATCCCGATTTTCGCGTGGAAGTCAACCGTGCCTGCGTGTCTTTGCTTCACCGCTTTGGCTACATTCCCGAGCCTTACGCCATTTACGAGGGCGTCCACAAACTTACGCAAGGCTACATTCTTCAGCTCTCGGCTCGAGAAGATAATTTCGGAGCTCAGCAATTGCATTGCTACTGGTCGGCGAGAGAAATTTCGAGGAATGCCGGAACTCAATCCGTAATTGAGCGGCCAGAAGATGATCTAGTCGCCGAGCTTGAATCGCTCTTGATGGACGCAGTCAGGGCGCGAATGATCGCCGACGTGCCGCTCGGCGCCTTTCTATCGGGAGGGATAGATTCGTCTCTCGTGGTTTCGCTCATGCAAGCATCGAGTAGTCGGCCCGTAAAGACGTTTACCGTCGGATTCGAAGAAGATGCCTTTAACGAAGCAAATTACGCGCGTGACGTCGCCGCGCATCTTGGCACCGATCATACCGAGATCTATGTCACTTCCCGTGAGGCGCAAGCCGTAGTTCCGAAGTTGCCGGAAATGTTCGACGAGCCATTCTCGGATTCCTCCCAGATACCAACGTATTTAGTCTCGGAACTCGCGCGGCGCTTTGTTACTGTCTCTTTGTCTGGTGATGGGGGTGACGAACTTTTTGGTGGGTACCCGCGATACATCCTGGGGGATCAGGCCTGGTCGAGGTTCGGCCGTCTTCCATCATCAATGAAGAAAGGAATGAGTCGCACACTACGCGTGCTCAATACCGATCAATGGGATCTCTTGTATCAGTCGGTTGAGGCTCTCGTTCCAAAGAAAAATCGTGTTTCCTTCATGGGACGCAAGGCTCACAAGCTGGCAAAAATGTTAGCGGCCGAGCAACCGGAGATTTTCTATTGCCTTCTCGTTTCTCAATGGCAGGATCCCGGCGAAATCGTTCCCAACGTGACCGAGCTTAAGACCACCTTCGATCTATTTCAGAATGGGGACTCCCCAGCCAGCTTCCGCGAGCGAATAATGCTGCTCGATCTCGTCACCTATCTCCCCGGCGACATTCTCACCAAGGTGGATCGCGCCAGTATGAGCGTCGGGTTGGAAGCCAGAGTCCCTCTCCTCGACCATCGCGTAGTCGAGTTCGCGCTTTGTCTCCCCGAGAAATTTAAAATTAAGCAGGGACAAGGCAAATTTATCCTGCGCCGAATTCTCGATCGTCACGTTCCACGGAATCTAGTCGAACGCCCAAAGATGGGATTCGGAGTGCCGATTGCGCAGTGGCTCCGCGGGCCTCTACGCGACTGGGCCGAGACGCTTCTGAGCGAACGCGAAATGCGCCAGGAAGGATTTCTCAACCCCAAGCCGGTACGCGCGCTATGGGCCGCTCATCTCACCGGAAGATTCGACTGGAGCGATAGGCTTTGGACCGTCTTGAGCTTTCAAGCCTGGCACGCGAAGTGGAAACACGGTTTCCAGGCGCCGCGACCCGACGTCGAGAGCGCATTAGCCAGTCAAGCCTGACGCGGCCCTAATCTCGTCGATGGCGACGTCGCATGGGCCCAATGCTTTACCGTACACAGAACACCCGATGGCGCAACGCTGTCGTTAAGTCTAAATTAATGGGCTTCGAACGGCTTACATGCTTCTGGAAATATCTGTCTTAGAGGAAGGCTTTATGAACGACGCGGGACGCAAAACGATCCTGCTTCTCACTGGCATCGGCATTGGATTTGGGCTCGCCGTCCTGTTCGCACCCCAGTCAGGGGAAGAAACACGAGAATGGTTAGGCGACACGGCCGCACAAAATCTTTACATGTTACGCCGCAGAAGCCGCAGATCGATGAAGCGAATGCTGGATATAGGCGAAGAAAAATTGACGGATATTTTGCGAGGCGGCAAAGATGTGTTTGCGTCGGTTGCAGCCAAGTTGGATTGACGCTAAGCTGGATTGACAAGCACCAGTAGTTCGCGTTCATTCCCGTAGTCTTCAATTCCGAATGTCTAAAATTCAACGATTTCCCAATCCGAAGCCTATTTCGACGCTTGACGTCCGCGGCGACCACATCAAGCTGCCTTCTGTGGCAAATAGTGAATGGCTCGAGGCGTACAGCAATTCGCCAATAGGAGCCGTCCTAAAATCAAAAGGAGTTTGGGAATTTTCGGTCTGGGCTCCGGCCAGAGAAAGTGTCGCGCTGCATCTTGTTTCCGGCAGCGGCGATCGTTCGATTGCGATGACCAAAAACGAAAACGGCTACCATCGCGTTACCGTTAATGATCTCGCGCCTCAATCTCGTTACCTCTACCGTCTCGACGATTCAAAAGAATATCCGGACCCAGCATCAAGATTTCAGCCCGATGGCGTGCATGCCCCTTCCGAAATCGTTGACGTAGCCGATTTCGATTGGACCGATGCCGGCTGGCAACCTCCCGCTCTCAAAGACACTATTTTCTACGAGCTTCACGTAGGCACTTATTCCGCAAACAGCACGCTCGACGGACTACACGCGCACCTGGCCGAATTGGTCGATCTCGGAATCACATCCATCGAACTCATGCCGCTGGCGCAATTCCCTGGTTCACGCAATTGGGGCTACGACGGCGTCTATCCTTACGCGGTTCAGAACACCTACGGTGGCCCGCGCGCCCTGCAACGATTTGTGAACGCGGCGCACGCGCACGGTCTCGCGGTCGCTCTCGATGTCGTCTACAACCACCTCGGACCGGAAGGAAATTACTTAAGCCAATTCGGACCCTACTTCGCAACCAAATATAAAACGCCATGGGGCCTAGCAATTAATTTCGACGGACCCGATAGCGGCCCGGTCCGCCAGTTTTTCATAGAAAACGCGCTCCAGTGGTTCAAGGGCTTCCACATCGATGTTTTAAGGCTCGACGCCATCCATGGCATCTTCGATTTCGGCGCCCTCCACTTTCTCGCCGAACTTCAGAGTCGCGTCGAATTGGCGAGCAAAGAACTCGGCCGAAACCTCTCATTGATTGCAGAAAGCGACCTGAACGATGCGCGAATTCTACTGCCGCCTGAAAAGGGCGGCTACGGACTAGCCGCTCAGTGGAGCGATGATTTCCACCACTCACTTCACACGCTTCTCACTCACGAAACGGCCGGATATTACGAAGATTTCGGCACCCTGAATCATCTCGCGACTGTCCTAAGAGAAGGCTGGTTCTACCACGGACAATATTCGGGGCACCGCCGCCGCCATCACGGAAATTCCCCGGCAGGCATCCCGCGCTCCCAGCATGTAGTGGCAATTCAGAACCACGATCAAGTCGGCAATCGTGCGCGCGGAGATCGCCTGGCATCCCTCGTTGATTTCGAAGCGCAAAAGTTGGCCGCGGGAGTGACTCTGCTTTCCCCTTTTGTGCCGCTACTATTCATGGGCGAAGAGTATGGCGAGACTTCGCCTTTTCAATATTTCACCAGTCATGAAGACAAAGACTTGATCGAAGCAGTTCGCCGCGGCCGTCGCGAGGAATTCGTTGCCTTCGGATGGGACGCGGACATCCCCGATCCTCAGAGCGACTCCACCGTCGAGAATTCAAAGTTGCATCACGACCTGCAAAATCAAAATCCCCATCGAGCCTTGCGATCGCTGTATCAAGAATTGATTCGCTTTCGCCGTGAAAATAATCTCGGCGCGGATGCCAATCTGGAAATCACGCAAGACGAAATTCTCCAAGTCTTGACCGTTCTCAGAAAATCCCCCGCCTCTGAACTGCTGATGATCTTCAATTTCGCCCAGAAGAGCGTCGACCTTCCAAGCGCAATGCCACCCGGCTCCTGGGCGACGGAACTTAATTCCGCCGACTCGCAATGGCAGGGACCAGCCACTTCCCTGCCGCGAATCCTGAACTCAGAAGCCGTCATCAGCCTATCGAAACACTCATTCGTCGTCTTGAAACAGCAACACAAAGGCCAACCTTAATGCGATACGTCTGCGTTCACGGCCATTTTTATCAGCCGCCGCGAGAAAATCCCTCGCTCGAAGTAATCGAACTCCAGGATTCCGCCTACCCGTATCACGACTGGAACGAGCGAGTCTCCGCCGAATGTTACGCGCCCAACGCCGTCTCCCGCATTCTAGATAGCCAGCAGCGCGTCACCGAACTCTTCAACAACTACGCCATCATCAGTTTCAATTTCGGTCCCACTTTGCTGTCGTGGATGCAGGAGATGGCCCCCAAAGTCTACGCGTCGATCCAAACGGCCGACAAGCTGAGCCAGGAAAGATTGGGCGGCCACGGCTCGGCCATCGCACAAGGCTACAATCACATGATTCTCCCGTTGGCCAATCGCCGCGACAAGCAGACTCAAGTGCTATGGGGAATCCGTGATTTCGAATTTCGATTCGGCCGGAAACCGGAAGGAATGTGGCTGCCGGAAACTGCAGTAGACATCGAAACTCTCGAAGTTCTCGCTGAGTGCGGAATCCGCTTCACGATTCTGGCCCCCAGGCAGGCCAAACGCGTGCGCCGCAAGAATGGCCGCAAATGGATTGACGTGAGCGGCGACAAAATCGATCCCAGCCGCGCCTACGTCGTAAATCTGCCGTCGCGCAAAACAATCAATGTCTTTTTCTACGACGGCCCCATTTCGCAAGCGGTGGCCTTTGAGGGCCTCCTAAACGACGGGCAAAGATTCGCCGATCGCTTAATGGGCGGCTTCTCCGATGCCAGAACTTGGCCGCAGCTCGCGCACATCGCCACCGACGGCGAGAGTTACGGCCATCATCACCGTCACGGCGAAATGGCCCTCACCTACGCTCTCCATTCCATCCAGGAGAAAAAGCTAGCCGAACTCACGAACTACGGACAATTTCTGGAGAAATTTCCAGCGGACCACATCGTCGAAATCGTTCCCGATAGTTCGTGGAGTTGCGCCCATGGAGTCGAGCGCTGGCGTTCTAACTGCGGTTGCAACTCCGGCGGCCATTCCAACTGGAACCAGGAATGGCGCGCCCCGCTGCGAGCCGCGTTGGATTGGCTGCGCCACACTCTTGCTGCAATTTTCGAAGAGCAGGCCCCCGCGCTACTAAAAGATCCGTGGAAGGCGCGTGACGACTACATCCAGGTAATACTCGATCGCTCCGATGAGTCCTTGGCTTCTTTCTTTTCCACTCACGGAACCGGCACGAACGACGACGCCACGCACGTGCGCGCACTGAAGCTGCTAGAAATGCAACGCCACGCGCTGTTGATGTACACAAGTTGCGGCTGGTTCTTCGACGAACTTTCAGGCGTCGAGACGGTTCAAGTGATCCACTATGCCGGCCGTGCCCTCAGGCTCGCGCAGGAATCCACAGGGAAACATCTCGAAGCCGAATTCCTCGAGCATCTGAAACTTGCAAAAAGCAATTTGCCGGAGCACGGTGACGGCGCCCAGATTTACGAGAAATGGGTGAAACCCGCCTACGTGGATATTGAACGTGTAGCAGGCCACTTCGCCATCAGTTCCCTGTTTGAAAATTATGAAGACAAATCCAAAATCTATTGTTATCGCGTCGATCGCACAAAATCTTCCCTCGAAGCCGACGGAAAGTTGCGCCTCGGAATCGGCCAAGCCCGGTTTAGCTCTCAAATCACGTGCGAATCGGCGGAATTCAATTTCGCCGTGGTTCATCTTGGCGAGCACAACGTCATTGCCGGTGTTCTTCCCTCGAGCCCCGATGACTACGAGGCCTTCCGCAAGAATTTGTCGGAAGTATTCTTTCGCGCTGATATCGCCGAAATAATTCACGTTTTCGACGACACATTCGGCGCCCGCATATTCTCGCTGCGCTCTCTCTTCCGCGATGAGCAGCGCAAGGTAACCAATCTTATTTTGGCTGATTCGCTCTCTTCCGCCGCCGCCGCTTATCGCTCGATCTACGATACGCAGGCGCCGTTAATTCGTTTTCTCTACGATCTGTCTATTCCCGTGCCGCCTGCGTTAAAGGCAGCGGCTCAGATCGTACTCAACAACCAATTGCGCTTGGCATTCGAGAAAACTGACCTCGACCCGAGTAGCGTCCGCAGTTTCCTTCGCGAGGCTCTTGCCAGCCATATCGATCTCGACGTCACGACGCTGGAATTTGCGATCCGCAAAAGGTTGGAACAGGAAGCAGAAGAGGTCGCCAAGCATCTCGACCAGATCGACCCCGTGCACAAGTTCCTGCAATTTGCGGACCTGATTTCGTCCCTCCCTTTTCAGGTCGACCTGTGGACCGCGCAAAACATTTTGTACAATCCCTTGCGACAAATGCTAAAAGGCGATCCCGCAGCGGGGAATGCTGCCGCACAGGCTCCTCTTCGCGATGAATTGCGCGAGTTGGGCGAACGGATTAAGATTGCGAGCCTTTAATTCATGAGCGATTCCTCTGCTCTGACTGCAACCTACCGCCTCCAGTTCAATAGCAAATTTCGGTTCTCAGATGCCATCGTTCTCGTTGACTATCTGTCGAAACTCGGAATTTCGGACATCTACGCTTCGCCGATTCAGACCAGCCGCAAAGGAAGCGCGCACGGTTACGACGTCACCGATCCCACTCAGATCAATCCGGAAATCGGCTCCATCCAGGATTTTGAGCACTTGCAGGATGAATTGCTCAAGCGTCAAATGCGATTGGTTCTGGATATCGTTCCGAACCACATGGCAGCAAGCAGCGAGAATCGCTGGTGGATGGACGTTCTCGAGAACGGCTATGAATCGAGTTTCGCCTCTTACTTCGATATTGACTGGCACCCGGCTTCGCGAATTCTCGAGGGCAGGGTCCTGCTGCCCGTCCTTGGCCGCCCGTTCGGTGAAGTTCTGGATCGCGGCGAGATACGCCTCTCTTTTGAAAACGGGAAATTCTTCATTCGTTATTTCGACTCGAGCTATCCCGTTGCACCCTCCTCCTATCATCGTTTGCTGAGACATCGTATTGATTCACTGAAGGATTTGCTGTCTGAGAATTCGCCGGCCTATCAGGAATATTCCGGAATTATTGCGGGGCTTCTGTCATTCGCCGAAAGAACTCGGATCGGAACCGAAACGGAATCAGAAAGGCGCGTCCGCTGGGACTCGATCTGCGAGCGGCTGCAACATCTGGTTGCCAGTAATCCCGAAATCGCTAAGTTCATCGAGGAGAATGTCGCAGATTTTAACGGCAAGCCTGGTGATCCTGCTTCGCTATGTTTGCTCGAACAGTTGCTGAGCGAACAAAAGTACCGGTTGGCGTACTGGCTCGATCCGAATCAGCCCATCAATTATCGCCGGTTCTTCGCAATCTCGGATCTTGTTGGAATTCGAGTCGAGGATGCGCATGTCTTCGCGGCCACTCATGACCAGATTCTTCGGCTCACAGCCCGAAATGCGATTCGGGGCGTGAGAGTTGACCATATCGACGGCCTGCGCGATCCCGTAGGTTATCTGAATCGGCTCAGCGAACGGCTTCTCGAACAGTCGCCCGAATCCGGGCCGCCTTATGTCCTCGTGGAAAAAATTCTTTCGCAAGATGAGTCATTGCCGGATGACTGGCAAGTTTCAGGCACGACCGGATACGAATACCTCAACGCCGCAAATGGCCTGTTCGTTTCCCCCGCAGGCGCGAGTGAGCTGGCCAAGGGATATTCCGAATTCATCGGCAAGGAAATCAACTTTGCAGACGTTATTTACGAAAAAAAGAAACTCGTAATGAATAATCTGCTGCGGGTTGAAATGCTGTCCCTCGGCCGGCAGCTCTCTGATCTTGCAGCTCGCGACCGGTACGCAAGAAATCTCCCGCGCGTTGAATTGTTGGACGTCTTGATTGAAGTGACGGCGTGTTTTCCCGTTTATCGAACTTACATCCGGAGTCTCGAGGTTTCGGAGTCCTCGAAAATCGACATCGACCGCGCGCTTGACCAGGCGCGCGCGCGTCGTCCAGAACTTAGCGAGAAGTGCTTCTCTTTCCTGCGCGATGTGCTCACGCTCGCTAATCCACCGCATGTTCGTTCCGACCAGCGCGAGGAACGCCTCAACTTCGTAATGCGTTGGCAACAATTTACCGGGCCGATCGTGGCCAAAGGCATCGAAGACACCGCCCTCTACGTCTACTATCCTCTGCTTTCGCTAAACGAAGTCGGCGGCAATCTCGAACCGTCGGCGCTTCCCTCGGCAGATCGGTTTTTTGAATTCATACGCGAGCGCCAACGGCGATGGCCAGACACTTTGAACGCGAGTTCCACTCACGATACCAAGCGCAGCGAGGATCTTCGCGCCCGCCTGAACGTTCTTTCCGAAATCCCTGACCAATGGCTTTCGCAACTAGCGGAGTGGTCGAAAGAGAATGCGCCGAAGAAGACCGACGTTAACGGACAAGATGCGCCGAACGCCAATGAAGAATATTTAATCTACCAAACTCTGCTTGGCATATGGCCGCACGATCAATCCGAGTTGCCTTCCATCCACACGCGCCTTCAGGCGTATGTCCTAAAAGCGATTCGCGAAGCGAAAATACACACTCGTTGGGCCGAACCAAATCAAGCCTACGAGGGCGCAGTTTCCGTGTTTATTGACCGCATTTTCGATGAGCAAGATCATTCCAAATTTCTGTGCAGCGTCGCGCATTTCGCGGAAAAGATTGCCTTCGCCGGTATGCTCAACGCCCTTGGCCAGACGCTACTTAAAATCGCCTGCCCGGGCGTGCCGGATTTTTATCAGGGTTCCGAGCTCTGGGATTTCCACCTCGTTGACCCGGATAACCGCAGTCCCATCGATTTTTCCATACGAATCCACGCACTCGAAGACTTGACGAATCGCGCGTCCGCAAATCCCGCGGCGATCGCAAGTGAACTCTTGGCTACGTGGCCCGATGGCCGCCTCAAGATGTACATAATTTGGAAAGCACTCTCATACCGGAACGGACACGCAGCATTGTTCAGAGATGGCGCGTTCGTCCCCCTCGAAGTGCGCGGGCAACAATCCGCCCACGTCATGGCATTCTTAAGACGCCGGGGTAAAGATCAAGCGATAGCGATCGTTCCGCGCCTCGCGATGAACATCCCGCCGAATTCTGACGATTCGGCGCGCGCGGACTTCTGGCGAGAAACCAATATTATCTTGCCGCCCGATTCCCCCGCTTCCTGGCGCGACATCTTCACGACCTCCACCACGGAAGCCAAAGTTGAAGCCAGCACGCAGTCCCTGCCGCTAGCCGACGCACTAAAGCACTTCCCAATCGCCCTACTAGGCGCAAACACAGCGCCCTCAAAACCCGCGTGACTGATTTTATTCAGAGCCGGGAGGCTCCCGCCTCCCGGAACCCAATTAGCCGTTGGCTATAACGCCCCAAAACACTTGTAGCGCCGGGCTTCAAGCCCGGCATCTTTCTTTTCATTCGCGCAGACCATGCAAAAAAACCAATCCCCACTCGAAGCAACTCGCCCGTCGATGCAGCCACTTTCTGCGCGTCGCCAGAAATTGCTCCAGCCCACTTTTCAGAACTTACCGGACAGGAGTATCCTTCTTGGCGGCGGTTCGTCCCCGTACCTGCCTCTTGGATTCGTAAATTGCGCGAGCGAAGTTTGCTCCTTCAAAGGTTTTTGATTGTCTAAACTCAATCTCCTAATCGTTGATGATCACGAACTCGTGCGTCGTGGTGTACGCGCCATGCTTCAGGCGCAACCGGGATGGACGGTCGTGGGCGAAGCGAGCAATGGCCAGGAAGCCATCGAAAAAGCCCATGAATTGAAACCTGACATCGTAGTTCTCGATATCGGCATGCCGCGTTTGAGTGGCCTTGAAGCTGCTCGCCGCATCGGGAAGCTCCTCCCTTATATAAAAATATTGATCTTGAGCATGCACGATTCGGAGGATATCGCGCGGGCAGTTCTGGAGGCTGGGGCGCGCGGTTACATCACCAAATCGGATGCCGCGCGCGATCTCGTTTCCGCAATCGAGGCTCTTCAAAAGAATAAGCCATTCTTCACTTCGCGAGTGCAGCAAATGGTGCTCGAAACCTACTTGTCCGGCGACTCCACAAAAAAACCGTCGGAACAGTCAGATGGAAAGCTGACTTCGCGGCAAACTGAAATCGTTCAGCTATTAACCGAGGGAAAATCTAGCAAGGAAATCGCTACGATTCTAAACCTTAGCGTTAAAACGGTCGAAACGCACCGCGCGAATATCATGCGCAAAGTGAAGTGCCATTCCATCAGCGAACTAGTCGTCTACGCCATTCGAAACAAAATTATTCAGCTCGATTGACCGATTCCCGCCCGGCCACCGCATAAGACTCTGGCCGGTCGCGTTATCGCTGGACTTGGCTGGCGCTGCTTTCCTCGCGCATCGCCCGAATGACAATCATTTCCACGTCAGTGGAGTACCACGGGCTCCGCACCACGTCGAAAGCCCCTTTCCCCACCGCATCGAAGTAAAGCTCCCATTCGCCGGTTCCGGTAGCCACCACAACGCGCGGAATCTTATGCTCTCCCAGATTCGCGTGAATCAAATCAGAATAAGAGCCCTCAGTGAGATGTTCATCGCAAAAAACAAGGTCAACCGACTGTTTCGAAAGGACTTCCATCACTTGGGTCAACGTCGAGCAGGTGATCACATCCGCCGATAACGCTTCGAGCGCCCGAACTAGCGGTTGGCGGACTTCAAAGTGCGGAGAGAGAACCACAATACGAACGTTTTTTCGCTGTGCATCCGGGGTGCTCGACACAGACTTTGGTGACATCGCTGTCTGGGTAGCAAATGAAGTCATAGGCTGGGGGTCCTTTCGTTTCTGTACTGCCCTTGTAAAGCGGTAGCTTACTTGTTAGACCATCAAGATCGCATCGTCAATACACGGTTTCCTGCAGTACTTTTGCGGCGTAAACGTAAGTATTTTGTCGCTAGGGTCTGGACGTCCGAGAAACATATGGCTCGCCAATACCAAACATATCCATCCATGAGCAGTTTCAAAATTCCTGTGGACTTGCCCATGAGTCGGGTACTGTTACCCACGGGTACCCGAAAAAACGAGCGCGACGTACCCAATCATCCCTATCGCGCGGAACTGCAAACCAGCGCACTCTAGTTTGCCAGCTTGACCATCCGAAAGTGGATTAGGGATTGGTTCGGCTTCAAAATTCTTTCTTTATGGAGGGGATTTGATGAAACTTGCAATCGGATTCTTCGTCTTAGCATTGATGGCGCTACCTGGCGTTGCCAAAGCTCAAGACAACAACATGAGCGACTCGTCGCAGAAGGCGACTGGTTGTTTAGCCAAGGGCACAGCGGCGAATGCGTACACTTTGACGGACGACAGCGGCAAGGTCTGGGTCCTTCACAGCAAAACCGTGCAGTTGGGCGAACACGTCGGACACACCGTCACCGTGACCGGAACACCCGTAACGCCCAAGTCCAAGGGTAACGGCGACAACGCATCGGGCGACGCTTCACAGTCGAACCATTTGCGCGTAACCGACCTCAAAATGGTGAGCGAAAGCTGCCAGAAGTAACGGCTGTAGTTAGGTTGTAAAGTCGCGGCGAAAGCCGCTTCGATGCCGGCTCGTGTAGGTTCAAGGTCCAGACCGCTGAACACGGTCTGAAGCAAGAAGCTACACGAGCCCGGCGCCATTCCGCAGCGGAAACCCAGCCTTCCTTTGCCTCACATTATTTCCCAATACTGTCAAACTGGTGTATGTATGACTGCTGTTTCGGGAGAATGATTCTGTGCGCATCTTGATCGCGGACGATCACGACCTGGTTCGTATCGGGCTGCGTCAGCTGTTGCTCGAGCGCCGAGGATGGGAGATTTGCGGAGAAGCGAAAACCGGGCGTGAAGCAGTAGACCTCGCCGTCGAAAAAGAGCCCGACGTGGTTGTGATGGACATCGAGATGCCGGAACTGAATGGCCTCGACGCGGCTCGCGAAATTCGAAAACGCCTGCCCAAGACAGAAATCGTTATTGTTAGCCTTCATCTATCCGACGAGCTAGCTTATGAAATCGTGCAAGCCGGCATACGAGGCTATGTCCTCAAATCAGATGCGAATCGTGAGCTTTTAACCGCCGTGGAAGCCGTCGCCCTGCATCGAACGTTTTTCACCACCAAAGTTTCGGAAATGGTGCTCGATGGTTTCTGCAATCGGAAGCCGCGCGCTAAACAGAATGGCGCACCCGGGCGTTTGACCAATCGCCAAAGAGAAATCGTTCAGCTCCTGACGCAAGGAAAAAGCAGCAAGGACGTCGCCGCCACCCTTAAAATCAGCGTGAAGACCGTTGAAACCCACCGAGCCGCGATCATGAAAAAGCTCGAACTTGGTTCCGTCAGCGAATTAGTACGATACGCGGTGAAAAATCAAATCATCGAAATCTAGAATGTTGGTTGCGAGGAGCGAGGTTCGTGGCGGCTCACTTCCCTTGAAGTCGCGATACAAAAAATTTCAGGAAGCGCGCAGAATCAATTCCCACCGCAACGTCAACATTCGGCTGAACCGGATTCACTCCCACCGACTCGAAATGATCACCGGCAGGGATCACTTTATCTACTGTGCCATGACGATTGCCGATAGTTTCACCGCGCGCAAATCGTCCCGCGGTTTCGACGTCCACGTGCATCGCTTTCGTTTGCAGTATGGACGGATCAATCACAGCTCCTACGGCCAGAGCATCGTGGATTGCGCCGCCTCCGAAACCGGTTCCCTGGTACAAACCAATCTGAAACTTCGCTACGGCGGCAGCAAATTTCGCTTCTGGCCCGGCATTTTTCTCGAGCTCGGCCACATCGGCGTTTTTCATCAGCGTAATTTCCGTCACGTCAAGGCCCACCATCGTCACCGGCCATCCCGCGTTGAAGACAACATCCGCGGCTTCGGGATCGCAAAACACGTTGAATTCGCTAGCGCCGTTTACGTTTCCTCCTGAAATCGAGCCGCCCATCAGGACGACTCCTTTCACCAGCGGAACGATTGATGGATCCTTTAGCACCGCCAGCGCAATATTTGTTTCCGGCCCAACCGGTATCAACGTGATTTCGTGCGGATATTTGTGAACGAGATCAATGATCAAATCAGCACCGAAGCGCGGGTCGGCTTTACACCGCGACGCTGGAAGCTCGGCGCCTCCGAGTCCATGAGGGCCGTTCCAGAATGGTTCGCTGACAAGCGTTCCGTGTAGTGGGCCCTTCGCTCCTTCAGCCACAGGAATATCGCATCGGCCAGCGAGAGATGTAATCCCCAAAGCGTTGTCGAGGCCAACCGGGGCGAGCACATTTCCGGCAACTACCGTGATTGCTTCGACGTGAACTTCCGGCGAATTTAAGGCGAGGAGAATCGCGAGCGCATCATCCGTGCCTGGATCAGTGTCAATGATGACGCGTTTCGGCGCTTGGGCGCGCGCGGCTTCGAGCCCAACGAGGTGAAGTGCCGCTACAGTGAAAGCGACTGCGAAGATGCGCGTTATTCTTAGTTTTATTTTAAACATTGAGATGCTCGTCCCCCCCGGAGTCCGGCATGCTACAGCACGTTTTCTGCTCTGACTACTCAATTTGCACTGTCCTGTGGATGTTTCAGCGACGTAACGACTCCGTAGCGCGTTCCACCCAAGGAGAATCCGACTTGTCAAGGTTCAGACTCGTAGATTTTCGCGTCCAAAGAAATTGTCAAAACGCTTGACTCAAACAACCATCCTGTTGTATTTAACCTAAGAGTTAAATACAAATGGCTACGGATCACCTCAGCGCTACCTTCGCGGCACTCGCCGATCCCACCCGGCGCGCCATTCTTGCTCGCCTGGTTTCTGGCGGCGCTTCGGTGACGGAGTTGGCCGAGCCTTTCGACATGAGCCTCCCTGCAATTTCCAAACATCTCAAAGTGCTCGAACGCGCGGGCCTGATTGCGCGCGGTCGCGAGGCGCAATGGAGGCCGTGCCGGCTGGAGGCGGGTCCGCTCAAGGATGTTGCGGACTGGACGGAGGGTTATCGGCGCTTCTGGGAAGAAAGTTTCGATCGTTTGGACGATTATCTTCGCGAATTGAAAAACAAGGAGAAGAAACATGGCCGAAAGCACGGGCAGTAAATCTGTCGCAGCAAACGGAGTTGGGATGGAAGTGAAGTTCACGCGCGTCTTCGACGCGCCGCGGGGACTCGTTTTCAAAGCCTGGACCGATCCAAAGCATGTGGCGCAGTGGTGGGGTCCGACTGGATTTACGAATCCGCGCTGCGAATTGGACGTGCGGCCCGGCGGCGCCATACGGATTGATATGCGCGGACCAGACGGCACGGTGTATCCGATGAGCGGGGTATATCAGGAAATCGTGGAACCCGAACGGCTGGTCTTCACGAGCATCGCGCTCGATGAAGCGGGTAATCCGCTGTTCGAAAATCTGAATACCGTGACTTTCGCTGAGCACGCAGGCAAGACCACTATCACGTTGCAGACGCGCGTTATGAAATCCACGGACAAGGCCCTTCAGTATCTCAACGGAATGGAAATCGGCTGGAGTATGACGCTCGATCGTCTCAAAGCGCACATCATGAAAATGGCGAAAGGAGATAAATCGTGACGAATGCAACTGCCGCTCACGCCGAAAATCTCGCTGACCGCGAACTCATCATCACGCGGATCTTCGATGCGCCGTGCGAACTCATCTGGAACGCATGGAGCGATCCTGAACAAATAGTGAAATGGTGGGGGCCGCGAGGCTTCACGACCACGATTGACGAAATCGACGTGAGGCCGGGTGGCGTATGGCGGCACACCATGCACGGGCCCGACGATACCGACTATCCCAATAAGAACGTGTTTATCGAAGTGGTGAAGCCGGACCGCATCGTTTATTCGTTGACGGGTGGCAAACAGGGTGATCGCGGCACTCAAGCTGAAGTGACGTGGACTTTTGAGGCGCAAGGCGCTAAGACTACGCTTACTTTGCGAATGCTCTTCCCGTCTGCGGAAGTTCGGGAGCATGTAGTCAAGACTTATGGCACCATCGAGGGAGGAGAGCAGACTCTCGATCGCCTTGGCGAGCTGTTGGCGAGAAATTCTTAACGCAACGCGGGTTGAATCTATGTAGCGCTGGCGAACACTCGTTGTCGGAATCGGACAAGCGATAGATCGTATGAGACAGCGAGTGTTTTGCAATCGATTTATAATCAATTACATGCGCGGCTGTGTGCTTGGTGCATCTCTTGCAGTCCATCTAACGGAGTTGTGTCGCTGATAGCAAGAACAGTTATGGAGGCCGGCAAATTGATGTCGGAAAGATTTTAGTAGCTCGGACAGCAGGCTCGACCTAAACAGAAGCGATGATATATTCCGCTATCGCAAAAGGGCCTGGTTCGGGATAAGTAAATATGTTTGTCGCATGAGCGTTGGGGGCGATCTAGCAACAAAAATGAAGGAGCAATCGTTATGAGCGAAAGCCACCCAAATCATTCGCGGTTCCGCGAGACCATTCCGACCTTCTTGCGCGACATAAAATTCGCGATCCGTTCGCTCGCGCGCGCCAAGGGACTTGCGCTCACCGTTGTACTGACGCTGGCGCTCGGCATCGGCGCAAACGCCGCCATCTTTAGCGTGGTTCGTGGAGTGCTGCTTCGCCCTCTCGTCAATCGCGATGAGAACCGATTGATCTATATCCGCCAAAGTGCGCGCGGCATCGGCGCCGACAACACCACGTTTTCTGTGCCGGAAATTCAAGATTTGAAATCGAGTGTCAAATCTGTGAATGAGTTCGGCGACTTCTCCACCATCGGCTTCACCATGGTAGGCCTCGGCGAGCCGCGCGAGGTCCGCGCGGGCGTCGTGGACGGATCGTATTTCGATGTGATGGGGCTGCACCCAATCCTCGGTCGCCTGCTTGATGCGCGCGACGATGGGCCGAACGCTGCCGGCGCAGCGGTGCTCACCTATCGCTTCTGGACGGCGGGACTCCACAGCGATCCCACCGTGCTCGGCAAAAATATCAGGCTCGGCACGCGCACTGCCACGATCGTCGGCGTACTCGAGCCGTCAGTTCCCTACCCCGCGGAAACTGAGATCATCGCCAACGTGGTCACCAGCCCGCACCATCTTTCGGCCACGATGGTGACCGGCCGAGTCCATCGCATGACCGAGCTGTTCGGGCGCCTCGCACCTGGAGCAACTCTCGAATCCGCGCGCGCTGAATTGCGCGGGGTCCACACGACGATGGTTAAAGATCATCCCGAAGCGTATTCAGCGAATGCAGATTTCCGGATTGATGCCGTGCTGCTGCGTGATCAAGTAACGTCGGGCGCGAGGAACGTGCTCTTGATTCTGCTTGCGGCGTCTGGGCTCGTGTTCATCATCGCCTGCTCGAACGTGGCCAACCTGATTCTCGCGCGGACGGTTCGGCGCGAAGGTGAACTTTCGGTACGCGCGGCGCTCGGAGCAACCACTGGCGCATTGCGGCGGACTTTGCTGACCGAAAGCCTCGTGCTATGCGGCGCTGGCGCGTTGCTCGGGGTGCTCAGCGCGTGGCCCATCGTTGCCATCCTGGCTCGCTACGCTTCCCGTTTTTCTGTCCGCGCGCTCGATCTGAAAGTTGACTCGAGCTTGCTCTGGGTGGGTGCCGTGTTGGCGGTGGTCGCAGCTGTTATTTTGGCATTCGTCCCGCGGCTGCCAAAAGCTGATGGTTCACACGGATTCAGCCTCGCTAGCGGCGGTACGCGAATTACAGGCAGCACCAGCCGCCGGCTGCGCGCTTTCGCCGTCATCCAGATCGCCGCATCGTTTGTGCTGCTAGCCGGCGCCAGCATGCTGCTCACGACGTTGCTCGCACTGCAAGCGGCACGAACCGGATTTGACACGCGCCGCGTGCTCGCAGTGAACGTGCCCGTAGTCGAGTACGGACGGACACCCGATCAAATCGTCAATTTCTACAAGGAAGCGATACGTCGCATCGAAACGCTTCCTGGCGTGGATAACGTAGCTCTGGGCACCGCGGTTCCGTGGCGTGACTCTGGGCAATTCGGCCCCGGGTCTGGATTTCAATACACCGCGGACGGGCACATGCACGGACCCGGCGAAGATGATCCACGCGCACAACTTCAGACCATCTCGCCGGGATTTTTCGCATCGCTTGGCGTCCCGATTATTGCCGGTCGCGATTTCAACGACAACGATCGCAGGGATAGCGAGCCCGTGGTTATCGTGAGCCAAAGCGTGGCGCAGCGCATGTTTCCGGGTCAAGATGCAATCAATCACCACATCATATGGACCGATCCGGTGATGAAATTCATCGACATCAGCGCGGTCCCGCGGCGGATCATCGGGGTGGCGGCGGATGTGGATGACGACCACGTCATTCCGGGTCCGTCTCCAACGGTTTACCATTCATTCCAACAGGAACAAATCTGGGGCGGCCGGCTATTCGTTCACACGCGCATGAATCCGTATGCGCTGGTGACGCCGATCACCGGCATTATTCGCGATCTTTCCGCGGACCAGCCAGTTGAGCGCGCGGCAACCCTTGAAGACATCCGCGCGGAAGTGCTCACGCCAGATCGGCTGAACACTTTGGTGTTCGGCGGCTTTGCGGTGGTGGCGCTGGCGATTGCTATCGTCGGCGTCGCGGGCGTTCTGGCGTTTTCGGTGAGCGGACGGACGCGTGAATTCGGCATTCGGCTCGCGCTCGGAGCGCAGCCGCGGAACCTGCTCACGGATGTCGTCACCGAAGGCGCCGTAATGGCTGGTATAGGCGTAGTCGCTGGCGCGCTGTGTGGATACGTTCTCGCGCGCTTTGCAGGCAGCTATTTCCTGGACATTCGCGTTCCTAGTCTGATGCCGGTGGTCGCATCGGCGCTCGTATTGCTGGCCGCCGCGGTGGTCGCGTCGATGCTGCCGGCCAGGCGCGCCGCGCGAGTTGACGTCACGGAAGCTCTGCGCTCGGAGTGACGCCGGGACCGGGATAGATTTTCATTCACGGAGGGAATTGCTGCGCGCATCTAACAGCGATTCCGCCGCTGCCCGGTGACCGCGCGTTTTAAATTCTTCGATTAACCAAAAGTTTGCGGAATATGCTACTTTCCTTTCCCACGAAGTCTTGGGAAATCCAAGATCGACAGTCTCGCCGCGATTGGTGCCTAGGCAAGTTTCGCGGTCATGGATCTCACTATATGCGCAAACGTACCTTAGTCAGATTCCTCGCACTTCTGCTCTCGTTCAGCGCTCGCGTCGCATTTGCGCAGGATAAAGATACCGGCCAAGCATTTCACGTTCGGTGCCTCGCCGGCCTGCCGAATATCAAACACAACGCCCATGGGCTCCTATCAATTCAGGACGCCACGCTGCACTTTGACGCCGGAAAGCATCGCGCTGACGTGCCTATCTCTTCGATAGCAGATGTTTTTACCGGTTCGGAAACCACGGATGCTGGTGGAATGCTGGGCCAAGCTGCCAAGGGAGCCGCCGCAGCCGCACCGTATGATAGCGGAGCCGCCCTCACTTTGCTCCTGCGCGAAAAAGTTGACGTGTTGACGGTAACCTTTCGCGATTCCAATGGCGGCCTGCACGCCGCAATCTTCGCCTTACCGAAAGGCGGCGCCCAGCAGGTTCGCGCAGATCTCACCGCGCAAAATACCCACACCGCGACCTCTGCTAACCCTGACACGCGCTCGCCCGCCGCCTCAAGAAGGTCCGTGGTTGATCCGAAGGCCACTGCCGGCCCGGACCAATCAGCCGACCACTCTAAGCCGGCGATTCTCATTGAACCGGTCATCGCCGTGGGCGTAGCGATCCCTGCCGCATTTCGCATGGCCACCTATGAAGATCTGATTGACCGAATCCAGCGCAGTGGTCTTTTCGGCGAGGTTTACCGCAGCGGCGATCGCTCTGCCGCAAACAGCCCTAATCTCCTGACCCTGCGCACAGAAGTTGACGAATTCAAGGAAGGCAGCCAGACGGTTCGGGAGCTCACTTACGTTCTTGGCAATACGAAAATCGCGCTGCATGTCAGGCTAACGCGTCCGGACGACACTGACGTCCTGAACCAGAAGATTGCAGGCAAAGTTCTTTTTTTCGGCGAAAATCTCGGTGTCACTCATGACGTCGCGAAACGTACCGTGAAGGTACTGCGCAAGAATCCTGAAATTCTTCGCAGCACTTCGCCGACGTGAGTCCCCGTTCCCTTTTTCCGCACGGCCGAAGACGGCCACTCTCTTACAATGAGCTATCACAACGCTCGGAATGTGTGATATGTCCGAACACAGTGAGGACTATAACCCACAGAGGACAAAAAGATTGGATCCAAACAAGAAAGCCACCTTCGGTTGGCTTGCCGTCGCCATCATGTTGTGTTTCGCCTCTCCAAGATCAGCTCGCGCCCATGATGTGCCGCGAAGTGAATCGCGTATCGAGGTTCACGGCCACGAAGTCCGCGTCGAATTCAGGCTAGACCTTCTTGAGCTGGGTTACGTCGACACCAAGGGAACGGGATTTATATCCACGGACGAGCTGGATAATTCGATCAGCCGAGTCTATGGGGACTTCAGGAAGTATTTTATCGTCGGAGCTCCCGACCCTCCCGTTCAGGTAACTCTCGAACGGTACAGAGTGGTTGAGGATCATGTGGTTGAATTGGAATTGGCGTACGAATTCTCGCATGACGTCACGGAGCTGACGCTGACTTCCACGCTCCATCAGATTACACGACCGATTCACCAGGATCTCGCCAATGTGAATATGAACGGGACGCTCGAGGAAGCAGTGCTGAATGCCTCGAATCCGACTGTGACGTTTAACTCGGGCGAACCAAACGCCCTTCGAACGTTCGGTAGCTTTCTGCGCCTCGGGATCATGCACATCTTCGCCGGATACGATCATCTGGCATTTCTCGTCGGTCTGCTGATTGTCACAACCAATCTTAAATCGCTAATCAAGATCATCACCGCGTTTACAGTGGCGCACAGTATCACCCTGGCGCTCGCCACTCTCGATATCGTTGAGCTCCCGACGCGGCTCACCGAGAGCGTGATTGCACTCAGCATTGCCTACGTAGCGGTCGAGAACTTACTGGGAATGCGCGCGATCGCGCGTTACCGCATCGCCTTTCTTTTCGGTCTAGTGCATGGGTTCGGCTTTTCGAGTGTTTTGCGGGAGATGGGACTCTCCCGGAGCCACCTGGCGCTCTCGCTATTTTCGTTTAATCTTGGAGTGGAAATTGGACAGCTCGCCTTCGTCCTCGTTCTGTTTCCTTTGATCATCTATATGACCTCTTCCAGCTTGCAGCGGCGGTTTCAAGTAAGCGTTTCTCTGATCGTGTTGTGCCTCGCAACGTTTTGGTTCGTTCAACGCGCGTTTCTCGCCTAGTTAAGGAGAGGGCCATCCGCAAAAGAATTGCTCTACTGGCGGCTTGCGTTCTTTTAATCGCGGTACTCCTGTGGCGAATGGGAGGCTCGGATCGGCCAAAATCTTTCGTGCAGGTTCGAGGGTCCGGAGAAAATTTGGTGATCGCGGCCACCGGTGACTGGCTCACGCAGGCGCGACTTCCCTCCGGCACGACAGACCGGGGTTTTGAGGGTGTCGTTGATGCTGTAAGAGGCGCCAGCATTGGGTTGACGACCCTCGAAGAAAATTTGCTCGATGAGAAGAATATTCCGCAGGCCGAAGCGCCGGGCACGATCCGCTGGCCGTATGGATCCAAGCGTCAGGCCGAAGATCTGAGACGCGTCGGCATAACCGTGGTCTCCCTCGCGAACAATCATGCTACCGATTACGGAATTGAAGGCATGAAACAGACTCAGGAGATACTCGACGCACAAGGTTTGCATCACATCGGATCCGGAACTGATTTAGCCATGGCCGAAGCGCCAGTCAATCTGGGTGCCGCACCGCGCCGCGTCCCGGTGCTTGCCATCACAACTTCCGCTTCTCCGGAAGCGCGTGCCACACGCTCGCGTGGCGAGATTTTAGGCCGGGCCGGCGTAAACGCGCTCAGATACTCGCCGGACGTGACCCTCGATCCAGAAACGTTTGCGACTCTGCAACGCTCTCCGATCGCCACAAAATCGACCCAACGTGACCAGCTGATTCTGTCTGGAACGATTATCAAGAAAGGGCCAAAAACCTCCGTGCAGTTGGTACCGAACGAGCAGGACGTGCACGACATTCTCGATCAGGTGAGACTTGCACGCACCCAATCCGACGTCGTAGTCGTCATGCTTCATAGTCACGAGCCAAGTAACCAGAGCGACGTTCCCGCTGAGTTCGTCCAATCGTTTGCTCACGCGATGATCGATGCCGGAGCGAGCCTCGTAGTGGGAAGCGGTCCGCACCAACTTCGCGGAATCGAGGTATACAAGTCGGGCGCGATCTTCTATAGCCTGGGCAATTTCGCGTTTGATTACGCCGCGGTCGATGCGCGCTCCGCCGATGTTTACGAGGCGGGAATGGATTTATTTCAATTGGCGATGGGCGCTGTAGGTAGCATGGGAAGCTTCAGAGTCCCGCAAACTGACGAACCGATTTGGTGGCAGAGTGTGATGGCGGTTACAACTTTCGAGCGAGGCGCCCTCAAGTCAATTCGGCTTCAGCCGATTGATTTGGGAGTCGATCTGCCGATCGCCCGGCGTGGAATTCCCCGAATCGCCTCGCCTGAACACGCGGACGAAATTCTGCAGACCATTGCTAGGCTGTCGCAGAGTGTTGGGACAGAAATTTCCGCAAAAGACGGATCAGCCGACGTGCGCTTGAATAAACAGGCTCCGTGAGCCGATCTCGAGCCCTCGCATCAGGATGTCTGTGCATGTCATATACGAAGAATTCCGCCAGGAGGGCCATTCGTAGAAGCGTCGCAGTTTTCCTGCGTTTCCAACGCTGGCCATCGTCGGACTGTCATTGGGCGCCACCGCTCGCGCTGGTGATTTCTTATTACAATGAATTATGTTGACACGCAATTTTTGCAATGCTAGGCTGCGCCTCCGTAATTCGGAATGCTGGAGTTTCGGGTCCTATCGCACCAGTTCACTCCCGAACGTCATTGGCAACGCAGCGGGTCGAGGCTCAGAATTCCGATTGTGAATTATTGTCAGTGCGGGTGGAAAGTCACGGCAGAGCTTTGGCTTGGGACCTCAAGAGAGCGCATAGAGGGCGGAAAATGAAAACGAATAGTTCGCGAACTTTGGTCCGGTGTTTCGTCGCGGCTGGTCTGGTTGGAGTCTGCTTGGGCCTCGCTTTCTTCCTCCTGCGCGGGGCCGTGGTTGCCGCGCAAGATCAAGGCCGGGATCCTTTGGCCACGAACGTTCCGGACGGATTTACCGTCGCGGCCGTCGGCGACATTATCGAGGCCCACCCTGCAACGCCAAATCCGGAAAATAAGCCCATCGCTGCGATATTTCATTCTGCAGACGTCGCTGTCGGAAATTACGAGGGCGCCATTGTGGATTACCGGCAATATAAGGTTCCGCAAAATATTATCAGCCACTATTGGGCGCTCAATGGAGAGCCAGGAGTGGCAAAAGATCTAAAGGCGATGGGGCTCGACATGGTGGGACGCGCTAACAACCACCAGAGCGATTGGGGTATCGATGGCGCGCGCGAGACTGACCGTTGGCTGGATGAAGCGGGCATTGTTCACGCCGGCGACGGAGAGACGCGGGATCTGGCTCGCGAGGCGCAATATTACGATACGCCAAAAGGCCGCGTAGGATTGATTTCGATCAACTCGTCGACTTCGGATCCACAGCAAATTCCAATTAACGCAAATGGAAAGATGCCGCCGCGACCAGGAGCCAATCCTCTCCGTTTGATTCGCTACACCATCGTTACTACGGATCAAATGGAAGCTCTGCGTAAGATCCGCGATGCTTATCCGAGGAGCAGCCAATCCGGGAATAATCGAAACGTCGCGGCGGACAGCCTTTCAGCGCCGGTCTACGAATTTATGAATACATTGGGGCCTGATGAACTTTATCTCTTCGGAACGTGGTACCGAATCGGGGACAAGCCCGGATTCAGCTACAAGATGAATCCTCTCGATGAACGCGAGATTTTGCAGAGCGTTCGAAGCGCAAAACAGAATTGCGATTTTTTGATTGTGATGATCCACGCGCACCAAGAGCCCGGAGCGGACTTCATCACTCAAATTTCACATGAGGCCATTGATGCAGGCGCGGATGAATGGGTAGGAACGGGGCCGCACCATATGCTGGGGATTGAGCTTTACAAAAATAGGCCAATATTCCACAGCTTGGGTGACCTGTTTTTTGAAATTAACCTCGCAACCCAACCGTCTTCGCAGGAAGAGCGTGAATCCTACGGGCCGGAAATCGCGGAAATGGACGACGCCAGTTTTTCCGCTAACTTTTGGGATCACATGACTCGCGAACCCATCTATGCTAGCGCGATCGTCGTTTCTCGATTCGATCACAACCAATTGTCGGAGCTTCGAATCTATCCGATTGATCTGGGATGGGAACGGCGCCGCGCCGATCGTGGATCCCCGAGAATCCCGTCACCTGAACTGGCCCAAAAGTTCCTTCAAGAGCAGCAAAAGGATTCCGAGGCATACGGCACGAAAGTCTCGATCGAAGGCAATGTTGGCGTGATTAAATTGGCGCCAATGGCGAACAACGGCAGCGAGAAGCACTGATGAAAGTCGCGTCGTAGTTCGCCTGGGTAGACACACCACTCTCGATGAGCGAAATCGGCGATGAACTTGCAATGATTAGCGCCAGCTCGCTTCGCATTCCCAATGCGAAGCGAGCGGCGAAAACAAATATTGGCAGCACCGCGGCATTCGACGAAATGCTGCGTCTTTCCCAACAAGATCCCGACCGCTTTTGGGCTCGTGCCGCCTTAGAACTCGATTGGATAAAGCCATGGCACACCATCCGTAAAGGCGACCTTCCGCATTTCGAGTATTTCTGCGGCGGCATTGGGAATCCGTGCGCGAATATGCTCGACCGCCATTTGAAAAACGGCGCGGACAACAAAGTCGCGCTGATCTGGGAGAGCGAGAGTTTCGAAACAAAGTTCTATACCTACCGGATGCTGTACCACGAAGTGAATCGCTTCAGTAACGTGCTCATCGGTCTGGGCCTGAAAAAGGGCGATCCCGTCGCGATCTTCCTGCCAAATCTTCCGGAGACAGTCATCGCGGTCCTCGCTTGTTTCCGCCTAGGGATCGTCTTCAACACGATTTTTTCGGGATTTTCGCCGGAGTCGTTGAAGAACCGTGTTGAAGGATTTGAGCCGAAGGTGATCATCACTGCCGATGCCGTCCGCAGGCGGGGCAAGTTAATTACGCTCAAGAACAAAGTTGACGAAGCAATACAATCGGTTTCAAGCGTGCAAGCGGTGGTGGTCGTAAAGCGAACTGGCGCTGCGGCGAACATGAAAGCCGGTCGAGATCATTGGTGGGACGATTTGATGCTGAAAGCCAGCCCCGAGTGCGCTCCGGAGCCGCTCGAAGCCAATGAGCCCGCTATCGTTTTCTACACGAGTGGCACCACCGGCAAACCGAAAGGCGTCATTCACTCCGGCATGGGTTTTCTCGTCAACTGCTACATCTACGCGAAGTACCAGTTGGACCATCATCCGAACGACGTGCTGTGGTGTACGGCCGATATTGGTTGGTTGACGATGCATATCTGGGGCATCGTCGGCGCATTATCAAACGGAGTTACAACGATTTTCTACGAAGGCGCGTTAGATTGGCCGCACCCGAATCACTTCTATAAAGTGGCCAACAAATATCACGTGAACAAGCTTATGACCGCTCCGACGGTGGTACGCGGACTAATGCGCCATGGCGATTCACTCGGCGAAGCCAACGATTTGCCCGACCTCGACACGATCTGCGTTCTCGGCGAGCCGCTTAATCCTGAGGCCTGGCATTGGACCGATGAAAAACTTGGCAAAGGGCGCGCGTATATCAACAACATGTGGGGACAAACGGAGCTCGGCGGATGCCCGTTGTCCAGTGCTGCCTGGCTGACTCCGATGAAGCCTGGGTCCTGCGGCACTCCATTTTTTGGCGCGAATTTGGATGTAGTTGACGATGAGGGGCGGTCGCTCGGCGCGAACGTGCCAGGTAACCTTGTCGTCGTTGCACCGTTCCCGACGCTTGTGCGCGGTCTCTGGAAACAGCCTGAACGTTATGTTCATGAATATTTCGAGCGAATTCCAGGATGCTATTGCACGTACGACGCGGCGGTTAAAGATAAAGACGGCCACTTTTGGGTGCTAGGCCGCACGGATGATGTAATCAACGTGGCGGGACACCGGCTGAGTACGATGGAAATCGAGAGCGCGATTATGGAATGCGAAGGCGTCGCGGAAACTGCCGTCATCGGCGTACCAAATGAGATAAAGGGCTCGATACCCGTCGCGTTCGTGATTCTTCGAACAGGGCGCGAGCCATCGGTGGAAATGAAGCAGAACGTATGCGCCCGAGTAGAGTCAGCAATCGGCAAGATCGCCGTGCCCGGAGTGATCTACTTCAGCGAGGTCCTACCCAAAACATCCAGCGGCAAAATAATGCGCCGCCTCTTGCAGGAGATTGTGACCACTGGCGCGGCACGCGGCGACATCACCGGCCTTGAGGACATCGGAGTTATAGAAAAGATCCGAAGCGTGGTGAGTGCAAGCTAGGCCAAGCAAGAAAAATTTAAAAGTTGTTACGCCTGGTATCTTCCCTCTTTTTACCGATGCCTCTACTATCCTTTGAACGGAGTGCGACATGAACAAAGGATGGCAATCGCTTCAAGTATCAATCGACGGGCAAGTCGGACGTCTCCTCCTGAATCGGCCCGACGCTCTGAACGCCTTGAATTACACGCTTGTTCTTGAAATCGAACAGGCCGTTCGCGAGCTAGGAAATCAGGTGAGAGTCATCCTGATAGAAGGAGCAGGCAAGCACTTCTGCGCTGGAGCCGATTTGCGTTATGTCGCCGAAACGCAACGGATGCGCGAGTTCATAGAACAAATTAACCGCGCATTCTTTTCCATCGAGGAAGCGCCAGTTCCGGTAATTGCAGCCATCCAAGGTTATGCGCTGGCAGGAGGTTTCGAACTAATGCAGGCTTGCGACATCGTCATCGTCGCGGATAACGCCGTAATTGGAGATCAGCATTCCAACTTTGGGCTCATACCCGGCGGCGGCGGAAGCCAGCGATTGCCGCGGCTCATCGGCCGGCAACGAGCGCTAGCATTACTTCTGAGTGGCGCACGTCTGTCCGGAAGCGAAGCGGTTGCGTGGGGTTTGGCATATCGGTCAGTGCCTTCGGCCGAGTTACGCGAGCAGAGCGTGGCTCTGGCGCGAAACCTTGCCGCGAAGAGCCGAGGCGGATTGAAGGCAATGAAATACTTGGTGAATCGGGGAGCGGAAAAACCATTGAACGAGGCGATTGACCTGGAAGTGGATACGTTTCTGGAGTGGATTAGAAGCCGCGATGCCCAGGAAGGATTGCGCGCCTTTCAGGACCGGCGATCCCCCCGCTTCGAATAACGCGAACTTTCATCAGATTAAGAGCGCCCTTTTCAGTTCGCCAAGCCCCGTCACTTTTATGTACTGGATAAAAGTTCGCGGCGGCGGCGCCAATAGCGCGCTAGTCCATACCAATTTTGCCGCGACGATATCGAATGTTCGAACCAGAGAGCTTCTTCCGCGGTCACCAACGTAGACATTTCAGCTTTCACCATTTCTGAAAAGTCTTGCGCGCGGCTCGCATCATCTCTGTCGCGGTCGAGTGACAAACGAACAAATTCGCTCCAGCGCTCGAGGCGATTGCGAAACTCAGTCATATGCCATTTTACGTTGCCCGCCAAACCGAAATGAGTCAGGAACAAGTGCTGTGGATCGCGGCTTTCTATCAGATCCGCGCTTTCATTTAACTGCGCCAGATCAACATCGGGCGGCGGCGTCGCGGGATACACATAAGAGTCGGTGATACGGACACCCGCCGCGTCTCCCACAAACGCTACCTTGCTATCCATTTCGAAATAGCTAACGTGATGGATCGCATGCCCCGGAGTGTAGAGAGCTTCAAATCCTCTCTCTCCGATGGTGATCTCCTCGCCGCCGTTTAGTATAGAGAGATTCCGCGCAGGCACTGGTTTGAATGCCCCCCAGAATTCTTCTATGTTTGAACCGAACACGCGCGACGCGCTTTTCAAAAGCCGCGAGGGGTCTATCAAATGCGCGGCGCCTCGCTCGTGTACAAAGACGCGGATTCGGGGATTTTGTTCGACGAGTGTGCCAGTCGCGCCTGCATGATCGAAGTGAATGTGAGTGAGCAGGATCGTCCGGATGTCTGAGACGGATGCCCCTCTCGCATTCAGATTGCGCACCAGTTCGTCAAGAGTGGACGAAGGGCCGGGGTCTATAAGCGCAAGCTCTTTCCCACAGTCGAGCATGCAGCACGCGATGTAACGGTTGCGATTGCCGTGCTTCAGGTCAATCGTAACGTTCGACGCCGAGAAATTGTCCACCAGTTCGCCCACTCGGATATTTCTACCATATAACGCCGCTCTTAGTTTGCACCGTCGTCTTAAATTGATAGATAGCCTTCTAATTTCGACCTCTAACGTCTTCGCATCTTCAATATTACACCCTGTGCGCGGCGGGATGACAACTAGAACGTGATAATTGGACATTGCGTATCGCGACGCACCCGTCGCGGTGCATCCGAGCGTCACTCACGATGCATTTATTATCGCCAGCGTCTACGGATCTCGCACTGTCACCGATCGCGCGCCGGGATGTTTTTGCATGCTGAATACGTACTATTCTGTGACAAATATCTCCTGGGAACTCAGCTTGCTTGGAACCAGCGGCGTTTCGCTGCACGCGTAGAGCGCCGGGTTGGTTCGTTCATCGCAATTCATTTGCTGGCTCTGTCTTCTTATGTTATTGACACGTATGCCTTTGAAACCGACCATCGCGGCTATCTGGAATTGAAAAGCTAAGGTATTCTAGGCGATGATGTTAGACTTCAAATGCCAATGTACTTCGATTGCCATAGCCAGCCGTTCCTTAGAATCGGCAGCGACGTTCGATCGACTTAACCGTGGCACGCCTGGCAATGCGTCCCTGGGGGAAGAACTACGCGATTTCGGAATTGGCAGCACACAGGCGCGTTGCCATAATCGAGGGCCCAGACCGAAACCTCCACAGATCCCGGCAGGCACCAATCATATGGTCAATATTACACTCTCACCGCTGTTGCCAGAGATAATGCAATAATCTTCTTGACAGCAATCTTCAATTGGAGATAGATTGCGCGCCATCGCATCTCCGCAGAAAAGGTGATAGCTCGTATCGAAAATACGCATCAAACCGTGCACGCACGACCTGCGGCGTCTTGGTGGAATCGCTCTGCGGCTGAGCTCCGTCTGTACTCGGGGGACACATGAAGCGTTTACCTGTTGTTGTTTTCTTCGCCGGATTTCTCTGCGCATCGTCTGCTTTCGCGCAAACTGGCGGGACCGGAGCTCTCACGGGCTTCGCTAAAGATCCTTCGGGCGCTGTGATTTCCGGGGCCAGCGTGACCATCACAAGTAATCAGACGGGCCAAACTCGCACTGAGATCACTGGCACTAACGGCGCCTACACTTTCCCGTTGTTGCCGCCGGGCACCTACAAAGTGGAGTTCAAGGCCAACGGTTTCAAAACCCTCTATATAAACGCGGCGCAGGTTAACGTTACCGAAACGGATGAGGTCGATGGAACTCTGGTTGTTGGAAGCGTCGAGCAATCCGTGACTGTTTCTGAAGTCGCTGAAGTGCTCCAAACACAAACGTCGACTGAGGGAACAGTGGTGGGGAGCAAGGAAATCAGCGACCTCCCGTTGACCACTCGAAACTACACTCAGGTACTGTCGCTGTCCCCCGGCGTGACCAGCAACGTCACCAACGCTGCAAATCTTGGAGCAGGGTCCTCGCAGCTATTTGTGAACGGGAGTATTTACTCAGCCAATAATTTTCAGATGGACGGCCAGCAGACCAACAATTTCGGCTCGGGCACGGACAACGCCGAATACACTTTCTATGCCGAACTCGCCATTCCCAACCCGGATGCGATTGCCGAATTTAAGATTCAAACGTCCCAGTACGATGCGGGCTCCGGACGAAACGTGGGAGCGAACGTAGATGTAGTGACTAAGTCAGGATCGAATTCGTTCCACGGGGCGGCGTGGGAGTTTTTGCGAAATACAGATTTGGATGCGAATTCCTTTTTTAGTAATGCGTCCGGCCAGCCCCGTGCTGTCATGCGGCAGAATCAATTCGGCGGAAGCGTCGGCGGCCCCATTCTCAAGAACAAGCTATTTTTCTTCGGCTCGTACCAGGGAACGCGTCAGGCCAACGGATTATCGTCGGACAGCCAGTCCACGCCGTTTCTACCGAGTCAGCTTTTTGGTGTTGACCGCAGCACCGCAACAGCCGCGACTTACGGCGCCCTGTTCTGCGGAGTAAACGGTGGCATGGGAGTCAACGGCGGCGCTGTTGCGTGCGACGGCTCGAACATCAATCCGGTCGCCCTCGCTTATCTTCAGCAGAAAAGGCCCAACGGACAATACTGGATTCCCGATCCGCAGAATCCGAATGGTTCTTCGATATTCACGGAGCCAGCGATATATTTGGAAGACCAGTTCCTGGTCAACCTTGATTACATCGTAACGCCCAGGAACACCTTATCCGAGCGTGTGTTTTGGTCCCGTGACCCTCAGATACTTTCAATTGATTGCGGCGCCACATGCCTGCCGGGCAATCCAGGAATCATCAAGAGCAACACCTTCAACGGCGTCTTGAAGCTGACTTCAGTACTAACGCCCAATATTGTCAACGAAGTGAGAGCTGGATTTACACATTCGCTGTGGCACGACAGCAGTTCCCAGTTTGTAACGCCACAGCAAGTCGGCATGACGCCATTAAACGGATGGCTCAACGAGCTTCCTGAGATCACGATCAATGGACTTTTTTCGATGGGCGGAGCCGCATCTGACAATGGTTATTCGGCTCCAACCACATACCTGGTTGCTGACCACATTTCCTGGAACCACGGAATTCACACAGTCCGCTTGGGATTTGAAGGAGAGGACGTCCGGTTCGTAGAGTCAGTAGCCGCGGTTGCCCGCGGAGAAATCACCTTCGCCAGTTTTAATGACTTTCTGCTGGGGCAGAATGCCACACAAAACGGAACGGCCGCAGCAGGAGACCCGATGAGCAACATTTCAACCACGGGTCCACTGGAGAGCGAGTCGGTGCCGGGCGGGGTGTACGGCTCATTTAGAGTGAAGGACTATGCAGCCTTTGGTCAGGATGACATTAAGTTGACTCGTCGGCTGACGGTGAACCTGGGCTTGCGATGGGAGTACTTTGGCGGCATGCGCGATTCGCGGGGATACGTCGGAAATCTAAATACCGGGCTCCTCGATTCTGCCGCGATACCACCCCCGGGTGGCACTCTCGTCGGGTTCGATGTCGCTTCGAACTATCCCGGTACACCGCCGCCAGGTGTCACGCGCCGCTCGACTCCATACGGTCAAGAGCAGCGGATGCCGTTGAGCAACTTCGGGCCGCGGATCGGTTTCGCGTGGCAACCGCTCCACAGCAGCAATCTGGTGGTGCGCGGTGGTTGGGGCATCTATTATCAGGAGACCAACGGAAATGTGCTCTTCTTCCCGTTGAACTACCAACCTCCCCTTGCTCTTAACGTTGGTCTGTCGAATTCGCTGCAACCTGCAGCCACCTTCCAAACCCCGTGGCCTAACTTGCCACCGCTCGGGTTCGTCCCCCGCGTGGTACCCCAGGTTCCGTCCCAGGTACAAACGAACGCGTATCTCGGCCCATGGAACACCCCGAAGACGTTGGCCGAAACCCTCAATGTCCAGTATCAGTTTTTGCCCACGTGGGTATTGGAAGTCGGCTACGCTGGAAACAGAGCTGATCACATTGTGGCTGCATATCAGGCCAACAACATCCCCGTGTTGGCCAGTCCAGCTAATCCCATCACGAACCCACAGGACGGCACGCTGATCACCACGAACACGGCAGGCAATGCGTATCTCCGCGTTCCATGGGTTGGTTTTGGGCCGATGAGTGTCCTCTGTACTTGCGCGGATCACAATAGCAACTACAACGGGCTGCAGATCTCGGTGCGAAAACAGTTCTCTCACGGGTTCACGTTCCAAGCGGCCTACACTTACAGCAAAACGCTCACCGATTTTGAGGGTGGCGGAGGAGACGTGGGAGGTGACAGTAACAATCCCTCGGACCTCAGACAGGAGTATGGGCCGGCCGATTTCGACCGGACACATCGCCTCATCTTCAACTACGACTATCAACTCCCGGGCTATCATCAAGGCCGTGAGTTATTGGGTAAAGTATTGACGGGATGGTCAGTTTCGGGCGTAACCACGCTACAAACCGGAGACCCGCTGACTTTTGTTGATTTCCTGGCGGGGTCAGCGTATTACGGAGGCATTAATTTCTCCAGCCGAGCCGAATTTTGCTCAGGGATGTCGAATTCGGATGTGGGGACTTCGGGGTCGGTGAAAGATCGCCTGAATGACTACGTCAATGCCGCTGCATTCTGTCCGCCACCGGTGGTGCCTGTCGGAGGGCCAGGAACAACGGGCACGGACTTTGGCAATACGGGCCGGGGCATACTGCGCGGCCCCGGGCAGAACAATTGGGATATCTCAATAGCCAAGGCAACGCATGTAGGCGGCTTATCGGAACAGGCGCACCTGGATTTCCGCGCTGAATTCTTTAACACCTTCAACCACGCGCAGTTTGGTGATCCTGGCGAGTATTTACACCTGCCGAGTCTTGGGATTATCAATTCTACGATCGTGGCTCCGCGCTTAATTCAGTTCGGGCTGAAATATGTTTTTTAGAGACTCCGCATGGCGACCCCGTTCCGCCGTGCCCTGTCGCAGTCTGTCTTTCATATGAATTGAAAATTGGGAACTCCGAACACGTTGCAAGAGCGAGCAACGACGTTCTTCGATGCCCCCTACGAAATCGCGGATGCCTCAACCGCGAAACAAGAGTTGCGATTAGCAAGCTCAAGCGCTCATAGTGCGGCACGGCAAAACGGTTGCATACGGTCGATCTTGCTGTCGGCGGATCAACCCGCTACAAAATAACCGTCCGACGACCACTGCTCGCTCCGCTGATCGATCGATTGGAGGTTAGCCCCTTGGATACTTACGTCCTCGGCTTGGCAACGCACCCGGCCTCATCTTGGGTTGCGGATAAGCGACTCGAGGAAATGGTTTTTGATACAGCAAAGGCGGCCCTCGATGATGCTGGAATTGATCGCGACGAGTTGGATCACATCACAATCGCCGCTTGCGACGAGCTCGACGGAAGAAGTATTTCGAGCATGCTTCTCTCCGCGCCTGCCGGCGCCTATCTGAAAGACGAGATCAAAGTTACCGATTCCGGTCTGATTGGTTTGTGTCTAGAAGCAATGCGGATCGAGTCGGGACGCTTTCACCTCGGCCTCCTTTCCAGTTGGAACAAAAGTTCAAAGGCGCCATTTGAAGACGTGATGAGAATGCGTTGCGAGCCTTTCTACACAAGAGACATTGGCCTGAACGCTTCAATTGCCGACGGCCTATTCGCGCGCGCAGTCAGCGATGCGTATGCAATCAGCGACTCGGATGCCAATGGCGCGGTCCGCGCCAGCTATAAGCGAGCAAGTGACAATGAACGCGGGATGCGAGCGGCCGTCCCTTCATTAGAGGAGATCGAAGCTTCTCCGTACGTTGCTGCTCCGCTGCGCAAAAAGCAACAAGCGCCAGTCACCGATGGCGGTGTTTCGATGGTCATCTGCTCCGGCGCATGGTTGAAGAAGCATCCTCATCGCCGGCCGCTCGCGCGCCTTTCAGGATTGGCTTGGCGAGTTGAAAATTATCAGCTCGGCGAGAAGCGCCTGTCCGGGTTAACTGGATTCAAAGAGTCGTTTCAAAAGGCGCTTGCAATGAGCGGCCTTCAGGATTTCAGTCAACTCGACGTCGTTGAACTCGACGGTCAGACCGCGTTCCACGAACTGGCATACCGGCGCGCGCTCCGTCTGCCCGAAACTTGCAACGTTTCGCCATCGGGCGGGCCATTTGCGCAGAACCCGTATTTCTGCACGGGTTTGGTGAATGCCGCCGAGGCCGTGCTCCAAATCGCCGGCCGGGCCGGCGCCGTCCAGGTAAAAGGAACGAAGCGAGCCGCGGCACACGGTTGTCATGGATTTGCGCAACAGGGTAATGCCGTCGCAATTTTCGAGGGAGCCTAAGGAATGCCGAAAAACCGTGTGGCCGTTATCGGTGTCGGGGAAACGGTATTCAAAAATAACATCATAGACAAAACTTACGTCGAGTTGGCGCAGCAAGCCGCAAAGACAGCTCTCGACGATGCCGGACTCACTCCCGATGATATAGATGCTGTCGTATTTTCAATGGCTCCGACGCAGTTCATGGGCGTCAACGATGTGGATAAGTGGGCGGTGGATTCGGTCTGGGCGTCCGGCAAACCTTTCATGCGCGTGCACACGGGCGGCGCGACTGGTGGCTCGGCTCTGCACGCTGGATATGCGCACGTCGCCTCCGGAATGTATCGCTGCGTGCTCGTGGTCGGAGCCGATCGGGTCACCGAAACTCCGGACGCCCAACACGTGTTAAATCTAATTTGGGATTTGTTTTACGAGCAGGATTTTGCTCTGAATACCGTGACGATGACTGCGCTTGCAACTCAGCGCTATATGCATAAATACGGCACCACAGAAGAGCAGTTCGCGCGCGTGGTAGTAAGGTCGCGCAAGAACGCTCTGAAAAATCCATATGCGCATTTAAAAGGAAACATAACGGTTGATGATGTAATGAAATCGCCGCGCATGTCCTGGCCCTATAAGTTGTTTGACATATGCCCGCGCTCTGCGGGAGCTGCCGCCGTCGTTCTCGCCAACGAGGACGTCACCAAAAGCCACTGTTCCCGGCCCGCATTCATCAATGGTATCGGTGGGAGGACTAGCACAGTTTTCATGGGTGACAGAGTCGGCCCCTTTGCAGACGCGGAGTTGTCGGACGAAGCTGAGTTTGTTTCCGCAGGCAAGGAAGCCTACGCGCAAGCCGGCATCACCAATCCGATGAAGGAAATTCAAGTTGTCGAGCTCTACGATCCGTTCAGCTCGACGCAATTTCCTCAACTTGAGTCCCTCGGATTCTGCGAGAGAGGCCAAGCGCAGAATCTCAGCGATGAAGGCGCGTTCGAAATGGGCGCTTTGCTCAGTGTCAATCCCTCAGGCGGGACGTTGTGCAGCAATCCGATTGGCGTCACCGGGCTCGTGCGCGTGGCCGATGCCGCTCTGCAGGTGATGGGAAGAGCAGGAGAGGGACAAGTCGCTGGAGTGCAGAATGCGCTTTCGACGGCCATCGGAGGCTCCGTCCAATTTGTTAACTGCACGATTCTCGGCGCCGACTACGTATAAAAATAAATAGATTTCAGATCAAAACGATAAGGTGGCGATCATATGGCAAAGCCGGATTCAGATAAGAATGAAAACGTTATTTACGGTCAGTGGCACGTACGTTACAAATATTCGGTTGGCAAAGTTGCGGGAAAGTTCTTTGATGGCTTAAAACAGAAAAAAATTCTCGCGACATATTGTGATAAGTGCAAGCTCTCATTCTTGCCACCGCGCGCATATTGCGAGAGATCCTTCGAACCGTGCAGTGGATGGATAGAAGCAGGTCTCGAGGGCGTGATCGAAGCCGCGACGATAGTGACTGCCGAATTTGAAAATCTCCCGAAGCCGCCCTATGCCATCGCTTACGTCCGGTTGGATGGCGTCAGCACCGCGATGATCAACTTCGTGCGCGGGCTCGACTTGAGCGATGTAAAAAGCGCGGCCGAACGTTTAAAGCCGGGCACGCGCGTCCGGGTTGAGTTCAAGGACAATCCGGAGGGGCGCATCACCGATTTTCATTACGTTCTCCCCACTCCGTAAAATTTTGTAAGAGCCGAGAGACCTTATCCAGCACGCCCAACGCGTTCTGAAATTCTTATTGCTCGGCAATCCTCCGCCTGATTATTTTTTCCGTCACACTTCTGTAGGTGTCTGATCCAGAGCCCGCATCCGGCTCTCGCGTTGTTCTTGCGCCGATCTTGCCGGCCCCTCGAAACAGCTTTCAAAGAAGGACAATGCAGGCTCCAACAGTAAAAGATAGGAATCGCGGAAGAGCCGCCATGCTTCGTATCCGAGCCACCCTTGAGGTAAGAGCTCCGACGGCAGAAAAGGATCAAGGTAAAGAAAATCTCCGAAATCGTAGACCAGGCGCATCTTCGCCACGAAGCACTTATCATCAGTGGGACGATCCGCAGCAGTGATCCTCTCCCTGTACCCACGCCAGCTTTTAATGAAGCGGCCGTAATGCCGCTGCACGGCGTCGAGGTTGTAGCAGCGTTTGATGAGTGCGGACTGCGTTTGAGCGCTCACTTGGCGCGCGCGAAACAAATGCACATACTGATCAAGATTTCGCAAAGACAGGTGACGCAAAGTGACCTCAACCACCGGATTCGGACTTATCCACGTTGCCGGAGTCATTGAGCCGAATCCTAGAAACGTCAGCTCACGGCGCAATCGGTCGCGATGCTGCCCCAGTCTCTCAGGTACTGAATACGTCAGGATCGTCCATTGGCCATCCCACGTGGCATGTCGCGGAGAAAACATACGAGGCCGCACTTCCTCCAACCTCTCGCGGCCTACCGGCGTTAGTGCATAGAACGTGCGATTGTCATCGGCGGTTCGCTGCAACCAACCTAACTTCGCCAGCCTGCACAAAGCGGCGCGCGTCGCGCTCGGAGCAATGCCCAGTTCTGAGGTAAGCCGCAACATAGATCGGGGCGAGATCGATGAACCAAAGTGTTGAATATAATCGAAATACAGCTCAAAAATCGTCCGCTTGGCATTCAAGGTTAATTAACTCCTGAGTCAGTGAGCATTGTACTGTTTCCGCTACCCATTCGAAAACATATTGGCACATACCTGAATCTTTTCGAACGATGTGCATCTTGGATATGCGAATTTGAGTGTTAGCAAATACCAGAAAGGTGTTGGTAGGGGCGGTGGGGATCGAAATTGCATCCCTAAATTCTAAGCCTCGCTGATCTAAGGCGTTACCGACCGCTCCACTTCTCAATTGTTGTCAAATGTTGCTGAATTGATCCCTCCGAGTAGACGCGAGAGGATTAGGCCTGCTTTTAGGCGCGCCCGGAAATACCGCGAATACGCTCCGTCAGTCTTCCTCTTGAAGGCGCAAGAGGAAATAGAGGTCGTTCTTCTGTTTGAACTCGGGACCATCCGGGGCATCCGGCTATCGAACCCCGGAGAAATTCCGGCGAAAAAACATGCATGCCACACCGAGCTATTTTCAGCGTGTCGAGGATGGGCCACAAGCGATGCCGTACGACTTTGTTTCCACAGAACGGCGTTCCCCCGACGGGTCGAGAACAGAAGTCGCGGCTAGGTGTGGGATTGAATTACATCTATTACCTGCTGTGGACGAGGAAGCTGGCCGGGGCGGAAGGTTGACGATCAATGGGTTGTGTCGCTCGCGGAAATTGAGGCACGCATCAAGAAACTTACGGCGCATTCCGTGCGAAGGCAACGGGCCACGACTTTCAGCGCAGCTCGGTAGATTCACCGGTTGGTAGCGGTGCCCTGAAGGGTGGCGATGTCTCCATGGGCAGAGGAATGGCAGGAGGCTATATCGAGGGCGGCCGGCGCGTAAGGTCATTTCCCCAGTCGCAGTTGCGATTCATATCCGTAAATACTTACAAGTCGAATGGGACAACTGAAGAGGGGAACATAGCCGTTTATCGTACGAAGTTCATCGAGATTCACGAACGCCGCTACGACAGAACCGGACGCGGGATCGTTGATGCCCGCTCGAATTCCCACGGCTGTAGTGTTGACTTCAACCAACAAGTGGGCGGTGCTGGAATTCACTGGTATCTCTGTGCCCACTATCGACGTTCGGCTAGGATTGTCAGAATTGGTAAAATCGCAGTCTGAGAATAAAAGCGTCCCTGGATTATTATTGTCGCAATCAACGCCCACCATTATCGGAACGACGGTGTTATTCGCGTTTTGGGAGGTCCCGGACCCAGAGATTGCAGCAACCGATAAAGTTATTTGAACCGCGAGACCCACAAACCCCGACATGGTCGATGTAGGTAACCCTGGACTTAGAATATACAGGTCTGAAAGGACCTCAAGTCCGGTTCCGGTGATAAGACATTGAACGATTGCAGAGACGGCTAGTGTTCCTGATTGCTTTACCAGTCCAGCAAGCGGAATGATTTGTAAAATGCTTGCCTCAGACGAAATCCATTCAAATGGAAGCCCCAGATAAGTTCCACTGTTTGGCAACGGGGATTCTTCGATGAGAGTGCCGTTAATGAACGTTCTGCCAGCAGAAAATTCCACGTTCATATCCCCCGAAATCGGATTGGCAAACTCTCCTATGCCAACGGTCGTAAAAGGTTTCGTCAGGTCTGGATGAGTACCCGGCACATAGTATTTTGGATTGGGAATCCCGCTCGTAAAGCTCGGAAACTGAGCGAATATTAAGTCGGGCACCAAAGATTGGATTTGTTTCCACTTAGAGTTCGCGGGCTTTTTGGGCTTATTGGGCTTTTTACGCTTATTTGCGTCGCGATATCTCGCGGCCACTTGTTCAAGGACCCTCCGTTGTAGCCCTGCGCTGTGGCTCTTTTTCAAGGCACACTGGGTATTCCAAACCTTGCTGCCCAGCAAGCTTCGAATCACCGGGGAATCCTGCACCTGTGTAAGTTGGACCCCTTTTCGTTTCTTGGGCATCATCTTTCCTCTAGCTAGTGTTTAGCATCGCTTCAATATCTTGTACGTTAGTTAGCAAACAACTTATCAAATTATTCCTTTATACTCTCCACTCGATCTAACCAAAAGCTAATTTTAGATACATTGAACGACAGGTCCGTTAAAAACTCCGGTCTCGACGTGCGGCCGTGCGTATTGCATACCGGACTTAGAAACCACATAGGCGCACTTGCCGATTCTCTTCGTTGTCTAATGTCGGTTGCGATTCGTGGTGGAGGTTCGGAACAAGCCGTGACTGACGGAAGGGCTGTTAGATGTAATGCGGGAGAATCGAGTCGCGCTGGATGTGGACTTTGATGGGAACCGATTAGCTTACTGGACAAAGTGCGGTCCACCTGAAGACAACAGCGAAACCTAGAGGACGAAGAAGCTGTCGGTCAACCTGGGCACGAATTCATATCGGATCAAGGCGCGACCAACGATCTCAGAACAAAAGTGACTCCGTTGACGATGCGCCGCGTGCGATTCTTTCGCCGTGGTCGCTGTCTGCCTCCAGCAAAACTTGGTCTAATCTTGGTCGCAAAACCCCTGGGTTGGGGGCGTTTTGGCGCGGTGAGCGGGAATAAGGGCAACACAATCAACAGGACTTAGAGATTTGTCCAACAATTCGATCCTCACAGGTCGTACCAAAATTCCGTTGAGTCTGTTGCCTTCGCCTCCCGAAAACCCCAGACCCGTGGGACAAGGCTCAAATGACAGTCGGGAACGAACTCGAAACCGAGGGATTAAGATCGCCAATCAGAAAACGAGCGAGAGAGAGCACACCACTTCTGTACCCGTGGCCACTTTCCTTGGCTTAGTCGTCTACGGGTGGTGGAAATCCGCTGCACCGTTCCCAGTGCACACCCATACCGACTGCCACCGATCTTGCGAAACTCTAGCCGAATCGGAATGCTACGCTCAAGCTGAGCTTCCTCCTCCTGGCTCGCTGGTTAACTTTTGATTGCGCCTCCATGGAATTCCTCTGGCTGCGACCTCGCTAACACTCTTCATCGGCACCAGAGCGCGCCGTCTGACCCGAACGGTGCGAATAACCTTCAAAGCAACATACTTGTCCACGGTGCGAGGGGAAACGCTCAGCAAACGCGCCGCCTCGCGGATGGAGACGGCTTGACGTGGAATCTCGGAGTTAACTTTCCGAGGATAATCGCAACTTTGCTGCTCGTTTTTCACGAATGTCCGACTGATTTCCTCGCGAACCGAAGCGCAAACCTCTCGCACGATGGATTCGACAAAGGAATCTACCGACACTTCCCTCCCTTGCATTAGAAATCTAATTTCGACGCTCAGCATATTTTTCTCCGTAATCTCCTTCACCACTTGGGCGATGCAGGTGGGCATATAATCCAGCACAGAACTCGATATGCCATGAAATTTTCCTTTGAGGAAGCACTCATCGACGTCTGGCGTCAAACTCTCATCGAGAACGCCACAGCAGTCGAACTGGACGGCACCCGCTACCCTGTCCAGCGCACTCCGAAGCGTGGACTGCGGCAGGTGGACTTCGTTTTCGACGACAAGGAGATTCGCGGGCTGGAGCAGAACCCCGACACGAGATCGGAATGGGCGAAGCTCGCGCGGTCGGGCAAACTGGTGATGCAATTCCTCAGCGAGGGGCGGTATGTGGCTGTCGTGGTCGATGGAAAAGCAAAGCTCTATGGCGGACTTGGGACTGACCCCGTGAGCTGAGCCCGGCTGCCGGCCTCTCGCTCGCGAATGCGGATGCCGATTCTGCGGGGATCGGCTGCCCTGAGGGTTGGCAGCGGCGGGGGCGTTTCAGAGGCGGTGGAAGGCTTTGTGACCAGCTTAGCGGTGGAATGCCAAAGTCTGAGTGTATTGGAGCGGAGCCAACTATCGGCCCAGACTACAGTTGTACCTTCGTGCTTCTTATGCTCGGTCCGTATCAACTCCTTCGGACAAATTCTTCAAGTTGGAGCGAACGAAGCCGACAATCGCGTTGTCGATAACCTTTGTGGCGCTTGGGTTCATACCTTGGTCAATCCGACCTTGGATTTGTCCACGGCACTCAACGGCTATTCGATGGAAGCGCGGGCAAATTTCGCGAAACGCCACCTCTGACCGCGACAGGCCGGCCCACGTTAGGCTCAAGACGCGGCTTGAAGCTTAAATCGTTCCCGCTGAAACGGCCGCGTATCCTAACGACACTAAAGCGCTTCCGCCAATTTCACCCAACTTTCCCCGGACAGCAGGGGTTCTGGCCAGTGAGTCTCGCGCTGCAGACAGACGTTTCTAACTCCCCGAGCTATCGATGGTCGATTTCCCAGTCAACAGCCCCCAGCCACCCCAGGAGGTAATCAGCAATTCAATACAAAGCGCGTGTAATATAGACGCCGTTCCGAAGAGGCAGTCCTTTCTGGGGGTCAGAAGTGGTGCGTGCAGACTCGGATCATCAAGACGGAAGTCTGAGATCGTTGGTACACGCGGGCATCGAGAAATTGCGCGCGAAGTTACTCGATCTCTCGATGGCGAATCGACTTCTGAATTTTAAGCACTCTGACAAGTCGCGGTCACACATTCGCGTCATTGATGAAATCCCAGAATTACTATGCGACAACTTAGACCAACACAAGAATTTGCATTTTAAGTGGATCGAAGAACCAGATTCAGAGCCAGCCGACGAGCAAAATGATGCGTTCCAACGAGCCGTTTCACGCGCAAAGGAATCCGACCAGGCTTATCTGGAAGAGAAAGAAAAATTAGGGCGACATGCGAGTAAGCGACAGCTCGCCAAATTCGAACGCGCGCTCCGGGATCGCGTTCGGCTTGATTTTGGCTTGCTACCTCGAACCATTCCCTCGATCTCAGATCGGGCTCGCCAATTAGGAATAAATCCTAGTTACGACTTGCCAGATGCCGCAAGTCCACAGCCACGAGAGCCGAGTTTGAAGGTCCAGACACTCTTCTATCGTGAAGGCATGGAATCTAAACTTGCGACCATTCGCGAGGGCGACAGAACGTTACTACAAGATGCGGGAATAAGTGCGCTTTACGCCGCATTTGGCTTCGTCGAATGGTACGAAACAACAGACTCTACGACCTCAGCGTTCGCTCCTCTTGTTTTTTATCCCGTCGAAATTCAGCGCACCCTTGAACAAGGCATGTACCGTTACATGCTAGTTGCGCGAGATGACGAAGTTGAGACGAATCGCGCCTTCGGAGAATTGCTGAGGTCAAATTTTGGGATTGAACTGCCACTCTGGAGCGACGACGAAAACCTACGATCTTATTTTCACAAGGTGCAACAGCTTCTACTGGTGCACAAACGATGGAAGTTTAAGAGCTGGGTGACCATCGGTCTGTTCACGTTTTCCAAGCTCGCGATGTATCAAGACCTCGACAGTAAGCGGTGGACCGCCACAGGCGCATTAGAGTTACATCCTGTGCTGAGTGACCTCTTTGCCGGAACAGGCTCCGTGCAAGAGGCAACTTTAGCGCCGGACTATGACCTCGACGCGCAAGACAAACCCCAACCTTCGGACCATTTAGTCACAAACGCAGATTCATCACAGCACAGCGCCATTATAGACGTGATGAGCGGCAGAAACCTCGTGATTCAGGGACCTCCAGGTACGGGAAAGTCCCAAACTATAACGAACATCATCGCGGTTGCCCTTAACGCGGGAAAGCGAGTTTTGTTTGTCGCAGAAAAAATGGCAGCCTTGCATGTCGTCAAGGATAGGCTCGACCATTTTGGAATCGGCCGATTCTGCCTTGAAGTCCATTCAAACAAGACCAGGAAAAGCGAGGTACTAAAAGTCTTAGAAAGCCGAATCAATGCAATCGCCCCCCCGCTTGATCGCAACGAGATTCGACACACACTCGACTCGTATGAGAAGACTCGAAAAGAATTGATTCACTATGTAACGAGAATGAAAGAAGAAGTGGGCGAAACCGGACTTACAGTCCACGAAATTCTGACGGCGAATTGCGTCCGTACACAATTGGCTGCGTGGCTCCCGCGGGCTGCAATCGATGCTCGCCTGGAGCAACCGGATCAGTTGAACAACGTAGTTCGCCGTGAACTCTCCGAGCTATCACGTGATTTGGAATTACGGGCGACAGCAGTCAATAAATGGGGCGAGATTTCCAAACATCCCTGGCGGGGCATGACGAACGAGAATCTCGACGTACTTCAAATTGAGCGCCTGCTCGCCCTGTCGCAAATACTGAAGCAATCGCTCGGCGCTCTCGACGCGGCTTTTTTTGACGGAGTCTCTCGTAGCAAATGGCCAATAGAAAATAGTTTGCGGGGCGTCCGCGAGTTCGTGGACAAGGCATCCAAACTGCCACTCGCAAATGATGGAATCGTCGCTCACATCGTCCGTTATGTCACAACCCAGAAGCGGCTCGCTACGCTAGGAGCAACCGTCGCCGATATTGACAGGCTAGCCTCGTTCCCTGCTGGACTAGATGTCGTCACGACAGACCGCCAATTGTTCGCCTTGTTGGAGAGCGGGCCACTGAAGCAATACCTAAAGGAGTGGAGACGCCTTGGCGTTGGTGACAAACGGGTTGGCGAGATCGCCAGCCTATCCTTAGCAAAGGCAAGTTCCTCGAGTGCCATCGAGAAGGCTCGGGCAGCAGCGTCAGGGCTTTGTGCCCTGTTTGGGATGAATGCCTCCCGTATATCGGACCTTCAAGACATGATGAAGGCAGTCAAATTGCTTCAGGCGGTGCCTCGCGCTGCCCTAATGTTTAGGAGCGCGCCAATAATCGCTGAGGAAAATCGTGAAACGATTCATCGAGCAGCGAAAACCAGCGAGGCACTGCACACCTTGCGGTCCATCTTAAACGAAAAGTTTCGGCTATCAATTGCTCCACCGCATTCCGAGATAGAGAAAGGCGCACGGATATTATTGTCCTGTGGGTTCGTGAGAAGGCACATCACGCGGAGTGGCCGTGAGGCTTGGCGGCTGTACAAGTCCCTCGCAATCTCACCTGCGAATCGGGCAGTTGATGCAGGTCAAGAACTTGCGAATCTCGCGGCTAATCTTCTGAGGATTAATGACTTCGAATCGGACAGTGAACTAAGGCGTGTCACGGGACAATTTTTTCATGGCTCGCAAACGCCCTGGAAAGACCTCGTTACAATTTCAAATTGGGCCTGTGATGTTCGGCAAGCGTTTCCCTCCAGAGCAACGAGAAGCGACTCCATTCGTGATTTGCTCCTCACTGGGGATGTCGTGAAACTAGATTCGTTACTGGAATTTGCCCAATCGCAGGAGCACTCATGCCTCTCCCGAGCGCTGCTTGAAGCTGCCGACTCATATGAATCAACACTTGATTCAATGGCGAACTCTTCCCGCGTCTCTGCGGATGAGATGAACCGTTTATCATCTGTTTTTGGAGCCCTCAGATTGAAGGCCGAATGCAGAATTGAGGACTTGGAGATCGCCTGTTCGATTCTGGCCGAAGTTGAGACGCTGAAAATCCGGCTGAAGAGCCAGGACGTCGAAAATCTTCTTGGTTCTCCTGCCGATTCTTGGGTCAACCGCCGGTCTGAGCTAAGGGAAACATTTCAATTTCTTGGCAGTCTTGCAACGATCGGGCTACCGGAGACGGTATGGGACTGCCTGCGAGAGGGTCCTCCCGTAGGCGTAATCAATGGCTTGAAAGAAGTCGCGACCAGCCTGCAACGTCTGCTGACCGCGGTTGAGAACAAGCTTCAGCAATTTAGTGATCTCGCTCGTCCAGACTCCGAATTCTGGCCTCACCACCAAACATCCAATGGCGCGACGATTACAGAACTTGAAAGCCGCCTGAACTATGCGCTGAGTAACAAGGACGGACTTGAACCGTATCTGGATTTTGTGAGGTTGGAAAACAGTGCGAAGCCCACTAGTCTCGCGCCGATATTGAAGGCGCTGGCAGGCGAAGCAAACCCTTACGCACGACTGCCGATAATCTTTGATTTCGTGTTTTATCGATCGTGCGCCGAACAACTACTCATGAACGATCAAAAACTTGTGTCACATTCCGGAGCTTCGCACGAACAATTGAGGCAGCGATACCAGCAACTGGATCGCCGATTGCTCGAGCTTCGTCGAAAGGAAATCGCCATCACACTACTGAATCGACCGATACCCCAAGGTGTCGGTCAAGGACGAGCATCTGATTTTACCGATCTGGCTCTGATTCGCAGGCAAATTGGATTACAGCGACGGCATCTTCCGCTGCGTGACCTATTCCAACGAGCCGGAGGCGCTATCCAAGCGCTGATGCCTTGCTTCATGATGAGTCCGATGTCGGTAGCGCAATTCCTCGTCCCTGGGGGCCTTCAGTTCGATTTGGTAGTGATGGACGAAGCATCACAAATTCGACCAGAAGATGCTGCAGGGGCTATAGCTCGTGGAAAGCAGATCGTCGTCGTTGGAGACCCCAAGCAGTTACCGCCCACTCCGTTTTTCGAGAAACTGGACAGAGATGACACCGCTGAAGATGACGAATCGGAAGAAGCGGAGGTGCAAGACCTCGCGGGACAGGAGTCGATTCTCGATCTCGCGAGCGCTCCTTACCAGCCCATTCGACGCCTAAGCTGGCATTACCGATCTCAACATGAAAGCTTGATTGCGTTCTCCAACGGAGAGTTTTACGACAAATCTCTGATCGTGTTCCCATCGCCTCATGGAAATGACCCGAAGTTCGGAGTTCACTCCGTCGAGGTCGCCGGTGTCTACAATCGCAGTTTAAACCATCGAGAGGCAGAGGAGGTTCTAGCGGCGGCACAAGTATTCATGCGAGAGTCCTGCGACCGCTCACTCGGAATTGTCGCAATGAACAAGCCTCAGCAGGAACTGATTCAAAAAATGATGGACGATCTCTACGCGACAGACGTAGCGGCAGAGGCTTATCGCCTTCGGTGGGAACAAACCCTCGAACCAGTTTTCGTTAAAAACCTTGAAAATGTGCAGGGCGATGAACGCGATGTCATCTTTATTTCGACAGTTTATGGACGCGACGCTGCCGGAAATTTCTTCCAACGGTTGGGACCAATCAACAGTAGGTATGGCCATCGACGCCTTAACGTTCTGTTTACACGCGCGAAGCAAGAACTGCGCCTTTTCACTTCGATGAAGCCTAGCGACCTGCGGATCGAGCTAGCGACTAGTTGGGGTGTAAAAGTGCTGAAGAACTTTATCTCCTATGCCCGAGACGGCCACTCCGAGGTCGGTGAGTTTACAGGGCGCGAGGTGGAAAGCGAATTCGAACGCTGGGTGATGGAGATGTTACACGAGCAGGGGTACGAAGTGGTGCCACAGATGGGCGTCGCAGGTTATTTCATTGACCTTGCAGTTCGACACCCCGAACACAGCGCATCCTTTATCCTGGGAGTAGAGTGCGACGGAGCCACTTACCATTCTGGCCGTTCAGTTCGCGATCGCGATCGCTTGCGCCAAGAGGTTCTTGAGCGTCTCGGTTGGAAAATCTACCGAATATGGTCGACCGATTGGTTTCGCAACCCTCGGGCTTCATTTGCGAAGTTAGTTGAGGCAATTGAAGATTTACGTCACGCCCGAAACTGAAAACATTATTTGCAGTGCCTCTCTCTTCATTATTAACATTCGTTCGCCATGCTAATCGGGGAAACAAGTACGTCGAAATTGGCGGATGCAAAGTGCGCCCTGGCAAGGAGTCTTTCTTGCCCGTACCTCCCACCCTGAAGTTCTTCGGAGCTTAGCCTATTACCCTCAACAGTCCTTTAGTTCTTAACTCCCAGACGACCTGCCCGATAAACGTGTTTTCTGAAAGCGGCCTCCATGCTTCGATGCAGCAGCGGGCAAGTTCGATGTCGTTCGGATACAGTTCGACCAACTCTGAGCAACACTGGACGACACTGAGTACGTTGTACCACATTGCGGGCCCGGCGATTTCCTTCTGGAACATTTCTGTGACCTGAGAGGAGGTGAACATATTTCGAAATCTTTGTCGTGTGTCAAACAACGCGGTGAGAATTTCAGTGGCTGGAGAGAAATGGACGAAGCCGCAGAAGAATTGATAGTCGGGATACATGCGCATCAGCATTCGTTTCCGATTGCGGTCACCGATCTTGGCGATGACCCGTCCGGGTGTCGGAAACGGAGCAATTTTGCTCGCTACAATTCCCGAGCGAAGTTGGACGCCAAGTTCTTCCATTTCTATTGTTTGCTTTTCTATTTCAGAGACTCCCGCACTAATGCGCATTAGCTCGATCCACTTATCGCTCTTGTCCAACCCACTTGATATCCTCGGCAGTGTCGAGCACTCCGCTCGCATGAGTAGGTGACGAATGAAGAGCTTTTTCCAACCATCCTTTAGGTAATCGTCAAGGGACTGAGGTTTTTCTACAATTAGACAAATCGCGTACAACGTTTCGATTTGAGCGCGAACTAGCGGCATAGCGTTAACTGACAACGGTTGCTCGCCTTCAGGCCTCAAAAGTTCCCGGATGGCGCGATGAGCGTGGCGCATCGAAAGAAAAATCTGGTGCAAGTGAATACGTTGAGATTCGTTGAACTTCAGTGTGTCCGACTTCAAACATTCGGTTGCGGCATCTACACAACGGTTTACGGAGGCATCGGCAGAGACGGCACTCCATTTCGCGTTGAGATCAATGTCGGTTTTGATAGACGAAACGCAATCGCGGATTCTAATTCTCATTGTGCGGTCTGTTTATACCGTCTCGCCTTATACAGCTTGTGCAATTGCGTCTGTGTTTGAAGCTTCGTCATGCCCATAAATTTTAAGTCTAGTAACCTATCAACGACGGACCGTTGACCGTCGCTGTTGGCTCGGCCATCCTAGTCTAACGCCGAATGGTTGCACTGGTTGGTCCCGAGAGCGCTGAATGCAAATCAAACATCGCTTGCTCACTGAATACGCCCGGATGTGGCCGCGAGAGGTTTTCGATTGCCTTGTGCCGAATGGAAATCGTAAACAGGCTCTCGTGAAGGTGAAAGGTCTCGAAATTCTCGAAGAGCCCGGCGTCTATGTGCTCTATCGAGACGATGTTTTCTATTACATAGGTCAAGCAGGTAAACTTCGAAAACGACTTTGGCATCACGCCGAGAAGCCTGACTCGCGCTATTACCAATTCTGGAACTACTTTTCAGTGTTCGTGGTCGAGGACGCCAAAAACAGAGACGAAATTGAAGGGAATTCTGATCGCCGCCATGCCGACAGCGAACGGCTCGAAGCCGAAAATGAAGAAACAAAAGTATCCGGCACAGGTAAAGATATTGGTACGCGACATAAGACGAAATCGCGCAAACCCTCTCGGCGCGTAACGCAACTCTGTACGCCTGAACTTGGTTCGCGACTTGCTCGGAAGTGGGATCGCCAAGTCGAGTAAGTTTTGAGCGTATCAATCTCAAAGGAGGGCAAACCTAAGAGTTGAAACGCATGTACCCCTTCGCCACTGACGCGCCCTTGACCTAGAAGAGTTCCGTGCTCGTCTGCGAAAAATGACGGACGCTCAACTTCTTGGATATGGGAAGACTGTGCGCTATATGTACTCTCCGACTGCACATTTCGGCGACGCACCACGCGAGACTTTCGTTATCCAATTGCGTCAGCGCAGAGCTGAGTGGAAGCGACGGAAGGGATGAAGAATCTTTATCGGCTAATTGCCGTACAATCGATTCACAATCACCACACACGAAATCGCCTTTTTAAGGAGAGGACCTATGTTCTTCGATGATGGACGCTGGTTGGCCGTTCTCTGCTAAGCGAATCCAGTGATGAAGAGCCGCGTGGAGGAATGGAGGTTTCATGGACATCAAAGAATCTGAAATGGAAGACTTAATTGAATCGCATCCAGAGGATTTTTTTCCAAGAAAAGTTTTGACGCGGAGGGGCCGCCAAGACACCTTTCAAGGAATCGGTAGATACGATCTGCTTTTCGAAGACCAGTTTAAGAGCATTATTCTGATGGAACTCAAGGCAGTACCGGCAAAACTGGAGGTGGCCGAACAACTCGTGCGGTACCAGCAAGCGTTGGAGGAGAAGGGCGAGAAGAATATCATCATGTGGCTGGTCGCACCTCTAATACCGAAGCACGTTGCGGAGTTTCTCGACAGATTTGGTGTTGAACACACCGAGATTCACGCGGCGGAGTTCCGTCAAGTGGCTTCACGATACGGCTATTTGTTTGCCAGCGATTCCATCCAGAAGCCACCTGGTACACACACAAGCCAAAATAATATTCGTCGCGAACAGCCATCCGACGGGAGAACCACAGGCTGGTCAATTGCATCTGCTCGGAAGCAGGTTGGCAGCGCCGAGGAATTTCTCGGTCGCTGCGATGACACGGGGAAAACCTTCTTCTCGACAGTATTTGCTCGCCAGAAGTCCCTCCAGAACAAAACCAAGTTAACTTGGAAAATCACGAAAGTGGCTTTTCCATGCAATTCTATTTTAGGCGTCTAGGATTTGTCGAAATGGTGTGGGGTTTTCCGGCTGTAAATCGAGACGGAAAGCCACGGGGTCAACAACTTGCTTTCCCTTTTGATTTCGCTTTGAAGCGCGGTGTCGAAGAGAAATTTATTAATGATTTCGGAAGTGCTGTGGCGGAGCGCATTCCTTTTTCTGGGGGAAACAAGCGCCCCAACATCGCCATCCGAGATTTCAGTCAGAAAGAGGTAAGTGGTATTGTGGATGCAATTTTCGAATTTGCGGAACGGGCTTCCATCTGAGCGGGGTACATCATCTTGATTTAGAAGGGCGATCATCGCCATGTCTTGACCCGGTTCTTGACCACACACACCGTAAGGTTCCAGCCTCCAAAAGTTCGCCAAGGTCTTCGCTTGCTTTTCTATCTAGCGCGTTCGTGCTAGCGTGAAGTAAGTGTGGCGTTCTTAACCCCACCCCAGAAAGGATTCGTATGGACCCCATCCCCTAGTGGATGGGCAAATAGTTGCTTGGCCCATGAGCACACCGCAAGCGCGCGTTCACCACTATGTACCGCAGTGGTATCAAAAAAGGTTCCTTAACGCCGGACAGTTCAAATTTCACTATCTTGATTTGCATCCCGAAACGGTCCTGAGCAATGGGGTGAAATATCAACGCCGCGAAATGCTCAGATGGGGACCTGCCCACTGCTTCTGCAGAGATGGTCTCTATACCCTCAGACTTGGCGACTGGACCACTGATGACATAGAGAAAAGATTCTTTGGTGTGATCGATAGCTTGGGCAGGCACGCAGTCGAAGTATTCAGTGATTACCAGGGCATTTGCGAAGGCCTTCACAACGCCTTTGAGATACTGCCGCAATACATGGACGCCCAGCGCTTTCGAACCCCGAGAGGCCTGGACCAATTGAAGGCGACGATCAACGTTCGCGACCACAACCTCATGCTGGTAGCCATGCAGCGGCTGTATCGGCTCCATACGACCATGTGGACAGAGGGTGTGTGGGAGATTGTGAGAGCACGCCAGAGCGCCACGAAATTTATTGTGACGGACGAACCTGTTACCTTCTTCAACCGGCGAGCGTTCCCGAGCGAGCTAATCTACCCCCGGGATGTCGGCTTAGATCAGGTCGGCACCCGCACATTATTTCCTCTGGGGGTGGACTCATGCCTCGTTATTACCCATCTGCAGCTTGTTCGAAATCCGTGGATCAACCCAGCGACATCGCGTATAAACGCTCGCGCCTACCAGTCAACCATGAAGAGTTTGTTAGATACGCAATTCGGTCGGGAACTGGAAGAAGATGAGGTTCTCCGCATAAATTTCATCTTAAAAAGACGAGCGACTCGGTACATTGCCGCGGTTGAGGAGGAGTCGCTGTATCCCGAAAGGCACGTCTCTACGAAAGAATGGTCTAAGCTTGACGATGATTGGTTTTTGCTCCCGCACCTTTACAAAGTACCTTTCACAAGTGAAATATTGGTGGGATATAACGACGGTACATCCTGGGCAATGGACGAATACGGGCGGAATCCTGGGAATCCAAAGTACAGGGACAAAGAGCTTCACGCAAAGGATTGGATTACCCATAACCGGGCAAAGCACGAGTGGGCTAAGAGGCGTGAAGGTAAGTCAGTCGCCCATATCGACAGACACCAGCCCGACGATATCTACGACAAGATGAGGATGGACGACCTATCTCACAAGAATATGCAGGCTCGATGATGGGAGTAGGCTGCCAAGCTCTGAACCAAGCTGGTTCCGAATCACGGGAAGCAAGTCCAAGAGTCGTCGCTGAATCTTCGTGATCCGCGACGAGAATGCCGGCAGCCACAAGGCAAGGTCTGACAACCGCTGAGATTCGAATTGCTGGTGGTACACAACGATTCTGCCACAATCACCGAGCGCATTGCACAGCGCCGAGATGAACGCCGGGCGCGGGTCGCTTGTGCCCGTCGCTAAAAATTCGATATGCTCGGGCGCTGCGCCGGGTACTCGCTGTCGTCGGATCAGTGTTATGAGCGCTTGAGCGCCGCAACACTCTCCCTGAGAACCACGATCTGCTTTTCGAGGCTGGCAGCCATTTTTCGAACTTCCTCTAGAATTTTGCCGCTGTTCGACTGGATGGTTTCCGTCCACGTCCTCATGTCCGTTAGGCGCGTCGCCTCACGTTCCAGTCCGAGAATAGCCGCGTCCATATCTTCCCAGCTCCCATCCTCCGCTTGACGTTCTTTTGCTTGTCGAACGCAAAGGGCTTTCGCCAGAGAGAGGCCCGCACGCAGGATCACATCGGATTCAACCCGGTCGGCATCCCAAACCACAAACACGTCATTGCCGTCGCGAAACAGAGCCTCTAGTTCATCTGGGCAGGTCTTCTTGGAAAAGACAAACAAACCTACGCTTGTCTCCCGGTTCTTGCGAGCAATTTCGATCTCGGCACGGGCATCGGCAAGCTTGTAGCTCTCGTCTTCCTTTGCTTCGACCACGAATCGTTCGCCTGCCGCAACGCAGTCCGAGCCAAGTTCCACGACAAGGTCGCCCTTCTTGCAATTCTTAATCGAACCGACTGTCGTGCCAGTGCGGGACGGGACGTCGCCTGCCTTGCGAACCTCCTTCTGGATGAAATCGGCGGCGACGTCTTCGAAGTCGTCTCCGTGCCGGGTCGAACGCGCAGCCTCTTCCCGCTGCGCCTTCATTGCCTCCAGCGCGGCTTGAACGCTTGTCTGGAACGCCCCGACCTTCTCTTCGTGGCGCTCAAGGATCGCCACAACTTCCCTCTTGAGGCGTGACAGCGCTGATTCGTCCGTATCCAATGTCAGGTTGGCGTCGATGGCTTCCTTAGCCCCGGTGACCACTGCCGAAAGCCTAGACAGGGCGGAGTCCTGTTCATCCAACGAAAACTGTTTGGTGATCGTCTCTTCCGCCGCCTCCACACGGCGAACCAACCGGCTAAGGGCGGAATCCTCCTTGTCCAGAGAAAACTCCGCGACTACGTGCTGGACTTCGTCAGCAAATCCTCGCTTGAGTTCACCGTTCTCCGCCGTCAGTTCCCCGACCAGTCGGCTCAATGCCCCTTGCTTGTTGTCTAGCGAAAATTCGCCTAGGATGCGCTCACGTTCGGCAGCCACTACCTCGAAAATTGCGGAACGCATCGCGGAAACCAATCCATCTGATTCCTCGGGATTGAGCAGTTTCATGAGGGGGCTGTTGCCGCCGATGTGGGCCGCGAGGGTAGCAGCCAGTTCGGAGCCTTCCGAACCAATTTGACGCTTGAGTACTTGCTCTAGTTCTCCATCCTGCTTGATGAGCCGATCCACGCGCTCCTGAAACCTACCGCTCGTCGGATCGAAGTACTCCTCAAGCGCCGATGTAAGGTCGCCTTGGATTTCGCTGCGAGAGTGCTCAAGCGCGTGCTTCAGGTCGGCGAGAAGCCGTTCGCCCTCGTGCTTCACGGCTTCGGCGTCGATCTGACCACGAGCGTGTCGAAGCGATAGCAGTCCGATACGCAGGGCAGCGAGCGCGTATTCATTCCGTTCTCGCCCTTCTCCCTTTTGGAGCAATTCCCTTAGGGAGTCTGGATCGGAGACAAGAAGCTCCAGAATGATGGGCTTGAGATTCTCGCCATCGAATGGCTTTTCGGGTTGTGCGAACGGTGAGGTGGTGTGCAACGCGGTGTCGCTCATATTGCCTCTCCTAGCTCGACTATAGCGTGATCATGGTGACTCCGCTACCAGACGCGAGCGCGTACGGCGCTGCGGGCGAAAGACCAGCGGGCGCGGGACGCGGCGAACATGGAAGACCGTCTACTCGTAGCTCAGCGATTGAGCACCAAACCCTGCGCGTCAGCCTTGAGCTTCCTGCCGCATCTCGCGGAACTTGGCATAGAGCATGTTTGAGCGCTGGTTGGGGTGCGCGCCTGCGAAGAGCCTCCACACGTTGCGCTCGGCACGATAGACTATGTCCAGCGCATCCCACCATTGCACGTTGACCCTCGGGTCGGTTCCCACGAACGACGCCGGACAGCTACTTCTTGCGGATCAATAGACCGGGATCGGCAGAATTAATCGAGACAAGCTTGCCGCTGCTGTCGCGGGTCGTGTGAAAACGGTCGCTAGTGCGTCCCGCGATCCGGTTCCCTTCGTCACGTACAACGGCGGAAGTGTCGCAGTACCCTGTCGTGACCGAGCCTACGATTCTGCGAGTGCCATCGCGAATGAATTCCTTCTTCAACATTTGGTGTGCCCTCCGGCCCGAAGTATACAGAGCGCTGTCGGAAATTGGCCACCCGCAGGTCATCGTTGCTCGACGGGTTGCAAGTGGCCGTTCTGTGTTTCTCCTCTGTATACTTCGGGCCGGTGACACGTTGACCATTCCTGAACTCATGGAAGAGCAGCGGGCGCGGGTGCGCTCCAGCGTCCTCGCGGAACGGTTCGCGGCGGCGCTGCTCTTATCCGGTGCGCTCGCAGGGCGACTGCGCGATCTCGGCGATTCAGAGCTCGGGCAAGTTCTCGACCGCGAGGTCTGCTCCAACTTGAGCGTGCTTGCGCCCGAACTGACCGTCTGCATGGAGGCTGCTGACCGCCTTTGCCGGGACCGGGAAGACAAGCCCTCCCAACGGAGCCCCTGGCCAGAGATGAAGCGCGATGACGGAGAGCTTCTCCTCCGGGCCGAGTCGGCGCTGTATCGGGGACGCATCCCTCACCTGCTGCTTCCGTTCCAGAGGGACAGGTTCGCGAGCGACACGTTCATGGTGCCGTCGGTGGCGGAAGCACGAGATTGTTTGTGCCGCGCGGGATTTCTCGAGACTCCCCGTTCTCCGACTGTGCTCATTGATACGCAGACCAGACAACTGATCCGACTCTACGAGGACAAAGCTAACGTGTTCGAATTCCTGAGGAGGAACTGAGCAGATGAAGAAGGCGGCGATCTACGTTCGTGTTTCGACCCCCGACCAGCACGTGGAATCTCAATTATACGATCTTCGAGACCTGGCGGCACAGCGAGGAGTCGAGGTTGTCCACGAATTCGAAGACCGTGGCGTTTGTGGGAAGAAGGCACGCCGTCCGGGTCTCGATGCTCTCATGGCGGATGCCCGGAAGAAGAAGTTCTCCGTCGTGCTGGTGGCAGCCTTCGACCGCATTGCGAGGAGCACCAGGAACTTTCTGCAAATAGTTGATGAACTCGACAGTCTGGGAATCGAGTTTGTGAGCCGCAGGGAAGGTGTGGCGACGGATGATGCGATGGGGCGTCTTTTCGTGACCATCATCTCGGCGATCGCAGAATTGGAACGCTCGCTCGTCGTCGAACGCGTCAAAAGCGGAATGCGCCGGGCACGGCTGGAGGGCAGACAGATCGGGAGATCGCGGCTCGATGTAGATCGCCAGCAGGTCTTGATAGACCGCCGCTCTGGAATGTCACTGACGCAAGTCGCGAAGAAACACGGAATATCGCGTGCGTCGGTGTGCCGCATCGCGAAGCAGCCGGCGTTCGCGCCTGCCATCGTGTCGTCCGCAGAGCGGATACCCGAACTTGCGTGTGGCAGTCAAGCCTCCGAGAGGTAATTAACGAGGCGATTGGGTCGATTCGATGCCGCTCTACGGTAACCTGAAATAATCGAGTGTTCGCGCCACTTACGACTCGTAATCAACCAAGGACATTGGAAACGTCGGAAACGTCCATCCCGAAGACGTCTCTGGTCCAAGACCCGGCGGGAATGTTCTGCACGGTGCCATTGCGCAGCTCGACAGTTAGAGTGCTAGAGTGCCATCTTCTAACTCTGTAACCCGCCATTCTACTGACAGCGGGATTTGATACATATCAGTCATCGTAAAACGTCCGCCTCAATCCAAAGCATACCGCAGCGGGCTTTACGGATTAACTACAGAAACGCGGCGTACCATTGCTGCCGTCCATCCTTTATCAAATCCTTGGGGTTCCGACGTGAACGCCACTGGTAAGTGCGAATACAAATTCGGGAATGGAAAAGTGTGTACGAATACTGCCACTGGAAATTTCGGGTCACCGTCGAACCTGCATTATTTCTGCAACGAACATCTACTCGATCTCGCAGTGCAAGTGATGGGAAGAAAGGCCACGGAATCACCCAAGCCCAAATCATGAGTAATATCAGGCGCATCCTGCCGAATTTCAAACTCGGTAAACACGGCGGCATACAAGCGCAGGGATAGAGATACTACCTTTGCATTCAAAAGGCCCGGTCGCGGCGGAATCGGGCACTGTGTCTTAGGGATAAATTCGCCGCCTGAAATTCCGAATCACGTATTTTCCATTTGTTTTCTTTTGACAGCTCATTCCGCGATTTCGGTGAGTATATCTACAGCTTTCTCTAGTTCCTTTCGAACAGCTTCAGCGGCTTCCTTGCTTACGAAAGTCAAAGTCTTGCTCGGCCCAAACGTGAACTGCACCTTGCCTTCGTTGAATTGCAAGCTATTCAACCATGATCCGGGCTCAACATCTTTGGTCAGCTCAGGCCCAGAAATGAATTTCAGACAGTATCCTGTGTGTGAGTATTCGTCGTAGGAAAACGTGTTGTCGGTGCCCAATGTCCGCTTTAATTTTTTCTCTCCCATATAGCGCGTATCTCCTTTAGTGGTTATCCCGTTGACGGTTCCATCAAAATGTCATACCAGAATGATGGGATTCGTCAGTACGCGTGATGGATATATGAAAGCTACGAGCCGATTCTAGCATGGCCATGCTTTGGGCGATTTCATCACAAGCTAATGGACGAGCTACGGATTTTTGTTAAGAGCCCCCAATGCGGAAAAAAGCGGGCTCTGCGGGGACGCAACCATGCGCAGGGATAGCCTGGTAGTCGCATCGATGCCTTGAAAATCCCCGCCCGAGGGGCGGAATACTCACTAACGGAGGGCAGCCTTCTTTCCATTAGCGGCCCCGATCAACTACCTTGGCTTTGAATAACCTCCAGCTCTTGGGGTCGTCAGCGTCTGAAGAAAACCAAAACCTACATGGGTCGCGATCAAAGTGAAATCAATCGCGGTGATTAAGAGGTCTTCCGGAGCGAACAGAACGTCCTCTGAAGCGGCTAAAGACGATAGAAAGTTTCTAAAGTTTGCGCTCTTCATGCGAGCGAGTTTGCCCAAATTCCGCCTCTTACGGCCTTGGCGGTTCACGGCTTTGAACGAGACTGACATAAGCTCTCGCGACGTTCGATACTGCGAAGCCCTATCTGCAAACTACTATGGTTTACAACTGCAAATACCTTAACGTCAATGGCTAACGGCCGCGTTAGAACCTTCGCAGGCAAGGTCAGAGTTTCGCGTCAATCGGTAACTAGGCAGATGCTTGACTTCGTACGGTGCGTGGCGTATGAACCAATAAAGGAAGTACCCGAGCCCACGCGCAGCAGGGAGTTGATATGGACCCGAAAGCCTCCAATGCTGAAGATGAAAAGCCATCTGTAACTCTGCCCGGAACCGTAGAAAAAATCATCCCTCCGTTGGGACCCGAGTATCCCGAGAAGGCGCAAATTGCCGTCAAGGGCGCAGACGACCTCTACAAAGAAGTTCGCATAGAAAATGCTTTGGAGGATGAGAACGGCAATCGGGTAAAACTGAAACCCGGTGCCGAAGTCGCAGTCAAAATCGAGGCGGATAAAGCCGATACCGAGCCCAAGGATTCTGCCAAATCATCGCCTTCCGAAGATCGAATTTCCCGAATTGAGTAATTTCAGTCATTCACTACCTCAAATCCTGAGCAAAATCGCGCTGCCGCCATCATGCTTTACTCAATGAGGACGAAGTCTTCGCCTTTCACGGCTGCTTCGACCGCCTCTACCAATGCCTCGCTCGCCTTTGTTTTTGACACGTAGGCTCGAACGCCAATCTTCTTAGCTTCTTCCACGAATTCACGATCGGCGTGTGACGACAAAATTATAATCGAAGATTCTGGCAGAATTGTTTTGATTTCGCGGGCGGCTTCAAAACCATTCAAGACTGGCATCGTTACGTTCAACACAACCACGTCGGGTTTCAATTTCTTCGCTACCTCAATCGCTTCGGCACCGTCCTTCGCTTCTCCGCAAACTTCGATCTCAGGGTGAACTTGCAAGGTAGAGCGCACGATCGTTCTTATAACCGCGTGGTCGTCAGCGATGAGAACTCGAACCTTTCGACCGAGTCGTGAAACTCTTGTGCTGGCTGCTTCAGGCATAATGCTATCCGCCGCCTCGTGCAATAGGAGGGGCTATAAACTTTGATCCGGGAAACGCGAAACTGGTTTCACTACCAGGCAGGAAGATCACGGCAACTTGATGGTCGAAGGGCGGGAAGCGACGTCCCGTGCGAGAATGCGCCGCTCCGCGTTTGACGTGAGTACCTGCAAGTTGGATATGAGCTGTTGAAAAAGGTTTCACTCACCGTCAAAGATCGGCTCGAACCCCGACGACGAACAGGAAGCACGAAGAGAACTGTTATCGCTGCTCGGCACGACTACGGCGGTTGACATTCGTGTGAAGGAGGATCGCGCAAAGAGGGCAAACCAACGCGCTGTGAGTGTTCCGAATTCCGCTGCTCAGCAGGGGATCGCGCAGTACCGCGTGATGATCGGGCCCAGCTCGACGGTTGTCGACATCGAGCCACTTGGAACTGATGATCCGCTAGCGAATCTCATCGCCGAGGTGCGCGGCGCAAAGATGCCGCAAGCGCTCCCGGACGCAACGATCACCCGGCTTCCGCGGGTGGGCACACTCGCTTGCGCAAATCCGGAGCAGCCTTGCACATTTACTCTCCTCACGACTGAATCTGCCTCTCGTTTGATTTTGCCCGATTAGGCGTCTCTCCCCGATGGTATTTGGACGATGTGTGAGAAGATTTCGCCCTTTCGCCGACTGACCATTTTTTATGCTCACGCAAGCAAAAGTGAGCGCCGAAAGCGGGATATCGACCTTCGGTGGCGTCGGCGGTTTATCCGTAGTAAGAACCGATTGCCTTTTCGGCGTCGAGGGTCCGAATTCACCCGAACTAGCGCGTGGCAATCAAGTCTCGGGCAGGTAATTGACGTGGCGCGGCACTCGTTGCGGAGCAAGCTCGAAACTTCTTTTCGAATTTGTTGCTGATTTTTTGTCCCTGCGCGATCCAACCGGAATAGCCGAAAACATCGGGGACAACGTTGGGCGCAAATGGCACGGGCTGGCAAGAAGGCGATGCAGTTCCTCAGCGGGGGCCGCTACGTGGCGAACGTGGTTGATGGAAAGGTGAACCTCTACGGCGGGCGGGCGAGGACGAGTCGGTGAGGATTTCTCACCGCCCCGTTCCTTCTAACTTGCGCGATTGCGGCGTGCCATCCCCTCCGCCAACCGCAGCAGAAGTTTTCGCTTGCGCTCATCCATCCGACGCAACGCCTTCGCGAGCGTGCGCAGTCCCGACCCTTCTGCTCCGCTAGTTCCCCACGGCCGCTCCGGTTTCCCGGTAGAGAGCAGTTTCGGCTTCTTCGGTGGTTCCTCACCTTCATAAAAAAGCATGTAGAGCGGGACTTCCAGCGCCCTAGCGTACTTCTCCAGCGTCTCGACGTTCGGGACGGTGTGTCCGTGCTCGACGCGCGACGTGTAGCAGCGTAGCAGGCCGGTGCGCTTCTCGATGTCGCCTTGGCTGAGCTTCTTGGATTCGCGAAGTTCTCGGAGTCTTTGACCGATGAGCATGGGCGAGAGCGTACACCATGGCGTAGCGCTGCCTCAATCGATTCTCTGCACGGCCTTCGCCTGTGGCGCAGCCAGTCGATCTGCGTCACCACTGACCGACGGCGGTTTGGCCGCGATAACACCGCAGATACACCCATAGGGTCGCTGGGCAAACAAGTGCCGCTATTGATGCGAAATTTTCGAGTTCGCAACGCTCCTTAGCGCCCGCTACTTATTCCGCCTGATTTCTCTTTGTCTACCAGTGGGCTACACTCAGGATCGCGCCGGGCGTTACGAAAACAGAGGAACAAATGGGCCAGCCAAGGTACATCTTGTCTAGGAACTGTCGGGTTTTTACTGACCATAAATGAAGCAGCGGTCCCCTCCGCTTTTGCCCGTGCAGCCTTCTCGTCATTTTCTTGTGTTAATACGACGCCGAACACGGCGGACGCGTCATGCGTGTTAGGCAGTTCGTTGTCTGGCTTAAGCAACTGTGTTGTCCAAGCCTGCGTCGGCAATGACCCCCTAGCCTCGTTCACCATTTCCGTTTCCCCTACCCCCAACTAACTGCGGTCCACATAATCAGCGAACACCGTAGTTGATTTTGTGGACTTCTTACCTTCAGCAAACCTTGTTTCCAACTCGCGGCCTTTCTCTTGGACAAACTGAAGGGTTGCTTGAGCACTCTCATCAAGCAATTCGTATATTCGCATTACGACTTTCTGATTATCCGGGTTTTCCTCGGCAACACGGTCTAAAATACCCACCATATCCTTCATTTGGTTCATGGAGCCTAAGGTATACGACTTGATTTCGACGTTCATTATGTCTACGTCGGATAGGGGAACATTCTTAGGTGCTTGTGTATTTGCTTTTTTAGTGGTCATGCCCGCAGTGTGCCAGCACCGGTCCGCGCCGGGCAAGTTCCCACCATAAGCTACGTGCTTAAACAGATAATAAAATGAGTTGTCTTTCGGGATACGTCCGGAGTACGGTATATGCGTAGGCGGTGAGCCGATGGAAAAGTCCCTGTATAACTTAATCGAAGAGATATTTATGAAGAACAACCCGCCGGGCAACATCAGCAATGACAGTGCGGTCAAGGTGCGGTATTACATTCAGCGGTATATCAACGCCATAAAACGACAGGAAGCAATTGTCGTACGCCTTACAGATGCGAAATTTATCGCCTACATGGGGCTTTCACGAGCCGAAGGAAAAGCCTTCCTAGACCGGATAAATCTGGCCCTGGAAAAGGTGCGTCCCTCCGACATTGCGCCAGACACGCCTTAATGAGTTGGTTTGCAGGAAAGCCAAAAACGCCTCAGAAAACACGGGTCTAGTCTTTCCCCGATGGAAGCATAAAATCCTGCACTCGTTAGGGGAAATGGATGGACACTTTGATTGCCGCGTTCCGGAGGAAGATGCGCGATCCGTTCAAGTATCCGACGCGCGTAATCCACATCCTCATGGCCGCTTTAATCGGAGTGGTGAAGTACTGAGGTCCCCGTTACTAGCAGCCCACGATACGGCTTCCACCATCGCGGTTCACTTCGTCCGACATTCAAATCTCCCTTCGTCATGGCCCACGCTGGCACAAATCCCATTTTCCTACACCTTCCTTTTTTAGGATGCAACGTTTACCTAGGGCTACTGAGCGGATCGTCGGCAACTCGGAACTTATCTAGGTCGGGCCGATCAGTAACTAAGGATGGGAATGTCGGATCGGCGTCTTTCCAGAGCGCAAGGAAATTCTTGTGCCGGTAAGACGCGCAATCTAAGCGTTACCCCTCCTGCTGGGAACGTCGATGAAACTCCGGGCGTGATAGACTCTCGCCACTTACCATTTCCTTTCTCTTCTCGTGAGGTGCCCAGTGAGCGAAGCGGATGAGCCAACCAAGGACATCAAGCCGGTAACTCCCGCATCGCGAACCGACAGCAGTGCATTGCCAACCACCGTCGACGCCGATGCATCCCTCGATCCTTCTCAATTGGCTTCGCCCGCCCCGCACGCCGTCTCCGGGGCATACCGTGCACCAAGTGGTCCGAAATACATTGGACCGTATCGCCTGCTGCAATTGCTCGGCGAAGGGGGAATGGGCGAAGTGTGGTTGGCGGAGCAAAAAACACCCTTGCACCGGACGGTGGCTCTGAAGCTCATCAAGGCCGGCATGGACACCAAAGCTGTGGTGGCACGATTTGAGTCCGAACGGCAGGCACTGGCCCTAATGGATCATCCGAACATCGCCCGAGTGTTCGACGCGGGTTCGACGGCCGAAGGACGGCCGTACTTCGTGATGGAATACGTGCCGGGGCTGCCTATCACGGAATATTGCGACAAGCACCGCTTCACGATCAAAGAGCGGCTGGAATTGTTTATGCAGGTGTGCGACGGCGTGCAGCACGCGCATCAGAAAGCGATCATTCACCGCGATTTGAAGCCGTCCAACGTGCTAGTGGTCGAGCAGGACAACAAGGCGGTGCCGAAAATTATCGATTTTGGACTTGCGAAAGCCACGTCTCAGCGGCTCACCGAGAAAACCTTGTTCACCGAACTAGGCGTGATGATGGGGACGCCAGAGTACATGAGTCCGGAGCAAGCTGATCAGCGAGAACAGAACATCGATACGCGAACGGATGTTTATTCGCTGGGTGTGATTCTCTATCAATTGCTGGTGGGGATGCGTCCGTTCGACGCAAAGGCCATGAGGGCGGCGGGGCTGGAGGCGATTCTGCGCGTGATTCGCGAGCAGGAACCACCGAAACCGAGCACCAAAATTCGCTCGATGGGCGAAGCTTCCGCGGCTTTGGCGGAGAACCGGAAGGAAGAACCACGGTCCTTTGTACAGCACCTGCAAGGCGAGTTGGATTGGATCACCATGAAGGCGCTGGAAAAGGACCGAACGCGGCGCTACGGCACAGCCTCTGAACTCTCAGCCGATATCTTAAGGTATCTGCGTAACGAGCCAGTGTTGGCGGGACCTGCAACTGCTGGTTACCGCGTGAAAAAATACGCCTTCCGGCATCGAATTGCCTTGGGCGCAGCCGCTGGCATGCTGCTTCTGTTGGCGGGGTTTGCGGTTACGCAGGCCGTCCAGTTGCGCCGAATTACGGAGGAGCGAAATCGGGCTAACGGTGAACGTGACCGCGCGAAAGGTGAACGCGATCGGGCAGATCGCATCACCGACTTCATGACAGGAATGTTCAAAGTGTCGGACCCGAGCGAAGCGCGGGGCAACAGCATCACCGCCCGTGAAATCCTCGACAAAGCCTCGAAGGACATTGACACCGGACTAGCGAAAGACCCGGAAACGCAGGCACAGATGATGCACGTCATGGGAAGCGTGTACGACAATCTCGGCCTCTATCCTCGTGCGGAGTCCTTGCTGACGCGCGCAGTTGAGATTCGCCGCCGCGTACTTGGGCCGGAGCATCCGAACACGCTAATATCGATGAACAACTTGGCACTTGTTCTGAATCACGAAGGCCACTACGCCGAAGCGGAGAAGTTGTATCGGGAAACGCTCGACATTCAGCGGCGTGACCTTGGGCCGGAGCATCCGAACACGCTAATGTCGATGAACAACTTGGCGATTGTCCTGAATGACGAGGGCCGCTACGCCGAAGCGGAGAAGTTCGATCGGGAAACGCTCGACATCAACCTCCGTGTCTTTGGACCGGAGCATCAGAACACACTAGGGTCGATGAGCAACTTGGCGATTGTTCTGGATCAGGAAGGCCACTACACCGAAGCGGAGAAATTGGAGCGGGAAACGCTCGATATCCAGCGCCGTGTCCTCGGGGCGGAGCATCCGAACACGCTAAGGTCGATGAACAACTTGGCGCGTGATCTATGGAACGAAGGTCGCTATGCCGAAGCGGAGAAGTTGTTCCGAGAAACGCTCGACATCCGCCGCCGCGTCCTTGGGCCGGAGCATCCGCTCACACTAATGTCGATGAACAACTTGGCCGACGTTCTGGATCACGAAGGCCACTACGACGAGGCGGAGAAGTTGCAGCACGAAACGCTCGACATCCAGCGCCGTGTCCTAGGGCCAGAGAATCCGGACACGGCATTGAGCCTTTACAACCTCGGCGGTTTCGCGGCCCACAAGGGGAATCGCACCGAGGCACTGTCGCTCTTGCGACAGGCACTCGACCACGGACTGGCTCCGAACATCGCAATCTACATGGAAACGGACCCCGATCTCAAGTCCCTCCACGGCGATCCGCGCTTCGACGCGCTCGTCGCCCACGCCAAAGAGCGTGCCGCCGCGGCCCAAAAGCCAAAATAGGCCCCTGACGAATCAAAAGCGCCGCCAAGAGAATGCGCCATTCACAGACGGACGGCAACGTCTTTGCCAGCCCGAAGTCGAGAATCTTCGCGTGGCTTCGCTTGGTGACGAAAATGTTGGCAGGCTTGATGTCTCGATGAACAATGCCTGCGGCGTGGGCAGCATCAGCAATCTCAATCGCCAGACCGAGCAGAACTTCCGTCTCGACGGGCTTTCCCGCGATCCGCTGTTTCAGCGTCACGCCGTCAAGAAACTCCATGGCGATATAAGCACGGCCGTTCTCTTCGCCAATGTCATGAATCGTGCAGATGTTGGGATGATTGAGGGCCGAAGTTGCTTTGGCTTCGCGCTTGAAACGTTCGAGTGCCTGTGGGTCGTGGGCCACATCGTCGGGAAGGAATTTGAGAGCGACGGCGCGGTCGAGCCGAGTGTCCTCGGCCTTGTAGACGACACCCACACCGCCGACACCAAGTTTTTCAAGGATTCGGTAGTGGGAAATCGTTCGCCCCAGAGAGTGGAGAAGAATCTGGCATTGCGGCGGATTTTATGCCGCGCCCAATGGCAAGTCAACGCGGACGGACGGTACGATCAACCGACGGAATCCCTAAACCAGATAGCATCGTGACTCATACGATATAAGAAACGACGCAGACTGCACTCGACGTTCAGAAAGCAGTAGATTTATCGGGCGTGCTGGCCGGTTGCATGAAATCGTTTCTAACGGCATTTGGCCGGAGCGAAGTAGGTGCAGCGATGACAATCGCGACGTTACAAGATGTAGCGCGAACCGGTGTTCAGGAAGTCTACGTTGTTCAAAATAGTTTCGGCGATTTTCTGACGCACAGTGATAACGACGATTGGTGGACGCCGTGCGTCGAGGATGCCGCGGTGTTCTCTAGAACAGACGCCGAGAATTTGGTCTCGTATTGTTTGACCGACTGCGTCGTGCTCCCGGCTATCACCTGCCTGCAATCGACTTTAGTCAACTAATGTTAGAGGGATCGATCAGGCTTCTTCTCTGTTAGAATCTCGTTTAGAAGGGATGTCTACAAAGATGCGCGCCGCTATAGAGCCTATCGGCCCACTGTGCGACCTTCACCTTTTCCCGATGTCTCCGAAGGAATTCGACGGCGAACAAGGGTACGTCTGTCATGAAGAGGGATGCACTCGCTGCTATCGCCCAACTACAGGTCTATTCAGTCTCGATCAGGAGGGCAAGGTGCTCCCCGAGAGGTTTCAACAGTTGTGTCCGCGAGACACGAGTCCGATGTATTTGGAGAGCATCGAACCGGGCGGAATCCAAACGTGGCGATGTGCTAGGGTAAGTTGCAATCAAGAGCAAAAGCTCAAGGTTCGCGCGGCAGATTAAGATCGAAGCAGGACGTTTTCCCATCTGCGTTGACTAAGACTGACGTTTCGGTCTTTCGATTCCTGACGGTGCTGCACCTTCAGTCACACGGAAATGCTTCACTCAATGCTTTCATGACGAGGAACGGACCGGAAGGTTTCGTTTCGCAATTTTGAGCACCGAAATTACTTCAGCTTGGCGTATTCGGATTTCGCGGCGACGAGAACGCGAATGTCGGGGTCGGCGTCTTTCCACAGCGTGAGGAAATCTTTGTAGGCGGCGCGTGCACGGACGCGGGCGGCATCGGCATCCGCTCCCTGCGAGGTTCTCGACTGCAAGGCGTTGCCACGAGCCACACCCAGATGCGCCAGCGCTCCCGTCCAGCAGTTCCAGACGATGCCGCTGTGGTCGAGAATCTTCTGAAACTCGGCGGTGGCGGCACTGCCCTGTCCGGCCGCCAAGTACACTTCTCCGCGCACATATACGTGATAGAGGCAGGAAAGATTGTTGACGAACGCAATTTGCCCCAACTCGATGGGGGAAGCAGCTTGCGGGACGCTCAGGGCAGCAGCCGGGTTCTTTCGATCCAGCGCCAATTGCGCCTGAATCGCAGGCAGCCAAAGCGACTGCATCTGCGTGTCCAGTGGGAAGCGTTTCCCCAAGTCTCGGGCTAAGGACTCGGCTCGCGCCGTGTCGCCCGCCATGGCAAACGCAAGCGCGGCTTCACTCTCGACGCCCTCACCGGCGGGAGCTAGCTTCAAAGCATCTGCCGCTGACTGCTGCGCTTCCACAGGATTGCCGAAAGCGGCTTGTAGCAGAGCAGCACTCGCCAGATACTCCGCCCCATTTTCTTTTTGGTCGGCCCGGACGGCGGAGTCCACAGCGCGCTTCGTCAGTTCCCGCGCCTTGCCGAGATGACCAGCGTAAGCCTCGGTGTCGGATGCGAGCGCCAGCCCATCGTTTTCATAATCGGGCTTGCGCGCATACCACTGTTGCTGTTCCGCCATCGCCGCGGAGTCCGACCCGAGAAATGCAAGAGCGTAGAGAGCGTTGTGAAGTCCGTAATCATCCAGTTTTCGCGCCTGCGCCTCGTGAATAGTCTGCCGCGCTTCGTCGAAACGCTGTAATGCAAGAGCGCAGTTGGCAAGATTCTCGTACCAATTTACATCCGGTGAAAAGCGCAGCGCTTGCCTCGTGACGTTCGCGGCTTGTTCATACTGTCCCTGTTCGCTGTAAACGATGCCCAAATTGCCGTGCGCTGTGGGTGAACGTGGGTAGTCCTCGATGAACTCTTCCCACGTCTGGGCCGCCTTATCCGGTTCCCCAGTCACATTGGAATAGTAGTTGGCGGCGATCCCCAGCTTTTCCGGTTCGCTGGCATGTTCCCGCAACTCGAACGCCTTGCTGAAGTATTCGCTGGCCCGCCCTAGTTCGCCAAGAGTGTAGTAGTCGTTGCCCAGTTCGCTGTAGCCCAAGGCAAAATTCGGGTCAAGCTGGATGGCGCGCTGATGGTAAGGCACGGCAGCGGCATAGCCTTTCTCGTTTCGGGCCTCGTCTCCGAGGCTGAGCGCGTGCAGAGCGTCAAGTGAAGACGTGGTCGCCTGTTGGAGCGGTACATCTAGCTTCTGCACCGTTGCCAGGGATTCGCCCAGTTCGCCGCGCAGCTTCGAGGCCGCCTGGCCCAGACTGTCCAGCACCTTTTCCTTGGACGATGCTGTGACCTGCTCTTCCGCCAGCGTGTCTCCGCTCTGGCAATTCACCGCCTTCAATCCCAATACGTATTTGCTGCCCAGACTGCCGATTGTTCCAGCGATATAGGCCTTGCTGCCTGCCCGCTGGCAAAGCTCGCGGGCCACCTCAGGCGTGAGTTTCGTGTTGGCGGGACGAGTCATCAGTTGCAAAGTCTTCGCCACGCCACCGTCGGAGAGCACGTTGAGGAAAGGCGATTGCCGCAGGGATACGCTGAGCGCCGTCTTCAGCGTGTCGTCGAAAATCGCGTCTCCGGTGCTGTTGGCAAAATCGGCGAGAACGATGGTGTCCTTCTCAGTCAGCGCGTGGGCCTTGCGAGAGATGAACAACATACCGCTGACGGCCAGCGCGGCGGCCGCCACCGCAGCGGCCGCAATCGCCATCCATCGGCTGGTCGATGTAGTGGCAAGCTTCGGCCCGGCTTCGGTAGTTCCTGCGGCGGTGTGCCACGATTCGGTATCGCGCTTCAGCCGCTGCAAGTCTGTGCGAATATCCGCCGCGCTCTGGTAGCGCAGTTTCCGGTTTTTCTCCAGCGCCTTGTTGACCACCTCTTCGAGCCTTGGAGAAAGGTCGGGGTTCAGTCGCACCGGTGGCACAGGAGTTCGTTCCAGAATAGCGTTCGCAATAACGCCGGTTGTCTCGCCCCGGAACGGCAGCACCCCTGTCACCGTCTCGTAGAGCACCGCACCAAACGAAAACAAATCCGTCCGCGCATCCAACTCCTCGCCGCGCACTTGCTCGGGCGACATATACATGATTGTGCCGATCACCGCGCCGACGCGGGTGAGTTGATCGAGATCGCTCACAGTCGGCATCGACGAAAGGTGCAGGCGCGCGGCCGACGGTGCCAGTTTCGCCAGGCCAAAATCCAAAATCTTGGCGTGCCCGCGCTCGGTGATGAAGATGTTGGCGGGCTTGATGTCGCGGTGGACGATTCCTTTGGCATGCGCCGCATCCAGTGCGTCCGCGATCTCAGTCCCCAACTCCAAAACTTCTTCAAGGGGCAGCGGCTTGCCGGAGATGCGGTCCTTGAGCGTCCGGCCGTCGAGATACTCCATCGCGATGAATTGCCGACCGTCTTGCACGCCAATGTCGTAGATCGTGCAAATGTTCGGGTGGTTGAGAGCCGAGGCGGCGCGGGCTTCGCGTTGGAAGCGTTCGAGCGCGTGCGCGTCGTGCGCCACATCGTCGGGAAGAAATTTCAGAGCGATAATGCGGCCTAGCCGGGTGTCCTCTGCTTTGTAGACGACACCCATACCGCCGCCGCCGAGCTTTTCCAGGATGCGGTAGTGCGAAAGGATTCGCCCGGAAAGTGGGGAAGAGTCGGGCATTGGCGCGAATTTTAGGCCGCGCCCAATGGCAAGTCAATCTGCACGGAGATACGTGCGAGGCTAGCGAATCGCTCTAGGATCGCCGGTCTTGTGCTCTTCAATCTGAAAGCGCAAGAATCGGTGGATTGCGTCTAGAGCGTCCTTGTCAGCGGATACGATGACAACACGTCCGCCATTCGGAGTTTCCTCGAACGAATAGCGGATATCTTTTCGCAAAGCTTTCATTTCCGGCACGCCCGGCGGAACTGTGTCGTGGACGAACATCGGGATATCAAAATCACCATCTTGAAACGCTTGGGCGATGTGTCCTAGATGCATCCGGATGTTTTTTCGATTGGTGTCATCCGCAGGATCATTAGTCTCCACATGAATCGTGCCGCCGTCAGGAGTTAGAAAGAAGTGGTGCGTAGTAGCGGTCTGAGAGAAGCCCATGCCCTTTTCGCCGCGCTCTTTCATTTGTGAATGCGCGTCATGCATGGGGCACATTGTTTGCGAATCTTTCCTCTCGTCTTTCTGCGTGGTCGATGGCTGCTGTGCAACCGCGCTGGCAGCACAAACGATCGCGCACACTGCGACCGCGAGAATCATTTTCATTGTCGTATCCCCCGTTTTCGGTTGGGGTGCACTTGAAGATAAAAATTAAATTTCCGAGCGTGGCTCTTCGGGTGAGTTGCAGCGAACGTCTCCAACAATCGAGCCGGCTTGCCGCGAGGAGTCTTGGCTAACATGCGGTCCCATTCGGCAAGCGTTTTGAGAAGCTCGCGCCGCCATGATTGCAAGTCACGAAGCCGGGCTTCGAGGACTGCCAACTTCTCGGCGGCCAGCGCACGGACATGACGGCAGGGCGCGGCCCCACGATCGCGCTCGCGGAAGATGCCGGCCAGATCGTTTACCGAAAAACCGATCGACAGGGCGCTTTGAATCAACTGCACACGAGCCAGAGTATCTTGCGGAAATATCCTGTAGCCTGATGCTGAGCGAGCAACCACAGGCAGAAGGCCGCGCCGATCATAAAATCGTACCGTGTCCGCACTGACGCCAGCGAGGCGAGCCAACTCGCCGGAGTACAAGGGCCGATTTGTAGACCAACTTGAACTCACGGAAACAGGATAAGCATTGGAACCAGTTCCGGAGTCAAGCACATTCGCGGATTGACGAGAGGAGTTCGGACTCCAGGCGCGCCGATGTTCCAGTTCGACACGTCTACGGTCCTTGCCGTCGGCGATGAATAGTTTACAGCCGCGCACCACCTCGGAGGTCGGGCGTCCACACGAGCGTTTCAACAAAATTGGACCCTGCCTACGGGGAGCCAACGTCATGCTGTGGCTCCTTGTACGCCTATGCAGTGAGTCTGTTTGAGTTCACAAGCCGAGCAGGAGTTTGCATCACAAGTCCAAAGCGAGAGGCTATACAATCTCATCGAATCGGGAGAGGTGGTCGTGAACGCGACACAATGCGTCGTGTTAGCGTCTTTGTTTCTCTGCGCGGAAAACGCCGCGGCGCAGTCGGTCGAGGCCGATAAGGAAATCGCCGTCGTCGAGGTTGGGGCTGCTGCTAACCATAGCCTGACCGGCGGCGGCTCGAGTTTCGGCCCGGACCTCGCAGTTGAAGTTACGCCGATCGAGAACTGGCTCGAACTTGAGGCGGGAGCGACGCCGCTTTTTGCCCATCACTCGACGGAATGGGATGTCGATCTTCTGTTCAAAAAGCCCTGGACGCTTTCGAAGAAAGTGGAATTCATGGCCGGCGTCGGCCCGGAGTGGGTTCATGCGCGGAAATACGGCGTGACAACGAACTCCGTCGCCGGCGAAGCCGTAGGGGATTTTATGTTCTGGCCTTCTGCCGGGAAACATCGATTCGGTTGGTATCTAGAACCGGCTTACGAGTACGATTTCGGGAGAGGACATGAGCAGTCGATAGGCATAAGTGGCGGGTTACTCATTGCCATCCGATGAGGTCTGATTTGGTCCGAGGCTCCGAAGCAATCTGAAAGTACTTCAGTAGAGAACCACGGTCGCGCTCTTGATTCGTACAGTTCGCGCCCGATTCTCTTGTATCTACTTTGTGACTAGTCTCGCGGGATTGGCGTGTTTCATGCCGCTTGTTAACATTGGGCGTTTTTTCAATTCAGCACATGCAGGACAGCAGGAGAACGACGCCAAGAAAGTCTCGCATCCATTGTTTACTTGAGCTTAGGAACTGGTGGTCAAAAAGGGGTTCGCCGCGAGAGCCGCAACTGAGTGATTCCGTTAGCCCAAAATTTTCGATTTTGATGGTTCACTCGGTATACCTTCTGAGGCTGTTGTCGCGTCGATCTCCCGCCACGTGATACAGCGGGTTTCTCGGCGCGCTCGACGATTTCCTAGTGGCAAGGATCAGCGCAGGAGGTTGGTCCTAATTTTCCCCACGAAGAGCGGAATGTTGCACGGGATTTTGCTCGTGCCTTCAACAGAACGCCCGGCAGCAGTCCAGAGAGGGCTCTTCGGCAATTCATTGACAATCGTCGATGGATAGGCCATCCTTGATTTCGTCGATGCCCACTGACCCGAAGCGCGCGATTGCCAGTTGTTGCGCTCCCGTGAAGCCTCCCAGAATCACCGAATCGCACGCGAAGGAGTATGCATGTTGCTTCAAAGCGCTCGCCGATCCGATGAGGATTCGCATTCTCAACCTGCTCGCGAACAATGACGACCCTGTCTGCGTTTGTGAGATCGTCAAGCACTTTCCCGTCCAGCAGCCATCGATATCGCATCATCTTAAGATTCTTCGCGACTGCCGGTTCGTGCTCGCAGAACGGCGCGGAACGTTCATGTATTACCGCGTGAACCGCAAGTGCTTGTCGGAATTTCCCTACGCCGCCCGGGTAATCCTTAACGTGTAGTGAGAAAGTGACCGTGTGCAAGGAAAAACCAAATCATATTCATCGAACATCGTCAATGTTATATGGATTCTGAGGGAGAAAGTGGCGATGCAAAACCGACTCACTAGACGAGCCTTCTTGGCAACGGCGGGTGCAAGTATCGGTGCCATGCACGTTTCTGCAACGGGTTTTCCGAAGGAATTAGGCGCACCGCCGCGCCCGTACGGTGAACGCTCGCCCTTTGAGCATTCAGTTCGCTTCCTTCCGAATTCGAGCACACCCGCATCGAGCTACAGCAGGACGCCTCTGCAAGATTTGGTCGGCATTATTACGCCCTCGGCATTGCACTACGAGGTTCATCATTCGGGCGTTCCTGAAATCGACCCTCGATACCACGAGGTAATGATTCACGGCCTGGTCGAACGGCCGCTGACCTTCGCGATGGACGATCTCCATCGCTTGCCATCCGTTTCCAGAATTCATTTCCTCGAATGCGCTGGTAACAGTAGCGGGGAGCAAATCGGACGGCATGCGATTAATCCCCAGAGAAGCCACGGTCTATTGAGTTGCAGTGAATGGACGGGCGTGCCGCTGCGAACTCTGCTGGAGCAAGTGAGACTGAAACCAGGCGCGACTTGGATTGTCGCGGAGGGGGCCGACGCGGGCAGGCTGGCACGAAGCATTCCGCTTGAGAAGGCACTCGACGACGTACTCGTTGCCTATGGGCAAAACGGCGAGGCGCTCAGGCCCGAACAGGGATACCCCGTCCGACTCATCGTTCCAGGCTGGGAGGGCAATACGAATATAAAGTGGCTCCGCCGCGTGCAAGTCGTCGATCAACCCTACATGACCGCTTACGAAACGGGCCACTATACGGACCTTATGCCCGATGGAACCGCGCGACAGTTCACATTCGTCATGGAAGCCAAGTCCGTAATTACGCGCCCCGCGGGAGACCAACAATTATCGGGTGCTGGTTTCTACGAGATTACCGGGTTGGCATGGTCTGGCAGAGGACGAATCACCAAAGCTGAGGTCTCCACTGATGGCGGCACAATCTGGCAGGACGCACAGCTCAATGAGCCGATTTTGCCGAAGGCGCTGACACGTTTCCGGCTTCCGTGGTGGTGGGACGGGAAAGAGACTTCCCTCCAATCAAGATGTACGGACGAAACCGGCTATCTCCAGCCAACGCGAGAGGAACTCGTGACGGTTCGCGGACTCAATGCAACCGACCACTACAACGGAATCAAAATCTGGTACGTCCACGCAGATGGGAATGTGAGCCGTGAATAAAAGCGCCTTCTGCATCATCTGCTTTGTCATCGCCGAGGCTACAGGCATGCTCGGACAAAGCCAGCAATACAAATTGGGACGACTGGCGACGCCCGAAGAAATTCGGGAACTCGATATCTCCGTCGCGCCGGACGGCTCTGGCTTGCCCAAGGGAAGCGGCACGGTCACAAAAGGACAGCTTGTCTATAAGACGCTCTGCGCGAACTGCCACGGAGATCGCGGACAGGGAATGTTGGAGTATCCCGCGCTTGCCGGAGGCCAGGGTACGCTGAAAAGCAAGGAACCTTTGCGTACGGTGGGAAGTTACTGGCCGTACGCCACCAGTGTCTGGGATTTCATCCACCGGAAGATGCCTTACGCTCGGCCGGGAACTCTCACGCCAGATCAAACTTATTCTGTTACCGCGTTCATTCTGTATCTCAATGGGATTCTCGACAAAGATGCGAAGCTTGACGAGTCAACGCTTCCTCGCGTGAAAATGCCCAATCGCAACGGCTTCGTTCCGGATGCTCGCCCCGACGTCCACAACAAGCCCGATCGATAGACAGATAGACACCGATCAGACCTATTTGATGTCTCCGTTCCTCGCAAGGACGTTGGTGGCCATCTTCGGAAGGGAAGGGATCAGCCACCAGAGGAAAAGAGTCGCGGCGGCTGCGCCGACCAATTGCGCGATGACAAACGCCGGGACGTCACTCCAGCGGATTCCTGCGAACGTATCGGTCACCGCCCGGGCTAGCGTGACCGCTGGATTCGCGAAAGAAGTGGAAGACGTAAACCAGTATGCCCCTGCAATGTAGGCTCCGACTGCAAAAGGCACAGCAGAGGATCGCAAACGTGCGCAACCCCAGATCACTGCCAACAGTCCGAAAGTGGCAATGAATTCCCCGAGAATTTGACCTGAGCCCGCACGAACACGGTGCGAGACGAAGAAGACCGGGTCGTTGAACATAAGGTTAGCGGCTCCGACTCCAGCAAACGCTCCAGATATCTGCGCGGCGATATACCAAGGCGCATCCTTCCAAGCGATCCCGCCCAACGAGGCGTCCGCAAGTGTTACGGCCGGGTTGAAATGCGCGCCCGATAATTGCCCAAAAGCCAAGATCAGAGCAATTAGACCGGCCCCCGTTGCGGTTGAGTTCGCAAGCAACGCGAGTCCAACGTTTCCCCCGCAGAGACGTTCCGCCATAATGCCCGAGCCAACTACTGCAATCAGCAGAAAGGCCGTGCCAACCCCCTCGGCAGCCGACCGTTGCAGCAGTGGCATACGCGCGAGGTCACCATCTTCCTTTTTCGCCATCAGGCTGTCTTTACTCCGCGGAAGTTTTCTAACTATAATCGCTTAGGCAAATATAATGAAGAAGGCAGAAACCCAAGTCAACCTGATGTTCCGTGCGTTTTCAGACCGCACGCGCTTGCGGATTCTGCGTCTCTTGTTCGGTGGAGAACTTTGCGTAGGCGACATCATATCCGTCATTCAGGTGCCCCAACCTACCGCGTCGCGGCACTTGGCTTATCTTCGCCGGGCTGGCTTGGTTGAGGCCCGGAAGGATGGCCTATGGAATCATTACCGGCTTGCGCCTGCCGGGACCGCATTTCAACGTGATCTGATTAAGTGCCTTCGAAGCTGCTTTCAAGACGTGCCTGAACTGGCGGCGGATGAAAAGCGGGCCGCGAAGATGCGCAAAAACAGCGGTTGTTGCCCCCGTTAAGTTTTCTGCGCCCAAGTATATTCGCATATGCACATGTAGCCTAGAGCTGCCGAAAACCCGGAAGGTGAGAGATGAATGGAAAAACAGGACACTTCAACGTTTTGTTTCTCTGCACGGGAAACTCTGCTCGCTCGATCATGGCCGAAGCAATACTCAACCGGAAGGGCTTTCCGAATTTCACAGCGTACAGCGCGGGCAGTCGGGCGAAAGGTGCCGTGCATCCCGCCGCACTTCGCCAGCTCGAAATCGCACATCTGCCGACAGGTGGACTTCGAAGCAAGAATTGGGATGAATTCGCAAGGCCCGACGCACCGCACTTGGACTTCGTGTTCACTGTCTGCGACAACGCCGCAAAAGAAGCGTGCCCTGTCTGGCCCGGCCAGCCTATGACCGCACACTGGGGCATCCCGGACCCTGCCGCGGTCGAAGGCTCACAGGAGCAGATCGCTCATGCCTTCCGTGATGCCTTCATGGTTCTCGATCGCCGGATCAGCCTCCTCTTGTGCTTGCCCCTGTCCAGCCTCGACGAATTGGCGATCAAAAAGCAAATCGATCAGATTGGGCATCAATGACGGCCCGACTTAACCGGCGAATTGCCGCATATACCCTTCCGAACGAATCCACGAGCGAGGCCCGCGTTCGCCGATGGGCGGCCCTGTGTTCAATCTTGGGATACCTGCAAGTGCTAGGAGCCGTGCTGTCGCTGAGTCTCATCAAGCGGATCGGGTTTACGCCGCTGACCGTCCCCTCGAATCTAGGACATCTGCATCCGACTGCCTTCCTCGTGCTCCCGCATGACAAAATGCCCAAAGAACAGCAGGACTTTGGACTTTTACTTTTTGTCTCTGCTGCTGATCGCGACGGGATATTAGCACTACAATCCCAGTACAACAGTTCGTCGAATGTAGATTTGTCACACACGCGCCACCAGATCGGTAAAGGCAGAAAATAGTGCGAGTTCGATACGACCGGATCACGACGACGATAAAGCGCGAATGGCTGGCTGAAATCATCGCCGGCGCGAAGAAGATCGAATACCGCCAGATCAAGCCGTACTGGACGAAGCGATTCGCGAAGGTCTCGGTCCCATTCGAACTGCGGCTGTTGAACGGCATGACTCCTCCAGTGCCCGAGGTGACCGTGCTGATTCACAGGATCACGAAGGATCGCCACGCTGGAGAATACCGACTTCACATCAAGAAGGTTCTGGGATTCAAGCGCTGGGACAAGCGGCGGCGGAAGCCGAAACGGTAAGTGAAAGCGGATCGCGCAACCCTCGGTGCTCAAAAGTTGCCCGACAGCAAAGCCGGCGCGAACGCCTTCTTCAGGTGGTCTCGGTGGACGTGCAGGATTTCGCGAAACACATGGCCTGTGGTTTCTTCGTCCCGGCCCTCCCCGGAACGCAGCTTCGCCGCCGCAAGCTCGCGGAGAACGTAAAGCTGCGACCCCGCATGCTGGTCGGCCGTGGAGACACGAACGTAATTGGCGGCTGTGTTCACCTGCTCAGTTCATCCTGTCTGCCGAATAAAGTTGGGTTCTGTCGGTGGCTCGCCCGAGACGAAGCGCGGCTTCGATGCACACCGTCGCCTCGGGAGCCAAGATGTTCATGTTCCCGCAGACCTCATCGTCCAGCAGTTGCGCGATCTCTGAGTTGCTGAGCAGACGCAAGCGTCTGGATAGCTCAGCAGGGATCAGCAGTGCAGCTGCGAGTCGCTCCGCCGGATTGCGGGAGCGAACTCGCTTCCGCTGTTCCTCCATCAGGTCTCGGATCGTCAACTTGCCCTCTCCCTAGGTATACAAGCGAGCTTTTAAAATCGTCCAGATGACTTTTGCGAGTCATTCTATGAGATGGGGTTGCAGCCGAGAGAGCGGGTGTTCCGTATTATCGGTAAGGCGTCCACGAACCAGTCCCGTGTCGCCACAGACTCTTAAGTCTCTTTTATCGCGATGCCAGTCTCTTCCAGAACCTTCTTAATCGCACGGTGGAGTTCCTCGATACCGACAGCCTCGTCTTGGTCCGCGACCTCATGCCGCCTATATCCAGCAATTGTCATCGCGACCTGTTCGCTGACGCGCGCCTCCAGCATGTTGCGAATGGCAGAACGACGGAGATGCTGCAAAAGGAGTCCCCTGTAAATCTCCCTGCCGCCCGGCAGCGGTTCCATCCACCCAAATCCACGTCGGACGCAGGCCCGCCGCCATCGCTTTCGTAGGTTCGTCGTGCAAAACAAGGGGACATGAGGATAGTCGCAGCTATCCTCGTGCTCACACTTCTCATCGCTCTCGCCGTTCGACTCTTCTACATGACGGCGAGACGCTTCCTTCAGTCTGAGTTCCTCCACGAACGGTTCAAGGCCGTCCAGAGGAATCATCCGAGACCTGCCGTCTTGCGTGAAGCCCCCTACGCGGATTTTGAGCGCGTCCAAGTCAACATGCCTGCACTGTAATTCCCGCGCTTCTCCAAGACGGCAGCCAGTCAGGTAAAGGAAGGTAACGACCGGATGCAACCGTTTAGGGAGTTCCTGGCGCAGCTTTTCAAAGTCCTCCGGCGCTAGAAAGTGCTTTCGTGGCCGATCCTCCGGGAGCACGGGAAAAGGCGGGAGGAACTGAATCTTTCCCTGCCGCAGGGCCAAATTCATCATGCAGCGCAGCAACGCGAGGTTGCGATTCAAAGTGGAGTTCTTCACAGGCCCGCCGCCGGGGGGGTGCGCCTTGCGCTTGCGGATGAAAGTTCTTAGGAGATTCGTCGTTATGGTTGGAACTCTCCGGCCTGCGAAAAAATCGTCGAGGTGCTTCAGTCCCGACACCGTTTCGGTGCCGTCCTCAAGTGACCTCCGGGAACGGTTTCCCCGTGCGCGATACTGCTCTAGGAGCGACTTGCGAATATCCTCGTATGTCAGCTTCGCTGGGTTGGTAGCGGGCGGAGATGCGACCCCCATCTCAATGAAGCGTCGTTGAAGTAGGCGCTCGGCTGTCAATTTCGACTTGGACTTGCTGCTCTCCCGGATTTGTCGCCCGTTGCAATAGTAGTAGATGTGCCAGAATCTCGAACCTTTGGCTTTCCTGATGCAGCCGGTCCCTTTCGCCCTCATAAGCCGCAGCATTCCACGCCTTTGAACGGCGGGCCATCTGTTTTTCGATGTAGTTTTCCATTCTTGTAAACACCCCGCAAAATCACCGTGTAAGTTTCGGATTAAAGGCCACTTATTCTTCGCTTAAAAACCGGACGAAATAAAAAGCGGCCGGTGTACTACGGGCACAGAGAACGACCCTCTTCACCAGCGGATGAGGCTTTGGTACGTGATCGCTGAATCAGCACGAACAGTATTGCGGGCTGGATAAGCCAAACCTGACCAGTAGGCGTTGCAGGACGGACTTCCAGAACGGAGGAGACGCTAATGGTGTGCCCAGACGCAAAAGATGGCGTTACGCAGTGCCAGCGAGAGGGCTGCTCGAACACCGCCGAGAAGAAGTTCTGTTCGTCGGCTTGCCGCCAAGCCGCGTACAGAAACTCGGAGGCGCACAAGGCGGCTCTGGCGAAGAACAGGGACTGGCGTCTGAAGCGGCGCAACGCGTACCTCGGACTCCAGAGGCGCGACAAGACGCTGACCCCCTACTTCACCCCGTCGGGGCCGTCCAGCACGCAGACGTTCCGGCGAGGCGGCCTCGGCAGGTTTTGGACTCAGGTCGTGGACGGGAAACGCTTGAGATTGCATCTGCAACGGGAAGTTTCGCTTGCAAAGTCGTGATCGCAAGGTGCGGTTCTGCTACCGAAAATCTCGAGATTTTATTGAGCAACTGGGCACGGCTCCTGTTCCACGCACCTACCGGCAGGACGATAGCCGGAGTTATGCGCGGCAGGCGAAGGGAGAAATGCGATGAGTGCAATAAGCGCAGTTAGGACAATAAGTCCAGCCAACGAACCTTGCAGGTCGCAGAAAAAGAGATTTGCGACCGAGCAAGAAGCAGTCGGCTTCGAAGCGAAAGGCCGGGCGACGTATGGTGGTATCAGACAGCACGCCTACCTTTGCGAAGACTGCGGCAGCTATCACTTGTCCTGTCTCTCGCCCGATGCGAGAAATGTCACAGACTACAAAAGAATCGAGAACGGGCGTCCTGCTGCGGCCTTTGAGAAACGCCGGAGGGTCACCGACGACGATGTCCGACAAATGGTCGCACTTCGCAAGCAGGGGTTGGACAACACCCAAATCGCGGAGCGCCTCAACTTTTCCGATACAACTGTGTCAAAGCACCTCAAGCGCCAGGCCGAAGCCCCGAAGTTCCAACAGCCGACCGTCGATTCGCTCTCGTCTGAAGAGAAACATCTTGAGGCGAAGCTGAATCGGGTGCGGGAGGAGAAGCAGCGACTGATTGAACTCAACGCCGTCAAGGTAGCCAGGTTGGTTGACGACCAAGTCTCGATTCGCCGAGGATTGCAGTCAATCCTGCTGACTGTAGACGATGCGCTTGACGTGACCATCAAGCTGACCGAGGTCTTGGGCTTGTCGAATCAGCAGGGACATGATGCGAGCGCCCAAGTCAATCGCCAATGATGAACGACACCTGGGGCCGTCTCTCTCGGCGTCGAGGGTAAGCAGAAGCGGGCGGATGAACGAGACCAACGAATGACCGCGGGGGCGTTGCAGAGGGCGAATACCCCGAGTCCCCGCTGGTGCAGATTACTACGAGCAAAGAGATGCTCTCGTCACAGCGAGGGGCTTGATCTGATGCGGTGGGCGTGAGTGCGGGTTTCAAAAACGGGTTCGGTGGTCGGAGTCACAACTAAAGGAGAAGACGATGAAAGTCATCAAGGCTCGGATCAAGGGAGTGGGACTCGGGATTCTGCTGCACAACCCGGCTGGCATGGGGCAGTCGAACGGGAAGAAAGTCATCCCCACGCCGGAACAGGAAGCTGCGGCGGGTTGCTACTGGACGGAAGACGAGACGTCGGTCGCGATCCCGTCGTGGAATCTGTCCCGGGCGTTGGTCAGGGCTGCCGCCTTGTACAAGGACGGCAAGGTCGCTATGTCACGCATCGTGGCTGGCAGTGTGGCTGTAGAGCCAGCGATGCTCAGCTTCGGCACGAACGAGTACGCCATCGACACGCGCCGCGCCGTCGTGCAGCGGCAAGGAATCCTGCGGTCGCGTCCTCTCCTTACGAATTGGCTGCTCGACTTCGACCTCCTCGTGAGCGAGGAGGATGTCAGCCCAAAGGCGTTTCCCATGCTGCGCGCGATCTGCGAGGACGCGGGACGGCGCGTTGGCATCGGCGACTTCAGAATCGAAAAGAACGGTCCGTTCGGCAAGTTCGTCGTTGAGTCCTGGGAAGTCCAGTAGAGGGTTTCGGCTCGGCAAGGCATGCGGGGGTTCGGGAAGGCTGGACAAAGCGAGGATTCTTAAAATGCACTCATAAAAGTTTCCGGCAAGGCTAGGCATGGCAGCGCTGGGCGCGGCGGGCTTGGCTCGGCGTGGCACGGCGAGGCGAGGCTGTACGCACTCATACAAAAGTTTTCCGCGTGGCTTGGCTAGGCGTGGCGGGGCTCAGGCAGGACGTGGCTGGGCTAGGCGAGGCAAGGGCTGTAACAAATTCGGGAAAAGGGAGAGAACCTATGATTGGAACGGTCAAGGTTGGAGAACTGGTGGTCGATTACAACAATACGGCGCGTAGCGCGGTGAATTTCGCGCACGTAGGCGCTCTCAAGAACGCTTTGCTCGCGGGCGTGGTGTTTCCGCCCATCGTCGCGGAGCGAAGTACGCGGCGCATAGTGGACGGGCTGCACCGATGCAAGGCGTACACGCAGCTGTGGGGCGAAGGGCACGAGATAGAAGTGGACTTCCGCGACTACGCGAATGACAACGACCTGTGGATGGCGGCAGTCGAGGCGAACAATTCGCACGGATTGCCTTATAGCACTTACGACAGGACGCGCATACTCGTCGAGGCGGATCGGCGCGGCATCAAGCGGGAGGTAATCACAAGCGCGATGAAAATGCCCATAGAAAAAGCGGACAAGAAAATTCTGGGCAGTTCGGCGTTTGTCAAGACGCCTGTGGGTCAAGAGCGCGTGGCGTTGCGCACCGGCTTGAAGCCGCTCGCCGGACGCCAACTCACCAAAGCGCAGCTAGAAGCCAACAACAAGGCGGGGGCGATGAAAGCGGAGTACCACTGCGAGGCACTCATCACCCTGCTCCGCGCCGGGCTGCTCACCTGGGGCAGCAAGAATGCGGTAACTATGTGTGGGTCACTCTACAAGGAACTGGACAAGCGCGTGGAGCGGCTTGCCTCGTAGCGGTATTGATTCGTGCCTCCTGTCTCTCCCGAGTCTCGGCGTCATGTACTTCGTGTCGCGAGTCGTCGGTGAAGTTCTGCCTCAGGTCAGTTTGCCTCTATTCGGCGGAGCCTGGAGCGGATTCATCGTCGCGTGCTCTGACCGCACGGTGGAAGACGGTCTTCACCACTTCATCGCTAATATAGTGGAACGAACGTTCGGCCGGCGACTGTGAAGCCGCGCCTCCTGCCTGTTATTGAAAGGGCCCCGTCCAAATATCGGACGCGTGGAGTACGATGTTGAGAACGAGTTGAAGGCGCTTTCCGTTTGTGGTTTGTCGCTGCTTCGGATCATTCAACTAGAGATGCGAGTCAAATCAATCTGTATGATCTAAAACTAGCTGCTTACGTATTAGCAACATGTTCCAAATGGAACAAGCCTCCGGAGCTCGCAAGGTTATAAAGAACGAAGCGACGGTACCCAAGACCTGTCGCCCACCCCGGGGCCGAATAATTCATCCAATTCGGCCCCCCCTTTTTTTTGATTCGCTTCCGTCAATCAGACTGATCTCAACCAATCTGCCCTTCAAAACCGACCGGGTGAATCACAAAAACGACGAACGCCGCGATTCCTAAAAAGCAGATTGCAGCGATACATGCCCGCTTCAAGTCAGGAATGTGAAGACGCATGAGTTTTTTGCCGCCAAATCGAGACCACCCACCACCGCGAGCGCGTTAGCTGGTCGACGGAACCGTACGAAGTCTGCGTTCACGTCGCGAAGAGACGAGATGCATCATCGTCCGAAGGCCCACGCCACCATCAGCGGGAACTCTTCTCGCCAGAATGCGCCACCGTGCGATCCGGCTCGCTCATTCATGACCACATCCGCACCTGCATCGCGCAGCGCGTCCGCCCACTTCCTTGCGTTCCCGAGGAAGAACGGCTCCTGTGTGCCAGCGACAAGGTACGCACGCGGAAGCGGACCCGGCAGAAGGCCAGCCGGCTTGTAACCGCCGCCAGGCGAGGCGCAGAAGACCGCGCCATATACATGTGGATGCCGAAGCGCAAGAGCGAGGGCCAGCTCTCCACCCGCCGAGACGCCGAACACTGCGGTGCGTTCTCTCGGCAGCGCCACGCCAAACCGCGACTCCGTCCATCGGCGAACGTCCTCGACGAAGAACCTCTCGTGCGCCGCGAACCGATCCGGCTCAAAGCCCGGTGAGTACTCATGTAGGCGTAGCGTCTCATCGGTCAGCCCATGTACACCGACGATCATTGTGGACGGCACGTCGGGCTGCACGAGCAACCGGCCCCACTTCGAGATTCTCTGACCGTCGCCGGCGAAGACGATTGCTTCGATCGGGTGCGGTGGAACGTATACCGTGACCTGCCGTCCACGATCGTACTCGAACGTCTCAGTGACAAACTCTCCTGCGCCCGTGGGCTCGACGGGCGTTCCGTCGGACTCACTTAGCTTGCGATTGACGTGATTGCGTTCTTGCTTCTTCATGGCCTTGACTTCATTTATAGAACTACGGTCGCCCGTTCCGCCGCCCCGTCTATAAGAACCAGATAAATGACTCTACGGCGGCCGGCACTGATAAGTCGACTTGTGGGAAGTGATCGCGATCGCTCCCGGTTGACGGCAAACCGGAACTAATCCTGAATCCTGGTAAACGCATTTACCGGAGAACTGAAGTGCTAGTTCAAATCTCCGGTTGCGCGACTATACGTCTACTGACCCACGGTGCAGGCTCCGAGGTTAGCTTGTAGCATAATTAAAGGATGGGCCGCCGGCTCCTGCGAGCGTTTCTGTGGCTGCTGATTTTCGCGGTCGAACTCGCCTTGTGTCTCACGTTGTTCATCGCTGCGAGGGCTTTCCTGGCCGTGCGCCGACTCGATGGGGACGCGCGCCAAGTCCGCGTCACCGCCCCGCCCGAGCATCCACAACTGAATTTTGCATGCCAAATGGAAACGGCCGCGCTGCAATCGCTCTTCTCTGATCCGGATGTGATTCGCGATCTGAGGCAGCTCAACGCCGGAGTCACCCTTTCGCTGATCGATCTCAGCGCCGGCCGCGCCCAGGTCGTCCGCCAACTGAATTCCGCCGGCATTCCGGTTACGGCGTGGCTGGCGCTGCCCGGCCAGCAGGGCTATTATCTCAACTCCTCGAACGCCGCACACGCCGAGGTGCGTTTCACTGAATTTCAGAAGTGGACCACTGATTCGGGACTACGCTGGTCTGGGATTGGTCTCGATATTGAACCAAGTCTTCAAGAGTTCACCAGTATTGGCCGCGCGGCTTCGGCCGCGTTCAAACGGCTGGTCGATCCAAATACCGTCACTCGCGCCCGAATCGCATATAGGGCCTTCATCGCCCGAATCGAAGCGGCCGGCTACCGCGTCGAAACCTATCAGTTTCCCTTCATCGCCGATGAACGCGAAGTCCACTCCACGTTACTAGAGCGCCTGTTCGGCATTGTCGATGTGCGCGGCGACCGCGAGGTTCTCATGCTTTACTCGAGCTTCAACCGCACCGCCGATTCCGCGCTCATCTGGCAGTACGGATCGTCCGCTCAACGCATTGCCGTAGGCATAACGGCCGGCGATCCGCAGCCAGGAGTGCGTATGGGTACGTTGAGCTGGGAGGAGCTGTCGCACGACGTGATCGTCGCTAGTCATTTTTCGCCAGTGGTGAGTATCTACAATCTCGAAGGCTGCGTCCGCCGCGGACTGCTTGCGCAACTGATGGCACTCGACTGGAACCAGCCGGTTATTATTTCCGCCGATCAAAACCGCCAGGTGATCCGCTTCCGTGCGCGTGTGCAGGCCGCGCTGTGGACGCTGTCGCGCCTCCCTTACTTCGCGCTGGCGATCTTGCTCGCCGACGCGTGGTTTTTTTTGCGCCGTCGCCGGCGTGTGGACGGTCATCAGAATAGTTAGCGCGAGCGTTTTGCACGAGATGGCATCCGTGACTCCTGAATAACTCATTCACCGGAAAAGTGAAGTGCCACCTCAAGTGTCCGATTACGCGACTAATCGGGAGTTAGACGACGGGGCACATGAACGAGCCGATTCGGGTCACTTCAGTTGGGAACGCAATGACAAAAAGCCAATCAAGAAAAGCAACAGCATCGATGCGAGAGCGACCATTGAGACCTTCGCGAATGGCTCGTTCCAATTCTCTCGGATGAACTTGTCCAGCGTTCGGCCCTTTACTTTGTATTTGAAGGACAGGAATTCTCGGGTAAGGATTCCGACATAGAGGGCGGCGTAGGCCATCAGAATGAATGGATTATGCGCAAAGAGGCGAAATTTCTCTCTATTGCCGGCAGAGGAAAACCTTAGCTGCAGGTAGTAGAGCGCAATGAACCAAAGCATGAACGCGAGCAAGTTCGTCACGATTCGGGGGATTCCCATGCGAGTTAGAAAATTGGATCGACCCCAGTCGCTCCACATCCATCGACGAAAATCAGTGAACGCACCCATCGCGATGGGAATATTACCACCCATGTGGTGGCTCGCCACTCTGACTCAGGGTTTCTACGGTCACCAGATTGGGTACGTGTCAGGTCAACGTATTAATGCGTATCTCCCGATAAACGCTGCGGTCTCAATGTCCGATTACGCGACTTACAGGGACTTACGGTGCATTCAACGCTGTAGGATGTATCTTCCGTCCTCGTCCTCAAAATACGCCAGCTTGCCCGGAATGCAGGAAATGATTGTAGCCATGCCGTATCCTATCGTTTCTTCCAAGGCCACTTTCAAATCCAATTCCCGAGCATCAAGCTTGGGGTTCTCCGAAACAATCCAACATTTGGCTCCGGCACCCTTCGCAGCGAGCAGTTTCAAGAGCGAAGCAGGATTACTGTTCCTTCCCGAAATGCTAAAAGCGAACTTTGGATTCAAATGCTTAAAGTGTGGGAGTTGCGCGATAAATTTGGCCCTTTTCTTCGGAGTCGTGAGGAATTCCAAATACCGGTGCCGCCGAATCGGAAGTACGAAAGCTTTGACCATCTCCGCTTCATGGTTCATGGCAGCACGATGCTAATGTGAATGCCACAGATAGTCTAGTGAGCGCCAGTGCCCGATAAACGCATTAACCGGAAACTGGCCCCACTACCCCTCTCAGGTTCCAGACCGATCATAGCGAGCGCCACTAACGGTAAGATGATTGCCACAAGCGTTCCGCGGCCGGTAACGTCCCTGATACCGCGAAGGACAGTCCTGCGAAGCCCACATCGTCTCGAACTCCTGAGGACTCAAAGCCGCGGGTACGCGTCCGCGAGGCTGAGATTCAAACGTCGCGCGATTTCCGGGTAGCGGGCTAAGAGCCTCAAGAAATTACGCCTCGCCCGTGCGGGCGAGCAACTCGGGTATGCTGAGGGATATTTCGCCCTCAGCGACCATTTCCAAAGCTTGTGGCCGATCAAAATTTGAAGGACCTCGGGTCTTGCGCGCATGTCTTCGATTTTCCTTCCAGGATTGACAGCTGGTTTTTTGCAGTGCCGATGGCAAATTCGCGTTCCACCGCAAATTGACGGCCTGTCGGAAACGCCAAAATCCGGTCTCCCTCAAATGATCTCGAAAGTTCAGGAATTGCCCCTGAGTAGTGTCGCGAAGTACCCCGAAAGCGGGGCTCTAAGGCATATGCTTCAGCGGCCTGTCGCACTTGTGAGCCATTCGCAGGTCCAGCAGCCGACGCTCAAGCTCTGATAGCGCCTCGCATGCACGCGGGTGGTTCGTGCGGACGGCTTCAGCCAACTGTTCATACTCGACTGTGGTGATGTCTTGCTCCGTGGTCATCGCCGCCTCCGGTGTCGCTCAACGCGCGCAGTTCGCATGTCTCCAACTTCGTTGTGCTGCCGCGCCAATTCCTGCACGTACTCGACCAGGGTCCTGAACCGCGCTTCCTGCTTTTCGGCCATGTTCGTTGCCTCCCGGCAACCGTGACGCTGTGACGCTTGTGACGGATTCTTGCTATGCACTCTCACGCGCACGCGCACGCGCGCGCGTGAATGAAGACAGATAGAGAAATGCGTCACATCCGACACAGCCTTTGTTTTCAACTCGGGATGCGTCACGCTTTTTCCGTCTCATAGCTCATCGTTCCCCACAGCCATCGTCTTTTCGTAGCTTTCCCTGCGCACCGCGAGTCCGAAGTACCAGCGCCCGTCGCGCATCTTCTTGGACGCGTACCCGTGTTCCCGCATCGCCTCGGCGAATTTTCTCTCCGGCAGCGCCGACTCGTGGTTGACGCGGCACCACCGTTCGTACTCGGTGAACATCTCGCGAGCGGCCGTCCTGCCGTCCGGGTCCTCGCGCAAGTCATCCGACATGAATCGCACGATCAGGTCTTCGTCGGCACGGTAGTTCGCCGTCGCGGCCTTGACTTCCTCCGGCTCCATCAGCCCGTGCTCGCGCCATTCGACCAAGCCCCTGACCATCCACGCGAGGATGCCCGGCGCTTCTCGCTTCAGCTTTGCCTTGAGTTGCAGGTCGGGGTTGTCGGCGAAGCTCACGGTGAACGGGATCAGGCAGATGCGCCGCCAGATGCCGTCGTCCGTGCCCGAGATTTCGGGCTTGTGGTTGGTGCCCAGCCAAAGTTTGAACTGGGGCTGGAACTGGAAATACTCGCAGAATAGGTGCCGGGCGCTGATCGTGTCGCCGCCGGTTAGCTGCTTGAGCAGCGACTCCGCGAGCTTGTGCTGCTTCTCGCCCTCGGTCGCCAACACGAACCTTGCCCCGCGCAGCATCGCCAGTTCCGGCGTCGCGCCGGTTTTCGCGTCTTTCTTTGCAACGAACGTCGTGAATTCCGACGCCTTGGCATAGTCGCCGAGGACGTGCGCGATGACCTCCAGCATTGTCGTCTTGCCGTTCGCGCCCTGCCCCCAAAGCAGGAACATCTTGTGCTCGACGATCTCGCCCGTCAGGCTGTAGCCGAGGGCGCGTTGCAGGAAGTCCACCATGTGCTGCTTGCCGTCCATGATCTCCGGCAGGAACTTTTCCCACAGCGGGCATTTCGCCTGCGGGTCGTACTCCACGGACGCGATCTTGGTCAGCATGTCCTCGCGGTCGTGCGCTCTCACTTCCCCGGTCATCAGGTCTATGGTCCCCGTGTTCGTGTTCAGCAGGTTCAGGTCTTGGTCGAATTCCCCCGCTGTCGCAGCCACGCCCATCGCCGACTGCGTGTGCTTCAGCATGAGCGCCACGTGACCGCCCATCTCGGACTCGAACGCCCAGTTGTGGATCGCCTTGGTTCGCGCCTTTGCTGCCTTATGGCCTTCCTCGTCCTCTTCCTTGTCCGGCGCGGCGATGAGCCTGGCTTCCTCCGGTATCAGCCGCACGGTGTTCCACGCGAACCGCTGCGCCTTGCCGACCTTGTCCTCGCGCCAGCGCTTGCCGTCCCACACCAGCCACTTGAGCGCGGCGGCGTACTTCAGTTTCGAGCCGTGCCGCCACACCAGCCGCTCCATGTTGCCGATGTCGGTCAGGTTGAACGGCTCCGTCAGCCCGGCAGTCTGCTGCGCGGCGACTTTTTTCGCTTCCTCGACCTCCTCGTCGGCGTCCATCACGCCGAGGAAATCCATGTCCACGGGCTTGAGCCTCGGGATTTCGAAGGCCGCGCCAGTCTCCTCGACGAACTGCTCCACCTTCTTGAAGTCGGCGCATGAGTCGTGGAAGCACTCGACGTTGACCCAGCCGTTCTCGAAGAACACGGCGAAGTCTTTGTGCTCCGGGTTGCGCGGGCAGATGCCCACGTATTTCTGAGCGCCCTTGTGCGGCACCGGGTCGCGGTGCTGCCAGCCAGCGGCGTCGAACAGGCCGAGCAGGTCGCGCTCAGTCCACGGCCCACCCGCGTACGCTGCCATTGCTTTCTTCGGCTGCTGCTTCTTTTCCGTCAGGTCGGCTACAGCCGCAAGCTGCACCAGCCTGACCTCGCCCAATTTCTCTGTGGGCGCGAACATCCTCGCCGTGCGATGCGGGCGCTCGTCGGTCGAGTCGCCCTTCCTTGCCACGGAGCCGTATGCCTTGACGATCCGCGCCGCGTTGTACACCTTGCGGTCGATATGGACGGTGGGAGTGTCAAACCTGCCGGCGAGCGCTTCGAGGCATCCCTTGATCATGTCGCGGCTGAGCTCGTCGTTGGGCAGGTCGATAGGATAAAGCAAATGAAATCCGTTTCCCGAATCGCACGCGACTGGGTCTGCCCAGCCCTGCTCGCGCAGCCAGTTGAGCACCTCGGTTGCGAGCTTCTTCGCGGCGGCTTTCTCCTCGTTCGTGGAACTGATCCCGGTTGGTCGCTGCGGGTCGATGTCCACCAGCATCCATTCGCGCCGCGCGATGTCCGCGTCGTTGGTCGTGAAATGAGACCAGTTCTTCAACTGGTTGCTGGCGCGTGCCAGCAGCGCCGGGTTGACGGGATTGAGCGTGATGTAGCAGCCCTCGTATTCGCCCTTGTCCAGCGTGGCGAGTGCATGCGCGAGTGCGACGAAGCCGTTGAAGTAGCCGCTGATGGTGCCGAAGCGCCCGGCTTTCGGGACGCGAATCTCGAAAGTCCGCGCCTTGCCCTTCGCCAGCACGTTCAGCGCGATCTCCGCGTTTTCCCTGTCGAACCTGTTGCTCATATTCCCCCGAGCAGCTTGCGCTCGGCCGCTTCCGTCGCATCCTCGGCTCTTTTGCAGTAGGTACCCAGCGGCAGCGACGAGGCCCAGTCCCCGCATTCGACAAACCTGCCGAAATCAAAATCCTCATGGACGGCGCGAAGCCGTGCCCCCAAATCCTTTTCGCGCACGCCGTTCACACGTGTTCGGTCTACGGCCCAATCTGCGATCGGCGTCGGCTCGATGTCGGTGAACACCGTGTAGGATTTCCGATTGTCGGAGTGGATGCTCGCCGGCGCGTCGTCCTCTTCGAGGGGCGCGGCTAGGTTCGGCTTTTTCGGATTAGTCTCTTCCATCTCAATCCTGCTTTCTCATCCTCTTGCGCCTTGTCGAAGGGCGGTCGAGGGAAGCGTTGCGGGGATGGTGAGGATTGAGGTCAACCACCCCCGCGCTCTGATCTTGTCTCCAAGACCCTCGACATCTATAGATACTGAAAGTCACCGGATTTTTGGCTTTTTCTCCGGCATCCACCGCTGGCGGCGCGGGCCGGCTTTTTGCCGTGGCAAACCCATCTCGTTAGCCCAATAGCTCAACGTTCTCAGGCTTACCCGACGCTCCTTGGAGATGTCCGTGTACGGAATACCGGCCAAGGAGCGCGCGCAAAACAATTGCCGTATCGCGTCCGATTTCAAGCCCATGGTTTTCGTATTCGCCAGACTCGCAGCGACTCTTGCGTTCGAGATTGCCGCTACCGACGCCTCTGTGTAGACGGACACGGAAGTGGCGACGCCCGGAGGACTGCCGCATAGCAGAAAGCCCCGGCTGGAACCGGGGCTTTGGAGGTCACAACATGGATAGGAATATTAATACTCGCCCGCGCTACGAACGTGGAGAAGACGGCAAGCTGTACCGCGAGATTCCGGGTTCCCAAAGGTACGAAAACGACCCGGAAATGCCAACCGGAAACCCGCACATACCTTACTTCCAAGTCTGCGTGAGCGACTGGGAGGAGCTTCGGCCAACCGTGCCACCCGAGCGACCGTTCTGTGAGAACAAAACCTGCCCGGGTCGTAAGGCAACTGAAATTCTGATCTGGGAGTTGGACGGCAGCAGGCAGACGCGCCTCTGGTGCGAGACCTGCGCCAACGCCAAAGGTCGCTATAAAGGTCGCTGGATGGGGAAGCTCTTGCGCTGGCATGAGGGGAAGTGGCCGGAGCATCGCGACGCCGGGCTGTGCCGGACGGACATTGACATCGCCGATTACACTTGAAACCGGAAGGCATGATTACCATCAGCCGCGTACACGCTCGTGCATGGGTGGTGTGCGCTAGTTGCTCACGCCACAGGTCGCTTCCTTCTCGAAATCGATTTGAGTCTGAAAGATGCGTGCACAATGGTGCCGCAAACGGCGCACCGCGTGTGAGCAATTGCCGAAATCATTACGCACCTGCCTTTTACGTGTTGAGCCACTTCCGCACGCTTATCACGTCGCCCTCCTTTATGTAGCCGAGGATCGCGCCGGACCCGAGCACACGGACCGTCATGCTCTTACGATCTTCCGCGCGCTCCACTGTCACGCGATAGAATTCGGAAACGGCCCCGCCGTCATGTAAAACGGTGGAACCTATGGCCTCCACGATGGTGTCCACATTGGCCTTCAACTCTTCGTCCGAGATGCCCTCCGATCCAATTATTAAAACTTGCGGGAAAAGCTCCATCTTGTCCCTCCTGGAATCTTCAGCGCCGTATTCATCGGCGGGCGCTGGGCCGTCCCAGCGTTTTCATCCTATGGCTCACTGCTGCTGGCCGCGGCGTAGGCCCTGACGATCTGGCCGCAGTCGTCGCAGTGATATCCGCCGATACAGCCAGGCCGGGGTTTCAGATCAGTGCGGTTGACGTGCTTGCACCCAGGGTGTCCGGTGGGCTGCTTCGCCACGGGTTCGACCGGCTTGGTTTCGGTCGGCGGAGCGAGCACAAACGTTCCGCTGTTGAGGTCAATGCGGCCCGCAGGCGGCCCCACCTTGACCGTGATGCCGAGCCGGTCGCGCTCACGGCGGAGATTCGCCGCGAAGGTGCTAGACGCGCCAACGACCTTGCGTGGCGTCAGCTTGCCTTTTGACTTTTCCATTGGAATTGACGGTGGCACAGATGCAGGCGCATCCGGAGTCAGCGACTCAGGCTCGGATTCCTGCGGCCCCGTCTCTTCGTTCGCGAGCACTGTCAGCTCGGAATCGGCCGGATCGACATGCTTCTCGTTCTGTTGGGCTTCCGGGATCGAAGCATATTCCGATGCGGGCGAAGGCGTCACAGCCTTGAAAATCGCTGCGGCGAGCAAGTTTGCGTTTTCCGCCATGGCTCGCAGCATGGTTGCTAGCTGCGCGAAGTCTTGCGCGTTCGAGCGCACTTGATCTGGCTTGTCTCGCAGCGTCTGAACAATTTTCTTGAACCCACTTTTTTCAAATGAGCACATGTAATTGCGGCTAAAGTTCTCCGATGCGTCGGCGAAGTACTTCAGCTTGTAATCGGGCGCGGGAAGCTGGTGCCTCTGCCAGTCTTCGAAAGTCGCAGTTTCGGGTACTGGTGTTTCCGCGGGAGGCGGCAGCGGCTCCAGCTGTGCGTACTGTCCGTCCGCGATGGCTTCGAGGATGTTTTTCGCCATCGCCCCAGCCTTGTTGACGCGCTCCTGCGGGGATGTCATGTTGTCGCAAGCCAATAGTTGCGCCATTCTGATGCCAGCCTTCGCGATGAGATCGGCTTCGGTTTCGCTGTTGATGAGGATTTCCCTCTTCTTGCCCCGTTTAGGCGGTGGAGGGTTCTCTTGCGCCAGCCGCAGAGCTTCCTTCTGGCGGATTTCAAGCTTCCAATAACGGCGCTTCGCCGGGTCGATGCCGAGGCTGCGCAGGTACTTGCCCATGCCCTTGCCGCCCGTGCCCGAGATGCCGTTGATGGATTCGCCGCGATCGAAGCGCACTGACATCTCTTCCCAGATGGCCATCAGGCGCGTCTTTATTATTTGCCGCCCCTCGTTGCTCAGGGCATCGAGCACATCCAACTCGTGCGTTGCCATCTCGTGTAACTGCTCCATCGTAGTGCCGGGGCTGCTGAGAACGGTGCGAGAGATAGGCTCGACCTTACGCTCCACCGACTGAGTGGTCTCGACGTACTCTCCATCAACGGAGTTAACGGGCACAATGGACCGGGACTCCGAAGCGTTGGATACCAACGCTTGCGACGATTTTGCCCCCACGGGATTCCTCGCTGGACGGCGAATCTGTGGAGCGGTGGCCGGCAGCGGAATGGACTCCAAAGACGAAATGACTGTTGACATGAGTGCGTCTCCTTAAAACTCTCTGTAGGTCAGCGAAATGCGCGCTCCCGTTGCGCTTTTATCCTGCGGGATCGCGTGCTTCCAATTTTGGTTGACGGCGTTCGAGAACAGAACCAGACTGCCGGGCAGCAGCTCGAGAACGAGCGCATCGCGCAGCGTGGACATGGACTCAACCGTGGGCTGCTTCATGCCGACCTCTTTGGGAATGAAGACCATTTTTCGCGCGGACCCAAGGCTTAGCGACACAATGTATTTCGGTTCGACGCTCTCCCCGCCGATGACGGTGGGCTTGTCGCGATGCGCGCCGATATAGGCGGTGGGACTCGCATACTGGTTGCAGGCGCACTGGAGAAGAGTTATGCCCAACTGCGATTCCAGTCGCTTGCGAACCTCAATCGCGATGCCCTCCCACCCAATGGAGGGCTTCGCGGTTTTGTTGTAAGAGTATGGAAGCCCGTAGTCCACAGTCCGACGCTCGATGGTGTTAATCTTTCCGTACATGGTTACCGTTTCCGGGGTGAACGATAGCTTCTGCGCTTCTCGGTACAGCATCTCGGGATCGTCCGCCCACTTGGGAACGTAGATGACTTCCCCTTCCCCGAGCTTGTATTTGATCGGCATATTCATGATCGGTTTTCCCTCATTTCGAGGATTTCATCTCATGGGAGGCAATGCACGGACACAAAAAAACAGGATTTTGGAAGAGAGCGTCCGCCTGTTGAGGTCGCGGCATCCTTCTGCTACGGGGCTTGGGCTAGGAAATAGCGAGATTGGAAAGGGATAACTGCACTCTTATCGGTGGGTCTGATCGGGGTAGAAAGTCAGTAGTTCCTGCCTTAGCTCGCCGGAATTTGCCCTCTGCTGCGTGCTCATTTCGATTAGTTCCGGTAGACAGGACCTCGGCTTGCGAAATCGCTGCACCTGTTTCTCGATTGCGTCTCTGGTTGGCGGGTTCCTGCCATACGCCCGATACACTACCGCCAGCAGGTCGGTCACGAGCGCGAACTTCGGTTCACCGCTGCAAGTCTTGACGTACGACAACAGTGTGAACAATTCGTGACCGGAATTCAGTTCTATGGCTGGAGACCAGAGCAGCGTCTCAATTTCGTGATTGCACATGTCGACCAATGTCTTCAATGAATCGACGTTCTCGGATTTGACCGTATGGGCCAATGCTCTCAATGAATCAATGTCCTTGCGGCTAATAAAGGTGAGGGATGCGTTCGAAAGCGCCTGCTCCAACTCAAGCGCTGCCTTCAAAACGTGATTCTGGTATTGACCCTGCTTGCGCTTGATAAGGTGCTGTCCCTTATTGTCCTTTGCTAGTTTGGATTGGGTTCCTTGTGCGAGTCCATTCATGGACCTCCAAAGGTGGTTCCGGGATTGACTCAGCTTGCGCTTGATGCGTTGCTGTTTCTGGTTATCCTTCGCAAATTCGGATTGGGTTGCGGGCTTGTGGCTTGCTTCCAGAAAGGCAAGGCGTAGTACAACATCCGGGTCACAACTTACCTCTGTGAGCCTTGCTAACACGGCTGCGGGACTGTCAATGTGGCCGGCTGGAATCAAATCGGCGAGTTCCAGCCACTTCGCGCACCACCGTTTCCATCGGGATCGGTAGAACTCATGCCGCCACCATAAAAGGGACTTGTTCTCTGTGGAACTCGGCGTGTTCACCGGTCCGTGTGCCATAGCGCATCAGCATATCGCACCGTCTCGCAAACGGCACAGAGCAGTATCGCGACACGGGAAAACGCTCGGGACAAAACACACCTGCGGCTGTCCGGTGGTATGGCAGGGGAGAGTGGGCGACCACTCCCCCCTATGCCGATTCGATGCCCACGTCGCGCACGCTGGGGTGTCATGCAGTTCCACGAACGAGCAAGCCCGCTTCATCGCTTGTCCAACCGCGGCAGTCTCAACGAACTGGCCGTCCTTCCCGCGCATGTAGTCCGATCATGCTCGGCGCACCCGGCACACCCACTGGGCAAAGTTGGAACCGCCAAAGACCACTCCAGTTTCCAAGGTTTCAAGCGCCCTCCAGTATTTATTCATGAGGTCTGGCAACCAAGGTCATCCGTGACACGTTAGCCGCGACGAAAGAGAAATTTCTGTGATCACGAGCACACCGCAAGTTTCAGGCACAGTTCCCGCCGTTCTCGGCTGCATGCTCAGCGTTGCAGGCTTCTTCGTGGCAGGCACGCCGGCTGAATCCGTCGGCTCCCTCGTCCAACCTCAGACCATCAGGCTCCCTCACCGTGAACTTGTAAATATCCATTGTCCAGAACGCGTGGTAGCATCCACGCCGGTAACGCCTTCGACGGCGAGCACTGGGGGTAAAACAGTGCCACGAAGAAGGTTTCAGAAAGGAACCCTAATAGTGCGGGGAAAGAAACCAGTGCGTTGTGGAGTTTTCCGGGAGGATGTGCAGCGACCAAACGGAACATTCGAGCGGGTGCAGCGTACTGTGGTTCTCGGCCCTGTAAGTAGTCTATCTGAACGCGCAGCGTGGAAGTTATTTCAGCCGTACCTCGACGGTGTGAATGCAGCCACAAAGCTGCCACCCAAGTCTGGAATGACCCTCGAAGAATTCGTCAAAGAGTGGCGTTCCAGCGTGGCAGTAAACCTGAAAGGCAGCACCACACGTGCGGCAGAATCGCATCTGCGTGCGCACATCATTCCGAAGCTAGGCAGTCTGCTGTTGACGGGGATAAACACGAAGACGGTGCAGAGCTTCGTGGCGTACCTTGCCAGCGGGGGGCGGTCAAGAAAGACGGTCGAAAATAACCTGCTAACTCTCTCTTCAATCCTTCGAACTGCAAGAGCTTGGGATTATGCCTGTGGGAATTTCTCGTTGGCTGACATCACCATGCCCCGTGAGGGAGTGAAAAAGGAGCAGCGGTGCTTCACTGACCAGGAAGTCGGGAGAATTCTTGCGGCTGCGTCCGAACCATTCGGCACAATTCTTGCAGTGACGGCAGTGCTGGGTCTGCGTATCGGAGAGGTTCTCGCCCTTCGTGTCAGTGACGTAGATTTCTCTCGGAAGATCGTCCGCGTGCGGCAGAGCGTTGACGCCGCCACCCGGACTATCCAAGGAGTGAAGTCTCGCGCCAGCAGTGCAGACGTTCCCATGCCGTCTCAGCTTGAAGCTCGCTTGCGTGCTCACTTGGAGAAACACGAAGGAAAGACTGACCTGGTCTTCGTCAATCGCCGCGGCCGTCCATTCTCAGCGAACAAGCTGCGTGAAAAACAACTCCACCCTTTGTTGAAGAGGTTGGGTGTTCCACGTGGCGGGTTCCATGCAGCGCGTCATGGTGCAACCAGTTCCTTGCTTGCAGACGGGGCAACCCCTGCTGTGGTGCAGAAGCAACTGCGCCACAGTGACGCACGTATCACGTTGGGAGTGTACGGTCACGTCATCGACAATCAGCAGCGGAATGCAGTTGAGAATCGGTCAGCACGCATCGAAAAGTTTGCAGTGAATTAGTTCAATTGTTGTTAAACAGTTTATTGTTGTTAATTTCCCAAATAAACCGATAAGAATGAGAAGTTTTGGTAGGGGCGGTGGGGATCGAAATCCGCACTGCCAGTATTCTCAAGGACTTACGAAACACTCTGCGGAACAGAAAGAAACGACTTAGCACTCAGGGGAACGCTTAATGCTGCCCTAAAGCTGCCTCGTTTTTCATCCCGCCTTCCGCATTGGCACCAACATTTCTACAACCTTTCCGTGTGCTTCCCGCATGGCTTGTGGGACTGCCTGCGTGTAGATGTTCATAGTTGTTCGAATGTCGGCATGACGCAACAGTTCTTGTTGCACCTTTATGTCCACACCGAACGCCCGCAGAAGAGTCGAGTACGTGTGACGAAACGTATGCCAGCCGACGCGCCCGATCCCAGCCGCTATTCCCGCAGGAACGAGATAGTGTTCCTGTAGGCGTCCAGGCCAGTACGGTTTTCCACTCTCCGGGTTGGCAAAGACCCAATCTGTACCCTTTGCATTCGGAGTTGCCCTTGTCTTGTGCTGCTGCAACAGCTCGGCAAGGATGGAATCAACGGGCATCCATTTCTTTGAATACAAGGTTTTCACATCGTCTTCGACTCCAGCGACCCATGAACGCTGGATTTTTACTCGCAGATCATTCCAATCGAAATCTCCCCACTTGAGACCAAGCGTTTCGCTCACTCTAAGCCCGAGGCAAGCGGTCACGATGCACATGGTCCGACATGATTCGGGCACATGCTCGATGAATCGGCGAAATTCCTCGATGGTAAGCGTTCGAGGTTCGCGCTCGCGCTTGGATGAACCTTTGATGTGAACGAGATTCATGGGGTTGATTTGGAATGGAATCAGCTCCCACCGCATCGCCCAGTTGAACAAAATGTGCATCATGCTACGAATATGCCCTTTGCTCTTCGGGGCGAGGCTGAGGCTCTCAATCCACTTCTCGACCGGGAGAGGCTTCATCTTCGCGAGAGGAACATCCTTCCAATGCGGCCTGATGTAATTCTTGATCCAGGATTGATACCGGCTCTGGGTCACACGCCGCTTGGGAATTGCCTCTCGGATGTAACGGTCCATAACTGCTCCGAACATCACCTCTTCGGCTAGCTGTGGCTCATTGATCGAAAGGCGCATTCCTTCTGTCGCCTTCCAGGCTTCGGCTTTCGCGGGATACTTCAGCACCGTTCCCACAATCACCGAGTTTTCCTTTCGCCCCCCGCTTGATGCCTTGGACCGATAGGTCCATACCCAAACGTCGGGGCCTCGCCTGCGGTGTTTCTTACGTAACCATCCGAACTGATACCGTGCTCGCTTGAACATTCGTAATTCCTCCTAGTTCGCGCGGCACGGATGGCAAGATGAATTTAGCTGAGATCGCAGCCACGAGTCCAGTTCAGATGCGCGGAAATACCAGTGACCTCCGATCCGATAACCGGGCAGGCTTCCCTGGCGTGCATAGCGTTGAAGCGTTTTGACGTGAATGTTGCCTAACAACTTGGCAGCTTCTTCGCTATCCAACAGAGGTTCAAATTCAATCGCCGTCTCAGCCATAAAGCCTCCTAACAAAACGTTTCAATTGCCATTCACAGTTCTCCGTCCGCGAGTTGCTGGAAATAAGATTTGCTCGGATCGTTGTAATAGGGTTTGAGATAGCAGAACATCGGTGGCATCGGATTGATGCCATCGTATGCGATGGTGATGGACTGCGCGTTTCGAAGCTCAGTGAACGTCTTCGTATCGAAGCGGAAATCACTCTGCTGGATGTAGCTCTTCGAGGTTGTGATGTTGGCCTTATTCGAGATGGCCTTACCGGTGACGAAGCTCACGCGGGTGTCGTGCCCCGTCTCCGACAGGTTGTATGCAACCTTGAGTTGGTCTTCTCTCCCGCAAAGTTCGCTGGCCGTCTTCGCGGAAAAGTCATCTGACAACGCGAGGAAAATCTTCGTTCGAAACGTTTGCAAAAGCGTGCGCCAAGTCTCACCGGGAAGCGTTGATCTGAGCGAGCTAATACTCTGGGTCGCGACAATCGAGATGCACTTCGGCTGGCGCGACAGGCTGAAGAACTTTTCGTCCCCGGTTGGCTCGTTCTCTCCTACAGTCGCAAAATGCTGGTATTCATCACACAGAAAAAGCACCTGCCGGAAATACTGCTCGGGATGAGCCTCGATCTGGGGTACCCGATTCAAAACTGCCCGCTCGAAGTCGAGTTTCATCATCACGCCGATAGCCTTGGCCAAGCCAGGGTTCATGCTGAGGGGAAAATTAAGCGCGCAGACCTTTCCGTTTTCAATAAGCCAAGAGAATGAAGGCAGGGGCCTGCCGTATTTGAAATCGGCGTTCGCTTGAGGGTCGAAGCACTCCTTAGGGGGGCAGAAAACTCGCTTCACTTTCGGGTTGTCGTCGAAGAGCGAAAGGAATACCGAAATACCCTCCACGATCGAGGTCCTCAGCTTGGGCTCAATCCGTTGCCAGTCATTGTGAAACCACCGCTTCACTGCTTCCAGTTTGGCCCTCTTATCCGGGTCGGCCTTTTCGGGTGCCGCAACGGTCTTCCTCTGATATTCGATCCCGTGCTTCTTGAGCTGACGCTCGATCTCGGGCGTCGCTTCGGTTCGATACAATTCCATCTCTTTGCTCTCGTCCGGGACGAAATCGAAGTCTAGAAGAGACTCGACATGCTCTTGATAGATGGCCTTCGGAACGAGGATGAAATGCCGGTCAAGAAGCATCTCCTCCGCCTGCTTGATTCGCTCCTCTAAAACCTCAGGCGAGATAGCGCAGTAATACACGTCGAACAGGGTCACATAATCGAAGGCTACCTTGTGAAGGAGGATGATGAATTTCACAAGGTTCGTGTAGGCTTGCTGCCAGAAGGGTTCTTTCCCTTTGCCGAACAAGTTGTTCAGGAGTGATGCGATGTTGTAGGCAAGTGCGTAGGCGTCGAGGTCATTGTGCAAGGGATTGTAGCGGAACTCCGAATCAAGGCTGACTTCGATGTAATCCTCTTCCCTTCTGTGCCTCTGGAGAATTCCCCGCACCTTGTGGCAGAAGTCGCCTTTCACTTCGAGCATCAGCCCTCCGATCCGCTTGGCCCGGTCGTATGCCTTATACGCGAGGATCTGGTCTGCAAATGGATACATACAGCAGCTTGTTTTGCCGGTTCCAACAGCACCGAGAATGGCAATGCCGGTATAGAGACCCCTCTCGGGAATCATGAGCCATTTGGGGTTCGGAGAAGGCGTCGCTTTGCGTTGGTTGTGAACCTCCCCGGCAACAAGGAAAAGCTGGTCGCGTTTGCGCGGTTCGGGGTAACGCGGCAGGCGTCCTGCCTTATTGGGCCGACGCAGTTTTAGTGTGAAGATGTAGATGCCCGTAAGAACCACGGAATAAGCCAGCCAAGGGGTTGCATATTGCATCGCTACGGTAAGGTATTTGAAACTGAGATAGGCTTCCGGGGCCCGCAGTGCGACCACCTGGAGAAAGATGTTTGACTCAGGGAACGGGCAGAGATAGAACAGCGTCAGCCCAGTCACAAGCGCCAGAACACCGGCAATCGAATGGCGATATTCGAGAATGCCGGTCATTGAGCAACTGCCTTTCGAGTCGTCAGGGGTGGCGTCTCAACACTGGTCCGCTGACTCTTCCAGCGTTTGTAATCTCGGTCTTTCGAGAGTATTTTTTTCGGCACTGAATTAACGACATGGTCCGGCCTGCTCTCGATGAATCTCGCGTAGTCATCGAGCAACTCATTAACAAGCTGTTCGAGGCGGACTTCTCGCTTCACGATAACTGGTTCCCTCTGGACGATGGGCATTGGCTTCCTGCTCCTTTCTTATCTCTCTGCTGCGACAGGGCGAAGATACGCGGCGCGGTCAATAGCGCCGGTGGGCGGGAGCGACCCCACGGTTACTTTCCAGACCGAAGGGCTGAAAAGTGGGGTCGCTCCCGCCCAAGTACGTGTCTTTGCCCTGTCGCATTTCTTGCTCTCTCCTCCGTTATCTCGCTGTCCTTCCTCGACTTCTCCTACCTCTAACATGAGCCTCGAACAGAACGCTCCCCCGAACACCACTTTTCGGGATCGTTCAGGCAGCTTCATCGTCTTTCGCTCGAAAATCGGGCTGCTTTAGGACCAAATACGTGTCGAAGTAAACCTTCCGCTCTTGGGTCCTCGCGGGAAACTCATCTCGGATTTCCTCCTCCGCGATTCGCGCTGCCTTCCAATTCCTTAGCAGCCTCTCGAACCGCTCTCCCCTGAATCTCTGTTTGGCCTGATTCAGAAATAGCAGGTCGCTTTTCGCAAGCGATCTGAATTCAGGTGTCTCCCAAATGGTCTGTGTTTTGAAATACCGAATGAGGTCAGTAGCGATGTCGGATTCGAGCGGAACCTTCACAAGAGATTTGAACAATTCCGTGGCCTTCCCAAAGTGCATTGGAGCGTTCGAAACGTAGAGGAACCGGAAGCTAGAAAGCTCACGGAACAGTGGTTGGTACTGGATCAAATGGGTAACAAATCCGGTCAGATTTTCGATACCCGTATCGATGTAAGAAAATGTGACCACAGGGGGAGCGCCAGAGACGGGAGGACTGAAAAATAACGGGAACCTGTCCACGAAATACCGGAGCGTCGATTGGCTCTGCGGCCTGCCCGTATAGACCTTCACCGGAAGGCAATGCTTTTGAATGCGGAGTTCCTCGGTGAAATAGGCGACCTTTTCGGGTTCGCCTTCGAGGTACTGACATCCCTGGTTCGCAAGAATGAAATCGAGGCTCAGAAGCCGGGTCTTAATGGCCTCGAGCCGATGCCTGCGGCGATTGCGAAGATTCTCGCGACCAATCTGCGCGTACAGCTTTCGGGAACAGAGATGGTAGATGCATCCGTTGCGCCGATATTCCCGCATCGTGGCATGGCCCTGGGTAATGAGTTTTTGTGTGAGCGAATGCGTGCGATAGCCGCGCTTGGCCCCCACGAAATTAAGAAACTGACGCGCGAGGAAGTAGCCGGAATGAGTCGCGACAAGGTATAGAAATCGAGCTTCATCTTCGGTGTATCCGAAAGCCTTGAGAGCGTCGATCTGACCCTGAGGGATCGTCATAACGAAAGAATCTCCGCAGTCAGTTCCCGGTCATTCAGGATTCGGTGAATGCGAGACGCATCGTCTGGATGACCGTACATCGTGAATCCAGCGTGGACCTTTTCGGCGAGCTGGCGGGGCCGGTAATCCCCCGTCGTCAGCTCCAGATTCACGCGCGCAATGCCCTGTTCCGGCAGCTCATATTCGATTTGCATATCGGGCACCGGAATGCGGCCCTGAACTGCGCGCAAACCATACCGCTCGGCCACTTCCTGTTTTCTGGCAGGGTCGCCCTTCTCGCGCCCCAGCCGCATGAGGTCGTGGTTCACTTTTCTCTTCAATTCGTAATCGAGAACGACTCGGCGCACTCTGCCGCCGCGCGCCTCGATTCTGGAGGATTCTTTCTGATAGAGGCGATAGAGCTCGCTGTCGTGTTTGGCCTCTCTCGGCTTGACGAAACCCGCGTAGATTTCCTGCTCTTTCGCCATTCTTTCAGACTTCAGCAAGAGGCTCCGTCCCGTCCTCGTCAGCGTGTACATTCTGGTCGTCCTGCTAAGAGAGACTTCCACTGTTTTCTCCTCGACCAATCCTTGCCGAATTAGGTTCGTCGTTTCCTGTTCCATGCGCCCTTTGTCCTCGTCGTATCCGTAGCGCGCAAGATCATCGGCTGCGATGACGCGGAACTTGCCCAGATCGGTGAGCGTTTGCGTCTCGGACTCGCGTAAGTCATAAGCCCGGTAGCGGTCGTAAAGAACAGTACGAGCCTCTTTCGGCGGGACTTCTCTGGAACGGCTCTGTTGGACTTCCGCTAACCGCGATAAAGTCCTGCCTTCATCCCGCTGTCTTGAATCCTGAGCGGGTGCGCTTCGACGCGATTCTTGGGGCTTCTCGCGAACCTCTCTTACAGCCTCGCGGAAGGTGTTCAAATCGGGACCGAAATCGCGAGACATTTTAGAAGGGCTCCTCGTCCACGTTGGGACGGGGCACATGGATATGGTCGCGATTTGCCTGGGTGTCCACGTGCCACAGCTTGCGGCCTGTATCCTTCAGGAAGAACTTGCGCTCGATCAGATAGACTGCCGCGAATACGTTAAGGAACAAGAATCCAAACCATCCCAAAATGATGTTGCCGTAGGAATGAAATAGAACGGCCCTGTAGTTAGCGAGAAACTTCAGCTCGCCCATGAGCCAAAATAAATAACCAAGCAGAATTGCGACCGCGACAAGCATTGCATTTGCGACCATGATTCCTCCTCCACTCAAGAGACGAATTTGGGAAGAACCGCCGGAGGGTGCGAGGGGCCTTTGAGGTTATCAAGGCACACCTCGACCCAATCTCCGAACAGAGGGTTCGTCCCTTCGCGGGCGGCTGGTCGTCGTTCAGCCGAACGCGACGCCTGGCGGTTCACCGAAGTGGGACGGCTCCGCCTAGCGTATGGGGAAATTACCGGCGAGAATTCCCCTCATCTCTACAGAGGGGATTTCTTGAAGAAGTGTCTCCGCGTTCTTCTCGATTGGTCGGCTCTGGGCGGAAAAACCCTCAAAGCATGGAACTTCTAAGCGAACATACTGTCTACTTCGGCTAGTATGTCTTCCTTTTCATGGTAGGTGATGCGTAGTCTCACGGCCCAAATGTCCGTCAACCGAAGCGCCCGAAAAAGCAGAAATGCGGTGACCGTTTCCCACAAAGATATGAAGCGCGCTTTCTTCTGATGCTCGCGCTCAGTAAGCTTTATTCCTTCGATGTACTGCTGTGGGTCGGTTTTTAGCGCGTCACGGATCGCGCGCAACGCCTTGCTGTAATGCAGCCGGGCTGCATGATTCGACATGACAACATCATAGGAAATCTCATCCCACGAACGGCCCTCGATTCGCCCCCAAATGATCGCTCGCGTCTTGCTATCGCACATGCTCAGGATCTGCTTCAGGACGAGCTTGGCCTCAACTCTAGCCTCGATGCTCATTGTTTTGCCGAGGAGAAGATCGTCTTCAAGTGCTTCTTGCAGTCGCGTTTCGCTTCGCTCCTCCTCGCCGATCCTCCGCAAGAATGCGCGGTAGAGATAGGCGCGCATGTCTCGAATGGGGGAAATCCGTGCGGTTTCCTTCCCGCGAACGGCTTCAGACACTGTTGCGGCGGCCTCCTCCAAAAGGTTCATGGCAACACACGAGTCGCCGATGAAATTCTGGGCATAGGCAAGAGCCTGGGGAGCCATTCCCTGAGCGACGGAAAGAACACACGGTTCGATGGGCCTACCTAGACGGTCAACGGCGTTTAGTAGAAGCGGGTGAGTATGAGGCGGAGTTTTGGTCGTCATACATCCCTCATTCTTCGGCTCAGTCTCGGGGAGGCTATTTGCCGATCATATGGGGTACGCCCAATCTTAAGTAGCATCCCGGCTCTTGTATATAGAACGCAAATGGGAAGAAAAGGTTTCCCTGGGTGACAGGGAGGAAGCGTAAAGCCAATAGAGAGTTCTGCCACCTTTTAAGACATGGCTAGGTAATAGGGACTTTTTCTGCCGCTCGGCAAACCGCAGTGCTTTCTCTGGGTCGGTATAGACAACCCTTGGCATATTCGCCTTCCTTTCGTCTGGACGAAATATACATTTAATTGTATATTCAACGCGGCGTTGCTGGTATAGTCGTTCCCGTGAGCGACGAAGCCGAAAAGCCCAGATACGCGACCGTCTCTTGGGAGGGTGACTCAAGGGAAGTCCTCAGTGCCTTTCCTGAGGGCGTCAAGCAGAACCTGGGATTTGAGCTTTGGCGGCTACAGCAGGGCATAAGACCAGGTGATTACAGACCGTTGCCTTCGATTGGCACGGGAGTCTTTGAACTGCGAGATCAAGATGAGAGAGCTTGGTATCGCGTCGTTTACCTATCGAGGATAACTGACGTGATCTATGTTCTTCACTGCTTTGAGAAGAAGAGTCGAGAGATGCCGAGAAAAGACTTTGAGAAAGCGAAGCAGCGACTCAAAGGAGTGAGAGCGCGTTTGGCAGAGGAGAAAAAACATGAAAAGCGCGGCTAACAAACCAACGCATGTAACACGCGGGAACGTGCTTGATGATCTTGGCTTTTCACCGGAGCAAGCAACCGCTCTGAAGTTTAAGGCCGAGTTGTATCAGGCAGTCCTGAAGTATGCACAGAAGTATTCGCCTGGAGAATTGCAAGTGATCCTCGGAGAACCTCAGCCACGTGTCAGCGAATTGCTCAACGGGAAGATTGCGAAGAAGAGCGTCGACAAATTGCTTTACTACGCAGGACGCCTGGGTATTGAAGCAAAGGCTAAATTTGCGCAGACGCACAAAAAGGTCGTTGAAAAAGAGCTTGCGATGGCAGATCTGACGGCCTAGCCTCCACTTTCTGGATGCGCAGGCGGTCGACGTGTTTGCAGGTATGATTTTCAAGGCGGTGCGCTGCACATTTCATTCGTCAGCATCGCCACCGTTTCATCCGGTGTTGACCGGGTAGGAAGCTGATCTGCTTTGTTACCAAAAGAACCGTTCGCGATAGCTGCCCGAATTGCCGCCGACTTCAATCCACGGCGGGAGACGAAGCAACTAAAGTTATTACCCCCTTTATTGCCCTCTCTTGAGGGTATTACCCTTTCTCCCCCAATGCGTTGAAGACTCATGATCGGAAACAGCCCACGTGGCCCTTCTTTTGGAGTTGTCGCAGAACGCGACGAAACGTGGTTATGCGGCCCAGTCTTTGCACAGTAGCTCTGCTTGCTCTAGGACTGTCTGTGTTGCTTTTTCTTGTTTGTCGGGCGGATAGCCGTATTTTCGAAGGATACGCTTGACCATCGTCCGCAGTTTCGCACGCACGCTCTCTTTCGCGGTCCAGTCAATTGTTACGTTTCGTCGAACCGTGTCCACGAGCTCGCGAGCAATTGTCTTCAGCGTATCGTCACCAAGAACTTTGACCGCGCTATCGTTCACTTCGAGAGCGTCATAGAACGCCAATTCTTCGTCGCTGAAACCTAGATTCTCGCCGCGCTTATTGGCTTCCCGCATCTCCTTGGCGAGGTCAATCAATTCCTGAATTACCTGTGCGGCCTCAATGGAACGATTCTGGTACTTGATGATGGTGCGCTGAAGCATCTCCGAGAAGACGCGAGACTGAACCAAATTCCTTTTGGAAACGGTCCTCATTTCGTCGGTGAGCAGCTTTTTCAGAACCTCGAAAGCTAGATTCTTGTAGGGGAGTTCCTTCACTTCGGCCAAAAACTCATCCGAAAGAATCGAAATATCCGGCCTCTTGAGTCCCGCCGCCGAAAACAAATCAATAACTTGATCCGAGGCAACTGCACGTGAAACAATCTGCCGGACTGCGGAATTCAACTCTTCCTCGTCTTTGCCCCCGCCAATAGTGGTTTTTGCGAGGCCTGCCCGGACCGTTTGAAAGAATCCCACGTCATCGCGCACTGCGATGGCCTTTTCATGGGGAACGGACAAGGCAAACGCCTTTGAAAGTTGAGAGGCTGCCTTCATGAATCGGTCTTTGCCGTTTTCCTGCTCTAAGACATGTTCGATGGCGGAAGGGACGACGCCAGCACGCTCCTTCGGGCTTCCGGTCTTGTATTTTGAAAAGTTGAATCCGTGAAATATTCCGGAACACACCTCGTATTTTTCAAGCATAGCCTCGACCGCTTCCTCCTGATCGAAGACAGGCTTGCCTTTACCGCCACTCTCGGTGTAGTCGGCAAGAGCTTTTCTTAACTGATCGGCAAGGCCTAAGTAATCGACGACCAATCCGCCCGGCTTGTCTTTGAATACCCGGTTCACACGCGCGATGGCCTGCATGAGTCCGTGCCGCTGCATGGGCTTGTCAACGTACATAGTATGCAGGCAGGGCGCATCGAACCCGGTGAGCCACATATCGCGAACAATCGCGATCTTCATGGGATCAGCGTCATCCTTGAATCGTTTGGCTAACGCTTCCCGGCGCGGCTTGTTCCGTATGTGAGGTTGCCATTCGAGATTGTCGGCAGCAGAGCCGGTCATGATGATTTTTATTGCACCCCTGTCGTCATCCTCGTTATGCCACTGTGGGCGAAGCTTTTTGATCGCGTCGTAAAGATCCACGCAGATTCGTCGGCTCATGCAGACGATCATGGCTTTGCCGTCCATGGCGTCGAGCCGTCGTTCGAAGTGGTCCACTATGTCCCGGGCGATAAGGCCAAGGCGATGCTCTGTGCCGACCATCGCTTCCATACGCGCCCACTTGGATTTGAGTTTCTCCTTAATCGTGACTTCTTCGCCTTCCGTCACTTCCTCAAAATCAGGATCGATCTTCGGTCTCTCCTCCACTTTGAGTTCAAGTTTTGCTAGGCGTCCCTCGTAGTAAATGCGGACTGTCGCCCCGTCTTCAACGGCGCGCTGAATGTCGTAAACGTCGATGTAGTCGCCAAACACGGCAGGAGTGCTTCGATCACCCGACTCTAATGGCGTAGCCGTAAAACCAATGAAAGAGGCGCGTGGGAGAGCGTCGCGCATGTGACGGGCAAATCCTTCGATAAACCCATATTGGCTGCGATGGGCTTCGTCGGCGATGACAATGATGTTGTGTCGGTCCGAGAGGAGAGGATTTCGGTCGGTCGCTCGTTCGGGCAAGAATTTCTGAATTGTGGTGAAAATCACTCCGCCGGATGACCGTTGCAGACGGTCTCGCAGATCCTCGCGGCTTTCGGCCTGTTCAGGGGCCTGGCGTAACAAGTCCTGACAGGAAGCAAACGTCCCAAAGAGTTGATCGTCCAAGTCGTTGCGATCTGTCAGCACAATTAGTGTGGGATTCGTCATTCCCGGCTGTTGGATGACTTTCCCGGCGTAGAAAGCCATCGTTAGACTTTTGCCGCTACCCTGCGTGTGCCAGACGACTCCCACTCTCCTGGTGCCCTTCGGAGATGCTGCCGTGAGCGTACAGTCGACGGCTTTGTTGACCGCATGAAATTGGTGATAGCCCGCGACCTTCTTAATCAGCGAACGCCCGTCGTCTTCGAAGACAATGAAGTTTCGTACGAGGTCTAAGAAGCGGCGCTTGTCGAAGACTCCATTGAGAAGAACCTCCATTTCAAGTGAGCCTTTGGGCGCAACGTCATCGCCTTCGATGGTGCGCCACGGCATGAAGCGTTCCCAGCCGGATGTCAGTGTGCCGATGCGTGCGTCTAGACCGTCCGAAATCACCAAGACTTCGTTGTACGGAAAAAGACTCGGGATGTCCCTTTGGTAGGTCTGGAATTGCTTGAAGGCATCTCGGATAGTTGTATTCTCGTCCGCTAAGTTCTTCAATTCGATTGCGCTCAGGGGAATACCGTTGACGAAGATGATGATGTCGGGCCTGCGGTTACTCCTGTTCTCTATAATCGTGAACTGGTTTGCTGCGACCCAATCGTTTTTTTCAGGCTTGTCAAAATCAAATAGGCGGACTTGGTCGTGAACGATTCGGCCCTCGCCCTGATACTCAACGCTGATACCTTCGGTTAGAAATCGATGAAAACGCCGGTTGTTTTCTACGAGGCTGGGGCTATCCGGGTGCAGAACCTTGCGGATGGCCTCTTCAATCGCTTCGGCTGGAATCTTGGAATTGATTTCACGCAGCGCTTTTCGTAGACGCGCAATCAACACAACGTCGCCGTAGGTGGCACGCTCGGCGAACATCTCGCCCGGCGCAATGTTTGGGCCGTGAAGAATTGCATAGCCGAGCGCCTCAAAGATTTCGAGGGCGGCATCCTCCACAGTTGACTCTGTAAACGGGGTCGCCATTTTTCAGTTCGTCCGAACAGTGTCCAGATGGTCGCCACAATGGCCAACTATCAAGAGCTTTTCCTTCGGGTGTGCATGGTAATGCACTCGTAGCGTGTTGCCAGGCGAAGTGCCGTGTTTTGCATGTGCGCCAACATCGATTTCCTCGTCCTTGTAGAAATCCTTGCGCATCGCACTCAGCTTCTTATTTTTCTTGGTGGTTTCTGATTCCCCCACTGCTAGCTCGAATCCAGTCGAATCTCTGAATCGTTGGGCTATGTCACGAAAAGGAATCACTTGCTGGAAATGAAGGTCATACAAGGTCGTGGCCATGGATCGGAGGCATTTCCACGCGACGTTCAGATTCCTAAGCGTAGCGCCCTTGGCTGACTCTAAAGCCTTTTCTGTAAAGATGATCCTATCTGGATAGATTTTCCCGATTAGCCCCACGATCTCCAGCATGGAATCCGGCAGGTGATCGAGGTTCCTCAGCAGCGACGCCTGCGCCGCCAATGCGGCACGAACGCTCTCGGCCTCTTGCGCCCTGCCCACGGCTTGCTCATGTTCGTACTTAAGCCGCGCCACCTCGTCGCGAAGTTCATCGGCGTCTTCGCCGTATTCGTGCAAGAGGGCGATTTCTTCATCTTTTTCTTTTTGGCTTGCTGTCAGTCTCTCGTTCTCTTGCTCCAGAAGAGAAGTCCATTCTTGGCTACCGCGAACCGCCTTTTTCAATTCTTCAGCGAACTTTGTTTGAGCTTGCTTCGCGTGTATGTCTTCGATTGTCGCGATTCCCGCCAAATCCGCGGACCTTGACCTGCGCACAATGCCGCCCACGAGAAGTTCTTCCACCTTAGCGACTCCAAGGGTCTCAATGTGGCCCTTGTCAAAGTATCGATGTCTCCTCGCGTCCTGGGGAGAATCAAGATTGACCTTTGGCTGGTACGCCCTGACCATACCGTTCCAGCAACTAAACGCTCTACCAAGGAGTTGCTCTAGCTCCTTATCAACCCAACTCGACTCGGACTCCCATACCACCGCTGCCCCTGCCAAGAGACGCGCTAACCTTCTCGGGTCTACGAGCGCTTCGCCGGTCGCAAAATCCTTCGCAACCAAGACCAAGGGGCACCTGCGGTTTGTGTCATCGAGGTGATTCACCAAAGCCTTGGCGTTACCATCTCGGAGAAGAAACGGAATCGTCTCTAATTTCTCGGAACCTGAATGCGCCTCCCACGATTTGCTGTTAAGTACGTCCGAGACGATTCGTGGCGCAGATGGCACTGGTTCAGGCGGCTCTTGGCCAATGTATCCCGCCGAGAGCCAGTGAATTACTGCGAGAGAAAAGATGATTCGCTTATCGTCTCTAACCGTGATTCCTAAATCGGTTCTCCAGTGCCTTACATTTATTTGGGCGTCAGAGTGTTCTAGTCGAACCGCCCACCACTGAGGGGCGACCTCGCTACCTTGCCCAACGCATCCTTCGGTCTTGACCAGCGCTCTAGCTTGCTTGGGTGGATGCCATTCACCTCCGACATAAAACCACTTTCCTCCAAGGGCTGTGAATGCCTGACTAGATGGGAACTTGCTCGCAATCCACGAGCGCACTAACCGAACTATTTCGCCCCACGTCTTCTCGATAGGCTTCGCCGAAGTCAACTCGAAGGCACATCGGTAATGGAGTTCGTGCTCGTGAAGGACAGCCACTATCGTGTCCCTCCAGAAGAGATCTCTTCGTGGTTTACGCGAATCTCGCCGGAAATAAGCTTGGGCAAGAGCAAGTCTCGTGTCGAAGCTAAGGCAGACGATTCTATTGTGTTTGCCAGAATCCTTTGAAAAAGAGGGCCGACCTGCATCTCGAAAGCCTCCACCACCCGTTCAGGAGGCAGAACAACCCTTGACCTGGCAAAGGTGTCTGTCGTTATCGTGTCAAAGACAGAGCCATGAGCGGCGTGAACCAACTGTCCAACTTCGTGCTGTAAGAGGCAGTAAAGAAAGAAGGGAGTATTCGCTGTCGCTGCAAGAGCATAGCATGTTTGGTTCATCGCCATTTCACTGCCCAAAATGGCCATTCGCCCTGTTGTGGCTCCGCGAGCTACGATCACCGTGCAGAACCTTGGGATGAGTTGGGTAGCACTTTCCGCCAAACCGCATTCACTGATGGTTCGCTCTGTTTCGATCAAGAACGTCTCACGAGACTGTGAAACATCCTTGGCGCTAGCCCATAAAATGCCGCCGTTCCAATATTCCTTGCGGTCCGTTTTAGGGGTACCGCCACTCAATAACTTTGCACGAGCCAGAATTGGCCCGACGTTCCAGCCTTTCGGAATCTTGCCGAGGGAGGATTCCTGGAAAGAATCGGGGAAGAGGGCGACGGTTTCAGTCTCCATGCCAAAGGGCTGGCGACCTTCGGCTTTGGCGCGAACTGGATCGAAATCCAAAAACCAGGACCTAAAGATGGCGCGAGCCATCGCTTCTAGCGTTGCGTTCATCCGTTGGCCCAAGGCAATCTTGTCGTCGAGCATGCCAAGAACGCGGGCAATCGCCTTTTGTTCAGAAATGTGCGGTACTGGCAACTGCACCTTTCGAAGCTCACTCTGGCGTATTCCGTGGACTGTTGTGCCAGTGGCTCGCGCCCGTAGTTGGCTCTGCACAAAATCCGACTGCATGGCAAACTTAAGAAAGCGATTGTCCATGACGCCAGACTTCCCCCGCAGCGTGATGAGGCGTTGAGCAAGAGCGACCTTGCGGCCGTCAAGTTGAGCAACTTCTCCGAGGGGAGCTTCTGTGGTCAGGAGGATATCGCCAGCCTCAGGAATGCCTCTGCGCATCCATTCCTCGTAATCCGCTTCGGCAATGTATTCATCCGGCGTAAGAATTCGTCCACCCTTGACGACCCTCGCTGTGATCAAGGGAATCCCAGATGAAACTTTGCGGGGAGACTTACCTCGATAGTCGATCAGCGCCGCCATGCAGCTCCCGATTGGCAGCAACTTCCAGCCCAGTGGAAACTCACCCGCCATATCCCAACTCTCTCAGGTTCTTGCGAATTGCCGTTTCCAATTTTGAAGACTCCGTAAACTGCTCCGTCAGCGAAGTCGCCAGCCGCTTCATTTTTCCTTCGAAAGGTTCGTCATCATCTTCCGCCTGCTCTGCACCAACAAAACGTCCGGGGTTGAGTATGCACCCGTGGGCCTCAATCTTCTCTGTCGTGGCGCTCTCGCAGAAGCCGGCCAGGTCTTCGTATTTGCCTGCATTCTTCTCCCCTCGCCATGCATGATAGGTGTGAGCAATATCAGAAATTTCGTCATTAGAGAGTTCACGGTGAGTGCGGTCAGCCATGTGACCGAGTTTGCGGGCGTCAATGAAAAGTGTCTGCTGACGGCGGTCCCGGAATTTGCCGTTATTTTTGTTCCGCGCGACAAACCAGAGACACGCCGGTATCTGCGTGCCATAAAACAATTGTGGAGGAAGGGCAACCATGCAATCCACAAGATCTGCTTCGACGATGGCCTTGCGAATTTCGCCTTCGCCAGATTGATTCGAGGACATGGAACCGTTTGCAAGCACGAAGCCTGCGAGTCCACTTGGTGCAAGATGAAAGATGATGTGCTGCACCCACGCAAAGTTGGCATTGCCGACTGGCGGTATCCCGTATTTCCATCGCGCGTCCTCGCGAACGCGCTCCCCTCCCCAATCACTCATATTGAAAGCTGGATTTGCAAGAATGAAATCCGCCTTCAAATCCTTGTGAAGGTCGTTGTGAAAAGTATCGGCATTGTGAGGTCCAATATTCGCTTCGAGGCCACGAATGGCGAGATTCATTTTAGCCAAGCGCCAGGTCGTTGGGTTTGACTCCTGACCGTAGATGGATATGTCGCCGATCTTGCCGCCGTGCTGACGAATGAACTCTTCACTCTGGACGAACATGCCGCTTGATCCGCAGCACGGGTCATACACGCGGCCTTTGTATGGTTCGATCATTTCGACAAGGAGCTTAACGACGCATCGCGGCGTGTAGAACTCGCCGCCCTTCTTGCCTTCCGCGCTAGCGAACTGGCCAAGGAAATATTCATAAACACGCCCGAGAATGTCTTTGGACCGGCTCTCCTTGTCACCAAGTCCGATTTTCCCGATCAGATCAATGAGTTCGCCCAATCGGTGTTTATCGAGGGAAGGGCGCGCATAGTCCTTCGACAGAACTCCCTTCAACGAAGGGTTCTCCTTCTCGATGGCAACCATCGCGTCGTCGATTAGCTTTCCTATCGAGGGCTGCTTTGCATTGTCCTGAAGACGCGGCCATCGAGCCACTTTGGGGACCCAGAAGACATTCTCAGCTGTGTACTCGTCGCGGTCCTCAGGATCGGCGTGCGGCTCTTTCTTGAGGGCTTCGTAACGCTCTTGGAAAGCATCTGAGATGTACTTGAGGAAGATCAGGCCGAGGACGACGTGCTTGTATTCGGCGGCGTCCATGTGCCCGCGTAGCTTGTCCGCCATTTGCCAAAGCTGTTGCTCGAAACCGAGATTGGCTCCGTTGCTAGGCTTCTTTTGATCTTTGCTACGTCGTTTGGCCATTGCTGGGCTGGCTCCTAGTGGTCAGTGGAGAATATATCCTCTGGTAACGAGAAAGGAAACCGAGACGGGCTTGAGCGGAGTCCAAAACCGTAATCGAGACGACGCAGGGTCGCTATTGGTTCGAAACACAGGAGCAGGTGATTCCCAGACAGAATGTCCCCGCTCAGCGACAAGGTAAGGCCGTTGTCAGTCCGCTCAGGTAGAATCACGTAACCAGAGGCATAAGGCATGGCTATGAATTCTAGTGAAACCCGAATACCATCCGACCTCTCCGCTGACCGGCCCGGCAACGATCCGAGTTCGGACCGTCTTGGATATGCACCGTTCGCGAAACGCTTGGCACAGAGCATCGCTAGGCTGTCAAGGGCGGAGGGCCACGTTGTGGCTCTTTACGGGGCCTGGGGCTTCGGCAAGACGACAATGCTCAACTACGTGCGGTACTACTTGAATGAAATGGGGTCAAGCGAGCGACCCATTATCGTCACATACAACCCGTGGTGGTTTTCGGGCCATGAAGATCTGGTTCGGGCATTCTTTAGCCAACTGCGTGCAAAAGTCGAAGACCAGAAGGAATTTCCGTCTGAGGTTCGTAGCCGACTGGCGGATTTTGCTGAAGCTCTGTCAGAGGTCCCTCTGCCGTACTTGAGTTGGGGCAAGCTCGCTGGAAGGGTGCTTCGACCTAAGCCCAAAGACATTGAAAAGTTGAAGGGCGAAATCTCGACCTCGCTTCGAGCCCAGCCGCATCGCATCCTTGTAATGATCGATGATATAGATCGTCTGACATCAGAGGAAATCAGGCAAGTTTTCCGCGCTGTTAAATCAGTGGGGGATTTTCCAAACGTGACCTATCTCATGGCATTCGATAAGCGCGTCGTCGCCCGATCACTGGGAGAGTTGCAGGGAGGCTCGGGCGAGGATTATCTGGAGAAAATTGTACAGATCCCGTTCGAACTTCCCCTAGTGGACCGTGTTTCGATCCGAGCACTTTTCTTCGAACAAGTGGACATGATACTCGCAGACGTTGATCGGAAGAGCTTCGACCAAACATATTGGGGAAATATTTTCTTAGAGGGTATCGACAAATTTATTGAAACACCGAGGGATGTGGTTCGATTCATAAACACCCTTGCCGTTACCTTTCGCGCGGTCATCGGCGAAGTAAATCCGGTCGATTTCATCGCCGTTGAGTCGCTTCGAATGTTCCGTCCAGAAGTGTATGACACAATCAAAAACAATCGGGGAATGTTCACGGGCCATGCGCCTGATAACGTGCGACACCCTGGAAGGGATCAGTTGCTTCAGTTTCACAATAATTGGCTCGGACGTATTCGTGAAACCAGTCCTCTTCTTGAAGAGCCTATAAAGGACATGATGCAACGCCTGTTTCCCAAACTCCAGGCAGTTTGGGGCAACACGCAATTCGGGCCGGAGTGGGAGGGTGAATGGCGGCGCAACGTTCGCGTATGCAGTGACTCGGTATTTCCAGTCTATTTCAGTCTGACAATCCCAGCCGGCGAAATCTCAAATACAGAGATGCTGGCAATCCTTGCCAACGCAGGGAGTGCTGTGGCTTTCGGTGCTGAAATTCTCAAACTGGCAAAACAGATTCGGCCAGACGGAAAGACCAAGGCAAGTGCACTCCTGGTCCGATTACAGGACTATACCACGACCGAGATTGGCATCGAGCAGATCGAACCTATCGTATCAGCTCTTTTGGATATTGGTGACCGGATCATGCAGCCAGAAGAGGCGGGCGCTGGCCTCTTTGATTTGGGAGTCGATGTTCAGAGCGGCCGGGTCATCTGGCAACTCCTCAAGCGACTTGAAGCGCCTCGCCGCTACGAAATACTCAGGGAGGCTTTTGAACGCGGGCACGCGCTCTACCTGATCCAAAAAGCCATCATTGTTCTCGGGCAACAACAAGGATTGTACGGCGAACATGCGCGCCCGGAGCAAGAGTGGTTTGTGACTCGCGAGCAGCTTTTGGAGTTGGACCGAATCCTGGTGGGGAAGATACGTCAGGCAAGTCAGGATGGCTCCCTCCTAAATACCCCTAGGTTGCTCCTGGTACTGAACTTCTGGTGCGAAAAGGGAGGGCAAGATGAAGCTCGGGCCTGGGTAGCAGGCACGGTGACGGATGACCGTAAGTTGGCGGAACTCCTGGAAAGATGTCTTCAAGGCAGCTCCAGCTTCAGCTTTGGTGATGCTGTCGGTCGCAAACACGACAGGCTTGATCCGAACTGGTTGAAGGCTTATCTTGACGCAGATCAAATCGTAAGCCGTGTGCGAAATCTGAGTGAAAGCGTGTCGATTGCAGATCGACAGCGACGGGCCGTCAATCAGTTTCTCAAGGAATACGATTTTAGAAAACAAGGCGGCAACCCGGACGATCCGTTTGCCCAAGACCACATAGCGTGATTTGAGAAATGCTTTGCGGACATCCAGAACGTCCCCATGGACGGTGCTGATCGGAACAACCCGCGAGCGCGGTCAGGCGTGCTCGTATCCGTCAAAACCACGATTGCCCACATTAGGCGGGCGGCGCGGAGGGAATCTCCACGCCGATTGCATTGAGGATTTGGTCGGCTGCTTTTTGGATGTGCTCAAGGCTTGCCGTCAAGAGCTTCGAGTCGCCATCATAGATCTGAATGTAATCTTGAGACGCTGAGCCCGTCTCTAGGCCAATGGCATGACAGACCACGAATGCCACGGCTTCTGCCTCGGTCTCGCGGCTGCGCTTTGAAGTGCTGCTGCGACGCTCGTCGCGGTGCATGATTTCGTGTGCGAGTTCGTGCGCTAGCGTCGCGAATTCTTCAGCCGGAGATTGTCCGGGTAGTAGAGTGATTTTGCCTCCTGCGGAAGTACCTCGCGCCGGAGCGATGTCCTGCGAATATTCAAGAGCGATGCCTTGATCGGTGACGAACTTCGCAAGACGCTCACGGTACTCGCGGGGCTCGCCGTTGACGCTGCCGATTGTCGGAAGCTCTTGGCCGTCTGTCTGGCTGATGTCGAAGACGTAGGCCGCACGAAAGCCGACAGCCGTTGACGATTCGTCGGTGTCTTTGTGTTCGGTGCTTTCGTTTTTTCGCCGAACAATCGGGGCGAGAATCAGGATGCCTTTCTCGCCTTTCTTCACGAAGCGCCCAAACTTGTGCCAAGCGTGAAACCCCGCTACATGCGATGCAGTCGGCTTCTGTGATGCGATAAGCATCACGTTTCTGAGACTGTAGCGGTGGAATCGGCCAATCGCCGCAAGGCATTGCGTCAACGTCTCACTGCGGCCCTCGTTGAGCGCCGTGATGAGTTGCTCGATGGCTTGATTTGTGATTTTCTTGATGTGTTCTGAATTCATTTTCTTTGTCCTTTCGGTGAGTTGAGAGTTGGTTCTCTCAACCAGAAAGGAGAACCAAATCGCAACGGACTCACGGAAAGGACAGGGAGCGGAGCGGCTAGTATTTGCGGCTGAAGCGGATGGCAACGGGCATGACAGGTCGCCATTTACCTGGCGCGACCGTTGCTAGCGAAGGACGCGTCCCATCAGCGAAAAGTCAAAATGGATGACGAGCCGGTGGTTGTCGTCCATTCCGGAGAAGTGAGCGCCGATGGTCCAATGCTGCAATGCTGTTTACTTAGGGATGAGAATCGGTACGCCGTTCGTCGTTAACTGGCTTATTAGCGAGGGCAGTTGGGAATAAGCAGAATCGATTGCACCTCTGTCAAACGCATTTGGGAAATTCATATGCCCGACAAGATTTCGGGGGACGCGGATCGCTTCCAGCGCGGCAATCCAGTTGTTGGTATCAGTTACCACGGGAAGGAATTGGTGGCTATTGGCACGGAGAATTTCGGTGAGATCACTGAGGAAAATAAGATGAATATCTGCAACTCCAGGGTTAGCATTTCTTGGTCTCGCCGCGTAGTGGGTACGAAACCGAGATGCTTTCGATACAACGTTTGGGTCAACGGCAACGTCCCACCAATTCGCCCCGAGCTGCAAAGTAAGCACCGAATTGACTACGATCCTGAGGGTATTCTCAATTGCATAGAGCTTCCAATAGAGCTTCGATCCGACCTGCCGACCGCATCTGTCGATGCGTTCAAGCTTGAAGGACGCGTTGCGAAAATCTCGCACGAGTGGCATTGTTATTTCTTCTTTTTCTTTCGCATCGCGTATAGATGTTGATGGATTACAGCCGCATTTGTCTGTAATAGGTCCGCGATTTCAATAGCGGTGAATCCAGCCACGCTCAACTGCACAGCTTTCTCCGCCTGTGTAGCACTCTTCATGTTCTGCAAAAGAAGTAAAGCCAGTATCTTTTCCGTACGGCTACCTATCTCTTGTTTCACGCTTGCCTCCTGCGCCCGCGTAAATTCGAGGTTAGGGTTCGAATTGTTGCTGGTGAGGTATTCAGAATATCGGCAATGCTCTGATTGTCGAGTCCAGCCATTTTCAACACTCGTGCTCGTTCTGTCGTGCTCTTATCTCCTGCGACTTGTATACTCACGACTTTTGTGAGGACCTCAATTTTTTCGATCAGGTCGCGTAACAATCGGTCGGTATTGTCAGTGTGTGGCATTCGGACCTCGCTTTTCGAAGATGTGGGGAGTCCCTCGAAGACACAAAGAGTGCGACCCGTCACCGGTGTATATGAAATGTAAAGCCAACGTCCGAGTCACGGCGCTTCCTGTTGCCTGCTCGGAGGCACCGGATTCACGTCTATTACAACAGTTCGTATGGTTCCCGAAGTTCGCTTGATTGTCTGCGGAACGGAAGTTTTCCTATCCCACTTTCTAGCGTCGAAAAGGACCAGCCAACCTTCCTTTCGATTTTTATGTTTCATATAGCTCGATAGCTGCGCCGGTCCTGGTATGGAGTGGTCCTTTAACATTTTTAGCTCAACCACATGAATCAATCCTGAGGAGAATGTCACAAGGACATCCACAAACCCTATTCCCACAACAGGCTCACGGATCGCGGCGCCACGCTTTTCGAGCTTTGCGCTAGCGAATACACCAAGCATTTCCTGCCCGAGTTTCTCGGCACGGCTCCTTAACTTACCTTTCGATCTTGATTCCCAGAACGAATTGACTCCTTCAGCTTCAATAGTTTTCTTAAACCCTTCAAGAAATGTGCGGATGGTGATGCGCCGCAGTCGTACTAGGCGATTGCCCGAAGCTTCAACTCTTTCGGCGACTGTCTCTGAGATGAGGAGGACTCTTTTTTTTTAAACTTGCTATCGAGGAGTGCCAAAATCCGACGTTCAAACGCTGGTCGCTGGGTATGCTGATTCTGTTTGTAGAAGATAGTCCGAATGCGCTTCATTGCAGAGAGAAAGGCAGGCACGGTCTTGCCGTGACGTTGGCTGTCGTAGAGCTTCGCCAAATTAACAGCGTACTGGTCGGGGTCGGCAAGCCCGCAGCGATTGAAATAGTTCTCCAAGTAACTCTGGATTGAATAAATCATCTGTATTCCGCAAAATGACTCTACTTCCGTTTCTTCTTTCTGCCGGGTTCTGATCGCCCATCCAACTTGAGATTATATGCGTCGCACAGGTACTTGCTAATGCGAAGTGTTCGGTCTATTGATTTTTTTGCCCAAAAATCCTGCCTGCCGGGAGCATCGACGAGTTCGAGAAGCCCCTCCTCCTTGAGGATTCGCAGCTGCGGGCTGACATTCGGAGTTTTCATCCCAAGGTGCCGAGCAATCTCAACCACACCCCGAGTTCCGTCAGCAGCTAGATAAACCTGAGCCCTCCGCTTGCCGCGCTGGAATATTTTCTTCACAGTCTCCGTGTGTTTGTCTGCATCGGCGCGGAGAGCAAACGCATTCGTGTCATCGATGGATTCTACTTTGTGCTCGATGTGTGCGAGGCGACTGAGTATCTGTTGATCGCGATCTTCGATTTTCTTCGCTCCTTTCACCATTTGTTAGCTCCGTATCGCTTCCAAGAACTCTCGAACCCCCGCGAACAATTATTTCTTCAACTTCTTTTTCTTGGCGTTTGATAGAGTTACGTTGACCGTGTTCGCCGTAGTCCCAAGCAAGTCTGCAATCTCAGAAGGACCACAACCCACCGCATCCAACATCAAGACCATATCTTGCTGAGACCGATCGCCTTTCATCGTTTGCAGATTCAGTCGAGTCAAAATTTCCAAGAGGCGTGCCACCTTCTTAAGCGCCGCAAGTTCACCACCTTCAGTTGCGTGGCGCGAAGTGGACTTACTTTCCTTTTTTGACATGTTTGGCTATCCTCGTAACCCGCGCCATATCGATTCCAAGAACAGCTCGGATTTCATGTCCACCAATCCCGGCTCGGGATGCTTCGAGGACGAAGAGGTCTTCGAGCCGCGTTTGTAAGTGTTCTAGCGCCGCTAGGATTTTCTCGCTATCAGTTTTCGCCTTTGCCATGCGTGACCTCGGCAGAACCTTATCGATTCGATTTGGGAATATGCTTGAGAACGTCGTTTATTCGATTGATGCCACAACCGGCTATTTTGCGGATATCGTATTGTGGAACCTTTGCTATGCCAAGCTGGACTATGAGTATATTCCTGAGCAACTCCACCATTTCTACTTCTGGTGTCGGCAATTTCTTTTTTGCCAATTCGCCCTCCAATCCTTCGGCGCAACTGGAAGATAATACGAAGGTTAACCTTCCGTCAATCTCTGAATTGGTGCAATTGCCGGTCAGGGAAAAGCGCCGGCGTTTTTTTCACGGTGCATCAATGATTCGCCTCTAGGCACAATCATGCAGCTTGAAGCGAGTAGCGACCGAGTGCCAAATCCGAACGACTTGAGATCTGAATAGACGACTCACCGGCATGGATGCACTTAGGCGGTATTATCTGGTCCCTTATGAGTCACGCGAATTGGGTCGATCTTCCTCCAAAACGTCGCCGTGATTTCTTTTACGTGCTGCTCCGGTCTTTACTGCCATCTGGCTGCTGATTTCGTCGAAATGCCAGGGGCGAAAATCGTGAGTGTCAACGCCAACGTCCATCGAAAGTGAAGTATCGGGGGCTGGCAGCTTTCCGTGAGAGTGCCCATACAAGTGCCAAGCTCCCCGCGAAGACTGATTCCAGACCCTCATTGCATAGTGGCAAAGGACGATTCGTTGTCCGTTGAGCGATACTTCTGCGAGATCATTGAGCCACGTGAATTCCTGAGTAAGTTTGCGAGTTTCTTTGTCGTGGTTTCCGGCGAGTGCAAATATCTTCTTGCAGCGAATTTGTTGTCGAAGTTCCGCAGCCCGTGCTTTTGGGCCAATGCAGAAATCTCCAAGGAAGTACAGAATGTCGTTCGCTTTTACATGCGAGTTCAGGCGTTCAAGAATCGTATGATTCATTTCCTCAACGGATTCAAAAGGGCGATTGCAGTACCGAATAATGTTCTTGTGCCCCAGATGAAAATCAGCAGTGAACCAAATGTTTGACATGGCCTTTCTCTTTTGGGCGCGGAACTCAACCAAGATGCCGTAGCGCCTTTGGCCGTCCGGCGCTCGCTGAATCGATGGAACTGTAGCAGTTCCTAATCTGTTTGAAGGTGCCCTGTGGCCGATCAGTGTTTGTCTATCGCATGCCGCAGCTTTGCTGATTCCTTGTCGAGCCCGGCCTTTTGCAGAGCGTACACCGCATCCCAAACGAGCCGCTCAAGTCTCTGAATTTCAGCTTCTCTTTGCGCAACGGCGGCGTCATGTCCTGCCCATTGCCTAATTAAGGCCCATGAAGCGCGGTACTCATTGAGCAGCGGAACCATGTGTTCTTCCCCTGGACGCCGAGCCTGGCGCGCCCAATCGCTCTCAGTTGTCTCCACCTTAACTAAGACCGCGGCTGGCTCCGCCCCACAAAACATACGCGCTAACTCAAACGCTTCATCAAATGGTAAGTGAAGTTTCCCTTGTCTATCTGTGTAGGCTAACGGAGACCGCTTGGCTGGGTCCATCGCTGCGCGTGTCTTGACCCGATCTACGGCCTCTGGTGAACCACTCAGAATTCCGCGATAAAACGAAACATCGTCACCCATGCTTTCGAACACCTGATACAGAGCTTGTGCTATCGGGCAATTCTCGTCATATCCCGTACGTTGATTATGTTGCCGAAGAGACTCGGCACTGGCCTCCTCCTTCAGGAACACCTTGTGCTCCTTCCACGGAACAATGAGTTGACCTGAATCAACGTAATCAACCAACCCAGGGCTCGGATCGATCCATTCGGCTCTCCATTTTGTTCCGCGCGTATGCTGGATAATACGCACGCGCTGGAAAGGAGTTCCCGGTGCGCGCTGTTCACGGAAAGCGTATTCCGTGCCAGGTTTGATTTGTGACTTCAACATCGGGCCTCCAACATCGTCGTCAACATGTGACGGGCTGCTCGACAGAAAGATATAATAGCCCCTGCAATGGCGATTGACTCTCCCAAGAAGCCATTCTCGAAACGTTATGGCTATCGGTCTCGGCCGAAGGAAATCACGGTTTGGGAAGATGCGCCGGAGAATCTGCGTCATTTTGTTTTGGAGACGGCTGGCGCGGCTGGTTATGGACCATCCGATGTCCGTAATTTGATTTGTTCGGTCCTTCACAGAAGGCCCGATCCCAATAACTGGAGCGAGTACCCGAATGTATGGGGTGAAGCGCAGGAATTAGCCTATGGATGCGAGTGGTTCAAATTCTACGATTTCGTTGAAGAAATATGTCGGAGCTTGGCGAACTCCACCGCAGAGAATGCTCAGGAGAGAAGTGCGCAATTCCAGGATGCGCTGAATGAGTTCTTCGTGGACGAAGGAATCGGCTGGCAGATGGTCGATCGCGAGATCGTGACGCGTGGCACAGAAACATTCGAGTCGAGCGTTCATGGAGCAGTCGAAGCACTCGAAGCTGCCGCCCGTGTATCTGCACGCAATGAAATACACGAAGCTTTAAGCGACTTGTCGAGGCGGCCTGAGGCAGACTTAACCGGCGCGATTCATCACGCAATGGCGGCTCTCGAATGTGTCGCCAGGGATGTCTGTGGCGACGAGCGGGCCACTCTCGGCGAAATCATCAAACGATATCCAGGAACGATCCCTAAGCCACTTGATGATTCGGTTGCGAAGGCTTGGGGCTATGCGTCTGAGATGGCCCGGCATATTCGGGAAGGGCAGAGGCCAGAACGCAAGGATGTTGAACTGATCGTCGGCTTAGCTGCTACCGTGGCAACTTACCTCAGCCGCTGATCCAAAAACAACCGACCGTCGCCGCTGCCCATCGGAGAAAAGGATCGGTCCCGCGCCTGGGTGACTGCTTCTGACACTAAGATGGGTGCAGCGAATCGGCAGTTTGCCATCCGTACCGCGAGCTTTTGCTCGTTCGCCGACGCTGCCCGATTTCTTAATGCTGCCTTTTGCTGCCTCGCGGTTTCCGCAAGTCCTGTGAAGTGAAAGAGAAAGCTGGTAGGGGCGGTGGGGATCGAACCCACGACCAACGGCTTAAAAGGCCGCTGCTCTACCACTGAGCTACGCCCCTAAAATGGTGTGAACCATAATACCCGAAAATGATTTGACGTACCTCCGCTGCGCGAAGAAACTAAACGCGCAACACGTTCGCTCCATATCCTGATCATATTTTTTTTGTGGATGGCATGGAGAGCAGCGTGGCTGCGCCACGCAAGACATGCTGATGACTCAGGCGAGATCATCAAAAAATGGACCCGAAAGATCCGGGCCCGTGACGAAGAGGAAGGATTTTCAATCGTGATCAAATCCTTTGCATATTCGGTTTGCATTGTCATCCTGGTATGCGCCGCAGCATTCAGCCAAGTTCATCGCGATTCTGGATTCCGTACTCTGCACGTAAATGCCGGCCAGGTGTCCGGCGAGATTCGGTCGTTTCAAGGACTTAATGGGCCGCCATCTCCGGTGATGGCGGGACTTCCGAATCTTGTGCCGCAGTACAAGGAGTTGCGCGTTACCCAGGTTCGAACTCACGATTTCATGGGACCTACGGAGATCGACTCACACTTCGAAGAGTCGAATCCCCTACTGGCGTGGCTCATTCCCGATCCCGCGCAACGCGCCGGAGTCGTGAAGGCCGGCAATGCCAGCATTATTTACCCCGATTGGAGTGCCGACCCCGAAAAGGCGGAGAGCTACCATTTTGCCGCGAGCGACAATGTTTTCGCGGCCATCCGCGCGACGGGAGCGGAAATCTACTATCGCATCGGGCGAAGCTGGGGCGCGAACATCGAGCCGCCTCCCGATTTCGATAAATATGCCAATGTCGTGAAACATGTCGCCATGCACTATAACCAAGGCTGGTCCAACGGTTTCCATTACAACATCCGCTATTGGGAGTTCTGGAATGAGCCGGAATTGCTCTTTTGGAGCGGCACACCGCAGCAGTTTTACTCGCTATACGAAAAAATGGCCCGCGCCTTGAAATCGCTGGATCCTGCGCTCAAGGTCGGAGGCGTCGCCAAGGCTTTGCCGTACGACGACGGCCCCTATCGCGAAGGGTTCGTCGATTACTGCGCCGCGCACCACGTGCCCCTCGATTTCTACTCATGGCACACCTACGCGGACTCTTCCGCCGATCCCTACGACGCCGTTCGCATCGCGCGAAAAATTCGCGATGTGCTCGATGCCCACGGATTTCCCAGGGCCGAGAGCATTCTCTCCGAATGGAATCTCACTCCGGATTTTACTGAAGCGGAGAAGCTCAGGCTTCGAGGCGAGGAAAACGCTGCCTTCATCAGCGCCGTGCTGAGCTATTTGCAGGATGCTCCAATCGATCACGCGCATTTTTATCGCGGCGATGCTGCCTGGATGGGACTCTTCGATCTTCGCGGAGAATATTTCAAGACCGCCTATTCGTTTCAGGCCATGGGAAAGATGCTTAGCACTCCACAGCGCCTGGCAGTCGAAGGGGCAGACACTTTCGGTTTCGCGACGCTGGCTGGGCGTTCCGTTGATGGCAACACCGTGCAAATATTGATCAGCAATTACCGCATCCCCGCAGGGTTCAAGCCGCACATCATGCCATTTCCGCCGGACGTCTTGAAAACCTTTCCCCCGTCGCTCGACTTCTCCAAATTCAAGTCACTCCCGCCGAGAACGGACATTGTTTACCACGATAACGTCGGTTATCAGCTGGCCATTGATCACCTGCCCTGGGACAAAAAGGCGTTCCGCGTAAGGCGCTATCGGATTAGCGAGTCCCAGAATCTCGACCTGGTAGAGGAGAAAGATGCCAAGGGAGAAATTCTGAAATTGTCCAGCGCGCTGCCCCCAGACGCCGTCGAGCTAATCGTGCTTCAAAAAATATGAGTGGCATGGATCCATTGTGGATTGCCAGCGATCAGGCGAAGCGTCTGGCCGAGCTGACCGCGGACACCGCCGATCCGGAAAAAGAATCGCCTCTGCGCCGCGACGTTCGCTCCCTCGGTGTGCTTCTCGGCAGAGTTCTCGTCGAGCAAGGTGGCGAACAACTGCTGGAAATCGTCGAGCAACTCAGGCATCTGCTAATCCGGCGGCGTGAGGAGCCGCCCGGCTCCGCCGCGGAAGACGAGTTGATGACGCAGGCGCGCGACATCGTCGAAAGAATGGATCTGAAAGACGCGCACCGCGTCACCAAGGCATTCGCCATCTATTTTGAATTGACGAATCTAGCCGAAACGAATCATCGCAAGCGCCGCCGCCGCGCAGCCAAGCTTCACACCGAGCAACCGCCTCTGGCGGGATCGTTTCGGGGCACTTTGATTCGCATGCGCGACGCGGGAATTTCGGCGGACGATGCACTGGCCGCTTTGCAAAAGATAAAGATCATGCCCGTATTCACCGCGCATCCCACCGAAGTGGCGCGCCGGACCGTGCTGATGACGCGCCGCCGCATCGCCCAGCATCTGGAAAATCTTGACCGGCTGCCCTTGCCCGAGACTGACGCGGCTGAACTGGAGGCTCTGATCCTAGCGGAAATCACGTTGCTATGGCAAACCGATGAAGTTCGCCTGAAAAAGCCCGGCGTAATTGATGAAGTGCGGATGGGCCTCGATTACTTCCCGATGACGCTCTTTCACACGTTGCCAAAACTCTACGTCGAGCTCGCGGACTCGTTTCAAGCGGTATACGGAAAAAAGCTGCGGCATGACGAACTCGGCGAGGTCATCCACTTCGGTTCATGGATCGGCGGAGACCGCGATGGAAACCCTTCGATCACGCCACAATCCACGGCCGATGCGCTCGAGCTGGCACGCCACACTGTTCTCGATTTTTATCTACAAGAAATCGTCCAGCTAGTAGACGAATTAAGCTCTTCGCTCCGGCAAACGGGCTGCTCTCCAGAATTACGAAGTGCGCTGGCCGCTTACGAATCGACGATGGGCGACGACGTTTCGGTCGGCAAATGGATCTCCGAAACAGAAGTGACCCGCCGATTTTTGGATTTCGCACGAATTCGATTGCAGCACAGCGGCCTGCATGGCGCGAGCGAACAGCCACCAAACGCGCATGCCTACCAATCGCCCAGCGAACTTGTTCGCGATCTCGAATTAGTTCGCGCAAGTCTCGCGGCAAATGGAGGCGAGCGGCTGGCCGAGTTGCTGGTTGACCCGTTCACGCGCATTGTAAAGACATTCGGATTTCACCTCCATACCGTTGATATCCGGCAACACGCGAAGGAAATTTCAGAGGCGCTTTCGGAGATTACCGTCGAAAGTACCGCAAGCGTTGAACCCGGCCACTCCGCAAAGTCCGAACGCGGAGCCGACGTGCTCGATACGTTTGGCATGATCGCCAAACTCAAAAAACTCTACCCTCCCGAAGCGATCCGCTACTACGTGATCAGCGGCACGGAATCTGCAAAAGACGTATTCGACTGGCTGAAGCTCGCAGAATTTTGCGGCGTGCGACCGGCCGCTTCCGCCGATGATCCCGGATTGATGCCGGTGCCGCTCTTCGAGTCAATCGAGTCATTGCGCGACGCCGCGAAAATCATGTGGCGAATCTGGACATCGCCCGAATATCTGCCTCTGCTTAATTCGTGGAATCGCCAGCAGGAAGTGATGCTTGGCTATTCCGATTCGAACAAAGATGGTGGAATGATCACCAGCACCTGGGAATTGCAGAAAGCGCATCGCGAACTTCATCAAGCAGCCAGAGAATGCGGCGTCAAACTGCGGTTATTTCACGGGCGCGGCGGCACAGTCGGCCGGGGAGGCGGTCCCACTCATCGCGCGATTTTGGCGCAACCCGTCGGGGATTTCTCCGGAGAAATCCGGATCACCGAGCAAGGCGAAGTGCTGAATTGGAAATATTCGGACCCGGTGCTTGCCGAATGGAATCTCGAGCTCATGGTCGCGGCGTCGCTCGAGGCGCTAACGCGTCCCAGCGGACGTACCCCGCAGGACGATCGCAAATGGGATAATGCAATGGACGAAATTTCCGCCGACGCTCTTTCATTTTACCGTCAGCGCATTGCCGAAAGTCCCGAGGCTTTGGAATATTTTGAGCAAGCGACGCCGGTAAATGAGTTGATCCACGCGCGAATCGGTTCTCGGCCCGCGCGCCGGTCCCAAAGCCGGGAGTTTTCGCGTTTGCGTGCGATCCCATGGGTATTTGGCTGGATGCAAAGCCGCCACGCGGTCCCAGCTTGGTTCGGAGTGGGTTACGCTCTGGAGCGATTCGCTTCGAAAAGCCCCGCGCACCGATCTCAACTGAGAGAAATGATGCAATCGTTTACGCTGTTTTCGGATTTGGTGCGCAATGTGGAGACCGCCATGGCAAAGGCGGACATGCAGATTGCCCGTCTATACGCGACCACGCTGGTCGAGGATCGTGCCACGAGCGACTCAGTTTTCGGCATTCTCGCCAACGAATTCCATCGCACGAGGCGGATGTTGCTGGAAATCACGAAACAAAACGATCTACTCGAAGGCAATTCCGTTCTTTCGCGCTCGATTCGATTGCGCAATCCGTACGTAGATCCGATGAGCTTGATTCAGGTTGAACTGTTGCGTCGCAAACGCTCTGGGGGCGAGCCCCATGCGCCCGATGACGCTCTCGGTGCAACCGTCAACGGTATTGCCGCAGGACTCCACAACACGGGATAACGCGGATCGATAACAGCGAAAACTCGTGAGGATTTATTGAACGGGAGTGACCGCGCTAACGCAGCCGTCCGCTCCCATGTCCTGGAGCCGCTGCGCTGCCTCAGCGCTTCCACGCTTGACGGCCGCAGTTAGCAGCACCCGCGCTTGTTCGCAGTTCTGCGGCACTCCGCGTCCCCAGATGTAGAGATCAGCGAGAATAATTGCAGCCTTGGTATTTCCCTTCTCGACGGAAGCCCACAGCCATTTCACGCCCACGTTTGTTTCCGTCGAGCCGCTATCGCCGCGCAGATACGGCAAGGCGTTTGCCAGTTCCGCCTCACCCGTGTCATTGGGAAGCGCAGGTGTTGCATTGGGATCCGCGGCGTAGATGGTCGGCGCCCCCATTCCTCCCTCTACAACAACCACCGGCGGCTTCGGCTTTCGTTTAACCGTGGCGGCCGGCGTCGATGACTGACTACCGGCCGGAGGCTGTAGCAACGGACTCAGCGTCGAGTCAGGCGATGGCACAGGTTCTGAGGCGATTCCAACCGGCTTTTCGACCGTTTCGGAGCTCTTGCTCGAAAGATTCTGCCCCAGCCACTGAACACCCTCGCCCACCTGCCGGTGGAAAACCACAAGTATTACCGCGCCCGCCACCACCAGACTAACGACGACGATCATGATCTCAACGTCGCGCACCAAGTCGCTTGGGACGCCCATGCGGTACAGCATCTCCGCAAGGCGGCTGACTCTCTCGCCCCTGTATCTCGAAGCGCCTGAAGAAAATGTTGGTCTCCATGGTGTTGCGTAGTCCGAAGCACGTGTCGAAACTCCTGCGAATGGCTGGATCAGCGGAGGAGGCTCGGAAACTCTCGCACGCGGCGTCGGCGCGGGGAAATTCGAAAAGGACGGACTATAAAATGGAGCAGGATCATCGAGCCGGTGCTGCGCCGCTGCGGCAACTTCGCGCAAGACATCTTCCGATTCGCGTCCCGAGTAAACTGGAGCCGGGGCCGGAGCTACGTAGGAAGGTTCAATAATGCTCTGGTAAGGCTGAGCAGGAACCCGCTGTGGAATTACAGGGGCTGGCGCCGCAGGCTGCGCCGTTTCCCGTATCGATATCGCCGGTGTCTCCCCGGCCGCTTGGCGCGCCGCCTCGCGTGGCGTGTCACGCGGGATGTCTCGTCGCGTGACCGTCGGTCTCGGATCGATGACGCGCGGCATCCGCTGCGGCATCGCGGGAGCAGATTCAACCGGGCGAATCACCTCACGCGGGCTTACCGCTGGTGCATCGCTTTCCTTGAATTCGGGTCTCGGCTCGGGGTAGAGCGGAGCTTTATCGGGATAGCGCGGAACGATAGTCGCAGCCGGAGTTGCAGGCGGCGCGATCTCGGATTCAACGCTATTCAGCACTTCTTCAATCTCGGTTGCGCGCGGCTTGCGAATTGTCTCGATGTACTGTTGCTGTTCAGCTTCCTCAGCAAAAGTCGATTCACTCAAAGCGAGATCAATCGGCGAGGCGTACTCGCGAACCGGCAACGGAGTTCCGTTCTGTTCGAGCCAACTGCGTATTTGAAGCCGCGTTTCTTCCAGCAGATTCGTAAAACGCAGCCCGCCAGTTTTCCTGGTTTCGTCGGTCCAGACGATTTCGCCGACGGTCTCGATTCGACTGGTCGGATTCAGCGTGAACCACAAAGGCATCGGGCCATCATCTTGCGTCACGGGCGCAACAGCCTGAAATTGTAGTCCGTCCTCGGAAGCATCAAGAACGATGCCGCCATTGTCTGAAGCGAGGTTCAGGTAAATCAAACCGAATGGCTTGCTGCGCGGCGATTGGCGTCGTTCGGTAACCATCGACAAATAATCAGACTCCGGCTCGCGATGAGGCGAAGGAGCCTCACCGCTTCGGGACAAATTTCCTCTTCTGTTTCGATGGGCTCGTCGCATTCAAACAATCGCGAGTGGCCGGGGGGACGGCAGCCCACAGGAATCCAATATTATAAGTCATATCGCAGGTCGCGGCGCCGGGCAACGTATAAATTCTGGCTCGATGAGATTGTGAGCACTCTTTTAGCCTCTATAGGAGTACTGAATCTCCTAACAAATGAGCGTGTGCGCCACCGTACCAGCCTAGCTCGGCGCTTCTAAGTCGCTCATCCGTAAGTGAAAAGAGGCCGCTATCGGAAACACCCGGCTAAACTACAAAAAAACTCAAGTTCGATCAGTACCAGGCGATGCGCGTGGCCTTTTCCGCTTCCATTCGTAATCTTTGCGCAGTTTTTCTTTGTGTTTCTTGAGCTGTTCCTCGAGCTCCGTGAATGCCACCCGCACGCTCGAAGGCGCATCTGCAGCAATTCCCGTGGCATGAAGTGTGCCCGTTGGTAACGCCAGATTCAGCGAAAAACTGAAATCCGCTTTGCGCGGCCGCTCTTGCAGGCCGCCATGCAATTGCACCAAATCGGGCGCATAACGTTTAAGCAGTTTCTCCAGTTTTGCGAGGTGATGCGCGGCCACGCCGTCAATCGCTTGCCGCAAATCGGCTCGGATGTGGCTGAACGAGGTCTTCATCGATTTACACCGATTGGATTGAATGATTTCGGATTTAGTTCCCGAAAAATCATGGCGATGTTGCGACAGCAGCATAACCATCGGCGCGATTCGTTTCAACAGCCTCGTCCGGCCGACGCGCAGCTCGCGGTAGCTGAACTGCGAGGCGGACCTGTACGAACGTACAGCTATGCCTTACGCATATCCCACCCACGCAACGCGTCCCGTCACTCTTCAAATGTGTACGATAGATTGAACGCGGGCCCAAAAACTCACATGGAATGAAGAGATGATCAGGAGAAATGAATTTATGGCGACAATCGCTTTTCCGGAATCAAGCGAAGCGGCCAAGCATTCGACCTTCGTTGAGGTGTCCATCGAATCGCGTACCACCGAAATTCAGAAGGGCATCCGCAGCATCGAAAGCCGCAATTGGTGGTCGCTTTTCAACACCATCAGCGTCGTCCTGTTGCTCACGGCGACAATCCTATGCCTCACGCTGCCGTCTCTCGTACAAAGCACCGAACCCCTCGCCGAACTCAATATTGATGTTGCGGTACGCGGCTTGGTTGGCATGGTGTTGATTTTCAACGTCTACGCGATATGGCAACAAATTCGTTTGAAGGCGCTCTGCGACAGCATCAAGGAATCCGTAAAAGCAATCACGGTAAAGTAATTGGAATTCCGCTGTTCGCTGTGAGGTGACGTTTCTAGGCGACTTCCCTAAGCAATTTCAATCAGGCCGGCCAAAAAAATCGCCCGGACGGCCTCGTGCCGCTCGGGCCATGCTTGATTTCTCGCCCAAAACGCGCGTCGCTCGACTTTGCGCCGCGCGATTTTTAAGTACCCACAGATAACATATTCGCTACGTTTTCCGAGGTATGCAATGCTGAAGAGTGCGCTCGTCAGTTGTTTCGCCGCGCGAAGCCCGATTTATTGCAGTGGCGCAGAACTAGCTGTGGCCGCTCCCGTCGCGTTGAACCGAATTACACCGGTCTGATCGGAATAGAAGTAGCGTTGCCCCGTCGTGCCCGGGGTTACCGGCTGTGCCGTGAGCGAATATGTGTTCCAACCGGCGCATCCGCCCGTCGGCGCAGCATTGGGCGTATCACCGGTTCCGTCCTTGTACGTAAAGCTGTAGCCGCTCTTGACGCCTGCCGTCAGCAGATTGTCGATCAATAGCCCTTCGCCGCAGCTTGCAGTGGTATCGCCGGCCGCGGCCGTGCCCATCTTCGCCAAGCCGGCTGGATAGCCGTTCTCGTAAGTTGCCGCGTACTCAACTGCCGAAGTGTTCATCGTGCGAATCGAACCCACAGCCGACGCCTCATTGGCCGCAATCCGCGCACGCAAGAGGTTCGGAATTGCGATAGCCGCGATAATCAAAATGATCGCCACCACGATCAACAGCTCGATAAGTGAGAACCCTTTCTGCTCCCTGTTCATGGCCCTCTGCCTTGAGTTGATATAAGTGCCTAGACAAACGTTCCCAGACGCGCGATCAGGAGAACGTTAGTATATCTTGCAACCGGCAGACCACTGTTACACTCACGATCGCTCATTTCAAGGATGTTAGTAATTCATTACCTCTCAATCTGTTACGAAGTGCCCGTCACGCCCGAAGTCTGCTACACCTGATCGATGTAATCGCATCAAAATGAAATATGACACTATATGTCATCTCAATTTGACGTAACTCGCCTACAGTCGTCTAACGTGAGCCGATTCGGCACAGATCGCGTCGCCTAGCAGGTCGGGCTCGTTCCGAACGAACGATGGCGCACCTATACGCCCCGTGTCACTTGTTGCTATTCTGTTCGCTCATTCGGCCCATACTTCCGGAGACATTGAATGAATTCGACCTTCAAATCAGCGAAACTGATCGCAATTAGCCTAACGATCCTGGCGACGAGCCTCGCCGTTTCCGCGCAGCAGCAACCAGCTCCCGCGACGCCCGAAAAAGCCGCCGCGAAGCCAGCCGATTGGACCCAGCAACTCGCCGCACGCCACGAAGCCTTCGACGCCGAGCACATGCGCATTCACGTTTTCCGCCTGCGCCCGGGCGACGATCTCCTCGAGGGCATACGCGCATATGCCTCCGCGCACCAACTCCACGCCGCAGTCGTTCTCACCGCCGTCGGCAGCCTCACCCAAGCCTCGATTCGCTACGCCAATCAGCCCAGCGCGTCACAAAGCTCCGGCCATTTCGAGATTGTCTCCCTTGTCGGCACTCTCGAGGACGGCGGAGAGCACTTGCATCTTTCGCTGGCAGCGGAAAACGGGACGGTGATTGGCGGCCATCTGGTTCCCGGTTGCAAAATCTATACGACCGGCGAGATCGTGCTCGGAGAATTGCAGGGCGCTCGCTTCACGCGTGAACTCGACAAAGAAGGCAGCGGCTGGGAGGAACTGAAGGTCTATCCGGCGGCCGACGAACAAAAGTAGCGCTCCATCGCGGAAACGCGCGTGCGCAGCGCTCTTCGAATCGCGCAGCAGCAGTTAATTTCCCATGCTAGGCCGCTCGCGCTTTTCCGCACAGAGCAGGAAATCAGCCCGCACGATTTCGGCCGGAATTGATAGTAGTGATAAAATATCTGAATGAGATATTTGGTGAGAGCGCGCGTGAAGCCCGGACGTGAAGTCGCCCTTCTGCAAGCAATCGATCAAGGAACTCTCGGCAGAGGTTCGATTGCGGAAGGCGAGTATCTGCGCAACATGAGCGAAGCCCGCCTATGCAAAGAAGGCGATATTCGCTGGGTTGAGGTTTGCTATTGCCCAACTCCGCTTCAGGAAGAGCAGCCCTATTGGGAACAATTTTTTGAGTTGGCCAAAGTTCAAGACGCGCATGACCGCCAGCGCTGCCGAGACTACAACGGCTCAGAACCTTGGGCTTGCGGAGATTGTGACTGCACCGAGAAGTTGGAGCACCGACTGAAGGTTATCGGAATTCCGTTCGTTGAAAAGCTCCGCTCCGCGCCGAATTGTGACGTCGAAGAGCAACATCCCGAGCCTGCAAATCACTGAACGTACTGAACGTGTGGTCAGGCTCCGGCTCGGCGAGCCGGAGCCTCCCAAACTAATCATTTTCCAGAACTCTCTCCACTTGTCCGATTTTCTTTTGAACCTTTCCGCCTACTTTCTCATCTTGGCCTTCAGCCGCTAGGCGCGGGTTATTCGTCGCGCGCCCAATTTTTTCCTTCACTTTGCCTTTCACTTCGTGCATCTTGCCCTTGGCTTGATCCTTGGTGCTTTGCTTCATAAATTTTCCCCTTTGAAACAAATTGACACAGTATAACCCGCGAAAACGGGGCTTCGCGCCCCTCGTCTCGCGCTGCACTTATAGACGTCTTACCGTCAGTTCGGTCAACGCAGCATGCCGAGCAAGTACAAAATCAGAACAATGAGCAGCACCGTTCCAACGATTCCTAGTCCCCCGCCGTACCCCCATCGGGAATACCCGTAATAACCGCCGCCTCCGCCGAACAGCAGAATCAGAACAATAATCAGCAGTAACATCGTCAAATCCTCCTTGAAGTGATGAACCTGGATCCGGCGAGTACCCCTGTCACGTACGATCCGGGGCTGGAAATCCCGCCACGTGCGAAAGCTTTCTACCGTCGCTATAAACAACTTCTGGGGAATTTAGGCCATACGCAGAATCACTTACGCACTTGTAATAATCGGTGTACTGAAGGCGTTTCTCGGCAGAGGTAAAGTTTGCCTCTCAAGCGGACCTCAGGCGTGATCGCCCGAACATCTCTACACCTAGCAGGATCGTAGATGAACGTGTAGCGCCGGACCGTCTTTTGTCCGGCATTTGTCAGCAAGAGGTCAGTGATGGCCTATACTCGTTCCAGCGGCGAACCAAGAATTGAAGTAGGGGGGAGGATCTTCGAAACATGCTCTCCAATAGCTTCTGGTATGGATTGGTAATAGGAGCCCTGCTGGTCTTCGCGATATTCTTCGTGACCAAGTTACTTGCCCGCGCTCGCGCGAAATCCTCAGCGCTGCCGGCCCACATCGCAAAATAGTCCGGCGAAATCTGAATTAAGGCCTAATTGCCAAAAGGCTGCCAGGGGAGAGCGTCACTGTCACGGTACTCCGACCAGTCCGCGCACCGAGCCGAACAATTTCTCCGAGCTATAACCAACGCCCTTGCGAAAAACGATCTCCACATTACGAATGTCCGCTATCCGCCTCGAAGGATCACCGTCAACCACCACCAGGTCTGCTTGCTTCCCCTGCGCGATCGACGGGCGATAATCCCGCGCGCACGAGTAGCTCGATTTCCTCCTGGTCGAGGCGATTCACATTGCTACGGAAAACGGCGCAGCGTTTTTGGGGCAGAGCGCGCGGATTGGGACGAAGCGTATGGATTTTGCGACGACGTTGCATAGACCGCCAAGAAAGAAAATCGGAAGAATGGCGCGCCCGAGAGGAGTCGAACCTCCGACCTGTTGATTCGTAGTCAACCGCTCTATCCAACTGAGCTACGGGCGCGAAGCCTTACTTTACCACACGCTCCGCAGAGGGCCCACTCCGCAAAAACATCTCTCAATTTTATCGGAGTCCAGATGCGGGTATCATGCTGCCGCGATAGGCGCGGTTTCACCACAAGAATCTCCCAATCCCATCAGAGCCCGGAGGCTCCCGCCTCCGGGAACTCCTCGACACTGAGCTAGTCGCTGCTTTACACGTCTGCCAAGCGCCACATTCTTCGCGGCGAAGGCTAACACGGCCGCAAAAATTGTGCGCGAATCTTCAGAGCCTCAACAACAAGTCATTTTGGTATGCCGTGAAAATCAATCTTTAAAAAGAAGAACCCCGGGTTTGGGGGTGCAAACCCGGGGTCGGAGGAGTGAGAGGGACTGGGACCGGAAGCTCGTCAGCGCCCGCCTAGTAATTCCAGCGGCGCGCAAGTATCAAAAGCCTTAAAGCCAGCGCGTAACCGACAATCATCAAACTGACCCGTGCATTCAGCACGGTGTTTTCAAGTCGCCCCCACGCGGAAGGCGCCGGAAGAGCCATCACTGCGGCCTCGCTTCGTTCCATTTGCCTTTGGCGTATGGGCGTCATTGGATGCCTCGAAGGCTAGTGCACGACCTGCATGGGAGTGTCCTGCTCGATCGCAACCACCATTGACTTGAATATGTCCACGTCCCAGCTATCAGAGATGCGCAGGCGCACGGCCTCATTCGACTCCGAAACCAACCGGCCGCGCAGAGGTACTCGAAGATTGCCGGCAAGAACTCTCAGAATCACCGGCTGCCCCATCCAGTTTAAGTATCCGCCTTCCATGGTGTTGCCCCCTTTGGGTATCTCGTTATCTGCTAACGAGTTCAGTCTGCGGTCATGGGCAGGCAGGGCCAATGGTACGGGGGACCAAACTTTCTGGTAGCAAAGTACTACTCGGATTCGCACGCTTTTTCAGCAACCCGAAATCGGGGGAATCTCTGCTATCGTAGTGAAGGCTCGCTTTACGTTTGCAAGGCGCATTCTCAAAATCTCAATTGGAATGGACGGCACGGCCGCTCATGGGCGACTTAGTAAAGAATCTTCTGCATGCGCTGAACAACGTTCGAGGTTTGGTGCAATGGGGTGGCCCCGTTCTCGTTTGCGTTATCGTTTTCGTCGAGACCGGGCTCTTCGTCGGATTCTTCCTGCCTGGTGATTCCCTGCTCGTTACAGCCGGAGTATTGGCGGCTGCCGGACGCTTGGGCTTGTTTTGGCTGCTGATTCCGGTGACCATCTGCGCGATCGCCGGTGACCAGCTCGGCTACTTTATCGGCCGGCAGATGGGGCAGAGCCTCTACAAACGCGAGGATTCGCGGTTTTTCAAAAAGCGTTATCTCGAAAGCGCGCACGCCTTCTATGAAAAGCACGGCGGCAAGACCATAATCATGGCGCGTTTCGTTCCTATCATCCGGACGTTCTGTCCGCCCGTAGCTGGTGCCGCCCGCATGACGTACTCGCACTATCTGACGAATGATATTTTCGGCGGGTTCCTGTGGGTCTGGGGAATGATTCTAACCGGATACTTTCTCGGCCGCGCGGTCCCCCACATCGACGAGCAAATTCACTGGGTCATCGCGGTTGTTATCGTTCTTTCGCTGATACCCCCTGCCCTTCACGCCTGGAAAGCGCGGCGAGCCAGCAGCACACCTTCTGTTTAGGGTTCTAGGCCACTTAAAATGCAAAACGGGGAGCCTGGCAGCTCCCCGTTTTGCGCATTCTCTACGGCCGGGAAGCGTCTAGAAGACTGCGACCCGGTTTCACACCGCGAAAGCGGTGTGTGAATGTTTTTCAGCAATCGTGGCCAGGTGGCGTCATACTTTTCCTCCAAGCTCAATCGTTGCTAATTCGCGTTTTACTCCCGAACAGGATTGATTGCAAGAGGAAATAAATCCGAAAAAGTAGATTAAGTCTAAGTGTATGGAAGAAAAGCTACTTGAGGAACAACCCTTCGCGCAATTGATCTCGACCCACAAAGGTCTTCGACGTCCGGAACTTTGCGAAAAGGTCTAACATCTCCCGGTTCTGGAAGATATGCACATGTTGAGCGATGGGGGGCAACGGCAGTTGCTCGAACGTCTGGTCCGGCAGAACGCGATAGCGGCAGAAACGATCCGGGGTACGACTATGGAAGATCGCCAGCACTACCCCTCCCGGACGCAGTATATCGTGCAGTCGCGCGACCACACGCGCCAGCATCTCCGGCTCCATGTAATCGAACAAATCCCAAGCCAAAATTCCGTTAAAGCTCGCCGGGGGATACTTGAGCAAATCCTCGAGGAATCGGTCCGCCAGCGCTACCGCAGACGGCCGCTCGAAATCGGCATCGCCGCCGGTTTTGCCAGCTCTCAGTCGCGACTCTTCCGCGTCCATGAACTCACGCCACGAGCGCAGAAAATCCTCGGTAGTTACGCGGAATCCCTTCTCGATGAAAAAGTTAAGCGTGTCCTGCGACACCTGCCCCATGTCGAGAATTTTTGCCTTGGGGATATCCGAGAGCAGCCAGAGAAATTCTTTGAGGGCATTCGAAACGCGGCCGGATTGCGCGGCACTTGCCGCAACACCCTTGACACTTGGGCCAGCGGCGGTGGACGTCGCTGGGGACATCGTGCGCGCTTTCATTTGCCAAGCCATAAGCTAACCCGTCACCGTCGAGTCTTTCCGAAGCCGGCTAACACCACCGGACCGTCTCCGCAGACGCCGCGATGCAGCCAGCGATGCCGAGACAGATGTCTGCCTTCAGAAAACTTGAACGACTCTTGCGGCGAACCAGGGTTGGGTTGGGTGGTAGCCCTACTAGCAAGGGGCGTACCCAAGCTCGCTGCCAAACTATAATACAAGCCCCAGTGACGTGTAAACGCCTACGTGCCCGCAGAGTCCGCAACTCGCCACCAGCACTCAGCTTGCTTCGAACTGTAGCGGCGGCGTCCGAACGCCTCACCAAGCACCCATCGCCGGACAGTCGGATGAACCGTAGCGCCGGACCGGTTTTCGTCCGGCAGCCTTCAAGGGCATGCCTGCGCAAACGGGCACCCCTGTGACTCCAGTGCCCCGTTCCCGACATCAGAAGAATCCGTATCCAGAATAAAAAATTCTCCGCCGCTCGCCTGATAGTACGTAATGCTGTACGTCTTTGCGCCGACCGTAAAACTTCCGGTATACCGCCCTAAGTTGCTAGAATCTGCCGCTGAGGCGCCGCTAAAAGTCACCCCGCTCACGGGCACAAAATTATCATTGACATCCACAGTCCCCGCTAGGCTCCCCGAGCCATTCGCCACCGACTGCCCCACGAAATTCTCTTCCCCAGCCGAATCAAAGCTCCCCAACGCCACCGCGTAGCCGCCAGCAAACGCGCCCAAAACCTGCGGAACGATCACGCCGGTCCCAATGGCATTATTATCGAAATC
>Ga0209624_10000018_pt1 | contig 183807 bp, 164 predicted proteins | sample JacPinW_OM2H0_O1_FD_188565 | JGI IMG/M metagenome (GOLD analysis project Ga0209624, IMG submission 188565) | Forest soil microbial communities from Algoma, Ontario, Canada - Jack Pine, Ontario site 1_JW_OM2H0_O1 (SPAdes) (version 2) | ecosystem: Environmental > Terrestrial > Soil > Boreal... | reverse complement strand
GCTCGAGGCGCTGCGACGCCGAGTCACTCGGCGGCGCCGGAGTGCACTGCCGCGAGTCGGGGGTGTGCGACCACTACGCCGAGAACGACACCCACGCGCTCGCCATCGCACGGCGCATCGTCGCGCACCTGCGCCCGCCCGCCTCGACCGCGCCGCCGCAGGCGGCACGCGCGCCACGCTACCCGGCGGAGGAGCTGTACGGAGTGGTGCCGGCAAGCCTGCGCAAGCCCTACGACGTGCGCGAGGTCATCGCGCGGCTCACTGACGCTTCCGAATTCGAGGAATTCAAGCAGCTCTACGCCCCGACGCTGGTGTGCGGCTTCGCGCACCTCGGCGGCTACCCGCTCGGCATCCTCGCCAACAACGGCGTGCTGTTCTCCGAGAGCGCGTTGAAGGGCACGCACTTCATCGAGCTGTGCGCGCGCGAGCAGATCCCGCTGCTGTTCCTGCAGAACATCACCGGCTTCATGGTCGGGCGCCGCGCCGAAGCGGGTGGCATCGCCAAGGACGGCGCCAAGCTGGTCACCGCCGTCGCCTGCGCGGCGGTGCCCAAGCTCACCGTCATCATCGGCGGCAGCTACGGCGCGGGCAATTACGCCATGTGCGGGCGCGCCTATTCGCCGCGGCTGCTGTTCCAGTGGCCGAACGCGCGCATCTCGGTGATGGGCGGAGAGCAGGCCGCGAGCGTGCTCGCCACCGTCAAGCGCGAGCAGCACAAGGGCAGCGCGCGCGACTGGCCGGCGGCGGAGGAGGAGGCCTTCAAGCAGCCGATCCGCGAGCAGTATGAGCGCCAGGGGCATCCCTACTACTCCTCGGCGCGGCTGTGGGATGACGGCGTCATCGACCCGCAGGACACGCGCCGGGTGCTCGCGCTGTCGCTCGCGGCGGTGCGCCACGCGCCGCAGGAGCCGAGCAGTTTCGGCCTGTTCCGCATGTAGGCGCATTTAGGGAGGCGCGCTTGATCAGAACCCTGCTGGTCGCCAACCGCGGCGAGATCGCCTGCCGCATCTTCCGCAGCGCGCGGCGGCTCGGCATACGCACGGTGGCGGTGTATTCCGACGCCGACACGAACGCGCGCCACACGCGCGAGGCGGACACCGCGCTGCACATCGGCGCGGCAAACGCCCGCGAGAGCTACCTCGACGCGGAGCGCATCATCGCTGCCGCACGCGCCAGCGGCGCGGATGCAATCCACCCCGGCTACGGCTTCCTCGCGGAGAACGCGCCGTTCGCGCAGGCGTGCGCGGACGCCGGGCTGATCTTCGTCGGGCCGCCGGCGTCGGCCATCCACGCCATGGCCTCGAAGATCCTCGCCAAGACGCGCATGCAGGCGGCCGGGGTGCCGGTGCTGCCCGGCTACTCTGGCGAGCAGCAGGATCTTGCGCACCTCGCCCGCGCAGCGCAGGCCGCCGGCTTGCCGCTCATCATCAAACCCGCCGCCGGCGGGGGCGGCAAGGGCATGCAGGTCGTGCGCACCAGCGCTGAGCTCGCGCCGGCGCTCGCCGCCGCGCGGCGCCTCGCCGAGAGCGCGTTCGGCGACGGTTCGCTGCTGCTCGAGCGCTATCTGTCCGCACCCCGCCACCTCGAGGTGCAGGTGTTCGCCGATACGCACGGCAACTTCCTGCACCTCGGCGACCGCGACTGCTCGACGCAGCGCCGCCACCAGAAGCTGATCGAGGAAGCACCCGCACCGGCGGTGCCGCCGCCAGTGCGCGCGCGGCTGCGCGAAGCCGCGCTGGTGGTGGCGCGCGCCATCGGTTACGTGAGCGCCGGCACGGTCGAGTTCCTGTTTGACGGGCGCGAGTTCTACTTCATGGAGATGAACACGCGGCTGCAGGTCGAGCACACCGTCACCGAAGCGATCACCGGGCTCGACCTGGTGGAATGGCAGCTGCGCGTTGCCTGTGGCGAACCGCTGCCGCTTGCTCAGGAGCAGGTGTCATTCCGCGGCCATGCGATCGAGGCACGCGTCTGCGCGGAAGATCCCGAACGCGGCTTCCTGCCGAGCGCCGGGCGGCTGCAGCTGCTCGAGTGGCCCGAGGGGGAGGGCGTAAGGGTCGACGCCGGGTTTGCCAGCGGCGACAGCGTGCCGGACTGCTACGACTCGCTCCTCGGCAAGGTGATCGCCTGGGGCGAGGACCGCGAGCAGGCCGCCGCGCGGCTCGCCGCCGCGCTCGGCGCGACCTGCTGCGCGGGCGTGCATACCAATGAACGCTGGCTGGCGCGCATCCTGCGCTCGGAGCGTTTCCTCGGCGTACGTCACGACATCTCGCTGCTCGATCAGGGGGGGGCGGAGTTTGCCGGTGCGACCGCGCTGCCGGAGGAAGTCGCGATCCTCGCGGCGCTCGCCGCGCACGGCGCAGGGGAGAGCGCCGAGGCGCGCGGCGGGATCGAAAGTCCCTGGCAGCAGAAGGACGCCTTCACGCCGAACCTCGCGACGGCGATTCCCTACACGTTCCGCTGGCGCGGCGTGGCGCACGCGGTGTCGCTCGAGTACGCCCGCGGCCGACCCGCCGCGGCGCGGATCGGGGGCGCCGCACCCCGCGCGCTCGGCACCGTGAGCCGCAGCGCCGCGGTGATCGCGGCGAGCATCGACGGGCAGCGCCAGCAGGCGCGCCACCTCGTCACCGACTCTGCCGTGCATCTGTGGACGGCGAGCGAGCACTACGAGCTTCTGCCGGATGATCCGCGTACCCACGAGTTCGCCGCGAGCGCCGCGAGCGGCGGGTTGACCACGCCGCTTCCGGGCGTGGTGGTCGCTGTGCCGGTGAGCGTCGGTCAGCAGGTCGCCGCGGGCGAGGTGCTCATGGTGATCGAGGCCATGAAGATGGAGCACACCATCACCGCACCGCATGCCGGCACGGTCGCGAGCGTGCACTTTGCCCGCGGCGATCGGGTTCCCGAGGGCGCCGTGCTGCTCGCTCTCGCCCAGGATCCGCCAGGCGGCGCGGCACCCGGGTAGCCATCAGCGCCGCAAGCGCGCTGGCCGTTTACGGGTGCTTGCCGGCCTTCACCCCGGCGCGCTCGGCGCGCACCTTGGCGATGAGCTGATCGGTGTTGGCGAGGATCTCGGGGTAGGTGTTGCCGAGCGCGACGTACCGGCCGTCCACTGCGAGCGTCGGCACGGCGTCCACCCCGTAGCTTTCCGCCAGCCGGTCGGCCTGCACCGTCAGGTTGTTCACATTGAAGGATACGTAGGCGGAGGCGAACTTCTCGGCGCTGCCACCGTTGCTGCCCACCCATGCGGCGAGACTCTGCTCGTCGAAGAGCTGCTGGTGTTTTTCGTGGATCGCCTGGAACAACGCGCCGTCGAGCCGCGGCAGATCACCGTTCACCTGCAGCACGTAGTAGGCGCGCTGCAGGTTGACCCACGCCGGGCGATCGAAGCCGACCGGTACACGCTGCAGCACCACGTCCTTGCCCTGTTTTGCCTGCCACTGCTGCAGCAGCGGGTAGAAGTCGTTGCAGTGCGGGCAGGCATAGGAGAAGAACTCGATGACCTCGATCTTGCCGGGGCTGTCGGTCGGCCGCGGCGGGACCACCGGGCGGAAGGTGGTGCCCTCTTGCGCCAGGGCCCAGGCGGGCCACAGCAGCAGCGCGAGTGCGGCGAACAGCGCAGACTTCACCGGCCCATTGCAGATCGACATGTCGACACCTTTCATCAACGCGCAGCGTTAGCCCGCAGTTTATTCAAATAGCGATCGCGAAGTTCCGTCTGTCGCGAATGCATCGACTGCGCCACACCCTGGATGAACACCGCATCCGCCAGCGTGGTCACCTCCAGCGGATCCCCGCTCCACAGCACAAGATCGGCCGGGTGGCCGGCCTCGATCGAGCCGTTGCGGTCGCTCACACCGAAGAGCTCGGCGGGATTTCGCGTCATGGCAGCCAATGCGGCCTCCCAGGGCAGGCCGTGCGCAACGGCGATGCCCGCCGCCTGGCGCAGTTTACGGATGTTATGCGGCTGCGGGTCACCGAAGCTGAACACGATCTTGACCCCCGCCTTCTGCAGGCGCGCCGCATTCTCCAGCGTCGCGCCCACCGAGTCGAAGTTCTCCGGCAGATCATCGAGCGGATCGAGGATCACCGCCACGCCGGCCTGCGCGAGCTCAGCGGCCACCCGCCACGCTTCCGGAGCGCCGCGCACCACGGCGTGCAGATGCTCGCGCTGCGCAAAGGAGATGACGTGGCGGATGTCCGAGGCGCGCTCCACGTCGAACACGACCGGCCCGGAGCCGCCGAGGTAATCGAGGAGTGTCTGCCGGCCGGCGGGGGTCAGCAGACGCACATCGTTGGCGAGCAGCAGTTTCGGTGAGCGCACCTCGGTAACGGCCTGCTGCAACAGCATGAACTGCGCGGCCCGGCTGCCGCCCGACAGTGCGTTCGCCTCACCGCCGGTCTCGACGAACAGCGCCCGGACCGGGGCAACCGTGCCGTCGAGGCGCACCAGCGCACCCTGGCCGGCGATGATGCTGCCGCCCTCACCATGGCCGCTACTTTCCGCACTCGGGGCGAGCTGTGCGAAGGTGACCCCACCCAGACGCCCGACACCCAGCACGATCGAGGCGGGGTTGTAGGCGGACGTCACGTCGAACTCCGGGCGCATGGAGCCGAGCTTCAGCGCGTAATCATCCACCGTGGGCTCGATTCCGATCTCCTCGATCCCGAGGTGCCCGAGACCGCCGAACAGACCCGGTGTCACGGGACGGCCGTGCGCCTCGATGATCTCGGCCTGCGCCGGGGCGGGCAGGGTCGCGCCGACCTGTGCGATGCGGCCGTCGCGGATCAGGATGTCGCCGTGTTGCACGACGCCGAGCGCACCCATGGTGTGCACCGTGGCATCGTGGATCATCACCGTGGCGGCCTGGGCCGCTGCGAGCGGGGCGCCGAGCGCCAGGAAAATGAGCAGGCGTGCATTCATGGGCTCACTCCCGCGGCAGCCGGCTGCCCAAGCAGAAAGTCAGACGCGGGTGTGCGTTCGGGATGGGCGCGGTCGTAGCGCACGGCGCCGTCGATGAGCACCAGATCCGCCAGGGCGTAAACGCTGAACGGCGTGCCGTTCCACACCACGACGTCCGCCATCTTCCCCGGCTCCAGGGTGCCGATGCGATCGGCGAGGCCGAGCGATTTGGCCGGGTTGGCCGTCATCCACAGGACGGCCCGCTCGGGGGGTATGGAAAACCCGGCGCGCTCCCCATAAGTCATCGCCTTGGCGACCTCCTGGTTCAGCCGCTGAATGCCCTCCTCGGAGTCCGAGTGGATGATGGCGCAGCCGCCGGGGGCGGCATCGACCATAGCCATGTTCTCCGGAATGCCGTCGTAGGCTTCCATCTTGAAGCCCCACCAGTCGGCCCACATCGCCGCGCACACACGCTGCTCCGCCAGCAGGTCGGAAATCTTGTAAGCCTCGGCGGCATGATGGAAGGCCGCGACGTGGTAGCCGAACTCCTTCGACATGTCGAGCACCGCGGCCATCTCGTCCGCGCGGTAGCAGTGCATGTGGACGATGATCTCGCCCTTGAGAGCGGCGGCGAGCGTATCGAGCCTCAAATCGCGCTTCGGTGGCTTGGCATCCTTGGCGCCGGCGGCGAGTTTTTTCTGGTACTCCTGCTGGTCACGCAGATATTCGGCTGCCTCGGCCCACTGCGCGCGGTAGCCGGCCATGTTGCCCATACGGGTGGAGGGAAACACCTTCTTATTGGTGCCGTAGACGCGCTTGGGGTTTTCCCCACAGGCCATCTTCAGTCCCTGCGCGGCGCCGGGGAACTTCATGCCCTGGTACGTGACGCTCGGGACGTTCTTCAGCACCACCGAGCGCCCGCCGATGAGATTCGCCGAGCCGGGCAGGATCTGCAGCGTGGTGACGCCGCCGATGAGCGCGGTGCGAAAGCCCGGATCCTGCGGATCCACCGAGTGCTCCGACCACACGTTGGCGGTGGAGGGTGAGGTCGCCTCGTTGCCGTCGGAATTGGCGCTGACCTGCGGGGTCGGGTACACCCCGAGGTGCGAATGGATGTCGATGATCCCCGGTGTCACCCAGCGACCGCTGCCATCGACCACGGTCGCGTTGGCGGGAGCGCTGAGATGACTGCCCACGGCGCTGATCCTGCCCGCGACGATCAGCACATCCGCGTTATCCAGCCGCGTGCCCGTACCGGTGAGTACGGTCGCGTTGCTGATGAGCGTCGGGGCGCTGGCGGGGATCTGGTACGTCGACGGATAGAACTCAGCGCCGGCCACACTGCCTGCGGCCGCCGGGGCGGTCTTGGCGTGGGCTGCTGCCGGGGCGGCCTTACCGGCCTGCAAGGCACACCCGCACAAGGTCGCGCTCAGCACGAGACAGATTATTTTTTCTCTCACGAGTCGCTCCCTGCTACGAGTGCGCATTATTTCTCACTTCAGGCGCGACGGCACGCGGTGGCGCGCTCACGCCCCGGAGGCTCTCGACACGAACGGCGAATCGCGGTCGAAGAAGCGCCACGGGCGCAGCGCCCACTCACCGGCATAAGCGACGCCCACGCGCGTGGCACGGCCGATGCGCGGGGAGGAGGTACCGGGCGGCGGCGGCTCGAGCCACAACACCGGCCCGCGCAGATCCGCGCCGTTGAGGTCGCGGTCGATCCGTAACGCGCGGCACAGCAGGCCCGGACCGCAGGTGCGCTCGCGCAGGCCCCCGAGCGGCTCGAGCGCCCGCACCAGCACCGCGTGCGGCACGCCCCGAGCACCCGTCACCACGTTCAGGCAGTTCCAGAACCCGTAGATGAAATAGACGTACGCGTGACCGGGCGGACCGAACATCACTTCGGTGCGCGGCGTACGGCCGCGCGCGGAGTGTGCCGCGAGGTCGCGCGGTCCGAGGTACGCTTCGGTCTCGACGATGCGGCCGCGGCGCACGCTGCCCGCCTGCCGGTGCACCAGCTGCATGCCGATGAGCGCGCGGGCGACACTCAGGGTGGGACGCTGGAAGAACGCGCGGGGAAGTCTGCGGCTGCCTGTCACCGCGCGCGATGTTAGCGGAATGCTCTAGAATGTACCGCTCAAGGAACGCCGCGAAGCCCGGCATGAGCTGCGGTGGCGCTATGTCAGGACATGCGTGAAGGAATCAGCTTCGCAGGCGTCAGGGGAGCCCTGCTGGGGAGTGTCATCGTGCTGGCGCTCGGCGGCGGGCCCGCCGCGGCGAGCGTCTACCCGCTGCCCGAGGACGGTTCCGCGGTAGTCGGCACGGACCAGACGATCAGGACGGTGTACGAGGACACGCTTCCCGACCTCGCGCATCGCTACAGCCTCGGCTACTACGAGATCATCCGTGCCAACCCCGCGGTAGACGTGTGGCTGCCCGGCGCCGACAAGGAGCTCACGCTGCCCGGCAGGCGCATCCTGCCGCCCGGGCCGCGCGAGGGCATCGTGGTGAACCTGCCCGAGCACCGGCTCTACTACTACCCCAAGCCCCGCGGACACGAAAAGCCGGTAGTGATCACCTACCCGGTGAGCATCGGCAAGATGGACTGGCGCACACCGCTCGGCGACACCTCGGTCATCGCCAAGATCCGCCACCCCTCCTGGTATCCCCCCGAGTCGATCCGCAAGGAGCACGCCGCGAACGGCGACCCGATCCCGAAGGTGATCGGCCCCGGTCCCGACAATCCGCTCGGCGACTTTGCGTTGCGCCTGGCCGCCGGCCACGGCGAGTACATGCTCCACGGCACCAACAATCCGACCGCCGTCGGCATGTCGGTGACCCATGGCTGCATCCGCATGTACCCAGAGGACGTGGCGGCGCTGTTTGCGCTCATCCCGGTGGGCACCAAGGTGCGCCTCGTCAACCAGCCGGTGAAGGTAGCCTGGGTGGACGGGCAGCTGTTCCTCGAGGCCCATCCGCCGGTCGATGCCGAAGGTCAGTCGGTCGAGCCGGATCTGCAGGTGCTGTCGCAACTGCTCGACCAGGCGCTCGGCAACGACTCCGCCGCGATCCACTGGGACCTGGCGCGCGCCACGCTGCAGGCAGCCAACGGCATCCCGACGGTCGTGGGGCTGGCGGCCGACAATCCCAATGAGCCTGCGGCCGCAGCCGCGGTGCCGCCTGCCGCGCCTGCCACGGCTCCGGCGCCCGCCGCCCGCTAGCGAGCCTTACGCAGCGCGCCGAGCAGGCTTAGGACCTGCGTCGCGCGCGAGACCAGGGTGAGCGCCGAGCGCGCCCATACCATCAGCGTCAGCACCTCGCGCGTGCGCCCGAGCAGCATCAGGCCCCCGACGGTGGCGATCCAGGCGAGCGGGTGCCTCCCGGCACCGAGCGCCGCCGCGCCTGCTGCGCCCGCGGTGCGCGCCCGCAGCCAGTTGCGCGGAAACTGCCGTACCTGCTCCATGCGCCACTCGAGCTCGATGCGCTGCGCCTGGCAGCGCGCGAGCAGTGTGCGGCGCCGCTGCTCGAGCTGCGCCACGCGGCTCACGGCGCGCCTCCGGTGCGGCGCACGTCCTCACGCAGCTGCTCGAGCGAGCCGGCGAAGACGTCCGGCCGATCGCTGAGGGTGCGCGCTCCGAGCCAGCCGAAAGTCGCCGCGAGGGCGATGAAGAGTGCGCTGCCACCGAGCAGTGCCAGCATGCGGTGCGTGTCCCACAGCGAGACGATAAGGGCGACCAGGGCGAAGGCCACGCCGAGGAGGGCGCAGGCGAGCGCGCCCAGCGCCCACACCAGCATGCGCGCCATCGAGAGCACGTACATCTCGAATTCGACCCCGGCGAGCTCGACGCGGGTGCGCAGTGAATCGAGGGTGGCGGTCAGTAGCGCGCGCAGCACATGCGGCGGATCCCCGGCCGCAATGTTGTCGGGCGGCGGCGCGGGCGCGTCCATCATCTGCGGCCCATGATGAGCCCGAGCAGCAGCGCGACGCCGCCGGCGATGGCGACCGCCTGCCACGGGTTGTCGTGCACGTAGCTGTCGACGTCGCGCGCGCGCGCGCGCACCTGCTCCTCTACCGCGCTCAGCCGCGCGCGCAGGTCGCGCAGGGTCGCCTGGGCGCGCTCCTGCACCTCGGCGCTGCCGGCATTGGCGGTGGCACGCAGCAGCTGCTCGGCATCGTCTACCAGCGCGCGCAGGTCCGCGGCCAGCTGGCCGCTGTCATGGGTCTCGGTCATGGCACCTTCTCCTTAAGCCATTGCTTCGGGGGCTGATTTACGCATATTCGCACCGAAACCGCGAGACTCGCGCGGCCGGCTGCGCTACTCTCGGGAGGCGGGAATTTCGCCATGAGCGCGCCCAGTCCTAACCCATTGCTCGAGCTGCGTAAGCTCGGCGAGAGCGTGTGGCTCGACGACATCAGCCGCGGCATGCTCGAGGAGGGCAGCCTCGCACGGCTGGTGCACGAGGACGGCCTCGCCGGGCTCACATCCAACCCGGCGATCTTCGCTCACTCCATGATGAGCGATCCGAAGTATGCGCAGCCCCTGGCGCAGCTCCTGCCCACGGTGCCCTCGGCGATGGCGCTGTACGAGGAGCTCGCGCTCGAGGATCTGCACGCTGCCGCGCGGCTGCTGCGGCCGCTGTACGCGGCGAGCGCGGCGCGCGACGGCTACATCAGCATGGAGGTCTCACCGCACCTCGCCTACGACGGCCCGGGAACGCTGCGCGAAGCGCGGCGGCTGTGGCAGCGCCTCGAGCTGCCGAACGCGCTCATCAAGGTGCCCGGCACCGAGGCCGGCATACCCGTGATCCGCGATCTCATTGCCGGCGGTATCAACGTGAACGTGACCCTGCTGTTCTCCCCGGAGCGCTACCGGGCGGTGGCGCAGGCCTACATCGCAGGCCTCGAGCAGCGCGCGGCGGCGGGGTTACCGCTCGCGTCGGTCGCCTCGGTGGCTAGCTTCTTCCTCAGCCGCATCGACACCGCCGTCGATCAGGTGCTCGACGGACTTGCCGCGCACGGCCAGCCGGCGGCGCGCTCGCTGCGGGGCAAGGCGGCCATCGCCAGCGCCTGCCGCGCCTACGAGATTTACGAGGAGCTGCTCGCCACGCCCGCCTGGCAGCAGCTCGCCGCGCGCGGCGCGCAGACGCAGCGGCTGCTGTGGGCCTCGACCTCGACCAAGGATCCGAGCTACAGCCCGATCAAGTACGTCGAGGAGCTGGTGGTGCAGGACACCGTCAACACCATGCCGCTCGAGACGCTCAACACCTATCGCCGCCTCGGTCGTCCCGAGCTGCGGCTCGAACGGCACATCGCGCAAGCCAGCGATGCCCGCGAAGGGCTCGAGCGGCTCGATGTCGATCTCGAGCAGATCGCGCAGCAGCTCGAGCGCGAAGGCGTAACGAAATTCGTCGAGCCTTTCGACAAGCTGCAACAATGGCTCGAAGACCAGCGGCGTGGATCGCGACCGGGGAACTGACGTGGACATCAATGCGGTACGGGAGCGACTGCTCAGGCGCCGGGACGAACTGCGCCAGCGCGCGAGCGACGCGAGCGCGGATCTGCGCCACGAGTCGGACCCGCTGTCGGCAGACTTTGCCGAGCAGGTGACGCAGCGCGAGAACGACGACGTGCTCGGGGCGATCTCCCAATCGGCCCGCGCCGAGCTGCAGCAGGTCGAGGCGGCGCTGCGCCGGCTCGCCGCCGGGCGCTACACCAGCTGCGCGGTGTGTGGCGAGGACATCGAGCCGGAGCGCCTCGCGGCGGTGCCCTACACCGATCGCTGCCGCGCATGCGCCGAGGGCGGACGCGCGGCGCCGGGCCGCGATGCCCGCGGCTAGCGCACCGCAACCCTCCGGGGTGATCACGATCACGACCGACTTCGGCCACCAGGGCCCGTTCGTCGGCGTGATGAAGGGCTGCATCCTCAGCCGCTTTCCGGCGGCGCGCATCGTCGACCTCACGCACGAGATCGTGGTGCACTGGCCGGCCGAGGCCGGGTTCTGGCTGGCGCGCTCGTTCGCTTATTTTCCCGCCGGCACGGTGCACCTCGCGGTCGTCGACCCAGGCGTGGGGACCGCGCGCAACGTGCTGGTGGTGAGCGCGGCGGGTCACTGCTTCGTCGCCCCCGACAACGGGCTGCTCGCCGGCGTTGTCAGCCGCGATCCCGCGGCGCTCATCGTGCGTCTCGGCGCGGCGCAGCTGGCAGAGCGCGGCATCCACCGCGCCAGCGCCACCTTCCACGGTCGCGACATCATGGCACCTGTGGCGGCGGAGCTCGCCGCGGGGCACTGCACGCCCGCCGACCTGGGCGAGAAGGTGAGCACACTGGTGCCGCCGTGGGTCGACGACCCTGCGGTCGAGACGCGCAGCGTCACGGGTCTGGTCATTACCATCGATCACTTCGGCAACCTCATCACCAACATCGACGGCACGCTCATCGAGCGCTTCCGCCTGCCGCTGGTGCACGCCGGCAATCACTCCTTCCCGCTGCTGCACACCTACGGCGACGCGCGTCCCGGTGAATATCTCGCGCTGGTCAACTCCTTCGGGGTGGTGGAGATCGCGCGTGCCGAGGACAGCGCCGCCGAGGGACTCGGCCTGAGCCACGGTGCCCCGGTCGTCGTCCGCGACCGTACCGATCAACCCTGAGGCCGTGGCTCGTGTCCGCTCCTGCGGGCACCGATAGGTCACCGCGACGGTCAAAAGTTGATCGGCGGCACGAATCGGCTATAGTTCGCAGCCTTGCACGTGCCCCTGTTGGCACGTTAGCTATTGAATTAATTCAGGATTTGTGCCGCCAGATGTCGGAACGGGACAACGAAAGCTTCGATCTCGATGATGAGTTCCTGAGCGGTCCCACCGAGGACGGCACCGATTATGACCGGTTGCTCGACCGCGTGGACAAGCGGGTGCGCAACCAGGGCAAGCGGGGCAAGGCGGCCTGGAGCCGGCTCGAGGAAGTGCTGGCGGACCGCAAGCTCGAGAAGGATCTCAAGGACTTCGACGACGAGCTGTAGGGCTTAGCGCTCGCGGTCCGTCCGCGCCGGAGCCTGGCGCGCGCGTGCTTTGCGTAAGGACGATCTGTCAGTGACCCCCTCGCCCTGGATCGTCCTGAAGTTCGGCGGCACGAGCGTCTCGAGCCTGCCGAACTGGATCAACATCGCGAATGTTGCCGCCGAGCGCCTGGCGGGCGGCGCGCGCCTCCTCATCGTGCACTCGGCCGTAACGGGCGTCACCGACCGGCTGGAACGGCTGCTGGACGCGGCGAAGGGCAAGGCGCAGGAGGAGGAGCTGCGCGCCATCGAGGAGCGCCACCGGCACCTCGCCACCGAGCTCGGCGTGACTCCCGGGGAGGAGCTCGAGCGCTATTTCGCGGAGCTGCGCGAGATCGCCGCCGGGGTGTCGCTGGTGCGCGAGGTGAGCGATCGCACCCGGGCGCGCGTGCTGGCGAGCGGTGAGCTGATGGGCACCGCGCTCGGGGCGCGCTTCCTGGCCGCGCGCGGCCTGCCGGTGCAGTGGCTCGACGCCCGCACCATGCTGCGCGCGGAAAGTCGCGGCGCCTCGCCCAAGGCGAGCGTGCTGTCGGCGACGTGCGGCTTCGCGCCGGACGCGGCGCTGCAGGCGCGCCTCGCGGCCGGCCCGGCGCTCAGCGTCACCCAGGGCTTCATCGCCAGCGACGGGGAGGGCAACACGGTGCTGCTGGGACGCGGCGGCTCCGACACCTCCGCGGCGTATCTCGCCGCCAAGCTGTCGGCCGCGCGGCTGGAGATCTGGACGGATGTGCCCGGCATGTTCAGCGCCAACCCGCGCGCCACGCCCAGCGCGCGGCTGCTGCGCACGCTGCACTACGACGAGGCCCAGGAGATCGCCACCAGCGGCGCGAAGGTGCTGCATCCGCGCTGCATCCTGCCGGCGCGGCAGTACGGCATTCCGCTGCACGTGTATGCCACGCAGGCGCCGCACCTGCCCGGCACGGTGCTCAGCGCCAGCGGCGGCGACGGCGGCGCGCAGGTGAAGGCGGTCTGCACCAAGAAGGGCATTACGCTGATCGCGCTCGAGAGCCCGGGCATGTGGCACCAGGTCGGCTTCCTCGCCGATGCCTTCCAGGTGTTCAAGCAGCACGGCATGTCGGTGGACCTGGTGTCGACCTCCGAGACCAACGTCACCGTGTCGCTCGATCCTGCGGCCAACACACTCGACAACAGCCAGGTGACCAGCCTGGTCGCCGATCTGTCGCGCCTGTGCCGTGTGCAGGTGATCGGTCCATGCGCCTCGGTGAGCCTCGTCGGGCGCAACATCCGCGCCATCCTGCACCAGCTCGGCGGCGCCTTTGAATTCTTCGAGGAGCAGAAGATCTATCTGGTCAGCCAGGCGGCCAACGACCTCAACTTCACCTTCGTGGTGGATGAGAACCAGGGCGACCGCCTCGTCGAGCAGCTGCACGAGCTGCTGATCCGCCCGGTGCCGGGCGACACGGTGCTCGGCCCCACCTGGCAGCAGCTGTTCTCGCAGCCGCAGGACGCGGCCGCGCGGCACGAGCCGTGGTGGCGCCGGCGGGGCGCGGCGCTGCTCACGGCGCTCGGTGAGCGCGACGCCGCCTTCGTCTACGACCTGGAGGTGGTGCGCGCGGCGGCGCGTGCGCTGCGGGCCTTGAGCTCGCTGGCGCGGGTGCACTACGCGGTGAAGGCCAATCCGCACCCGGACGTGCTGCGCGCCGTGCGCGCGCAGGGCGTGGAGTTCGAGTGCGTGTCGCAGGGCGAAGTTGAGCGGGTGCTCGCGCTGTTCGCCGACCTGGCCCCGCAGCAGGTGCTGTTCACGCCGAATTTCGCGCCGCGCGCGGAATACGCCTGGGCGCTGGCGCGCGGGGTGCGCGTGACGGTCGACAATACCTTCGTGCTGGACGCCTGGGGTGAGCTGTTTCGCGACCGCGAGATCTTCGTGCGCGTCGACACCGGCGTCGGCCGCGGCCATCACACTCACGTGCGCACCGCCGGCAGCCGCTCGAAGTTCGGCGTGCCGCTCGCCGAGCTGCCGGCGCTGGCGCAGCAGGCGCGCACGCTCGGGGTACGCATTGGCGGGCTGCAGGCGCACGTCGGCAGCGGCATATTCGACGTCACCAGCTGGGAGCACACGGCGCGCCTGCTCGCTCAGGCGGCCGGTGCGATCGGCGGCGTGCCGGTCATCGACGTGGGCGGGGGGCTGGGCGTGCCCGAGCGCCCCGACCAGGCGCCGCTCGACCTCGGCAAGCTCGATACGCTCCTCACGGCGGTGCGCGCCGAGCATCCGCACCTCGAGGTGTGGCTCGAGCCCGGGCGCTACCTGGTGGCCGCGGCCGGCGTGCTGCTCGCGCGCGTCACGCAGCTCAAGTCCAAGGCGGGGGTGCGCTTCGTCGGTGTCGCGACCGGGATGAACTCACTGATTCGTCCGGCGCTCTATGGTTCGTATCATGAGATCGTCAATCTCACGCGCGCCGAGCAGCCGGCGAACGAGCTGGTGAGCGTGGTCGGGCCGATCTGCGAGAGCGCCGACGTGCTCGGTCACGACCGCCTGCTGCCGGCCACGCGTGAGGGTGACGTGCTGCTCATCGCCAATGCCGGCGCTTACGGGCACGCCATGAGCTCGCAATACAACCTGCGCCCGCCGGCCGAGGAGCTGTTCCTCTGAAGCGCAAGGTGCTTGCCGCCGCCGCCCTCGCGGTGCTGTGTGCGGCGCTCTACGTGCTGTACCTCGACATCGTCGTGGTGCGCCAGTTCGAGGGTCGGCGCTGGACCCTGCCGGCGCAGGTGTACGCAGCGCCGCTCGAGCTGTACGCGGGCCTCGATCTGACGCTGCCCGAGCTCGAGGGCGAGCTGCAACGCCTGCACTACCGCCGCGCCGCGCAGCTCGACCATCCGGGCAGCTACCGCCTGCAGGGCGAGCACATCGAGGTCGCGCTGCGGCCGGCTCGCTTCGCCGACGAGACGCGCGCGGCGCAGCTGCTCACCATCAACGGCGGGGCAGGGCGGATCCTCAGCCTGCGCGATGCCGCGGACCGCGAGGTGCCGGTGCTGCGGCTCGAGCCGCTGCTGATCGGCAGCATCTTCCCGATCCACGGCGAGGACCGCATCGTCGTGGCGCCGGCAGAAGTCCCGCCGCTCCTGCCGGCGGCGCTCAAGGCGGTCGAGGACCGCAAGTTCGACACGCACCACGGCGTCGACCCGCTCGCCATGCTGCGCGCCGCGTGGGTGAACGTGCGCGCCGGCCAGATCGAGCAGGGCGGCAGCACGCTCACCCAGCAGCTGGTGCGCAGCTACTTCCTCAGCTCCCGCCAGACGCTGTCGCGCAAGCTGCGCGAGGCGGTCATGGCGATGGCGCTCGATGCGCACTTCTCCAAGGCCGATCTCATGAACGCCTATATCAATGAGATATTCCTGGGTCAGGACGGCGACCGCGCGATCCACGGCTTCGGGCTGGCCAGCCAGTTTTATTTCGGCAAGCCGCTCGGCGAGCTCGACCTGTCGGAAGTGGCGCTGCTGGTCGCGGTGGTGCGCGGCCCCTCCTACTACGATCCGCGCCGCCATCCGGATCGTGCGCTGCAGCGGCGCAACCTGGTGCTGAAGATCATGTCGGAGCAGGGCGTGGTCGCGCCCGCGGATGCCGTTGCGGCCACGCGCGGCCCGCTCGGGGTCACGAGCCGCCCGGCGGGCGCCTACTACCCCGCCTACCTCGACTTCGTGCGCCGCACGCTGCGGCGCGACTACCACGAGGAGGACCTGACCAAGGCAGGGCTGCGCATCTACACCAGTCTCGATCCGCGCGCGCAGCAGCAGGCCGAGAGCGCGCTCGAGCACGACCTGGATCGTCTCGACCGCGCACATCCGCACCCGGCGGCACCGCTCGAGGGCGCGGTGGTGGTGACCGCCCCCTCGAGCGGCGATGTCATCGCCATCGTCGGTGGCCGCAACGTCGGCTATGACGGCTTCGACCGCGCGCTCGACGCGCACCGCCCCATGGGCTCACTCGTCAAACCTTTCATCTATCTCACGGCGCTCGAGAGCGGCCGCTACAACGCCGCGACCGTGGTACAGGATGCGCCCGTGGATGTGAAGCTCGCCTCGGGCCAACACTGGCAACCGGAGAACTTCACGCACCAGGTGTATGGCGCAGTACCGTTGGTGCGCGCGCTCGCCGAATCGCTCAACCTTGCCACGGTGGGCATCGGACTCGACATCGGCCTGCCGAAGATCGCAGCGACGCTGCAGCGCTTCGGCCTGGCGCAGCCGCCCGCGCAGGTGCCGGCGATGCTGCTCGGGGCGGTTGACGTCTCGCCGCTCGAGACCGCGCAGCTCTTCAACGGACTCGCGAACGGCGGCTTCCGCACGCCGCTGCGCGCGGTGCGCGCCGTGATCAGCGCGCAGGGCAAGCCGCTCAAGGCGTTTCCGCTCGAGGTCACGCAGGTGGCGACACCCGAGGCGATCTACCAGCTCGACCGCATGCTGGTGCTCGTCATGGACCACGGCACCGGGCGCGCCGCGCGCCCGCTGCTGCCGGCGCAGCTGCTCGTGGCGGGCAAGTCGGGCACCTCCTCGGACCTGCGCGACAGCTGGTTTGCCGGCTTCGCCGGCAGCCATCTGGTGGTGGTATGGGTGGGCTACGACAACGACGATCCCACCTTGCTCACCGGATCCACCGGTGCGCTGCCGGTGTGGGCCCACATCATGGCTCAGCTCAACGCCACCTCCTGGACCGCGCCGATGCCCGAGTCCCTCGCTGAAGTACACATCGAGTTTCCGACCGGATTGCGCGTCGTGCCCGGATGCGCCCAGGACATCGTGGCGGTCGTGGTGCCCGGTGGCGCGCAGCTGCCGGCGCGGCCCGGCTGCGGCTTCCCGGATACGCCGTCCGGGGCTCCCGCCTCCGGTTCGCTCCTGCAGCGCGCGCAGCAGTGGCTGCACGGCGTGGTGCACTGATGCGCCGGGTGCTCGTGCCGGGCGCCTGCCTCGGCGTACTACTGTGCGCCTGCGGGCCGCTGCCGCCGCGCGCCCCGGAAGGACCCTACGGCCAGGGCCCCGGAACTGCCCAGCCGGCGCCCGGCACGCCCGCGCCCCCGGCGGCTCCGAACGCACCTGCTCCCCGCCAGTTTCACTTAGGGACCGCGGCCAGCGCGCTCGTCACGCAGGCGCACCACCAGGCCGCCGGGGGAGATTACGGCCAGGCGGCCGCCACGCTCGAGCGGGCCCTGCGCATCGAGCCCGACAATCCGCTGATATGGATCGAGCTCGGCCGGGTTCGCCTGGCGGAAAACAATGGCCTGCAGGCGGATGCCATGGGCAGGAAGGCGCTGGCGCTCGCCACCGGCGATCCGGCCGCGCAGGGCGCCGCCTGGCGGCTGATCGCCGACTCACTACGCCTGCGGGGGCGCAATGTCGACGCCGCGGAGGCGGATCGGCATGCCGCGGGCAGCGCGGCACGATGAGAGCCAATTCGAGGTATGCGCATCACTGATGCGCATGACGGCCAAACGATGCCGCGCGCTTGCACCCCGGCCGGCGGCCCCCTAGACTGGCTGTACTCATCGAGACCGGCTGAGGGATAAGGCCCTTAGACGCCGGGGCAACCGCCAGGCTTAACCACCCTGGAAAGGTGCCAACTCCTGCGACATCGCTTCAACGGGTGTCGGCAGATGAGCGGTTAGCGTGGCCCGGTGGTGCCCTGCAAAGGCGCCGGCGGGATGGACGCAACAAGCCTGCATCGCAGGCACGCTCCGCGGGAGACCGGTGAGACCGGGCTAACAGCAAGCGGAGCATTTCAGTGAGCCAGTCAGATACACGCACCCCTGCACCCTGGGACGCATCGGCCAGCAGCACTGCCGATCCGGTAACGCAGGCAGTCCGTGCGGGAATCGAATGCGACGACACGACCGGCTGCGTCGTGCCGCCGCTGCACCTGTCCTCCACGTTCGCCTTTCGCGCCTTCGGCGAGAAGCGTGCCTACGATTACACGCGCTCCGGCAATCCGACCCGCGACCTGCTGGCCGATGCGCTCTCCGACCTGGAGCAGGGCGCCGGCGCCGTCGTGACCGCGAGCGGCATGGCCGCGATCACCGTGGTCGGCTATCTGGTGCCCGCCGGCGCCCGCATCGTCGCGCCGCACGACTGCTACGGCGGCACTTACCGCCTGTTCGAGGCGTGGCGCAGCCGCGGCGAGCGGCAGGTCGAGTTCATCGATTTCGGTGACGAGGCCGCGGTGCGCGAGGCGCTGTCGCGGCCCGCGGCGCTGGTGTGGATCGAGACACCGAGCAACCCGCTGCTGCGCATCACCGATATTGCCGCGGTGGCCGCGCTCGGACACGCGTGCGGCGCGCTGGTGGTCGTGGACAACACCTTTCTCTCGCCCGGCTGGCAGCGCCCGCTCACCCTCGGGGCCGATCTGGTGGTGCACTCGACCACCAAGTACCTGAACGGCCACAGCGACGTGGTCGGCGGTGCGGTGGTCGCCGCGACCGCCGCGCTGCACGAGCAGCTCGTCTGGTGGGCCAACTGCCTGGGGCTCACCGGAGCGCCCTTCGACAGCTTCCTGACGCTGCGCGGGCTGCGTACGCTCTACGCGCGGCTCGAGCACCATGGGCGCAACGCCGCAGCGCTCGCTCACTGGCTCGACGGCCAGCCGAACGTGCGGCGCGTGTGGTACCCGGGGCTCGCCTCGCATCCGGGGCACGAGCTCGCGCGGCGTCAGCAGCGCGGCTTCGGCGCGATCATCTCGATCGAGCTCGCCGGCGGCCACGAGGCGGTGCGTGCGTTCGTCGCCGGGCTCGAGTGCTTCTCCCTCGCCGAGTCGCTCGGCGGCGTGGAGAGCCTCGTGGCGCACCCCGCGACCATGACGCACGCCGCCATGGCCCGCGAAGCGCGCGAGCGCGCCGGCCTGGTCGACGGGCTGATACGGCTCTCGGTGGGCATCGAGGCGCTGGAAGACCTGCGCCACGACCTGGCACGGGCGCTGGCCCGCGCCGCACGCGTGCTGCCCGAGCGTCCGCTCAGGGAGTTCGCCGCAGCCTGCTGATCACCGCCTCGCCGGCTTCCGCGGTGGACAGCGCGCGCGCCCCGGCGGCAACCAGGTCCGCGGTGCGCGCGCCGGCCGCGAGCGCCTCGGCGACCGCGCGCTCGACCGCTGCGGCTTCCACGGATAGCCCGAGCGAGTGACGCAGCAGCAGCGCCACCGACAGCAGCGCCCCAAAGGGATTGGCGAGGCCGCGCCCGGCAATGTCGGGCGCCGAGCCATGAATCGGCTCGTAGATCCCGCGGCGGCCCGCGCCGAGCGAGGCCGAGGGCAGGAGGCCGAGCGAGCCGGCCAGCATCGAGGCTTCATCGGTGAGGATGTCGCCGAACATGTTCTCGGTGACCAGCACGTCGAAGTCGCGCGGCCGGCGCAGCAGATGCATCGCCGCCGCATCCACCAGCATGTGCTCGAGCTGCAGGGTGGGGAACTCGTGTTGCACCACCCGCGTCGTCACCTGGCGCCACAGGCGCGAGGTCTCCAGCACGTTCGCCTTGTCGATGGAGGTGAGGTGCCCGCGCCGCGACTGCGCGAGCGACGCTGCGACGCGGACGATGCGCTCGATCTCCGCCACCGTGTAGGTACACACGTCGCGTGCGCCGTAGGCATCGCGCTCTTTCTCGCCGAAGTAGATGCCCCCGGTCAGCTCGCGCACGAAGATGAGGTCGACGCCCGCGACTACCTCGCCCTTCAACGGCGAGGCATCGGCCAGCGCGGGGTGCACCTGCACGGGACGCAGGTTGGCGAAGGTGCCGAGCTCCTTGCGCAGCCGCAGCAGTCCTTCCTCCGGGCGCAGCGGCGCATCGGGCGCTGACCACTTTGGGCCGCCGATCGCGCCCAGCAGCACCGCGTCCGCCGCGAGGCACGCGGCGAGCGTCGCCGCGGGCAAGGGATCCGCGTGGCGGTCGATCGCCGCGCCGCCGAAGGGCAGCCGCGTGAGCGCGATCTCATGCGCGAACAGCCGCGCGATCGCCTCGAGGCAGCGCTCGGCCTGCGCGGTGACCTCCGGGCCGATGCCGTCCCCGGGCAATACCGCGACGTGCGCCTTCATGCGCGCCGTTCGTAGGCCTCGATCTCGGCGCCCCGCGCGAGCAGGAAGCCGAGCTCGTCGACGCCCTCGAGCAGGCAGTGCTGCGCGAAGCGCTCGAGCGGAAAGCGCACCGCGGCCCCGCTCGGCAGCGTCAGGGTTGTCGCGGCCACATCGAGCGTGATCTCGGCGCCCGGGTGCGCCATGAGCCAGGCGCTGGTGCGCTCATCGACTACCACGGGCAACAGCCCGTTCTTCAGCGCGTTGCTCCTGAAGATGTCCGCGAGCTCGGTGCTTATCACCGCGCGCAGCCCGTAGTCGAGCAGCGCCCAGGGGGCGTGCTCGCGCGAGGAGCCGCAGCCGAAATTGGCGCCCGCGACCAGGATCGCGCAGCCGGCGGCGTCCGGGCGGTTCAGCGCGAAATCCGGCCGCGCTACGCGATGCTCGTCGTAGCGCCAGTCGGCGAACAGGTGCTCGCCAAGACCTGCGCGCGTGGTGGTGGTGAGGAAGCGTGCCGGGATGATGCGATCAGTGTCGATGTTGGCGTCCGGCAGTACCACGGTACGCGAGGTGAGGGTGGTAAAGGGTTGCATCGCGCCTGTCGCCTGCCCTTACATGAGCTCGCGCGGATCGGTCACCCGGCCGCGCAGTGCGCTCGCCGCCGCGGTCAGCGGGCTCGCGAGCAGCGTGCGGGCGCCCGCTCCCTGGCGGCCCTCGAAGTTGCGGTTGCTGGTGCTGAGCGAATACTCCCCGCGCGCGACCACATCGCCGTTCATGCCAAGGCACATCGAGCAACCCGATTCGCGCCACTCGGCTCCGGCATCGCGGAACACGCGGTCGAGCCCTTCGGCCTCGGCGGCATGCTTGACCTGCTGCGAGCCGGGCACCACCAGCATGCGCAACCCGGCGGCGATGCGCTTGCCACGCAGCAGCTGCGCCGCGCTGCGCAGGTCGGACAGCCGGCCGTTGGTGCAGCTGCCGACGAACACCACGTTCACCGGCTGGTCCTTGATCGGGCTGCCCGGGGAGAGCCCCATGTAGGCCAGTGCGCGCGCGAACGCCGCATCGCCCTGGCGGTGCGGGATCTCCCCACCGATCGGGATCGCCATGCCGGGGTTGGTGCCGTAGGTGACCATCGGCTCGACGCGGGCCGCGTCGAGGTGCACCTCGCGGTCGAAGCGTGCGCCGGGCTCGCTCGGCAGGGTGCGCCACGCGGCGAGCGCGCGCTCCCACGCGGCGCCCTGCGGGGCGCGCGGGCGGCCGGCCAGGTAGGCGTAGGTAGTCTCATCGGGCGCGATCATGCCGGCGCGCGCTCCTGCCTCGATCGACATGTTGCACACCGTCATGCGCTCCTCCATGTCGAGCGCGCGTATGGTGTCGCCGCGGTACTCGATCACGTGGCCGGTGCCGCCGTCGACCCCGAGCTGCACGATCGCCGCGAGGATCAGGTCCTTGGCGGTGACGCCGCGGGCGAGCGCGCCGTGCACCTCGACCGCGAGCGTGCGCGGCTTGCGTTGCAGCAGGCATTGCGTGGCGAGCACGTGCCCGACCTCGGTCGTGCCGATGCCGAAGGCGAGCGCCCCGAGCGCCCCGTGAGTGCTGGTGTGGCTGTCGCCGCAGACGATGGTCTGCCCCGGCTGGGAGAGGCCGAGCTCCGGACCGATGACGTGCACGATGCCGCGCTGCGCGTGCCGCAGGGCCAGCAGCTCCACGCCAAAGTCCGCGCAGTTGCGCTCGAGCTGCGCGACCTGCCTGGCGGCGGAATCGATGGCGATGGGCGCGCCGCCGAATACCTGCGCGGTTTGCGTCGGAGTGGAGTGATCCATGGTGGCGAGCGTGCGCTCGGGTCGGCGCACCGGCAGGCCGCGCTCGCGCAGCACGGCGAAAGCCTGGGGCGAGGTGACCTCGTGTACCAGGTGCAGATCGATGTAGAGCACCGCCGGGGTCGCCGCGCTCTCGGCGGCCACCTCGTGACGCTGCCAGACCTTGTCGAACAGAGTTTGCGGGGCGCGCGCCATCAGCCGGAGGCCGCGACGCGCGGCGCGGACATGTCGACCTGATCGAGCCAGCCCCATTTGTCGGCAGTCTTGCCGGAGAACAGCCCGTAGAAGGCGTGCTGCAGCGACTCGGTGATCGGACCGCAGCGGCCGCTGCCGACCGGGATGCGATCGACCGAGCGGATCGCGGTGATCTCGACCGCCGTACCGGTGAAGAAGGCCTCGTCGGCGATGTACAGCAGCTCGCGCGGCAGCGCGCACTCGCGCACCTCGAGGCCGCGCTCGCGCGCCAGCCGCATGACGGTATCGCGCGTGAGTCCGCCGAGCACCGAGTGGGCGAGGGCCGGGGTCAGCAGCACCCCGTCCTTGACCAGGAACAGGTTCTCGCCCGAGCCCTCGCTGAGGGTGCCGTCGGGGGCGAGCCCGATGCCCTCGGCGAAGCCGAGCCGCCGCGCCTCGGCGGCGATCAGCTGGCTGGAGAGATAGTTACCGGCCGCCTTGGCGAGCGCCGGCAGCGTGTTGGGAGCGACGCGATTCCACGACGAGATGCACACGTCGACGCCCGCCTCCTCCTCGGAGTGGCTCAGGTACTTGCCCCATTCCCAGGCGGCCACCGCGACCTCGGTGGGCGGGTCGTTCTTCGGGCTGACGCCGATCTCGCCGTAGCCCTTGAACACCACCGGGCGGATGTAGGCGCCGCGCGTCAGGGCGTTGGCCGCGATCACCTGCCGGCAGGCATCGTTCATCTGCTCGGGGGAGAAGGGCATGTGGATGCGGTAGATCTTCGCCGAGTCGAACAGCCGCCGGGTGTGATCACGCAGCCGGAAGATGGCGACGCCGCGCGGGGTCGCATAGGCGCGCACGCCCTCGAACACCGAGGAGCCGTAGTGCAGCGCGTGCGACAGCACGTGCACCGTGGCCTTCTCCCACGGCACCAGCTTGCCGTTGAACCAGATGAACTGCGTGGCGGGAATCGGCATGGTCGCTCCTTGAGCTGCGCGTCAGGCCGAGGTCGCCGCGGCGCGCTCGTCGCGGCTGCGCGTGCCGGCCTGCGCCTGCTCGATGCGGTTGATCACTTCGAGGAACGCGCGGGTGCCCGACTCGACGATGTTGGTGCTCACGCTCGCGCCCCGGTAGGTACGGCGATTGTACTCCACGTACACGCGCGCCTCGCCCTGCGCGTCTTCGCCCTCGGAAACCGCATGCACCTCGAACTTGCGCAGCACCACGGCGATGCCGGTGGCCGCCTCGATCGCCTTGAAGGCCGCATCCACCGGCCCATCGCCGCTCGCGCTGCGCTCGACGCTGCGGCCGTCGGCGTGGGTGAGGCGCACCACGGCGTGCGCCGTGTCGCCGCTCTTGGTCTCGGTGCTGAGCGCGGTGAGCTGCCAGGGACCTGCCGCGGAGCCTTCAGCGCGCAGCACCAGCGCCTCGATGTCACCGTCGAACAGCTCCTTCTTCTTATCGGCGAGCGCCTTGAAGTCCTCGAACACGCGGTTCAGCTCGAGCTCATCGAGCTCGAAGCCGAGCGCGGCGACGCGTTCGCGAAATGCATGGCGGCCGCTGTGCTTGCCGAGCACCAGGTGGCTGCGCGACAGCCCGACGTCCTCGGGCCGCAGGATCTCGTAGGTGGAGGGGTGGCTCATCATGCCGTGCTGGTGAATGCCCGCCTCGTGGGCGAAGGCGTTCTCGCCCACCACTGCCTTGTTGCGCGGGATCGGCATGCCGGTGATGCTCGAGATCAGGCGCGAGGTGGGGTAGAGGCGGCTGGTGTTGACGCCGGTGCTGACGTTAAAGAACGCCGCGCGCGTCTTCAGCGCCATCACCACCTCTTCCAGCGAGCAGTTGCCGGCGCGCTCGCCGATGCCGTTGATGGTGCACTCGATCTGGCGCGCACCGGCCACCACCGCCGTCAGACTGTTGGCGACCGCCATGCCGAGGTCGTCATGGCAGTGTACCGAGAGGCGCACGTTGTCGATGCCGCGCACGTTCTTGCGCAGGTAGCGGAACAGCTCGGCGAATTCGTCCGGGACGGTGTAGCCGACCGTATCGGGAATGTTCACCGTGGTGGCCCCGGAGGCGATCGCCACCTCCACCACCTGCGCGAGGAACTCCAGCTCGGTGCGCGAGGCGTCCTCGGGGGAGAACTCCACGTCCGCGGCGAGCTCGCGCGCCCGGGCCACTCCCGCGCTCGCCAGACGCAGGATCTCGTCCTGCGCCATGTTGAGCTTGTACTGGCGGTGGATGGCGCTGGTGGCGAGGAACACGTGGATGCGGTGGCGCGGGGCGGCACTGAGCGCGCGCGCGGCCAGCTCGATGTCCTCGGAGTTGCAGCGCGCCAGTGCGCACACGATCGGCCCGTGCACCTCGCGGGCGACGGTGGCGACGCTCTCGAAGTCCCCGCGCGAGGCGGCCGGGAAGCCCGCCTCGATCACGTCCACGCCGAGCTCGGCGAGCGCGCGCGCCACGCGCAGCTTCTCCGGCCCGGTCATGCTGCAGCCCGGGGACTGCTCGCCGTCGCGCAGCGTGGTGTCGAAGATCAGTACTCGATCGGGATTGGCGACCATCGCGGCACCTCAGGCACGTTTCTCGTTCAGCCACGGCATGCGCGCGCGCAGGCCCGCACCCACCTTCTCGATCTGGCGGTCGACGTCCTCCTTGAGCAGGCGCTGGTAGTTGGGCCGGCCTTCCGCGTTCTCGCGGATCCACTGCCGCGCGAACCGTCCGCTCTGCACCTCTTTCAGCACCTTGCGCATCTCGTTCTTCACGCGCTCGTTGACGATGCGCGGGCCACGGGTGAGATCGCCGTACTTGGCGGTCTCGCTGATGAACTGGTGCATCTTGGCCAGGCCGCCCTCGTGCAGCAGGTCGACGATCAGCTTCAGCTCGTGCAGGCACTCGTAGTAGGCGACCTCCGCCTGGTAGCCGGCCTCCACCAGTGTCTCGAAGCCCTTGACGACCAGCTCGGTGGCGCCACCACACAGCACCGCCTGCTCGCCGAACAGGTCCGTCTCGGTCTCTTCCGCGAACGTGGTCTCGAGCACCCCGCCGCGGGTGCCGCCGATGCCGTGCGCGTAGGCGAGCGCACGGGCGTGCGCCTTGCCGGTGGCATCCTGTGCCACGGCCAGCAGGCAGGGCACGCCGCGTCCCTGCTGGTACTGGCGGCGCACCAGGTCGCCCGGCCCTTTGGGGGCAATGAGCACCACGTCCAGGTCCTTGCGCGGGCGGATCTGGCGGAAGTGCACGTTGAAGCCGTGCGCGAACAGCAGCGTGGCGCCGCGCTTGAGCGCCTTGCGGATGTCGGCATAGAGCGTCTTCTGCGCGATATCCGGAATCAGCATGGCCACCACATCCGCGCCGCTGACCGCGGCGAGCGGCTCGGCGACGCTCAGCCCGTCGCGCCGCGCCTTCTTCCAGCTGGCGCCGCCCTTGCGCACGCCGACGACCACGTCGAAGCCGGAGTCCTTGAGATTGAGCGCATGCGCCCGACCCTGGCTGCCATAGCCGAGGATGGCGATACGCGCGCCCTTGAGGGCCTTACGGTCGACGTCTTTGTGCGAATACAGCCTCATCGTCACACTCCTCAACGCCCAAATGTCGCGCACAAAAAACCCCGCAGCGGCCGTGCCGGTGCGGGGTTTTTTTGGTGTCTGTTCGCTCGTGCCTGGGTGCTTATCAGGCGTTCGCGAGTGCCCCGCACCGCGCTCCGCTAAGGAGCAGCAGCAGGGGCAGGGCCAGCAACAGCGGCCGGCGCGCCGTGGGCAGCGCCGTATCTTGCAGGGCCGTTGTTGCGGTGGCAGTCATGAATGCGAACAAAACCTGATGGCCGATAGGAGCATACCCCCGGGAAGCTTGTCAACGCGCGCGCCGCGCGCTTTTGCCGGCGGCCAGCGATTAAGCTTGCGCCCCGTGCCCGCAGGCCCCGCCGTAAGACCCAGCCCGCTCGCAGAAGGCCTCTTCCGCCGCGAAGTGCTGCCGTGGGGACTGCTGGGACTGGCGCTCGGGCTGGTGGAGGGCGCGACCGCCGCGATCCTCGTCAAGCAGCATTTCGCCGGCGTCGCGCCGCCGTTCGCGGTGAACCTCGCGGTGGCGCTGGTGTCCGGCGCGCCGGCGTTCTCCAACGTGCTCAGCTTCGTGTGGGCGAACCTCGCCCACGGCCGCGCGCGCGTGCGGCTCATGGTCGCCCTGCAGGGCGCGTTCGCGCTGCTGGTCGGCTGCGTGGCGTTCGCGTCCCCGGCTGCCGGCGGGCTGGCGCTGGCGGTGCTGTCGATCGTGGCGGCGCGGGTGCTGTGGGCAGGCATCCTCACGGTGCGCGCCGCGATCTGGACGGCGAACTACCCGCGCAACGTGCTGGCGCGCATCACCGCGCGCATCGTCATCGTCAACTCGATCGCCGTGGCCCTGTCCGCGGCGCTGGTCGGCTGGATGCTCGAGGCGCACGCGCTCGATGCGCGCTGGCTGTACGGCGGCGGGGCGCTCGCCGGGCTGTGCGGGGCGTGGCTGTACCGCGCGACGCGCGTGCGGCGCGAGTTCCGGCTGCTGGCCGCGGAAGCCGCGAGCGCCGCGCGCAGCGAGCCCTTCAGCCTGGCGATGTTCACCCGCATCCTGCGCGAGGACCCGCAGTACCGCGAGTACATGCTGTGGATGGGCGTGTTCGGCGGGGGCACGCTCATGCTCACCGCGCAGCTGGTGCTGGTGTTCTCCGAGCAGCTGCACCTGACAAGCGCCACGCAGATCGGCATGCTGGCGGTGGTGCCGCTCATCACGCAGCCGTTGTTCCTGCCGTGGTGGGCGCGGCTGTTCGACGGCTCACACGTGGTGCGCTACCGCGCGCGGCAGGGCTGGGCCATCGTGCTGGCGAGCGCGGCGATGTGCGCCGGGGTGTTCGCGCGCTCGCTCACGCTGCTGTGGATCGGCGCGGTGCTGCTGGGCGCCGCGCAGGCCGGGGCCAACCTCGGCTGGAATCTCGGGCACAATGACTTCGCCTCGATCGGCCGCGCCCAGCACTACATGGGCGTACACGTGACGCTCACCGGCGTGCGCGGCGGGCTCGCGCCGCCCGCCGGTGTGCTCGTCTACATGGGACTCGAGGGCTGGCGGCGCGGCAGCGGGCAGTTCGCCCTGCTGCTGCCGCTGGCAATGACCGCGGCGGGGGCCTTGGGGTTCAACCGCATGCACCGGCGCACGGAGGGGAAGTGATGAAGAACAAGAGCGATCCGCGCCGCTACTCGCGCGTGGTGTTCGACGGCGACCAGCAGGCGCCGGCGCGCGCCATGCTGCGGGCGGTCGGCTTTCGCGACGAGGATTTCGCCAGGCCGCAGATCGGCGTGGCCTCCACCTGGGCCAACGTCACTCCCTGCAACATGCACATCGGGGCGCTCGCCAGCGAGGCCTCGGCGGGCGTCGATGCGGCCGGCGGCAAGAGCGTGCTGTTCAATACCATCACGGTGTCCGACGGCATCTCCATGGGCACGCCCGGCATGCGCTACTCGCTGGTGTCGCGCGAGCTCATCGCCGATTCCATCGAGACGGTGGTAGGCGCGGCGGGCTTCGATGGCTTCGTCGCGGTCGGGGGCTGTGACAAGAACATGCCCGGCTGCGCCATGGCCATGGCGCGCCTCAACCGCCCGTCGGTGTTCGTTTACGGCGGCACGATCCGCCCGGGTGCCCAGCGGCGCGACATCATCTCGGTGTTCGAGGCAGTCGGTGCGCACGCGGCCGGTACGCTCTCGGACGAGGGCTTGCTGGAAGTCGAGCGCACCGCCATCCCCGGTCCCGGCAGCTGTGGCGGAATGTATACGGCCAACACCATGGCGTCGGCGATCGAGGCCCTGGGTCTGTCGCTGCCCGGCAGCTCGGCGCAGGAGGCGGTGAGCGAGGACAAGCGCTCGGACAGCCGGCGAGCCGGCGAAGCGGTGGTGCGCCTGGTCCGCGAGGGCTTGAAGCCGCGCGACATCCTTTCCCGCCGGGCGTTCGAGAACGCCATCGCGGTGGTCATTGCGCTCGGGGGCTCGACCAACGCCGTGCTGCACCTGCTCGCGATCGCGCACGAGGCGAAGGTGCGCCTCACGCTCGATGACTTCACGCGCATTGGGCGGCGCGTCCCGGTGCTGGCGGACTTGAAGCCCAGCGGCCGCTACCTGATGTCCGAGCTGGTGGCGATCGGCGGCATCCAACCGCTCATGAAGATGCTGCTCGCCGGCGGACTGCTGCATCCCGACTGCATGACCGTGACCGGCCGGACCATACAAGAGAATCTTGAAAACGTTCCGATGTACATGAGCGGACAGGACATTATTCACCCGCTTGCGGCGCCGCTGAAGAAAACCAGTCACCTCGTCATCCTCTACGGGAACCTCGCGCCGGAGGGCGCCGTTGCCAAGATCACCGGCCATGAGGGGGAGCGCTTCGAGGGCCGGGCGCGGGTGTTCGAGGGCGAGGAGCGCGCCACGCAGGCGATTCTCGCCGGCCGGATACGCGCAGGAGACGTCCTCGTCATCCGCGGGGAGGGCCCGCGAGGGGGGCCCGGAATGCGCGAGATGCTCAGCCCGACCAGCGCCATCAGCGGGCGCGGGCTTGGCGGGAAGGTGGCCCTGATCACCGACGGGCGATTTTCCGGCGGCAGTCATGGCTTCGTAGTCGGACATATCTCGCCGGAAGCTGCGGTCGGGGGCCCGATCGGTCTGCTGCGCAGCGGCGATCGCATCAGCGTCGACGCGCTGAAGCGCGAGATACGCGTGGAACTGACCGCGGCAGAGCTGCGCCGGCGGCGCGCCGCGTGGAAAGCGCCCGGAACGCCGCCCGGCGGTGTGCTGGGCAAGTACGCGCGCCTGGTGGGCAGCGCCTCGCGGGGAGCCGTGACCGAGGCAATATCGCCGCACTGAGGCGATACAGTCATGTCGGGATATTTCTTAAGGCTGCGCCGGAGTTGTCAGCTCACTACGGCAGCGGTTACAGTTCACGCAGCATTCGTCGCTGCGCGCAAGCCGCGAGCTCGTCCGGGGGGTTCTTTACGAAGACTGACGCGTCCGTCAGCCCGAATGCCAGGCGCGTCGATTAGCTTCGCCGCTCACCGGTGCGGTACGTTCGGACAAGACACGATTCATAAAACATGACTGCCTACGTACACGATACCCAGTTCTTCACGCGCCGCACGATCGTGCTGTTCGCGATCATCGCGCTGCACCTGTTCATCTTCTGGGCGCTGGCGACCGGACTGGCGCAGCGGGCGATCGAGGTGATCGCTCCGCCGATCCAGACCGAGATCGTGCAGGAGGAGCAGAAGAAGGTCGAGCCGCCACCGCCGCCGCCACCGGAATTCCAGAAGCCGCCGGTGGAAGTGCCGCCGCCCGATGTCGTGGTCGACCTGCCGCCCGCGCCCGCGCAGACCACCGCCATCTCCAACGTGACCACCAAGCACGTCGAAGCGGCGCCGCCGCCGAAGGCGGGCAACAAGGTCGGCGCGAAACCGGGCAAGAACTTCCCCAACACCGAGGACTACTACCCGCCCGCCTCGCAGCGACTCGGCGAGGAAGGCTCGGCAAACGTGCACGTGTGCGTCGCCCCGACCGGCAAGATCACCGAGCCGCCGACCATTGCGCAAACCTCCGGCAGCCCGCGCCTCGACGAGGGCGCGATCAAGCTGGCCACCGCCGGCTCGGGCCGCTACCAGCCGGCGACCGAGGACGGCAAACCGATTCAGGACTGCTTCGTCTTCCGCATCAAGTTCACGATGAGGAAGTGACCTAAGTGATCAGACACCGCGCCCCTTAAAGAAGGCGCGGCTCTTTTTTTTCGAGGAAAACTATGGACACCCAAGCCACCGTTACCACTTCCAATCCTTACGGCCTCGTCGCACTCTGGCAGGGCGGCGACCTGGTCGCCCGCTCAGTGCTGATACTGCTGCTCATCATGTCGCTCGCCTCCTGGTACGTGATGCTCACGAAGCTGTGGGATCAGGGCAAGCTGAAGAAGTCCGCGCGCGTCGTGGAGAAACAGTTCTGGACCGCACCCTCGGTCAAGGACGGCGTCGAGCGCCTGAAGAAGGGCGATGACTTCCGCGGCATCGCCGAGGACGGCCTGCGCGCCGCCTCGCACCACGACGGCCGCCTGACCGATCGCATCGACCTCAACGAGTGGATCACCATGTCGTTGCAGCGCTCCACCGACCATGTCAACAGCGAGCTGAGTCAGGGACTCGGGCTGCTCGCCACCGTCGGCTCGACGGCGCCGTTCGTCGGCCTGTTCGGCACGGTGTGGGGCATCCTCAACGCGCTGGTCGGCATCGGTATCGCCGGGCAGGCGAGCATCGACAAGGTGGCCGGCCCGGTCGGTGAGGCGCTGATCATGACCGCGCTCGGCCTGTTCGTGGCGGTGCCGGCGGTCATGGGCTACAACTGGCTGCTGGGCCGCAACAAGCTGCTGCAGGAGGCGCTGCGGAACTTCGCCAGCGACCTGCAGGCCTATCTGGTAGGCGGCGTGCGCGTCGGTAGCCCTGAAGTTCTGGGCGGGGGTGCCCGTCCGGCGGGTGCCAAAGCCGCACCGCGCGCCTAACGGGCGCAGCAAGGAGCCATCCTCATGGCAATGAGTGTCGGACAGGAATCGGGCGGGGCAATCGCCAGCATCAACACGACGCCGCTGGTCGATGTGATGCTGGTGCTGCTCATCATCTTCCTGATCACCATCCCGGTGATCAACAAGACGGTGAAGGTGGACCTGCCGAAGGCGGTCAACATCCCGACCCAGACCAAGCCCGAGAACATCACCATCGCGGTCGACACGCAAGGCGTCATTTACTGGAACGACAAGCGGGTGGCCGATCGCAACGAGCTGCTCGGCCTGATCGAGGCAGCCGCCATCAGGAAGCCGCAGCCGGAAGTGCATATCCGCGGTGACAAGGAGACGCGCTACGAGGCGATCGGACGCGTCATGTACGCCATCCAGCGCGGCGGCATCGTCAAGGTCGGCTTCCTCACCGAGCCCGACCACGGCGTGCGCGGCTACCGCTGAAGCTTTCGCGCCAAGGAGCCCGTCAATGTCAATGAGTGTCGGCCCCTCCCAGGACGCCATGTGCGACATCAACACCACGCCGCTGATCGACGTGATGCTGGTGCTGCTGGTGACGCTGATCGTGTCGCTGCCCATCATGACCCACGCGGTCAAGCTCGACATGCCGAACGTCAATAATCCGCCACCGCCGCCCGACCAGCAGCCCGAGGTCATCAACCTTGAGATCGATGGCGACGGGACCGTCGTGTGGAATGGCTCCCCGGTGGCGAGCCTCGAGCAGCTGCAGGGCTATTTCGCCACCGAGACCAGCAAGGATCCGCAGCCGGAGATCCACCTGCGGCCGGACCGGCGTGCCAAGTACGACGTCGTTGCCAAGGTGCTGGCCGCCGCGCAGCGCAACCATATGAAGAAGATCGGCTTCGTCAACGTGGCCGAATTCAAGGATTAACCGTTAACTAAGTGAACTGAAGCAACATGAAGGTCATCAGCTCGCGCGCCCTGATGGGCGCATCCGTGATCCTCGCCGCGACACTGCTGCCGGGGTCGCGGGCGTGGGCGGCAGACAAGCCGGAGAAGCAGCAGCCGAGCGCCAAGCTCGTCACGCCCCTGCACGACGCCCAGGAGGATCTCAAGGCGAAGAAATTCGCCGAGGCCATCGCCAAGCTCAGGGAAGCCGACGCGATTCCGAGCAAGACGAGCTACGACCAGCACGTCATCAACGATTTCCTGGCGTTCGCCTACGTCAACACGCAGAACTACGCCGAGGCTTCCAAGGCCATCGAGGCGGAGCTCGACGACGGCATCACGCCTGAGTCCGAGAAACCGCAGAAGCTGCGCTCACTCACCGAGATGAACTACCAGCTCAAGAACTACGACAAGGTGATCGACTTCGGCAATCGCCTCAACAAGACCGGTGGTGCCGACGATCGGCTGCGCGTCATCATCGGCCAGGCGTACTACCTCAAGGGCGACTACAAGGGCACGCTCAAATTCGAGGAGGCCCTCGCCGACGGCGAGATCAAGGCGGGCGAGACGCCGAAGAAGGACACGCTGCTGCTGGTCTACAGCTCCTGCCAGAAGCTCAGCGACGATGCCTGTCAGACGCGCGCCATGGAGAAGCTGGTCGCGTACTACCCGCAACCGGACTACTGGAGTCAGCTGCTGTTCAGCCTGCGCTCGCAAACCTCCAGTAACGATGCCAACCTGTTGCAGACCTACCGGCTGATGTCGGAAGTCGACGTGCTGAAGACCCCCGGTGACTACAACGAGATGGCGCAGCTCGCGCTCGAAGCGGGCTCCCCGGGAGAGGCGGCGAGCGTGCTCGAGAAGGGCATGCAGAAGGACGTGTTCACCGACAAGCTCACCAAGGACCGCAACCAGCGCCTGCTCGAGAACGCCAAGAAGGCGGCCGCCACCGACCAGGCGAGCCTGCCGCGGCTCGAGAAGGAGGCCGATGCCGCGCCCACCGGCGCGAAGAACGTCGGCGTCGGCCTGGCTTACCTCGGCTACGGGCAATACGACAAGGCGGCGGACGAGCTCGGCAAGGGCCTTGGCAAGGGCGGGGTCAAGGACGAGGCAGGGGCGCGCCTGCTGCTCGGCATTGCGCAGCTGAAGGGCGGCCACAAGGACGATGCCGTGAAGAGCTTCAAGGCCGTCAAGGGCGACCCGGCGCTCGAGCGGCTCGCGAACCTGTGGAGCCTGCACGCCAGGCAAGCCTGAAGCACATCACGCAAGGAGTCGCGACATGACCATCAAGACCGGCGAGCGCATGCCCCAGGGCACGTTCAAGCGCATGACGAAGGAAGGACCGAAGGACCTGACGAGCGAGGAGCTCTTCAAGGGCAAGACGGTGCTGCTGTTCTCGGTGCCCGGCGCCTTCACCCCGACGTGTGACGCCAAGCACCTGCCGGGCTTCGTGCAGCTCGCCGAGCAGATCCACGCCAAGGGCGTCGACACCATCGCGTGCATGGCGGTGAACGACGTGTTCGTCATGAACGCCTGGGGCAAGTCTGCGGGCGTCGGCGACAAGATCCTGATGCTCGCCGACGGCAACGGCGACTACGCCCGTGCGCTCGGGCTGGAGCTGGATGGCCGGAAATTCGGCATGGGCGCGCGCGGCCAGCGCTTTGCGATCCTGGTGCGCGACGGCGTGGCCTCACGCGTCGACGTGGAGGAGCCCGGGCAGTTCAAGGTGTCGTCCGCGGAGGCGATGCTGGCGCATCTGTAGATCGCGTTCGAGGCTACAACAGCTGCTCGATCTGCGGGATGATCTGGAACAGATCGCCCACTAAACCAAAGTCCGCGACCTCGAAGATCGGCGCTTCGCCGTCCTTGTTGATGGCGACGATGGTGCGCGCATCCTTGATGCCGGTGAGATGCTGAATGGCGCCGGAGATGCCCACCGCCATGTACAGCTCGGGCGCGATGATCTTGCCGGTCTGTCCCACCTGCATCTCGTTGGGCGCGTAGCCGGCATCCACCGCGGCACGCGAGGCGCCGACCGCCGCGCCGATCTTGTCGGCGAGGCTGTAGAGGATCTTGAAGCCCTCGGCGCTGCCCAGGGCCCGGCCTCCGGAGATGACGCGCGCGGCAGTCTGCAGGTCCGGCCGATCGGTCTTCGCGGCCGACACCGACACGAAGCGCGTATGGGTCGGCAGCGTCACGTTCGCGTTCGCCTTCTCCACCGGCGCCGCTCCGCCGCCGCCTGCCGCCTCGAACGAGGCGGTGCGCACCGTGCCCACCACCTGCGCCGCCCCTTCGCTGTCGACCGTGAGAATCGCATTGCCGGCATAGATCGGCCGCCGGAAGCGTGTCGGGCTGTCGATGGCCATGATGTCGCTCACCTGCGGCGCATCGAGCAGCCCGGCGATACGCGCCATCAGGTCCTTGCCGAAGGTGGTCGAGGGCCCGAGCAGGTGAGTGTAGGGCGCGGCGATCGCGACGATCTGCGGCGCCAGTACCGCGGCGAGCGCGTGGGCGTTGGCCGGATTCTCGAGCGTGAGCACACGGCTCACGCCGGCCAGTTGCGCCGCCTGGGCGGCGACGCCGGCCGCATCCGCGGCGCACACCACGACGGTGAGCTGTGCGCCGGCGAGCGCGCGCGCGCAGCTCACGCACTTGGCGGTGCTGGGGTTGAGCTTGCCGCCGTCGTGCTCGGCGACGATCAGTACGCTCGCGCTCACAGCAGCCCCTTCTTCTTCAGTGCGTCCACCAGCTCGGCCGCATCCTTGACGCGGATGCCCTTCTGCCGCTGCGGCGGCGGCTCGAAGCGCACCAGCTTGAGCTGCTGGCGTTGCTCAACGCCGAGCGCGGCGAGCGTGAGCGTATCGAGCGGCTTCTTCTTGGCCTTCATGATGTCGGGAAGTTTCACGTAGCGCGGCTCGTTGAGGCGCAGATCCGTGGTGATGACCGCGGGCAGATCCACCTCGAGCGTCTCGAGCCCGGCGTCCACCTCGCGGGTGACGCGTGCGGTCTCGCCGGTGAGCTCGAGCTTGGAGGCGTAGGTCGCCTGCGGCCGGTTCCATAGCGCCGCGAGCACCTGTCCGGTCTGCCCGTTGTCGTCGTCGATCGCCTGCTTGCCGAGGATCACCAGCAGCGGCTGCTCGCGCTCGATGAGCTTCAGCAGTGCGCGCGCGGCGACCAGCGGCTCGACGACACCGTCGGCCTGCACGTGCAGCGCGCGGTCGGCGCCCATCGCGAGCGCGGTGCGCAGCTGCTGCTGGCAGTCGGCGGGCCCCACGGTGGCGACGATGACCTCGTCCGCGCCGCCACGCTCCCTGATACGCAGCGCCTCCTCGAGCGCGATCTCATCGAACGGGTTCACGCTCATCTTGACCCCGTCGGTGATGACGCCGCTGCCGTCGGGCTTGACCCTGACGCGCACGTTGTAATCGACCACGCGCTTGATGCCGACCAGGATGCGCTTCATGCCGTACTTTGCCGCTTTCGGAACGCTTGCGCCCGGCAGGCGGGCGGGGTGGGCAGTATAGCGGCAGCGCCTGCGCGGTGTTGCCGGGACGTGCCGCGGCGTTGACGAATTGCGCACGCCTTACCTAAAGTCGCGCATGCGAAAGCTGGCACTGCGTCGCATCGCCGCCATGGGAGTCACGCTGCTGGTGATCGTGACCCTGTCGTTCGCCATCATCCGCCTGGCGCCCGGCGGACCGTTCGACCAGGAGCAGGCGCTGAGCCCGGCGGTGCGCGCCAACCTCGAGCGCCTCTACGGCCTCGATCAGCCGCTGCCGGTGCAGTACCTGCACTACCTGCGCGCCCTGGCGCACGGGGACTTTGGCCCCTCGCTGCGCCAGCGCGACTTCACGGTGCGCGAGTTGCTCGCGCAAGGCTTGCCGCTGTCCGCAACGCTCGGGCTCATCGCCCTCGTGGCGGCGGTGCTCGGCGGCGTGAGCGCCGGCATTGCCGCGGCGCTGTGGCGCACCGCGGGCGCCGACGTCGGCTTCGCGACAGCGAGCGCGCTCGCGATCGCGCTGCCGGGCTTCGTCACCGGCCCGCTGCTCGCGCTCGTGTTCGGGCTGCACCTGCACTGGCTGCCGGTCGCCGGCTGGGAGGCCGACGCACCGCGCTACCTGGTGCTGCCGGTGCTGACGCTCGCCCTGCCGGTCGCGGCGTACCTGGCGCGCCTGACGCGCGCCAGCCTGCTCGAGGTGCTGCGCAGTCCGTTCGTGCGCAGCGCGCGCGCGCGCGGACTGGGCGCCGTGCGCGTGCTGTGGCGCCACGCGCTGCCGCCGGCACTGCTGCCGGTGGTGAGCTATCTCGGCCCCGCCGCCGCCTACATCATCACCGGCTCGCTGGTGGTGGAGAGCGTATTTGCTCTGCCGGGCAGCGGCCGCTTCCTGGTGCAGGGCGCGATCGATCGCGACTACCCGCTGGTCATGGGCATGGTGGTGGTGTACGCGGCCCTGACGCTGCTGCTGAACCTCGCGGCCGATCTCGCCTGCGGCTGGCTCGATCCGGGCTCACGGCATGAATGAGGCGGTGCCGGCCGGCGGCTTCTGGCTCGGCGCGCGCCAGCGCCTCAGCGCCAACCCGCGCGCCCTGGTCGCGCTCGCCGTGCTGGTGCTGCTCGCGCTGCTCGCGCTGTGCGCGCCGCTGCTGAGCCCGTGGAGCTACGATGGCATCGACTGGCAACACCTGGCGCGGCCGCCGGGGCTCACCGCCGCTCACTGGCTCGGCACCGATCGGCTCGGGCGGGACCTGCTGGTGCGCACGCTGGCCGGCGTGCGCCTGTCGCTGCTGATCAGCGCGCTCGCCACCGCGCTCAGCCTGGTAATCGGGCTGCTGTGGGGAGCGGTCGCGGGCTTTTGCGGCGGGCGTCTCGACGGCTGGATGATGCGCTTCGTCGACGTGCTGTATGCGCTGCCGTACCTGTTCGTGGTGATCATCCTGACGACGCTGTTTCCGCGCGGCCGGATCACGGTGCTGCTCGTTGCACTCGGCGCGGTGGGCTGGCTCACCACCGCACGCATGGTGCGCGCGCAGACCCGCGCGCTGCGGCGGCGCGAGTTCATCGAGGCGGCGCGCGCCGGCGGGCTGTCGCCCGGCGCGATCCTGCTGCGGCACGTGCTGCCGAACGTGCTCGGACCGGTCGCAGTCTATGCCACGCTGATCGTGCCGCAGATGATCCTGTCCGAGAGCTTCCTGTCCTTCCTCGGCCTCGGCGTGCAGGAGCCGCACGCGAGCCTCGGCAACCTGATCTACGGCGGCACCCAGGAGATGGAATCCGCGCCGTGGATGCTGCTGGTGCCGGCGCTGTTCCTGGTCGTGCTGCTCACCTGCCTGAACCTGCTCGGCGACGCGCTGCGCGATGCCCTCGATCCACGCGAGCGCTGAGGGCGAGGGTGCGCAGGCGCCCCTGCTGAGCCTCGCCGGGCTCAGCGTCGGCTTCGACACGCGCCGCGGGCGGGTGATGGCGGCCGCCGGCATCACGCTCGGCGTGCACCGCGGCGAGTGCCTCGGCGTGCTCGGCGAATCCGGCGCGGGCAAGACCCAGGTGTTTCTCGCCGTCATGGGGCTGCTCGGCCCCGGCGGTTTCGCCACCGGCAGCGTGCGCTTCGCCGGCCAGGAGCTCCTCGGGCAGGGCGCCGCCGCGCTCGATCGGCTGCGCGGCGCGGCGATCGGCATGGTGTTCCAGGACCCGATGACCTCACTCACGCCGCACCTGCCGGTCGGCGCGCAGCTGGTGGAGGTGCTGCGACGGCATCACGCCATTGACCGCCGCGAAGCACGCGCGCGCGCGCTGGCGCTGCTCACGCGCGTGCAGCTCTCCGATCCGGCGCGTCGCTTCGGACAGTGTCCGCACGAGCTCTCCGGCGGTATGCGTCAGCGCGTGATGATCGCGCTCGCCTTGAGCGGTGAGCCGCGCCTGCTGATCGCGGACGAGCCGACCAGCTCGCTCGACGTCACCGTGCAGGCGCAGATCCTCGCGCTGCTCAAGGACCTGCAGCGCGAGCGCGGCATGGCGATGGTGTTCATCTCCCATGATCTCGGCGCACTCGCCGGCGTCGCCGATCGCGTCGCGGTGCTGCGCGCCGGCAGTCTCATCGAGTGCGGCACGGCCACCGCGGTCCTCAAGGCGCCGCGCGAGCTCTACACCCGCTCGCTGGTGCGCCAGGCGGCGCTGCTGGCCGGCGGGCTGCCGCCGCAAGGTGTCGCCGGGCTCACGCCGCCGGCGCACGCCGGCGCGGCGCTCGCCCTCGAAGCGGTCAGTGTGCGCTTTGTCGTGCGCCGTGGCGCCTTGGCGCGCGCGCTGCCGCTCATCGCGCTGCACGAGGCGAGTTTCGCGCTCGCCGCCGGCGGCTCGCTCGGCATCGTCGGGGAGTCGGGCGGCGGCAAGTCGACGCTCGCGCGAGCGGCGCTGCGCCTGATCGAGCCGTGCGCCGGACGAGTGCTGTGGATGGGGCACGATGCGCTCGCGCTGGCGCCGCAGGAGCTGCGCCGCCGCCGGCGCGATCTGCAGATCATCTTCCAGGATCCCTACGGCAGTCTCGACCCGCGCATGACCGTGGCCGAGATCGTCGCCGAGCCGTTGCGGGTCCACGCAGCGGGACTGGATTCGCTGGCGCGCCGCCAGGCGGTGCACGCGCTGCTGGCGCGCCTGGGGCTGCCGGGAGAGCTCGCGGCACGCTACCCGCACGAGCTCTCCGGCGGCCAGTGCCAGCGCGTGGCGCTGGCGCGCGCCATGATCCTCGAGCCGCGGGTGCTGGTGTGCGACGAGCCGCTGAGCGCGCTTGATCTGCCGACGCAGGAGCAGATCGTGTCGCTGCTCGTGCAGTTGCGCCAGGAGAGCGGCCTCGGCCTGCTGTTCATCAGCCATAACCTGGCGCTCGTCCAGCGCCTGTGCGAGCGCGTGTTGGTGCTGTACCTCGGCCGCATGATGGAGCTCGCCCCAAGCGCCCGGCTGTTCGCAGCTGCGCGGCATCCCTACAGCCGCGAGCTGCTCGCCGCGATACCTTCGCCCGATCCGCAGTTGCAGCCGCAGCGCCTGGCGCACGTGGCGCTCGGCGAGCCGCCCTCGCCGCTGACACCGCCGCGCGGCTGCGTGTACCACCCGCGCTGCCCGCACGCGCAAGCGCTGTGCCGCGAGCGCGTGCCGGCCTGGGAGCCGGCGGGCGAGGGCGTCGAGGTGGCCTGTCATCGCTGGCGCGAGCTGGCGTAGATCAAGCGCGGCGCGGCGCACCCGGCCGTCCCCGGCAGCGGCCCCGACTGCGCTATCCTTGGGCGGCATGAAGAGCGAACACAGCGTGTACCCGAGCGAGTGCCTGCGGCAGGTGCGCTACGAGATCCGCGGGCGCCTGGCGCGACGCGCACACGAGCTCGAGCGGCAGGGCTACGAGATCATCTCGCTCAACATCGGCAACCCGCGCGCCTTCGGGCTGCGCACCCCGGAGACCATGCGGCTCGCGATGATCGAGAACCTCGCCGACTCGGAGGGTTATTGCCACCAGCAGGGGATCTTCCCGGCGCGCGAAGCGGTGGTCATGCAGCAGCAGGAGCGCGGCATCAGCGGCGTCACGGCCGAGGAGGTGTTCATCGGCAACGGCGTGAGCGAGCTGATCGATCTGACGCTGCGCGCGCTGCTCAACGATGGCGACGAGGTGCTGGTGCCGAGCCCGGATTACCCGCTATGGACCGCCGCAGTGACGCTCAACCGCGGCCGCGCCGTGCACTACCCGTGCCGGCCGCAGAACCAGTTCGTCCCGGACCCCGGCGAGCTCGAGCGCCTGATGACGCCGCGCACCCGCGCACTGGTCATCATCAATCCCAACAATCCGACCGGCGCGGTGTACCCGCGCGCGGTGCTCGAGCAGCTGGCACGTCTCGCCGAAGCGCACCATCTGGTCGTGTTCAGCGACGAGATCTACGACCAGATGACCTATGGCGACACGCCGTTCGTCCCCATGGCGACGCTGGTGCACGACACGCTGTGCGCCACGCTCTCGGGCCTGTCGAAGGTCTACCGCGCGTGCGGCTACCGGGTGGGGTGGGCGGTGTTCTCCGGGCGTACCCACGCCGCCGCCGACTATCTCCAGGCGCTCGAGTTGCTGTCATCGCTGCGTCTGTGCAGCAACGTCATGGCACAGTGGGCGGTGCAGACTGCGCTCGGCGGCCACCAGAGCATCCGCGAACTGGTGTCCCCCGGCGGGCGGCTGTTCGAATCGCGCGCCGAGATCCTCGCGGCCGTGCAGCGCAGCCGCTTTCTCACCCTCGCGCCGCCCGGCGGGGCGATGTACGCCTTCGTCGGCGTGGACCCCGCGGTGCTGCCGGACTTCGACGATCAGCAGTTCGCCCTCGACCTGCTCGAGCAGAAGCACGTGCTGATCGTCCCGGGCGTGAGCTTCAACGTGCCCTACCGCAATCACTTCCGCATCACCAACCTCCCCGACGCCACCATGCTGCGCGAGGTGTTCGCGCGCATCGACTCGCTGCTGCTCAGCTACGCGGCGCAGGCCCCGGCGCGTGCAGCTCTCGGCGGCAACGTCCTGGGACGCGCTGACCGATTCAAGTAACTTCTGTGATAGACCGCTAAGCGACGGTTTTGCTTAGGCTTCCAAACGACGTCCTAACCCACCTCGAGGGGGGTGGCGCACTTCTCGTCCCCTCACACCAGCGCGCCCACGCCGCGCGCCTCGCCTACGCGGCCGGACGGCTCGAGGCCGGGGCACGCGTGTGGGCGAGTCCGGACGTGATGACGGATGCAGCCTGGGTGCGGCGCGAGTGCACGCAGCGGGCGCAGGAGTCCCCGGCCGAGTGGCCGCGGATCCTCACCGCCGTGGAGGAGTGGCTGCTGTGGCGCCAGGCCGCCGCGGAGGCCGCGCGCGGTTACCCGCTGCTCGATCCCGGGGTTCTCGCGCAGGCGTTGCAGCGCTCGAGCGAGCTCGCCGCGGAGTACGCCATCGCCACGCCGCCGGGCCCCGCGGCCAGCGAGGCGGCGCTGCTCGAGAAGGCGCAGCGCTCATTCGCCGCGCGCTGCCAGGCGCACGGCGCCGCGAGTGTGAGCGCGCTCGCCTGGCGGCTGCGGGACGCACCGCCCGCGCAGGCGCTGCTGGTGCGCGGCTTTGGGACGCTCTCGCCGCGACTCGCGGCCCTCGCGCCGGGGCGCGCCGACAGCGCGGCCGCGCCGCCTACCGCGCCGAGCGAGCGCGGCGTAGCCACGGCGGATGCCGTTGCGCAGATGGAGGCGATCGCCGAGTGGTGTCGCGCGCGCCTCAGCGCGCGACCCGACGCGCGGCTGCTGGTGATATTCCCCGGATCGGCAGGTTCACGCGAGCGGCTCGCCGCGCTCATTCTGTCCGCCCTCGACGCCGCCGCGATCGCCGCGCCACACCCGAGGCGCGCCTGCGTCGGCATCGAGGGCGGCGAGCCGTTCGGCGCGCTGCCGCTGCCCGCGCATGCGCTGCAGAGTCTTACCCTTCTCGGTGGCGCTGCGCTTGATCCGCAGTCCGTCGGCCGCTGGCTGTGCGCGCCCTATTGGGGCAGCGGCGACGACGCGGCGCGCGCCGCGCTCGCACGGCTGCTGCGCCAGCGCGCGAGCGCGGGTCTCGAGCTGCGTGAGCTCCTCGGCGCGCTGCAGCTTGCGCCCCCGGAACTCAAGCCCGCTGCCCGTGCACTCGATGCGCGCCTGCGCGAGGCGCAGCGGCAGCTCGGCGAAGAGCCCGCCAGCCCGCGCCGCTGGTCGGAGCGCTTCGACGCGGCACTCGCGGCGCTCTCCTGGCCGGGACCGCTGCCGGCGGACAGCGCTCCGCAGCAGACCCGGGTGCGCTTCAGCGAGCTGCTCGAGGAGTTCGGTGAGCTGGCCGGCAGCATCGCCACGCTGCACCGCGAGCCGGCGCTGGAGCTGCTGCGCTCGCTCGCGCTGCACACCGCCTACCGCCCGGCGGACGAGGACCTGGCGGTGACCCTCTCGCCGATGCTCGCCGATCCGGTCGTGTTGTACGACGGTATCTGGGTCGCATCGCTCAGCGCCGACGTGCTGCCGCAACCGCTCGCCCCCGACCCGTTCCTGCCGCTGCATGCGCAGCGCCAGGCGGGCTTACCCGCGGCGAGCGTGTCCTGCCGGCGCGCCGAGGCGCAGGGGCTGCTCGCCGCCTGGCGGCGCAGCACTCTGGAGCTGGTGCTGTCCGTGCCGGCGCGCGATGCGGACCTGGAACTGCTGCCGAGCGCGTGCCTGGCGGGGCTGGCGCTGCAGGCTGAGAGCCCGGCGGCCATATGGCTGCCGCTGCGCCTGCACCGCGAGGGCTGCACGCAGGCGCTCGAGGATGTGCGCGGCAGGGCGTTCAACACGCGCCGCCCGCTGCCCGCCGGCAGCCGCGCGCTGACCCTGCAGAATGCCTGCGCATTTCGCGCCTACGCGGAACTGCGGCTCGGGGCGACGCCTGCGGAGCAGGCCGAGCCGGGCGTACCCGCCGATCAGCGCGGCCTGCTGCTGCACGCGGCGCTGCAGTTGCTCTGGGAGCGACTGCGCGATTCGCGCGCGCTCGGCGAGCTCGACGAGCGTGCGCTCGATGCGCTGATCGGGGAGTGCGTGGCCCAGGCCGCCCGGGCGCTGCAGAGCGAGCTGCGCGGCCGCCGCCGCGGTTACCGGGCGCCCGACGGGCAATTCGACCTTTTCAGCGTGCTGTCGCCGGCGCTCGAGCGCGAGTGCCGCCGCGCGCAGGGACTGATCCGCCGGCTCTGTGAGCTCGAGCGCACCCGCGCGCCGTTCACGGTGCAGGCCACCGAATACCTTACCGAGCTGTCCCTCGGCGGCGGGCGGCTGCGCCTGCGGCTCGACCGCGTGGACGCGATCGCAGGCGGACGCGCGGTGCTCGATTACAAGAGTGGCCGGCCGGTGAGCGCGGACTGGTACGGCGAGCGGCCCACACATCCGCAGCTGCTCGCCTACCTGACGGCGCTCGGCGCCGACGTGGTGGCGCTCGCCACCGTCAACCTCACCGCTCACAAGGTCTGCTTCAGCGGCGTCGCGGCGAGCGAGGAGCTGTTGCCCGAGGTGCGGGCCTACGCGGGTGCATCGCCCGACTGGAGCGCGCAGCAGCGCAGCTGGGCGCAGCTCATCGGGCGCTTGATCGGCGCCTTCCTGGCAGGCGAGGCGCGCGTTGATCCGGCGCCGGGCGCCTGCGATTACTGCCACCTGACGGATCTGTGCCGCATCGGCGCCCACCAGAGCCCGGAAGTTCCCAGGCACCCCGAGGAAGCCGATGAGTGATCTGCCGACCGCGGACGACGATGCGGTCCGCAGCGCGGCGAGCGCGGTGGGCGCCTCGGTGCTGCTGGAAGCTCCGGCCGGCTCGGGCAAGACGGCGGTGCTGACCGAGCGCTTCCTCGCGCTGCTGTGCACCGTGGATGACCCCGGTGAGATTCTTGCCATCACCTTCACCCGCAAGGCGGCCGCCGAGATGCGCGGCCGCGTGATCCGGGCGCTGCGCGGGGAGCTGGCGGCGCAGGATCCGAGCGCTGCGCGGCTGCGGCCGCTCGCCGCCGCGGCGCTCGCGCATGCGGCCGCGCGTGGCTGGCGCATCGATACCGAGCCGCAGACGCTGCGGATCCAGACCATCGACTCCTTCAACTACTGGCTTGCCAGCCAGCTGCCGGTCGCCTCGCGTGCCGGCGGGGTGCTCGAGGTCACCGAGCTCGCCGGCGAGCTCTATCAGCGCGCAGCCCGACGCACGCTGCTGGCGGCGGAAAGCGAGCCGGCGTTTGCCGCGGACGCGCGCCTGCTGTTCGAGCGCCTCGACAACCACTGGATGAACTTCGAGCGGCTCATCGCGCAAATGCTGCACGAACGCGGCCACTGGCTGCGCTTCGTGGCGGATGAGCCCCCGCAGCTACTGTGCCAGCGGGTGAACGAGAGCCTCGTGGCATTGACGCGCGCACAACTCGCGGCGCTGTGCGCGCTCGTCCCGCAGGCGCTGCGTGCGCGGGCGCTGGCGCTGCCCGGCTGCACACCGCTGGGCAGCGAGCCGGGCGACCTGGCGCACTGGAAGCAGTTCGCGCACCTCGCGCTCACCCGCAGCGGCGCCTGGCGCAGCCGCCTCGGTGCGCACCAGCTCGGCGCGCCGTTCGCGGAGCGCGCGCTGTGTGCACGGCTGCGCGAGCTGATCGATGAGCTGCGCACGCTGCCGGCGGCGGTCGGCGCGGCGCTGCAGGAGGTGAAGCGCGCGCCCGCCACGCAGCTGTCCGCCGATGAGGCCGCGGCCATCGAGGCGCTGTCGCGCGTGCTGGCCCGCGCGGCCGCGGAACTGCACACCGAGTTTGCGCAGGCGCAGCGTGTCGACTACACCTACGTGACCGGGGCGGCGCGCGCGGCGCTCACCGAGGCGGGCGAGCCGACTGACCTGGCGCTGCGCACCGGACTTGCGCTGCGACACATCCTCGTCGATGAGTTCCAGGACACCTCCCTCGCACAGTTCCAGCTGCTGCAGATGCTGACCGCCGCCTGGGAGGAGGGCGACGGGCGCACGCTGTTCGTGGTGGGCGACCCCATGCAGTCGATCTACCGCTTTCGCGACGCCGAGGTGGGATTGTTCATCAAGGCGCGCACCGCGCCCATCGGACGGCTGCAACTGACGCCGTTGCGCCTGACGCGCAACTTCCGCGCCGTTCCAGAGCTGGTGGAATTCGTCAACGCGGTGTTCCCACGGATCTGCCCGCCGCAGGACGACCCGCGCACCGGCGGAGTGAGCTACCGCGCGAGCGTTCCGGCGCGCGCGCCCGCTGCGGTGCCCGGCGATCTCGCCGCGGTCTCGTGCACGCTCTTCCCCGCTGACCGCCTGGCCGAGGCGCAGGCCATCGCCGCACGCATCGCGCAGCTGCGCCGCGACGATCCGGCCGGGCAGGTGGCGGTGCTGGTGGTCGCCCACGCGCATGCGGTGCCGGTCATTGCCGCCCTCGAGGCACAGCAGCTGCCGGTGCTGGCGGTGGACCTGGTGCCGCTGCGTGAGCGCATGGTGGTGCGCGACCTGGTGCAGCTCACCCGCGCGCTGTGCGACCTGGCGGACCGCGCCGCGTGGCTCGCGGTGCTGCGCGCTCCCTGGTGCGGCGCGCGCCTGACGACGCTGACGGCGCTCTCGGAGCTGAACGACCGCGAGCTGCTGATCGAGGCGCTCGGCAATCATGAGCGTCTTGGGCGCTGTGACCCGGACGACCTGGCGCGCCTGGCGCGCGTGCGCGAAGTACTCAGCGCGGCGCTGGCGGCGCGCGCGGCGCTGCCCGTCAGCGACTGGCTCGAGCGCACCTGGATCCGCCTCGGGGCGAGCGATGCCTACCCCGTGCCGGAGCTCGAGGATGCGCGCGCGTTCTTCGCCGCCCTCGCCGAGCGCGCGGCGCGCGCCGAGTGGCGTGGACCGGAGGACCTGCCGGCGCTGCTCGCGGGCCTGCACAGCGCGCCGCGCGCCGGTGCGAACCCGGTGCAGGTGATGACCATTCACCGCGCCAAGGGGCTCGAGTTCGATCACGTGCTGGTGCCGGCGCTCGAGCGGTTGACGCGCGCCACGGAGCGTCGTCTGCTGCGCTGGATCGATCTGCCCGGCGTGGGTCCCACGAGCGATCTGCTGATCGCGCCGTTACCTGCGGTCGGTGCGCGCGAGGAGGGCGATCTCAACCGCTTCGTGAAGCAGCTGATTCGCGAGCGCGACGTGCACGAGCGCGGCCGGCTGCTGTACGTGGCGGCGACGCGCGCGCGGCGCACGCTGTGGCTGTCGGGCGCGCCGGCGGCCGCCGCCGACGGCAGTGTGAGTCCCGCCCGGCGCAGCCCGCTCGCCATCCTCTGGCCGGCGCTCGCCGCTCGCTTCCTCACGCGCACCGACGCACCGACGGCTGGCGCGACGCCGGCCCGCGCCGGTGCGCTGCTGCGGCTGCTTGCCGCGTGGCGTCCGGCGCCGCTGCCGGCGACAGTGCCGCTGCGGCACCTGCCGGGTGCCTACCTGTCCGCCGAGCCGCTGGAGTTCAGCTGGGTGCACGAGACACAGCGGGCAGTCGGTACGGTGGTGCACGGCTGGCTGGCGCGCCTCGCGCACGAGCCGCAGCTGCCATCGCGCGCGGCGCTCGAGGAGCAGCGCGGGCGGGTGCTGGCGCAACTGGCCGGCCTCGGGGTCCCGGCGCGTGAGCAGAGCGCCGCCGTGGCGAGCGTGCTGAGCGCCATCGGCCGCACGCTCGAGGACGAGCGCGGTCGCTGGATTCTCGCCGCCAGGCGCGAGGCCCACAGCGAGTGGGCGCTGAGCGGAGTGAGCGCGGGGCGCCTGCGCAACGTGAAGATCGATCGCTGCTTCCTCGACGAGGAGGCCACGCGCTGGGTCATCGACTTCAAGACGAGCAGCCACGAAGGCGCGGATCTGGAAGCCTTTCTCGAGCGGGAGATGCAGCGTTACCGGCCGCAGCTCGAAGGATATGCCGCCCTGGCGCGCGAGCTCGGCCCGCAGCCGGTGCGCGCGGCGCTGTATTTTCCGCTGCTCGGCGCGTTTCGCGTGCTGCAGCCTTGAGCACGCTGCGGGCAGTCCGCGGCGCGCTCGAGCATCAGAACGTTCCGGACATTGAGAACGGACGCCGCCCGGAGGCATCCGGCGAGCCGAACAGTCGGATGTTGTTGACGATCTCCGGAGCTGCCCCCTTGCGCGGCGCGATGAACCCCTCGAGCTCGAAGCCCGGCTGAGCCGTCAGGCGCAGCGTGCCTTCGACGGCGAGCGGGCCGTCGAGGTCGCGCACCGTGCCGGTCGGTGGGCCGCTGCCGCCGGGGAAGCTCACCAGGTAACTGCCGAGTGCGGTGTCGTTGCCGCTGCGATCCTCGAGATCGTGGGCTTCGATGCGCCCCTGCAGCTCACGGATGATGCCGTGCTGGATCTGCACGAGGGCCAGCTCGACGTGCGCCGTGCCGCGCAGCGTGACCGGCAGACCGGGGATGAGCGCGGCATCGAGCGGCCCGTCGGCGAGCAGGTTGCGCAGCGTGATCCGTCCGCCGAGGCCAAGCTCGACGTCGCCGCCGGCGGAAGTCATGCCGTGGGCGAGGGTGACGTGGGCGGCGAGCCTGCCTGCCGCGAGCCGCAACGGGTGCAGCTCCCAGCTCACATCGCCGAGCGCGCGTCCGCCGACGCTCAGACCAACGCAGCTGCCGCTCCACACCGTGCCGTCGAGGCTCGCGCACAAGCGGGCGGCACTCGCCTGCGGGACAACCCAGGCGACCGGAATGCGCGCGATGAGGATCACGGCGAAGGCGACCACCGCCAGCAGCGCCGGCCAGAAGGCCCGCTTCACTTCAGCCCGCGTGCAGGACCAGCGCGGCGTTCACCAGCCCCGGTGCGCCGGCCTTCTCGATGGTGGCCGAGTCGACCATCACGCCGTTCTGCTGCGCCAGCCGCGCGAGCCAGGCGATCAGGGCGTCGAAGGAGGCCTTCTCCAGGCGGACCGACAGGCTTCCCGCGCTGCCCGGCTCGCTGCCGGCGAGCGCACCGGCCAGCCCCGACTCGCGTGCCGAGCGATCGACGATCACCAGCAGCGATTCGCCGCTGGCGGTCGGGGGCGGTGCCGAGCCGGCCAGCTCCGGTACCGCGCCCTGCATCCAGGCGAGATCGGCGGCCTTGTGCGCAATGCGCTGCTGGGCATGCGACACGCTGCGGTCGAGCGGGACCAGGATGCCGAAGACGATGAGGAGGAGTCCGAGTACGCCGCCGCCGACCACGAGCCGCCGCTCGCGCTCGGAGAGTGCGGCGTAGGCTTCGAGAGAGAATCTCTGCGAGAGGTTGAGTGCCATGCTCAGGTTCCGTTGGCGTGCACCTGGATGCGCCCCTCGTAGCCGGAGCTCACGTTGCTGCCGCCGGTCAGATCGGCAGCCCAGCCATTGCTGCGCAGGGACTGGCTCAGCCGATCGAGACTGCTGGCGTCCGGAGCCGACAGCTTCATCTCGAGAGAGCCGGAATGAAAATTCAGCGACTGCACGCTGGTGCCGGGAGCGCTGTCGCGCGCCAGCGCGAGCGCCTGCAGTGCCGGCAGTAGTCCGCCGCCCGCCCCGCGCGCGGCGAGCAGCCGCTGTTCCATGCGCCGGCGCGCGTCGAGCGCGCTCACTTCCCCGGGCATCGCCTGGTGGAAGGTCTCGCGGATCGAGGTGTCCACCTGCCGCTCGCGCTTTTTCAGCACCTGCAGCTCCACGGTCTTGCCCACCACGTGCAGCGCCACGAGGCCGGCGAGCAGCATGGCCGCGAGGCGCCAGGCCTTGAGGCCCACCGCGCGCGTCGCGGTCGGCGCGTACGAGCCCTGCAGCAGATTGGTCGCGGTCCCGGCCGGCAGCTGCTGCGCAAACAGCGCGAGCGGTCCGCCGGTGAGCAGCTGCACCTTGATGCCGTCGAATCGCGGGCGTGCCGCCTCGACCTGCGCCGAATGGCGCTGCCACTCGGCCGCGCCGGTGTAAAGAATGAGTCCGCGCGCACCGGCGCTGGCGTCGGCTCCCGACTGCGCGATCTCGAGCGCCTCGCCGAGCGCGTCCGCGGGCAGGGTGACCGGCGAGCCGCCGGGCGGCCGCACGGACACCACGTCCTCCTCGAGCAGCGCGACCGCCTGGCCGGGGTTGACCGGCAGCAGGTCGCTGTCGGCGTAGAGCGCCTCGGGCTCGAGTCCCGCGGCGCGCAAGGTCGCCAGCCATTCATCGAGCAGGGCGCGGGCCACCACCGCCACCGGCGTGTTCAGCGAGTCCGTGGTGCGCTTGCCGATGGCGAAGTGCAGCTCGTCGATGTTTTCCGCCAGATCCTCTTCCAGCGCGTAGGGCACCAGCTGCTGCAGCCTGGCGCCGGCCTTGTGCGGCACGTCCGGCGCTGCCAGCAGCACGTCGGCACCGGGCGCCAGCACGCACACGCGTCGTCCGGCCGCGCGCGGCACGGCGAGCGACAGCGGCCCGCTTTGCGGCGGACCGGTGGGCGCGCCGCGGGCATCGACGACCAGCCAGGTCGCCGCCTGTTCCGAGGTGCGCGGCAGGCGCAGCAGCAACCAGTCAGACATGGGCAGATAGTGTCATCAAATGGCGCCGGCGGCGCGTCGATTGCGTCACTGTGCGCTCCCGTAAGGCCGTCAGTCGGCGGTGAAGCTGCGCTGGATGGGCCGCACCGCGCCGGTGTTGTCCTGGTAGAGAAGACTGTACAAGTTGAATTCCGCACTGCCAATGGTGATGAAGCTCGAGAGACGGAAATACAGTGACGTCTGGCCGAATTTCTGCGGCACGCTGCCGCTGAAGGCTTTCGGCGGGAATGCCGCCTCGAAGTTCGCGATGGTCGGGAAGCAGCCGCTGGTCGCCGCGCGGTTCTTGCCGAGCGTGGTCGGGTCGGAGCTGAAGTCGGTGTGCCCGGGGCCGAGGAATGCATCGAGCACCACGCCCGAGGCCGAGCAGATGTTGAGCGTCGTGCCCTGGGGAAGCGCTGCGACGTACGGCGCGAGCGCCATGTAGCGGTCGCGCCCGAAGCCCGGCAGCGCGAGCAGCTCGCTGGTACTGGTGATGTAACGGTTGGCGGTGCGGTAGGGCGGGGTCTGGCCCATGTAGACGCTGTCCTCCGCGCCCTCGGGGTTCTGCGGCACGATGTCCGCGTCGATCCAGTCGATGAGGAACCCGGTCCACTTCGGCTCCAGCCCCACCATCTGCAGCAGCTGAGTGAAGGCGGGGACGTACACCGGGTCGGGAGTACCGTCCTTCTGCACGAGGTTGTTGAGGTTGAACCGACCCTGCATGTCCTCGAGCGAGGCTTCCAGCATCACCCCGGGCACGACCTCGATCGGCCCAAGCGGCTTGTCCCATCCCTGGCCCGGGTAGGTATGCGAGGGGTCGCTCTGGCGGATCTGCCGCAGGCCGTACGCGGCCAGCGCTTCGGCGCCCTCCTGGATGAGCAGCGACTGGTCGAACGCGTAGGTCGACGTGCCGCGCCGCGCGGTCATGGCGTTCTCGTAGGCGACCGTGGCGGCGAGGATGGTGCCGAGCGCGACCAGCAGGATCGCCACCAGCAGCGCGATGCCGCGCTGGCGGCGCGGCACGGCGCGCGGCCGCTGGCGCCGGGCACGGGTAGACGCGGCAGCGGTGCGTGACTTCATGCGGCGATCTCGATGATGCGCACGATCTTGCCCCAGTCCTCGGTATCGAGCGTGATCTCGACGGCGAGCGGGCGCTCGCGCAGCATCAGCTCGAGCGACGCGCCGACCATGACGGTGGAGGTGAGCGGCGGCCACTGATCTTGCCACTGTCGGTTGACGTCCAGGTAGCGGATGGTGAAGGTCTTCACGTGCTTCAGCAGCTCGCGCCGCGCGGTGGTACTTGCCAGCGTCGGATCGAGCACGTTCCAGTATTCGCGCCGCAGCGTGCCGTTCTCGAGGATGTACGCCACGCGTTGCAGACCGGTGCGCTGCAGGCCGGCCGGGTTCGCCCAGCCGTCGCGTGTCAGGGCGACGATCGGCTGCGTGCCGGGCAGACCACCCTGCAACGCCGGCTGCGCCGGCTCCGAACCAACCGCCTGCCGCACCGGGCGCGGCGCGAGCTGCGAAAAGTCCTGCTCGAGCAGCCGCACGGCTGTCTGCAGCTCGAGCAGGTGCGCCTGTTGAGCCTTCAGCGTCTCGTGGTTGTTGAGCCCCTGCTGGATCGCGCCATAACCCATGGCGAACATCAGCGCAGCGATGAACAGCGCCACCAGCAGCTCGAGCAGCGTGAAACCGCGCGCCCGCCGGCTCATGGCTGCGACTCCGGAGTGCCGCCCTGATCGCTTGGCGGCGGCACCACGAGCGGCTGGCTGCCGGGAGACTGCGCGCCCTGGCTGCCGCCGAGCGTGTCGGGTCCGCCGAGGGTGTCGCCTCCACCGAGTGTGCTGCCTCCGCCGAGTGTGCTGCCTCCGCCGAGTGTGCTGCCTCCGCCGAGTGTGCTGCCTCCGCCGAGCGTGCTGCCTCCGGGGCTGCTCGAGCCGCCCAGCGTGCCCGGGCCTCCCAGCGTCGAGGAGCTGCCGGTGGTGACCGACGTGCCCGGGGCCGAGCCGATGGTGCCCGGCTGTCCGGTACCGGTAAGGCCAGCCTGCTGCGTCGCCTGTCCCGGCAAGACCTGTGAGCCCCAGTCGGGCAGATAACCGTTGGGGACGGCGACCGCATCTCCCTGCATGCCGCTCACGGTGGTGAACCAGCCGTCGTCATCGCCCGCCTTGACGTCCGCAGGGCGCACTTTCACGTCGATGCGCACCACGCCCGGGATCTGCGTCGCGGTGACCTCCTGGCGCCAGTGCCAGCTGCGCCCCGCGAAGTCCACCTCGCCCGTGCTGTTGCCGGTGGGCGTCTGCTGTCCCGACAGGCGCAGGTTCGCTACCTGGTTGAGCCCCACCCATTGCGCAAACGTCTTGTCGCGCAGGTACGAGAGCGTCTCCGCCGAGGAGTTGAGCGCGCCGAGCACCGCCGACATGCCGATCCCCACGATCGCGAGCGCCACCACCACCTCGATCAGGGTGAAGCCAGCGCGCGCGCGGTGTGCTCTCACGGCTTCGCCTCGACCATCGGCTGCTCGACCACGAGGCCCTGGTCGTCCGGGGCGAGGGTGACGCTGCGCACGCCGCCCTCGCGCTCCAGCGTCGCGGCAAACGCGCTCAGATCACCGTTGGAGAAGATCATCACCTGCGGGGTCTTGTCCTTTGAGTCCTTGGGGCGGGTGAGCACCACCGGGCGCGCGTCGATCATCAGTTTCACGTCGAGCCCGTCGGGGAGCTTGCGCGCTGCGAGCGCATCGTCCTCGAACACGCTGCGCCAGGCGGCGCGGCGCGGATCGTAGGCGAGAAACTCGTAGCCGTCGTCCTGGAAGAGAATGCCGTATTCGCGCGTCTGCAGCTCCGCCTGATCGCGCGCGTAGGTGAACAGCGCGAGCAGCCGGTCACTCTCCTTCTCGAGGTCGCGATCGCGGCCGGTGAGCGTCACCGACAGCAGCATCCCCGCCGAGACCAGCGCGATGATCGCGACGACCACCAGGATCTCGATCAGGGTGAAGCCGCGCGTGCGCCCCTGCGGCGCGGCGCGGCCACCCGGCACACCCCTAGTCGCCGATGTTCCAGTTCCCGATATCGGCATCAATGCCTTCACCGCCCGGCGCGCCGTCCGCGCCAAGGCTGAACAGGTCGTACTCCCTGCCGTGCGTGCCCGGGAAGACGTACTGGTACTCGTTTCCCCAGGGATCCTTGCTCACCCGCTGCAGGTAACCGCCGGGCTTCCAGTGCTTGATCGAGGGGTCGGTCGGCTGCGTGGTCAGCGCGGCCAGACCCTGCTCGGTCGTCGGGTACTTGGAGTTGTCGAGGCGGAACATCGTGAGCGCGGTTTCCAGGCTCTGGATGTCCTCCTTCGCCTTCGCGATGCGCGCCTCGTCGACCTTGCTGATCACGGTCGGGACAATGACGGCCGCGAGCAGGCCGATGATGACCACCACGACCATGATCTCGATCAGGGTGAAGCCGCCCGCGCGCCCCCTGGGACGCGCTCTGCTAACCTCTTGAGCGATATGGGCCATGCGTGTCGTCCTGGGGCGGCCGTCGGGCCGCCCGTTGAGGAAAAGACGGGCTGTCATCATAACAAAGGGGGTCGCGAAGCTTTGTGAACCGCGTAGCCCGGGTACTGAAGTCTCTGAATTGCGACGGCTACCGGGGACTGGCCCTCGCCGGAGTGTGCCTGCTGCTGCTCCTGCCGCTGGCGGGCGGGGAGGCCGGGGAACGGCTGCTGCGCTACGACCGCGCAGGTCTTGCGGCCGGCCAATGGTGGCGCCTGCTCACCGGACACCTGGTTCACCTCGATCTGCGGCATGCGCTGCTCAACATCCTGGGCCTGGCTCTCATGTGGGCGCTGTTCGCGCGCGACTACTCGGCACGTCACTGGCTCCTCATCGTGCTCGGCGCCGTCGCGGCCATCGATACAGGGCTGTGGCTGGCCGATTCGACCGTGCTTTGGTACGTGGGTTCCTCCGGAGCGCTGCACGGCGTCATGGCGGCCGGAGCACTGGCACACGTGCGCACCGGCCAGCGCGACGGCTGGATCCTGGCGGGGGTGCTGCTGGTGAAACTCGCCTACGAGCATTGGCTAGGGGCGCTGCCGCTGTCGGGCAGCGCAGTCGTGGTGGACGCGCATCTGTTCGGGGCGCTGGGCGGGGTTGCGGTGGCCGCCGGCTTAAGGCCACAGCCGTTGCAGATATAATTTCACATGTCCTTCGTGTTCGTATTCCCGGGCCAGGGCTCGCAGTCGGTCGGCATGCTCGCCGCGCTGGCGGCGGCGCATCCCGTGGTGCGCACCACCTTCGAGGAAGCCGCGCGCGTGCTCGGCTATGACCTGTGGGCGCTGGTGAGCGAGGGGCCGGAAGCGGCCCTGAACGCGACCGAGCGTACGCAGCCGGCGATGCTGGCCGCGGGGGTGGCCACCTGGCGCGCGTGGCGCGAGCGCGGCGGGGCACCGCCGGCAGCGGTGTCCGGACACAGCCTCGGGGAGTTCACCGCGCTGGTGTGCGCCGGCTCGCTGGAGTTCGGCGCGGCGGTGGACCTGGTGCGTTTTCGCGGCGCGGCGATGCAGGCGGCAGTGCCCGAAGGAGGCGGTGCCATGGCCGCGATCCTCGGGCTGGACGACGAAGCGGTGCTCGCGCTGTGTCGTGAAGCTGCGCGCGACGGCGTGGTCGAGCCGGTCAACTACAATTCCCCCGGCCAGGTCGTGATCGCCGGGGACACGGCGGCGGTGCAACGGGCGCTCGAGGCGGCGCGCACCCGCGGCGCGAAGCGCGCCGTGACGCTGCCGGTGAGCGTACCGGCGCACTCGAGCCTCATGCGCACCGCCGGCGACCGACTGCGCAGCCGCCTGGCAGACATCGAGGTGCGTGCGCCGGGCATACGCTACGTGAGCGCGGTCGATGCCGCGGCGCATGAGGATCCCGAGGAGATCCGTGCGCTGCTGGTACGCCAGCTCTCGAGCCCCGTGCGCTGGACGCAGACGCTGCGGGCGCTGTGCAGCGCGGAGGTGGCCCAGGTCATCGAGTGCGGTCCGGGACGGGTGCTCACCGGACTCAACCGCCGCATCGAGCGACGCGAGGGCCTGAGCTTCCTCGCGCTCGAGGATCCGCAGTCACTCGCGGCGGCGCTCGCCGCGACCAGGGGGACCTAATTACATGCTGCAGAATCAACTGGCACTGGTGACCGGGGCTTCGCGCGGGATCGGCCGCGCGATCGCGCTGGCCTTAGGCAGCGCGGGTGCACGGGTGGTCGGCACGTCCACCAGCCCGCAGGGCGCCGCACGCCTCACCGCGGAGCTCGCGTCGCACGGATACAACGGCCGGGGCGCCGTGCTGGACGTGGGCGCCGCCGCCTCCATCGACGCGCTGATGGCGCAGCTCGAGGAGGCGGGCGAGCTGCCCACCATTCTGATCAACAACGCCGCCATCACGCGCGACACGCTGCTGCTGCGCATGAAGCCCGAGGATTGGGACGCGGTGATCACCACCAACCTCACCGGTGCCTTCCGTCTGTGCAAGGCCTGCGTACGCCACATGATGAAGGCGCGCGGCGGCCGGATCGTGAACCTCACCTCGGTCGTGGGCGTGACCGGCAACGCCGGCCAGGCCAACTATGCCGCGGCGAAAGCGGGCCTGCTCGGCTTCAGCAAGTCCCTGGCGCGCGAGCTCGCCTCGCGCGCCATCACCGTGAACGCGGTGGCGCCTGGCTTCATCGATACCGACATGACCCGCGCGCTGAGCGAGGCGCAGCGCACCGCACTGCTGCAGCAGATCCCCGCCGGCAGGCTCGGCTCGCCCGAAGACGTTGCCGCGGCGGTGCTGTTCCTGGTCTCGCCGCAGGCGGCCTACATCACCGGCGAGACCTTGCACGTGAACGGCGGCATGTACATGAGTTGAGCGCGCCGACGTTGGTGGCACGCCACAAGCGTGCCCGCGAGCCTCGCCCGCCAGCGGCGCCGGGCGGCCAGATTCACCAGTAAAAACAATCACTCGCAGTGGCCGGCGGCCAGTGGCACCCCGGGGGGTGTTCCCCTACAATACCGCGCCCGTTGCCCCGCGAGCGCGCGCGGGCGCGAGCCAAGTTTTCAAAGCCTACACAAGGATTAACCGCTAATGAGCACAGTTGAGCAGCAGGTCAAAGCCATCGTTGCCGAACAGCTGGGCGTCAAACAGGAGCAGGTCACCAACGAAGCATCGTTCGTCGATGATCTGGGAGCTGACTCGCTCGACACCGTCGAGCTGGTCATGGCTCTGGAGGAGGAGTTCGAGATTGAGATCCCGGATGAGGACGCCGAGAAGATTACGACCGTTCACCAGGCCATCGATTACATCAACGAGCGCCGCAGCAAGTCCTGACGTCGCGTCAGGGGTGCCTACAGGAAGCGCGTGAGCAAGCGCCGTGTCGTCGTAACGGGGCTGGGCATCGTGTCTCCCGTCGGGAGCACCGTCCAGTCAGCCTGGAATGCCATCCTGCGCGGAGAGAGCGGCATCGGCCCGGTGACGCGCTTCGACGTCTCCGCTTTTCCCGTACGCTTCGGCGGTCAGGTGCGCGACTTCGAGGTGAGCCAGTACATCGCGTCGAAGGAAGCGCGCCGCATGGACGAGTTCATGCACTACGGCGTGGCGGCCGGAGTGCAGGCGGTAAGCGACTCCGGCATCGACTTCTCCAAGGGCGACCCGAGCCGCTGCGGCGCGGTGTGCGGCGCCGGCATCGGCGGCCTGTGGACCATCGAGACCGAGTACAGCGAGTACCTGAAGGGGATGAGCCCGCGCAAGATCTCGCCGTTCTTCGTGCCGGCGACGATCATCAACATGATCGCCGGCCATCTGTCGATCCGCTTCGGGCTCAAAGGACCCAATCTCGGCGTGGTGACCGCGTGCACCACCTCGACGCACGCCATCGGGCTCGGCATGCGCACCATCCAGTACGGCGATGCGGACGTGATCATCGCCGGCGGCGGGGAGATGGCGACCACGCGCTGCGGACTCGGCAGCTTCGGCCAGGCGAAGGCCCTGTCGACGCGCAACGAGGCACCCACCGAAGCGAGCCGCCCCTGGGACAAGGACCGCGACGGCTTCGTGCTGAGCGATGGGGGCGGCGCCGTGCTGCTCGAAGAGCTCGAGCACGCCCGCCGCCGCGGCGCGCACATCTACGCCGAGCTGGTCGGGTTCGGCATGAGCGGTGACGCCCATCACATCACCGCACCGCCCGAAGACGGCGACGGCGCGCGGCTGGCGATGGTGAACGCGCTGCGCGACGCGCGGCTCGATGCGACGGGCGTGCAGTACATCAACGCCCACGCGACCTCGACACCGCTCGGCGACAAGGCCGAGACGGTCGCCCTGAAGCGTGCCTTCGGCGCACACGCCAGCAAGCTCGCCGTCAGCTCCACCAAGTCGATGACCGGCCATCTGCTCGGGGCGGCCGGGGTCGTCGAGGCGATCTTTTCGGTGCTCGCCATCCGCGACGGCGTCGCGCCACCGACCATCAATTACCACACGCCGGACCCCGAGTGCGACCTCGACTACGTGCCCAACAGCGCGCGGCGCATGAAGATCGACGTGAGCCTGTCCAATTCCTTCGGCTTCGGCGGCACCAACGGCTCGCTGATCTTCCGCCGCTTCGACGCCTGAAGCGCCATCTGAAGCGGACCGCCGCCACGCGCGCACCTCTCGTCCGCGAGCTCGATGTGCCTCCCCGGGTGCTGCAGCACCTGGCGGCCTGGCAACCGGCACGGTATCCGCTGCTGCTCGACAGTGCGGCGAGCGGCCCGTTGAGCCGCGCCAGCGTACTGCTCGCCGAGCCCGAGGCGGCGCTGTGGCTCGGCGCCGACGGGCAGTTGGGCGCCGAGGGCTTCACCCCGCGCGGTACGGGCTTCCTCGCAGCGCTCGAGGACTGGTGGCTGAGCGAACGATGTGCCGGGGTGGGGGAGGAGGAGCCCGCGCTGCCGTTCGACGGTGGCTGGGCGCTGTTCCTCGGCTACGAGCTGGCGCAGGAGATCGAGCCGCATCTTAAGCTGCCGCGCACGCCGCTCCCCTGGCAGTCGTTCGCGCTGCGCACCCGCTGCGCGCTGGTGCACGAGCTGGAGCGGCAACGCGTCTACGCAGTGGCCGAGCCTGGGGCAGAAGCGGCGCTCGAGCGCATCGTCGCCGATGCCCGCGCGGCGGCGCAGGCGCACAGCAGTCGTGCTGCCGTGCGGCTGGCCGGCGTGTCGGAGGAAGCCCCGGCTGCCTACCTCGCGCGTGTCGAGCGCGCCAAGCAGTACGTGGCGGCCGGGGACATTTACCAGGCCAACCTGTCGCGTCCCTGGGAGGTCGTGCTCGAGCCGCTCGCGCCGGGCGCCGCCGCGCGCAGTGCCTGCGTCGCGGCGCTCTACGAGCGGCTGTGCGCGGCGAATCCCGCGCCATTTGCGGCGCTCGCGCAGTGGCGCGGTGTCGCGATCCTGAGCTCCTCGCCCGAGCGGCTGGTGCGCGTACAGGGGCGGCACATCGATACGCGGCCGATCGCCGGCACCCGCCCGCGCAGCCGCCGACCCGATGCCGAGCGACGCGAGATGAGCGAGCTGGCCGCGCATCCGAAGGAGCGCGCCGAGCACATCATGCTGATTGACCTGGAGCGCAACGACCTCGGGCGCGTGTGCGAGGCGGGCACCGTGCAGGTCGATGAGCTCATGACCATCGAGTCCTACCAGCACGTGCATCACATCGTCTCCAACGTCAGCGGGCGCTTGCGGCCCGAGGTGAGCCCGATCGGGGCATTGCGCGCAGTATTTCCCGGCGGCACCATCACCGGATGTCCTAAGTTTCGCTGCATGCAGATCATCGCCGAGCTCGAGGGCGCAGGGCGCGGGGCCTATACCGGCTCGCTCGGCTACCTCACCCGCGGGGGCAACCTCGATCTGAACATCCTCATCCGCACCATGACGCTCAGCGGCCAACAGCTCAACTTTCGTGCCGGCGCGGGCATCGTCGCGGACTCCGATCCGCACCGGGAGCTCGAGGAGACGCGCGCCAAGGCGCGAGGACTCCTGGCCGCACTCGGAGCCGGCGGTGCCTGAGACCGCCGCATCCGGCGCAGCGCCCGAGCTCGTCTGGCTCGACGGGCGCGCAGCGACCCAGGTATCACTCCTCGAGCGCGCGCTTCACTACGGTGACGGCCTGTTCGAGACCATCGCCTGTCTCGGCGGAGGTCCGCGCTTTCTCGAGCGGCACCTGGCACGTCTCGCGCACGGCTGCACGCGACTCGGCATCGCGGCGCCGGAACTCAGCCCGCTCGCCGACGAGGTGCGGCGGCTGGCCGCGGGCACCTCAAGGGCGGTCGTCAAGGTGCTGCTGACGCGGGGCGAGGCGCTGGCGCGCGGCTATGGGCTGACGGGCCGCGAGCGGCCGCACCGCATCCTGCTGCGCTACGCCTGGCCGCCCGATGATCCGCTGCTCGCCCGCGAGGGGGTGCGGGTGCGCGTGGCCGCGCTGCGCCTCGGCGAGAATCCGATGCTCGCGGGACTTAAGCATTGCAATCGTCTCGAGCAGGTTCTGGCGCGGCGCGAGTGGAGCGACCCGGGCATCCACGAGGCACTGCTGTTCTCGAGCTCCGGAGCACTCGTGTCGGGCACCATGAGCAACGTGTTCCTGGTGCACGGCGAACGCCTGCTCACCCCGCGCCTCGAGCGCTGCGGCGTGGCCGGTGTCATGCGCGCCGTGGTCCTGCAGGCCGCGCATGAGGCGGGCATTGCCCGCGAGGAGTGCCTGCTCGGTGAGCCGGAGCTGGCCGCGGCGCGCGAGCTCTTTCTCACCAGCGCGCTCACCGGCATCCGGCCTGTACGCGAGCTCGCCGGCCGTGCGCTCAGCGTCGGTGCGCTCACCCGGCGGCTGCAGGCGCACCTAGCGCCACTCCTCAGCGGCGACGTCGCCGCCGCTCATGGGGGGGGTGGCTGATGGCCGCCGGCCGCGGCCTCAAGGTGCTGCTCGCTGCAGTGACGGTGCTGGTGCTGCTCGCCGCGCTGGCCGGCGCCGCCGGCTACGCATGGCTGGAGCGCGAGTACCACGCGCCCGGACCCGCTGCGGCCAGCGCGCGCATCGACCTCGAGCCCGGGCTGAGCCTGCGCAACGTACTGACGCGGCTCGCGGCGGCCGGCAGCGTGCACGACGCGCGCGCGGTGCAGTGGTACCTGCGCCTGCACGGGCGTGCGCCACGCGTGCAGGCCGGAGCCTACGAGATCCCCGCGCACGCGAGCCCGGCCGAGATTCTGGCGCTCCTCGAAAGCGGCAAGGTGATTCTCGAGCAGCTCACCATCGTCGAGGGGGCGACGTTCGCCGACTTCCGCGCCGCGCTCGAGCAGCAGCCGCGCGTGGCGCACACGCTCGGTACGAGCACCGCCGCGCAGGTCATGGCGGCGCTCGGGCATGCGGGGCAGGCGGCGGAAGGTGAATTCTTTCCCGACACCTACCGCTTTGCAGCCGGCACGCCCGACCTCGCCATCCTCGGGCAAGCCTACGATGCCATGCAGCGCGCGCTGGCTGCGGCGTGGCAGGAGCGCAGCGCGGGACTGCCGCTCGCGACCCCGTACGAGGCGCTGATCCTCGCTTCGATCGTGGAGAAGGAGGCGGCGCTCAAGAGCGAGCGTGCGCTGATCGCCGGGGTGTTCGTCAACCGCCTGCGCCTGGGGATGCGCCTGCAGTCGGACCCCACCGTGATCTACGGGCTCGGCGTGAGCTACGACGGCAGCATCCATACGCGCGACCTCACGCAGGACACCCCCTACAACACCTACACGCGCGAGGGGCTTCCGCCCACTCCGATCGCGCTGCCGGGACGCGAAGCGCTGCTGGCGAGCGTACAGCCGGCGCAGACCGGGGCACTGTATTTCGTGGCCAGCGGGCTCGGCGATGGCGCGCACCATTTCTCGGGCACGCTCGAAGAGCATAATTCCGCGGTGCAGACCTATCTCACGCGTTTGCGCCGCGCGCAGCGTGCCGCCAACCCGCCCGTCGCCCCGGGCGCAACCGCCGGCCAGGGACGGCGCCCGCCATGAGGCGCGGTCTCTTCATTACGCTCGAGGGCATCGAGGGCGCCGGCAAGACGACCGTCGCACGGTTCATCTGCAGCGAGCTCGAGCGCGCAGGGATCACGGTGCGCTCGACGCGCGAGCCGGGCGGCACGCCACTCGCCGAGCGCGTGCGGCACATCGTGCTCGAGCGCGGGCCCGAGCCGCTCTCGGCGCTCACCGAGACGCTGCTGATGTTCGCCGCGCGCGCACTGCACGTCGCCAATCTCATCACCCCGGCGCTCGAGCGCGGCGAGTGGGTGGTATGCGATCGCTTCACCGACGCGACGCGCGCCTACCAGGGCAGCGGCCGTGGCGTCGATGCCGCGCTGATCGAGGCGCTGGCGCACGCGGTGCACCCGCAGCTCGCGCCCGACTGCACCCTGCTGCTCGACCTGCCGGTGCCGCTCGGACTGGCACGCGCCCGCACGCGCCAGCACGGCGCGGCCAACGCCGATCGCTTCGAGGTGGAGACGCTCGAATTCTTCGAGAAGGTGCGCTCGGGGTATCTCGGGCTTGCGCGCTGCGAGCCGGCGCGCTTTCGGCTGGTCGATGCAACCGAACCGCTCGAGCGTGTCGAGGCACAGATCGGCGCCGTGCTGGCGGAGCTGCGCGCCAGAGCCGCGCACGCATGAGCACCACGGGCGGCAACTCCACTTCCGCGGCCACGCCGGCCGAGGCGCTGAGGCCCTTCGGGCCGATGCCCCCCTGGCTGAGCCAGCACATGCAGGCGCTCGCTGCGGCACACGCCGCTGGACGCATGCCGCACGCGCTCCTCATCCACGAAGCCCCGGGCACCGGCGGGGAGTGGCTGGCGATCTGGACGGCGCAACTGCTGCTGTGCGCGCGCCCCGCGCCGCCGTGCGGGGTGTGCGTCGCCTGCCGCCGCGTGGCAGCGTTGCAGCACCCGGACTTCACGCTGGTGCGACCGCTGGACAATTCGCAGCAACTGCGCATCGAGCAGGTGCGCGAGCTGTCGCAGGAGCTGGCCCTGACGAGCCACGGTGGGGGCTACAAGGTGGCCCTGGTGAGCCCGGCCGATGCGCTCAACCGTTTTGCGGCCAATGCCCTGCTGAAGACGCTCGAAGAGCCCCCGGCGCGCACCTTGCTGGTGCTGGTGGCGGTGAGCCCGGGCAGGCTCCCGGCCACGATCCTGAGCCGCTGCCAGCGGCTGCGCATTGCCGCCCCCGCACGCGCCGCGGCGCTCGAGTGGCTCACGGCGGTGCGCGGCCCGGGCGCCTGGGAGGGGGCGCTCGACGCCCTCGGCGAGGCGCCGCTGCTCGCTGCCCAGAGCGATCCTGCGGCCGTGGCGCAGATCGGCACGGACGCACACCACACGCTCGAGGCGCTCGCCCAGGGCGCCACCGATCCGGTGGCTGCGGCCGAGCGCTGGGCGCGCTCCGAGCTGCCCTTGCGGCTGCGATGCTTTGAGAATTGGCTCACAGAACGTATTTGCCGCAGCGGGCGGGACACGGCCTTTTTCACGGAAGTGCGGGCTGCCCCCTACTTGTCAGGGGCGGGCGCGTTCTTGAATATACGCGAGCTTTTCGCACTGGTTGACCAGGTGCGCGAGTTGCGCGCAACGTTCGACGTACCACTCAACCGGGGACTGGCACTCGAGGCTCTTTTCAGGCGGCTGACGCCCCCGTAACGGGGGCGCGGCGCAGGGGACATGGATGAATGCAAGACCGGCACATCTGGGCGGGGACAGGACTTTGCGATCAGGAAACAAGCCGGGGCTGTTGACCTTGACCATCAAGGACAAGAGCGCCTTGTATCTGGCCTATATGCCGTTCGTGAAGAACGGCGGCCTGTTCATTCCCACCAACAGCAACTACCGCCTGGGGGATGAGGTCTTCATGCTGCTGAACCTCATGGGCGAGGACGAGAAACTGCCGGTCGCCGGGCGCGTCATCTGGGTGACCCCCAAGGGTGCCCAGGGCAACCAGGGCAAGCGCACCGCGGGGATCGGCGTGCAGTTCAGCGACCAGGATCGCGGCCAGACGCAGAAGAAGATCGAGACCTACCTCGCCGGCGCCCTGTCGGGCGACAAAGCCACGCACACCATGTAGGGTCTGAGCGTTTCGCTCTGTCTCTGCCTTCCTCGCTTTCCATCGCTTTCTCCCTACAATTCCGTAAGATACTCGCATAGTATCGCACTCGCAATCTGTGCCCGAGTCCGCGAAATGGGCGAGTTGCTTTCAAACGGGGCTAAAGCGACGCACACGTGCGGCTCACCGACGATCTGATCCGCGCCCGAAAGCGACCCACACGCGGCCAGCTGCTTCTGTGGGATGACCTGGTCGCAGGCTTCGGCGTACGGCTCACTCCCAACCGCACCACCTTCGTCGTGCAGTGGCGAGAGCACACCGGCCGCAAGCCCCGCGAGTCGCTCCGACCACGCTGGCCGCAGCTCGAAGCGGTCAAGGCGCGCGAGCTCGCGCGCAAGCGACTCGCACAAGTGTTGGCGACGAGCGATGCGCCGGAGCGGCGAGCGCTGCGCGCTGTGATGCGCGAATGGTTCGAGCGCCGCACGGAGCTCGGGACCTGGCGGCCGCGCTATCGCGCCAAGGTCGACGCTCTGATCCGACACTACATCGAGGGCGAGAAGAGCACGCACGTCAAGCTGAGCGAGAGCACGCGCAAGGCGATCGAGTCGCTCGGGCTTCAGCCGGTCATGCAGGTGACACGCACCGACGTCATGCGTGTTGTCGACGGTATCAAGCGCGGCGCCGGCGATCAGCTCATGGCGGTCATCAGCACGTTCTACAACGACCAGCTCGATCGCGGCCTTGAGGTGATGAACCCGGCGCGCAATCGACTGCGCGTCACTGGCGGCCGGCGCGTCCGGCATCGCACGTTGACTGACGCCGAGTTGCTCAAGATCTGGCGCGCGCTGGAGAAGGAGGGCGATCCAGCGCTCGCGGCGTTCGCTGTCCTCGCGTTCACCGGCGCCCGCCGGCGCGAAGCGACGCAGATGCGGCACAGCGAGCTCGACCTCGAGGCCTCGACGTGGACGCTGCCGCCGGAGCGGCGCAAGACCGGCGAGCGCGATCCGCGTCCCTTCGTGATTCACCTGCACCCGTATCTGCTCGAGGCGCTGCGACGGCAGCCGATCCTCGAGGGCTCGCCGTTTGTCTTCTGGGGTCGACGCGATCAGCGGCCGTTCGAGTTTCATCACGCGCTGATGCAGCGCCTGCGCGCACTCGGGCTCGACGAGTGGCGTCTGCACGATGTTCGCCGCTACGTGCGCAGCGGCATGGCGCGCCTGGGCGTCTCGCAACAGGTCGGCGAGCTCTGCCTCGGGCACGTCGCGAAGCCCGGCCTCGTCGCGGTGTACGACACGCACCGATACGACGACGAGAAGCGCGCGGCCTGGCAGAAGTGGGGCGACTACCTGCAGGCGCTCGTCAGCAAGGACGCGCCGACGTGACCGCAGCGCGCCCGCCGTCCTGGTGGAAGTTCGTCGCGGGCCGAGACGCTGACAGGAAGTGGTCGCGGTTCTACGCCGACACCATGGAGCGCGGCGGCACCTTTCCCCCGCGTGAGCAGAATTTCTATGTCAACGCGATCAAGCGCCTGACGGATGATTCCTACGCGAAGGAAGCCCATCGGCCGAAGGCAGCTGTCAACTTCTGGCTGACGTGTTACTACCAGCTTGCGATGTTGGACACCACAGCAAAGGCCGCTGCCATCGATGCGGCGCGCCTCGCCAAGCAAGCGGGGATCACCAAAGGGCACACGCCCAAAGAGATCCAGCGCCACGCGAACGAGCTGAAGAATCCAGCGGCGAAATTTCTACGCGCTGTTAGAGCGGAGGTGCGCGAACGGGCGCCAACCGAGCTGCCTGAACCGCCATCGGACGCAAAGGTAAACGCTGCGCTTCTCGCGTGGACCGCGCGCATGGTGGAGCGCTCGGTGCGATAAGTAGGGGACTTTTCGCACCCGAAAGTCCTCGCGCGACGCCGCTGAACGGTCGCATTCTCTCGCTCCACGTCGCCAGCATTTTCGGCGATGCAGGAGCTGCCGATGATCCCGACCCCGAAGTACCTGAGTCGCGAAGGAGCGGCGGCGTACGTCACCGCACAGGGAATCGCGGTGAGCGAGCGGACGCTCACCGATCTCGCCTATCGCGGTCGAGGCCCGAAGTTCGCTCATGTGCGCGGCAGGGCCGTCTACACCGTCGAATGGCTCATGGCGTGGATCGAGACGGAGATGGCGCGGCCGGTACGACGCCGGCGCAGCAGCACCAGCCGGCCGCAGCCGCGCGACGCCGCGTGAGCGCGCGGGCGCCGCGCCCGAGGAAGCTTTTGCCGGCTCGGGCGCGACGATTCAGCGACAGGGAACGCGCCAAGAGCGCCGCGGACGATCGGCTCGCGATTCGCCGCTGCCAGCAATGCTCAAGCCATTTTCGTGGACCGGAGTGGAAACGATTATGCCTCGTTTGCTGGCGTTGGCGCTTGGCCGGATGGCACCTCACGGCTGCACAGAGGGTGCTGCAGGCGATGTCATGACCGTCCCGCTCCATGATCGATTCAAACAACCAACGCAGGAGATGAAAGCCCATGGTTATTCAAAGGGCCGCTGATGCGAGTGTTAACGCAGACTTCTATCGATTCAGCTACTACCCGTGCAAAGACTCAGCAGAAGTAGGGCTGCTCTTTGAAGACTCCGCGACCTTCGGTGACCTGCGGCTTGGCGGAGATGAGATACCACAGCGTTACGAGAAAACGCCCACCGCTGAACTCCTCGTGGCATCGCATATCGACCAGGACGAGCTCACTCTCACAATCAGCCGGCTGACTAACACTCAGGTTGGCCGTCGCCTGCTCGAGCTACGACAATCTCTCAGAGTTGATCGTTTCCCGCAGCGGGCATACGACCGGCTCGACTCCGAGAGTCAGCAACAGGTCCGTGATCTCATTCGGAAGCTCGCCATCGGATCGGTGCGCTGATCGCATCGCGGTGCAGGACATACAGCAGTGAGCCGCGCCAATTTCCTTCACGCGTTCCGTGACGCCGTGATGTCAGAGCACGGCCCATCGTGCGCCGCCGCGCGGCTGGTGGCCGTGGCACTCGCCAAGACCGCGAACCAGAACACGCTCGAAAGTTTTGCCGGAGCGAAGCACCTGGCCGTGCTGTGCAAGCTGAGCGAGCGCACCATCTACGAGTGCCTCGCGAGCTTGGTGAGCGAAGGATGGCTCGAAGAGCGCACGAAATCGAAAGGCCGAGATTACTGGTTGAAGATCAGGCGCCCGGTCATCCCGGCAGCGGCAGTTCCAGCCAGTCGAACCGCCGACTCCCTGCAACCATTGCCGGCAGTCGAGACGGGACTCCCTGCAGCCATTGCAGGCAGTCAAGGAGAGGGACTGCCTGCAACCAGCGCAGGACTGCCTGCAAAAGAGCGCTTGGACTGCCTGCAACCGTTGCAGGGTAACTCTTATCAGAGAACACCTGTACTTAACTCTTGCGCGACCGCGCCTTCGCCTGCCGCAGGGGCAGGCTCGCTCGCGCCCAAAGCCGAAGACGTCGCAGCGATCCGCGACTTGTACCTCCGGGCGCATTACACGGCGGCTGAAATTTTCGAGAAGCTGATGCGGGCGCGCGGCGTCACGCTCGATCAGGTGCAGCGCGTCACCAACGACCTCGATCGTCGCGGACTCGCCAGCCAGGGACCGAAACGGATCGCAGTGCTACCACCACAACAAGACAACACAGGAGCCGGCAAATGATCTCCTACGACGAAGCATCGGAAAGCCTCAGGAAACTCGCGTGGCTCGTTATGGGGCACGTGCCGTTCGCAGACATCAAACGCTATGTGAAATACCCGCATCCAGAAATGCTCGAAGCCTCTCAGCTCGCACACGACGAGGGCCGCGCGGCGCTGCGATTGCTGCTTGCGGATCAGCGCCAGGAGCTTGAAGCGTTGGGGGTGCCAGAGCCCTGGCCGATACCGTGGCGCAGGCGAAAGCGGCGCGCAAAGAACGCCGAACCAACACCACCGACTCAACAGCAACCGCTGAGTCTGATCGCTGTCATCAGTTCGCGCGCGCCGACAACGAAGCCCTCAGCCGCCACGGCAAGCGCACCCGAGGAGAAAGCAGAGAACCTACGGCGGCAACGGTAACTAACATGAAGACGGAACTCGACAGCGACCGCGAACTCGATAGTCAATGGCGCGAATTGATCGCTGCGGGCGGATGCGGTCGATGCAACTCCGACCTCGCCGGCACGCAGCATTGCCTAGATGCTTACGACGTTACGTTTCCCGACGGCGCGCGCATGGCAGTGGTCCCGTATCGCAGCGCGAGTGGGCGGCCCTGTGGCGACTGCGGCGTGGTGGACGGGAGTGTGCATCACGAAGGTTGCATGGAGGAGCAATGCCCGCGGTGCGCTGCGAAGCCGTTGGACTGTCTCTGTCAGGATGAGCAGGATCAATGACATGGGTAGGGGGTTTCGCGCCAAAGGCCTTTGGGCGCCGCAAGCGCACGGTGCAATCGTTTCGCTAAGTTTGACGTTTCGGCCGTTTTTTTTGGAGCATTTATGGCACGACAGTCCGCTGAAGCTCGGTCCGCCGCCGGTTTTCTGGCCGGCGCCGCACCGCCGCCGCCCCCGAAACACCTCAGCCGCGCAGCGGCCGCGGTGTGGCGCGAGATCGTGGCGTCGAAGTCGGTCGATTGGTTCGACGCCGGCTCTCGAATCCTGCTCGAGGCCTACTGCGAAACAGCTGTGCACGCGCGCGCGATCGCGAAGCGTCTCGATCGGCTGCGCAAGCTCAACGCGTGGGAGGAAGCGAAGACCTGGGAGAAACGTTATGCGCTGGCGAGCGGCACGCTCACCACGCTGTCGACGAAACTGCGCTTGAGCGTGCAGGCGCTCGTTGATCGGCGATCGCGCGGGATCCTCGAGCGCGGCCCCGGCGAGACAGCTGCGCGCGATCCGCTGCTTGGCGGCCGCGCGGTGTGGGGTGATCGCAAGAGGCCGAACTAACTTCATTGCAATTTCCATGGATTTCTATTCGGGTTTCTGCGCGCGTTGGCACCACACGCTTGCGCGTCGACACGATCGGTCGGCGAGAAACCCCCTACCCGGGGGGATGGGGGTATTTCGACAATCGAGGACCGAGCCCGGCAAGCGTCGTGTGCCAACGCATTTTGGGCTGCGAATGCGAGTCGGGTGGGGTCAGCAGTGACCGCCCGCCGCTTTCCGTTTCGCCTGGAGATCGCAGGCATGACCGTCGCCGGCGTGATCGAGACCGAAGACGAGCTCGATGAGCAGCTCGCGGGGCGCGACCAGGTGGCTGAGCAGACGTCGCCCCTGCCGATTGAACGCGTCGAGCCGCACCGCGGGCGCCCATCGTTCGAGAGCATGATCGCCGCTGCGATCAATGATCTCGGAGCGAAGCTCAGGCGCAAAGGACTCGCCGCGAGCGCGCGCATGGTGCTACACCACCTCGCGCAAACGTGCAAGAACCCGGATCTGATGCCGAAGCGGCGCACCGTCGAGACGTTTCTGGCGGCGCGCAAACCAACACGCAGAAAAGAACGCAGAAAAGGCCGCAGAAATTCGACTCGCGGTATAAGGGGCAGAGGAGGTTCGCATGCTCGGTCTAAATACGCTGTTGCAAAGGTTAAACGGCAGCGCCGCGGATCCGCTCGCACTCGGTGCTGAGCTGGTGGAAATCAAGCGTCAACGCGCAGCATTGCCTGGAAAACGCGCTGATTTGAAGCTGCGTCGACTCGAGGCGTTGCGCAACGACGACGACAAGGAAGCGCGCAACATCGAGAGGCAGCTCGCGGACCTCGATCGCGACGAGGACCGGCTTGCCGACAGCGAGATCCACGTGGGCGAGCAAGCGCGCGCGGCGCAGGCGATCGCGGACGAGCGTGCGGCGGATGACGCGGTTGCGAGGTATCTTGAACTCTCCGAGGACACAGCAAACAAGGTCGAAGCAGCGGACGCGAGCGCCGCTGTGCAGCGCCTGGCTTGGGACAAAAACCAAGGCGTCCTCGGTCGATGCGGTATTGAACCATTGGGTTGCATGTTGATTCTCGGCAGCGGCTTTGGTGTGCAGTGGGCGCTGCGCACCCGTCAAGCCGTCGGCAGGATGCGAGCGATACGCGAGATGCACCGCGCCGCTCGCGAACGGCACGCCTCCGGGCAGCCGCCACAGGCGCCCAAGAAGACGCCTCTACCAGCACCAGCCGCGCAGGCAACAGGTGCGCGCGCACGCTCGCCGCATGAGCGGCCGCGGATGACAGATTCCGCGCGCCAAGTCACCCTCGCGTTCCCCAATGGGTCTGCGCCGCAGCGTCGGGCCGCACAGCCGCCCGATCACGAGCCGCTGACGCCCGGTCAAGTTCGCTTGGTGACCGTTCGCTCGGGCCTGGAGGTCGCTGGTCAGCAGTATCGTGCGGGTCAAACCTTCCGCGCCGATATTCCCGTGGCGGACAAACTGCTGCGGGCGGGCTCCGTCGAACTTGTGGAGCGTTTCAACACCCCCGCGCCCAACGCAGCAACACCGAGCACACCGGCGTCCGTTCCAGCGGATGAGGGGCCCTCATGAGCGGCGCGAACCTATTGGCGAAGCTCGCCCGCAAGCTCCCGAAGCTGCGCGACGCGCAGCGCTTGCTCGTGAACAACATCACAGCGCAACTCGAGAGCGCGTTCGGTGACCTATGGCTGCGACTCATCGCCTGCGAGGATGCTCTCGGCCCAGAGCCGGGGCCTGTGGTCAAGGAGACGTTCGACGCGCTGCGCCGTTCCGTGGAGGCCGTACAAGGGGCGAGTCCTCGGCGGGAACGCCTCGAGCTCAACCTGTTGATTGACGGTCTACTCAGTTTGCTCGAAGCGCCCGAGATGGCCGATGTGTTGCGGCGGTCGGCCGAAACAGCCGCGGCTGCGGAGCCGACCGTGGCTGTGGACGACACGCCCTCGTTTTCAGTCACTGTCGACACCGCTGGGCTCTCCGATGCGGAAGCCGCCATGTTGATTACCGGCATGCAGGTCGGCGTGCAGCTTGCCTACGCGGCCGGCGGCCCGGTGGCGAAAGTTTTTCCTGCTGAGATCCGGCGCGCGATCGAGGCGCACCGCGAGGCACCGCGACCGCGAGGGCTGCTGCATTAATGCGCAACCGACGCTCAAACCAGGACCATGCCGTGTTGGTGGGGCGCGGCCGTGTCAGCGCGACGCCGCGGCGCATGTACGCTTGGCAATCCAACATTCCCGATCCCAACACGCCGCGCAGCAAGCCGCGCGGACGGGCGCGCAAACCGAAGCCGAAGCGAGGCTCACATGGCTAACGCCGAAACCCAAACCGCCCTCAAACAGGCGTCGACGTCTCTCGACACTTGCGCCACACGGTGCCGGGCCGCTCAGGCCCAACACGCCGCTCTCGGCGCGCACCTCGCCGAGCTCGACGGCGACACGGGCCGCAAAGCTCGTGAAGCGCATCGCGATCTCGGAACCGCGCACGATGCGTTGTCGCGTTCGATCGAGTCCGCGTCGCTCGCCGTCCGCGGCGCGCGGGATACTGTTGGAGCCGATTCGTCGTACGTCGAGCCAACCCACGGGCCGCAGGGTGGCGAGCAGGTCGACCAGTCCTACTCGAACGGGCCGCCGCGCGATTTATCACCGGAAGCGCAGCGCGCTCGCGCTCAGCGCGCCGGGACCGAGTTAGGCTATCGCGCGAAGATCGCGGCGCTGCGAGGCCGTCGACCATGAGCAGCCACTCAGGAGAACCACACGATGAGCATTCACACCTTCTGCTGCCGCCGGGCACAGCATTGGCACAACATCTGCTGCGAACGCGGTGAAGTGGTCGCGCTCGACTCGCGGCTGCCTCCGCGTTGCCGGCACTGTCTGTTGCTCGATCGCTACGGTGGTGGGATCGACTCACGGATGCGCGCGCTGCGATCAAGCCACGGTCGATGACCAGCCATGAGCAGCGCACCGCTTTTCTCCCTCGGCCCGATCGACCAGCTCGGCGACGATGAGATCGTCGGCGTTTGCATCAGCGGCGGCATCAAAAGGGATGGCGATGAGTGGGTGCCCTCGGGCATCGATCTGACGAACTACAAGGCCAACCCCATTGTCTTGCGGGGTCATAACCCCGACTACGTCGTGGGAAGCGCGGTCGCGGTTGGTCTGATCAACGCGAACGAGATCGGCATTCGGATCAAATTCGCGCCGCCGGGCGTCTCTGACATTGCGGACGAAACGCGCGGCCTGGTGAAATCCGGCATTCTGCGCGGCATTTCCGCCGGCATAGATCCGACGCAGATCGAGCCACTCGATCCGAAGAACCCCTACGGCGCAATGCGCATCGTGCGGGCTGAGCTCCTCGAGGTCAGCCTCGTGCCGATTCCAGCGGACGTCGACGCGCGTGTGACGGCGCGCTCCCTCGCGTCGCGGCCCGGCGGCGCAGCGCTCTTGCGATCACTTCCTGCGATCTCAGCAGCGGCCGTCGACCGGGCCTTGCTCCTCGTTGGTCGAGCCTGCACGCCGCAGGCGCCGATCATGGCTCAGTCCGTCTACGAACGGACGCGCCTGTACGCACAAGCGCACCAGCAGCGCAGCCGCACGGTGTGGGCGATCGGACGCGCGCGCGCGGTAGAGCAGGAGGCGTATTCGTACGAGCGGCGCCAGCAAGAGCTCGCGGCGCTGCGCAGCACTGACGAACCCGACCTGCGGACGCCCGCCAAGCCACGGCTGCGCCCGTACGGCGGTTGATGAACGAATGGTAGGAGCGATGGCGCGCCGTTTCGCTAACCGGGCGCCCGAGCAAGTTCGGAGTGCTCGCCAGAAAACCCGAACTGTCCACGGCCGCTTAATGGGCGGCGGCGCGGTGGGCCGTAGTGGCGACGAGACCGCCACGCGAGAGTGCGGCACGTGAGCGCTCTCACGGAGATCGAGTCCGGGGATTCTGTCCGCCCCGGATGCGATGCATGCGCGCCCCGGTAGCTGCTCTCCTCAGCCGCCGGGGCGCTGCGGCTTTTGAAGCGGAGTAATGCGGATGCCTAACACCCTCTCCATTTCCGTCACGGCCGAGATCGCCGACCTCCAAGCCAAATTCGCTGTCGCGCAGGCATCGGTGCGCTCGCTCAATTCCGAGATGATGGCCCTCGCACGCCAGTCGGCGAAGGGGATGCTTGACCCGGCCGGCAGCGCGCAACTGAAGGAAGTGGCGGGGCAGCTGCTCACCGCTCGCGCGCAGGCGGAAGGATTCGCCGGCCAGGCGGCGGCCGCGGGCGTCACGCTGCAAGGCGTGAGCCGTGCGGCGAGCGAGTCGGGCATTCACATCGGCGGGGCGGCACGCGAGTTTCGCGCGCTGTCGAGCGACCTGGCGCGCGGAGATTACGCGCGCCTGCCGATCGTGTTCGGCATGCTGGCACGCAGTCTCGCCGGCGTCGGCGCCGCGGGCATGCTCGCCGTCGTGGGCGTCGGCGCGATCGCTGCCGGGCTCGCGTATCTGGCGATTCGCGCGATCGGTGCATCGCACGCGCTGGATGAGATGCAGATCGCCGCCGCTGCGGCCGGCAACAATCTGCCGCGCAGTCAGCTGAAAGAATTCACCGACAATCTCAGCGAAGCGGGCAACGTCACGGCGAAGGCGGCCCAGGAGATCGTCAGGGAGCTGGCGAACATTCCGGGTATGACGGCGCCCTCGCTCGCATCCGCGACCGCGCTCGTTAGTCGGTTCGCGATCACGACTCATCAGGACGCCGAGGAAGCGGGCAAATCGCTCGTCAAGATCTTCAAAGCGCCGAGCGCCGGCGATGCTCTGACCCAGCTGGAGCATTTGGGTTACGCCATTGACCTCAACGCCAGAAATGAGGCGGCGGCGGCCGACAGTAGCAACAACGTCAACAAGCAAAAAGCCGCGATCATCGACCTGGTCAATGAGGCGTCCAGTCGCGGGGCTGCCATTGCCGATAAAGAGGCGGCATCGTTTCAGGCATCGTGGAGCAACAAACTCCAACTGGGCGCCGCATGGCTTGGCGAGACGGCGCTCGTCATCACGCAAACAGATCGGATTGCCGCCGCGCTCGGCCTGGAAAATCCGGTTATCGCGACACAAAATCGGCTGATCGAAGAACAGAACGCACTGCGCGCCAAACAAAACGCGGTGCTAGCTTCAAAGCCTAAAGAGGTGGCCGACACCCCGCTCACCCAAAAACAAGAAATTGAAGTGGGCATCAAGTACGTCGAGAAGGGTAAGCCGCTCTCTGCGCAGATTCGCGAAGCCACAGTAGAGATTCAGGGCCTGGTCACCGCTGCCGCAGCGGCGCAGGCGCGGCTCAATGATCTGCGCATCAGCAACGTCAATCCGGAGATCATCAAGGCGGCGGCGAATGATCTCGCCGATATGAATTCGCAGCTTCAGGAGCAGCGTCAGCGACTCGACGAGATCAAGTACGGCCCGGTGATGCAGCGGGCGCGTACGGAAATGGAGCAGACCGCGGCGACGTCGAGTGGCACGCAGACGCAAATCCTCGAGCAGCAAGTCGCCGTCGTCGACAAGTATCTGTCGAAGGTGCGCCAGGGTTCGGCGCAGTACACCGAGCTGCAGAGCGAGGCGGCGCGGATGGATCTGGAAATCAAGCGCAGCACTTCGAGCGAGCTCATCGCTGACGCGCGCCGGATCAACACGGAGATCAGCGGGGATGAGACCCGCTCGAGCGTTCAGCGCCTGGCCGCTGAGCGAGACACGCTGCAGGAGCTGCTGAGCGATACGCGCATCACCGGCCAGCAGCGGGTCGAGGTCGAGCAGGAGGTCGCGGCCAAGTCCACCGAGCTCGCCAAGACGGCCGCTTCCGAACAGCAGGCGATCACGCGCTCGAACGTCGAGAGTCAGATCGCCATATCGAAGACCCAGATCGAGAGCGAGAAGTCCACGCTCGATTCCGAGCTGCAGCTGCACCAGATCACCGCGTCGCAGAAATATCAGATCCTCGCCGACCTCACGCGCCAGGAAGCGGCGCTCGATATTGATCGACTCAACAACGAGCTCGCCAGCCTGCAACCGCTCACGGCGAAGTACGCGGAGGTTTACAACCAGATCCTTGAGCTCAAAGCCAAGCTGAACGCCGACCTGGCTGCGCTCGACCGTCAGCAGGTCGCCGACGCCGCGCACGCCGCGCAACAGCAAGTGACGGCGTGGAGACAGGCCACCGACGAGATCGAAGGCGCCGAGCAAACGATGCTCGGCGACCTGCTGAGCAGGCGCAAGAGCTTCGGGCAGGCCGCGTATCAGGTCGCCGGTCAGCTCGTCGACAAGGAGATCGAGGACGACGTTCGCGCCATGACGACGCGGCTGCTGATCCAGGACCAGGGCCTCGCCCAGCAGAAGGCGCTCGAGCAAGGCGGCGTGCTCTATCACGCGGTCGCGCAGCAGGAACAGACGCAGGCGACGAAGATCGGGCTAACGCAGCAGCAGGGTGCCGAGGAATCCAACGCCATCGAGGCGCGCACGGCCGACCAATCAGATCTCGTCGCGACGCAGATCGATCAGTCGGCCGAAGCTCAGATCGTGAACTCGGCGCAGATGCAGCAGGCCGCATCCGTCGTGCGCAGCCAGCAGGCGCAGTCCGCCGCCGTTCAAGCCGGCGGGCAGGTTCGCGTCACCGCGACCCAGACAGCCGCAATCCAGTCCAAGACCGCACAGAACGAAGTAAACGGGCCGACGGTGATGGCAGACGCCGCGAAGGCCTTCTCCGGCACGTACGCCTCGGTATCCTCCATACCGATAATCGGGTGGATCCTGGCACCGGTGGCAGCTGCTGCTGCGTTCGCAGTAGTCGCCGGCTATGAAGGACTCGCGACGCTCGAGCAGGGGGCTTGGGAGCTCCCGCGGGACGTCACAGCGAACCTCCACGCCGGGGAGACGGTCATGCCGCGGCCCTTCGCCGAAGAATATCGCTCGCGCGTGTCGGGTGAGGGCGGGGGCGGCGACACCTACGGCGACTTCAACCAGACGAACCACATTCACCAGGTGCAGCCGACGGCTGGGGCTATCATCGCCCAGCTGAGGAAGGCCACGCGCAACTTCCACCCTGCAACCATGTCGCGATGATGCGAGTCCACCATGACGGGGAACAACGTCCTGATTTTCCCAGACCTCCGGAGGTCTCCCGAGGAGAAGCAATGGCGGGAAAGGCTCAGCGCCCTGCGGCGCGAGTACGGCGGAGACGCCTCGCGGGACGCCGAGCTCGCCCGCCGCATTGCTGCCACCTGCCGCAAGCTGAACGATCGGCCGCTTCGGCCTGAAGACGTCCAATGGCCTGCGGAGATTCCGCTCGATCCCCCGCTGCTGGAGGCGATTAGCCGTGTGGTGCGCGCTCAACTCGACTGCGCCGACTTCCAGCTCGCCGGCGCCGTGCTCAACGTCGCCTTGACGCTGACCGGAGCTCAGGTCGACGAAGACGGCCCGCTCGATCTGCCCACCGAGCCCGGACCCGGTGGGAATGAACCGCCCTCGACGCAGAGCTGACCACGGCGCTGCGACGGATTCTCAGACGTGCCCGACGGTAGGGCGTGGCGATCGCCGCTCCTGGCGCGTTGTGCGCAGCCGTAGCGGCTCGCGCCGCTGCTCAAGCCGCGAGAGGCGGCGCTCCCCGCTGAGCGCGCTTGCGCTGAAGCTTCCGTGCCGCGCGGACTTTCTTCACTCTGCCGAGCGGTCGCTTCTCGAGATCGAGGAGGGCCTCGAAGCGCGCGTGATTCGGAGCTCGCGGCGCCAGGCTCCAGCGCGCCTGACCTGCACCGTGCAGGTAGAGACCAAACCTTTCACAGCACAGTTTCTCGGCTCGGCACTTCTCACGGAAGCGGCAGCCGTCGTCGCAGGGACAGGGCTCAGCCGTTGAAAAATTGTTGTCCGGCCCGTCCACGGCCGCCGAGTATCGCGCGCGGCCGCGGCACAGTCACGAAAACGCCGCCCGGAGGCGGCGCTGTCGTCGATGCTCGGGAAAGCCTAGCGCCTCGTGTTATCGACCGCGAGCCGCAACCGCGGCCGCCGCGCCTGCCAGGCGAGCAGACCGTCTCCATCGGCCGGCCCGGTGCGCGGCAGGCCTTCAGGGTAGAGATCGCGCACGCCTGGGAGCGCTTCGGCAAATTGTCGGTCGATCGTGAGGTAAACAACCCGGAGCCAACCGCGTTTGCCGGGTCCTGCCTTGCTCTCGAGCGACACCAGCGTGCCCGCGCGATCGCGGCGCACAAGGCGGTTGGGCGAAAGATCCTCATCCCCGCCGATCAGGTTGAAGTCCTTGTAGCTGCCGCTCGCGAGCAGCTTCGCGCTGACGCAGCCGGCCGCGACGAGGTCATCCCGGTGGCCGTCGTATGCGACGTGGGCGCCGACCTGGCCGGGATAATCCGCCCTGATGCCGTAGTACTCCTCGAGGTCGCGCTGCGCCGTAAGGTCCACGGAGACGCTGACCGGGCCGTGAACGCCATCGGCCAGCGTAGCCTCGCGAAGAGCACTCAGACGCTCACGGGCGGACGTCACGCCCGCACCTCCGGCTGCGCGACGCGCCACTCGCCGAGCTCGTAGTGCAACCGATTAAGCTCGTGGAATGTGCGATGCAGCAGCGCGCGGGCGGCCGTCAGATCCTCGTCCGCCTCAATGTCCGCAGCGAATAGCACGGCACGTACACAGCACAGCGCATCGAGCTGTGCCTGGATGCCATCGTAGATGCGGTCGAACTGATCCCCGGAAGGGTAAGCAGAGCCCGTCCGGATGGGTGTGACTTTTTCGCTCATGAGACCTCCCATTGAAAAACCCCGGCGCCGCGGGCGCGCCGGGGCTTGTCGGTTTGTCAGTCAGGATCGCACGTCCAGCAGGGGCTGCCACCGCCTCCGCCACCGCCGTCGGCGCCGAAGTCATCCGGTGAGCCCATGGGACCGGGCGGCCCGGCGTTCTCAGGCCCCTGCGCGAGCGGGTCGCCGTACGGGAGGGGCTCCATCTGCGGCGAGGCGTTCACGAAGTCGTGGATGCCCTGGCCGATGTTCGTCAGTGTGCTGTCAGGCAGCGCATTCGCAATATGCGTGCCGACGTCCTGCCCGAACTGCCAGGCCATGTAAACCATCGCCCAGGTGTCAGCGGCACCGCGGTCATGCGGCTGACCGACAGCGCCCAGGCGATACTCGAGGTAAACCTGGTCGCGAAGATTGAGCGGGGCATTGGCCTTGACGACGCTCGCCAGCTCCTGTTGATAGCGCTGCGACTGATCCGGCGCATATTTCGCGATGGTTCGCTCGATGGACCGCGTGCGTCCGGCCTGCGGCTTGGTGCGGCTGACCGCCACGTCGTTGACCGCCAGCGCGTGCCACTCCTTTGCGGTGAACGCGCGCAGCACCTCCGGATGCCCGGCGATCGCCCGCTCCATGTTGGCACCGAACCGTGCGGACACTTCCGCCCTGGGTCCGATGATCGCGGCGTCATCCCGGATGCCCGCTCGAGCGAGGCCAGGTAGCACCGCGAGGGCGCCGACCGCCAGGAAGGCGAACGCCAAGTACTCGTTGCGCACGGCGTTGCGGCGCCTGATCGCGCGGTGCAGCGCTTCGGGGCCGAAGTTCGCTGCGCGGTTCTCGGCGACGATGCGGCCGAGATCGAACTCGACAGTGATCGGGGCCGCGCCGCGGGCGATCTCGATTTGCTTCTTGAGCTCCCGAAGGAGCAGGAGCTTCCTGAGGCGATCCACGGCCGCCAGGTACTCGGGCGATGCGTCCTGCGGGGCGGGGGTGGCCGGCGCGTGGCCGGGTTTCGTAGACTGGAAAGTGGTCATGATCAGCACCTCGAATGCTGGTGATGGCAAGTCCGCTCGCCTGGTTACAGCCAGGCGGGCGGGCGCTTTGTGGGGAGAACAGCGACTGAGGCGAGGGCGGGCTATCGCACAGATTGTGCGATAGGCTTCACAGTCGTTCTTACAACTGGGGGACAACCCCGGCTAAGCCCTTGATTCGAGACGGAAGCGCGCTCACACCATGTAGGGGGGCGGGGCGGTTCGCCTCGCTTCCCGTTGCGCTCATCGCGAGCGCGCTAGGGTTTGTCGGCCGTGCCGCCGCGCGTCAGCGGCAGCCCGGTGTTGCTCAGGCCGCCCTTGAGAACATAGGCGTCGAAGCCGCGCTCGACCAGGATGTAGGCCGCGGCGGAGCTGCGCCGCCCGGTGTCGCAGTAGGCGATGTAGGGGAGGTTGCGATCGAGCGTCGAGAGCTTGAGGCGCACCAGGTACAGCGGCACGTTGATGGAGCCCTCGATGGCAAGATTCTGGTGCTCGCTCGGCAGGCGTACGTCGAGCCAGCGCGCGCCGCGATCGGTGACCAGCTTGCGCGCCGCCTCGGGCAGCACCCACTGCAGCAGCGGCTCGTTCATCAGCTCGCGGAAATCCTGCTTGTTGAGCCGCATCAGCACCCCGTCGGTGATCATGGTGACGGTGGCGTTGCGCTTGGCCTCGGCGATCAGCGCCTCTTCGCCGAAGGTGTCGCCGACGCCGAGCTCGGCAAGCTTGATGCCCTCGCGGCTCAGCGGGGTCTCGCGCGTCACCGCGCACTTGCCGTTGACGATGATGTAGAAGTAGTCGCCCTCGGCGCCCTGCTTGATCACCACCTCGCCGGCCTTGCACGGCACGCGCTGCAGGCGCTGGAAGATCGCCTGGATGTTGGCGGGCGGAATGCGGTGAAAGGCGTTGGTCTGCAGCAGCGTCGTCATCCAGTCGTCAGATCCCGCGCTCTGCAGCTGCGCCTGTAGTTCCTCGACTTCGTAGCTACCGGTCTGATCCCAGGTGATCATGACGTCCAGCAGGTCGCTGTCGATCGACAGGTAGCTGATGTCGTCCATCGCGCGTACCGTCACGCGCCGCGGCAGGTGCGGGGAGAGCGGGTTGCGCGCCTCGGGCGTGCCCCCGCGCACTACCGACAGGTTGTGCTCGCCGTCATCGATCTCGACGGCGCCGCTCACCAGCCACACGGTGCGCTTGTCGCTGTCGCCCTTGGTGAACAGTACGCGCCCGGTCGACAGTGTGCGCACGCTCACCTTCTTGGCGAGCGCCGCGAGGTTGTCGCGCTTCATCGCGTCGAGCGGCGCGAACGTGCGTAGCAACTGAACTGAGGCAGCCTGCTCTTCGGACATCGTTTCCCGTAACCTTCAAGGAGCTACATCCGCAACCGCGTGTGCTGCGGCGTGATGCCCGTTGGATGGTAGCACAGGGTCTTCCGGCCACTTGAGGCGCGTCACGCTTTTTCACCGTCGCGCAAGGCCCGCCAGCCGTCGTCGGGGCGAAACCGTGAACCGTAGCGCCCTGCCAGCTCCTCGAGCCGCGCGACCACCGCGTCGACGCCGCGCGCGCGCGCATAGGTCAGCGGGCCGCCGCGGAAGGGCGCAAAGCCGGCGCCGAAGATCACCGCCGCATCGATCAGATCGACGCTCGCGACGATGTGCTCGCGCAGGCAGGCGACGCACTCGTTCACCAGCACCAGGATCAGCCGGTCGGTGAGATCGGGTGATGCGCCAGCGCCCGCGGCGGCTGGCTTGAGGGCCTTGCCATCGCGCCACTCATAGAAGCCCGCGCCGCTCTTGCGGCCGTGCCGGCCGGCCGCGATCAGCTCCGCGAGGCGCGCGATCTGCGTCACCGGTCGCTGCAGCTGCTGCGCGATGATCTCGCCCACGTGCGCGGCGACGTCCAGCCCGACGACATCGACGAGCTCGATCGGCCCCACCGGCATGCCGAAGCTCACCGCGCACGCATCGATCGCCTGCAGCGACATGCCTTCCTGTGCCGCCAGCATTGCCTCGTACAGGTACGGGGTGAGCACGCGATTCACCATGAAGCCCGGCGCGCTGCGGCACGACACCGGCAGCTTGTCGAGGCGGCGCGCAAACGCGGTCGCGGCCTGCACCGCCTCAGCGGCGGTGCGCTCGGCGTGCACGATCTCGACGAGCGGCATCTGCGCCACCGGGTTGAAGAAATGCAGACCCACCAGCCGCTCGGGGCGCGCGAGCTTCGCCGCCAGCGGCTCGAGCATCAGACTGGAGGTATTGGTAGCGAGCAGCGCGCCGGGCTTCAGCAACGGTTCGACGCGCGCGTACAGCTGCTGCTTGGCCTCGAGGTTTTCGAAGATCGCCTCGATCAGCACGTCGGCGCCGGCCACGCCGTCGCCGGCGACATCCTCGCGCAGCCGCGCGCGCGCCGCGGCGTTCTTCGCCGCATCGCGCAGGCGCCGGTCGAACAGCTCCTGCGCGCGCTTGAGTGCCGGCGCGACCAGCTCCGGCGCCCGATCCTGCAGCGTCACGTTGAAGCCGCGCAGCGCCGCCCACGCGGCGATGTCCCCGCCCATGACGCCGGCGCCGACCACGTGCACGTTGCGAACCTCCGCGCCGGCCTTGCCTCCGGCGCTCTTCAGCGCGTCCTGCAGCAGGAACACGCGCACCAGGTTGCGCGCGGTGTCGGTGGTGAACAGCTGGGCGATCGAACGTGCCTCGGCTTCGAACGCCGCCGCACCGTGCGCGCCGTAGCGGTACCACAGGTCGATGATGGCGTAGGGAGCGGGGTAGTGCGCGCGCGGTGCGCGCCGCGCGACCTGCGCAATCAGCGCACGCCGCACGAAGCCGCGCAGCGGCGCCAGGTTGAGCAGGCGCTGCGCCAGCGGTGCGCGCCGCGGCGCCGGCGCACTGAGCAGCAGCTCGCGGGCGCTGCTGCGCAGCTCGGCTTCGCTCACCAGGCGGTCGACCAGCCCGGCGCTCAGCGCCTGCGCGGCGCGCAGCGGCTTGCCGGTCAGCATCATCTGCATGGCGACGTGCACCCCGGCGACGCGTACCGCGCGCACCGTGCCGCCGAAGCCCGGGTGAATGCCGAGCAGCACCTCGGGCAGCCCGAGCGAGAGGCGCTCATCGCCGACCGCCACGCGGTAGCGGCAGGCGAGGGCGAGCTCGAGGCCGCCGCCGAGCGCGAAGCCGTGGATCGCCGCCACCGTCGGGCAGGGCAGGCTCGCGAGGCGCGTGAGCACCTGCTGGCCGCGATGAATGAGCTGGTAGCCGGAGGCGGCATCGCTAATGCCGGTGAACTCCTTGATGTCGGCGCCGGCGACGAAGCCGCTCTTCTTCGCCGAGATCACCACCACGCCGCGCGGCGCGCGTCGCTCGAGCGTCGCCACGAGCCCGTCGAGCTCCGTCAGCACGCTGCCCGACAGTACGTTCGCCGAGGTGCCGGGTTTGTCGAGGGTGAGCCAGGCGATGCCCTCGGCATCGATCTCGAGCTTCCAGGACGGGCTGGCGTTGTCGTTCATGGTTTCCGCTCCTGGCGCCGCGACCGCCTCAGGCCGCCGAGACGGCGCGGACCGAAGCCCCGGCGCGCACGCGGAAATCGCACACCAGCGGGCGGTGATCGGAGAAGCGCACGTCCGGCACGCGAAAATCACTCACCTCGATCCCCTCGGTCACCAGGATGAAGTCCAGCTCGATGCGCGGCACCCGCGCCGGGAAGGACGGCAGCCCGGCGGTATTGGCGCTGCGCAGGCCGGCCGCGCGCATGAACAGGTAGATCTCGTGCGTGCCCCAGAAGGTATTGAAGTCGCCCGCCACGATCACCGGCTTGGCTGACTGCACGATCAGGTCGTGCAGCGAGCGCAGCTGGTACTGCCGGTGGCGGAACTTCACCGACAGGTGCACCAGGAACACGCACACGTCCGACAGCTCCAGCTCGATGATCAGCCGCTTGATGCCCATGTCGAAGTAGTGGAAGCGCTCGCCGTGCACGTTGGGCGCGGACAGGAACGCGTTGCCCTGCTTGCGCACGATGGGCATGAACTGGTTGATCGAGCCGGTGCCGTACTTGCACTGGTAGGTGGAATAGTGGCCGAGCTGCCGGGCGATGTGCTCGGCCTGGTTCACCCGGCCGCTGCGGATCGAGCCGGTGTCCACCTCGATGAGCCCCACTACGTCCGGGTGCTCCGCGCGGATGAACTCGGTGATGCCGCCGAGCACCTTGCGGTTGCTGCGCAGGTAGCCGGCTCCTGGCAGCGGCAGATGGAACGCCGGCCCGGTGCCGGTCGCGTAGCGGATGTTGTAGAGGAGGAGTCGCACCTGTGGGGAGAACTTGGCCGTGGAAGTCGGGAAGCAGCCATTCTATCGCGCCCGCGCACAGCGCGTGGCGCTGCTGCGGCGCGCCGCCGACGCACCGCCGCGCCAGCCTGGCGGGTGCGCTGTGCCGGTTTCGCCGTCCGAGCCCTTGTGCGAGACTCGCGCCATGTCGCAGGCCAACCCGCTCCGGCTGTTCGTCACGCATGCCTGGCAGGCGAGCGACGATTACCTGCGCCTGTTCGAGTACCTGGAGAGCGCGCGCAACTTCTTCTATCGCAACTACAGCACGCCCGATCGCCCGCCGGCCGGGGACAAGGAAGCCGTGCGCGAGGACCTGCGGCGGCAGATCGCGCCGGTCGAGGCGGTGATCGGCCTGGCCAGCCTGTTCGCCACGCACCAGGAACTACTGACTTTCCAGCTGCTGTTCGCACAGGCGAGCCACAAGCCGGTAGTGCTGCTGCGGCCGTTCGGCGTGCGCCAGGACGTGCCCAAGCCGATCCTCGACCTGGCCAACGAGGTGATCGACTGGGACGAGCGCGCGTTGGTGGATGCGATCCGCCGCCAGGCGCGTCACGAGGATACGACGCGCTGGGACACGATCGAATTCAAGCTCGAGTGAGGCTTCACGCCTCGGCGGCGTACAGCGCGATCACCTGCGGCACGGTCTTCAGCAGCTTGCCGCGCGGGGCTGCGACGCTGCCGTTCAACAGGTGCTCTGCGGTCTCGGGCTCTGCCACGCGCGCGGCGGCCTGCACCGCGGCGCCAAACAGCCGCACGACGCTGGCGGCGATCTCGTCCGCCTCGACGTTGGACATCTTGCGCACCGTGGCGCGCACGGCGTCCTCGCCGCGCAGCGGCGGCTCGCGCGTCAACGCCGCATGGCAGGCGCGCAGCGGCGCCTGCAGCGCATCGGGCATCTCATCGACGTTGACCAGCGCCAGGTGATTGCGGTACGCATCCGCGAGGCGATCCTTGATATTGCCCGAGCGCGACAGCGCCACCGCAGCCGCTTCGAACTGTTCCCACGTAGTGCTCATGACTACCTCGGCTCGCTCGCCGTCGCAGTCAGGTGTATCCGGGTTCGAGCCTGCGCGGCGGCGGCGTCGTATGAATTATTGTTGTCCGGTATCCCGTCGGAATCGCAGGGCGCTCAAGCGCCTGGGCGGGAAATATACCGCAGCCTCTAGGAAAAAAATATGCCCGTGCGCGCTTCGATCCAGGGGAAAAGGAGCCTCGCGGCGTGCCGCGGCGGCATCCGGCGGCAGGTCACTTACGGTACGGGGGTGGGGAGTTTCGGCCGCTGGCACCCGCGCGCTGCGATCCGGAACCAGCATTAAGGTGCTATTTTATCTATTTGATTAAACTATCAATTTGACCAGCAATAGGCGGTGTTGTTCACGCCGGCTGAGGTGAATGCGTACTGCGCCCCGGTCGAGTCGACCGAGAAAGACGCGCACTGCGTGTCGCCGGCCTGGCTCAGTCCCGCCACCGGCGTGGCGGTCATGGTGTAAGAAGGCGCCGCGACGGCACTCGGGGCGCACGCCGGGGAACAGCCGTTCACCGTGTAATAGCCGCTGCCGACCGTCACCGGGAAGGCGTTATACCCGAGCTGCGTCGCCACGTTCGTGTAGCTCGAGCCATTGGTGCTGAAGTAGCGCTCCTCGCGTCCGGCAGCATCCAGCAGTGCGGTCTTCGCCTCGGTGCGCCGCGACTGCCGGATCTGTTGCATGTAGGAGGGCACGGCGATCGAGATCAGGATGGTGGCAATCACCACCACGATCATCAGCTCGATCAGCGTGAAGCCGTCGGACCGGCGTGGTGCAGTAGAAAATCGCATGATGAGTCTCACTCCAGTGCTTAGCGGCGCTCGACCCAGCTCAGGCGCCGTCCGGTGGTGTTGGGCGGCAGGTTAAGGCCGAGAGTTCCGCCGGTCAGAGCCCCGTTGGCGCCGGTCTGGTTCGTCTCATACACCAGGTATTGCGTACCCGAGGTGTTCGAGGTGATGAACGAGCTGCCGGTCGCGTTGGTCATCAGGCCGATGGCGTTCGGGTCGGTATAAGCGGCATTGCCGCTGACCGTCGGGTTGGCTGCCTCGCTCGGCGGCAGGAACACCTCGTTGAACGGCGCCCCCGTCAGTGCGTTGAGCACGTAGGTGAAGCCAGTGTCGGTCACGGTCGCGCAGGAGGTCGGATTGTTCGGTGCCGGCACGATGCTGTTCACCGTGAGGGCCTGCGAGACCAGCTCGGGACTGTAGATCACCTGCTCCTGAGCGCCCGGCAGATTGATGTACCAGCCGAACTTGGCCGCAGCGCCGGTGCAGCCGGTCTGGCCCGCCCAGCAGACGGTGGCGGTGGAGGAGATGTCCCGATCCTGCGTGGTGGTATTGATGGTCACGACCTGCTGCTGCAGGTTCGTCGGACCGACCGCGTAGTTGTTGCTGCTGCTCAGCCCGGTCGCCGCGGCCGTCATCGCGGCATAAGTGGCGTTGCCCGACAAGGTGTTCCAGGCAGTCAGGTTCCAGTCCCACACGCCGTACAGACTCTGCACAGCGCTGGCGTAACTAGCCGGGTTGAGCGCGGTCAGCGGGAATTTCTCGCCGGTGCCGAACAGCAGCATGATCTGCGCTTGCATGCCGGTAGTCGGCGCACCGGAGGCCACGACGATGCTGGTGGTGATCGGCTGGCCGGCAGGGGTCTTGAATACCGGGCCCGCGGTCAGCGCCCAGCTGGTCTCGGTGCCGCTCGTCAGGTCGAAGCGCCACACATTCCCCTGGATGTCGCCGGCGTACACATAGTCGGTGATGTGGTCGCCGTCGAGGTCCGCCGCGGTCGGATAGGCGATGCCGTTGGGGCTGGCGACGCTGCCCGTGTGGGTGCTCAGGTAATAGAAGGTCTTGGCAGCAGTATTCGGATCGATGGTCATCACGAAGATCCCGGCATCGCCCGTGCTGCTGCCGATACCGTTGCCGAAGATCACCGCCCACTTGCCGTCATGCAGGCGGCGCAACAGCGGCGTGCCGTAGGTGTTGCCGAGATTTTTGCCGCAGTTGGCCGGGGTGTTGTTGAAGCAGCTGATGGTGGCGGGCGTCCATTCGCCGATCACGAGGCTCGCGGCGTTACTTTCCGCGAAGTTCGCCGTGGACGGGTTGGTGACGTCGAGCGCATAGATCGCCCCTATTGCGGCGACGGCATTGACAGTCAAGGCCGGTGCGGAGCCCGTGAGACCTCCAGACCAAGTAACGCCGGTCGAGTTATTGGTGAAGGTCGCGGCGCGGGTCTCGTTGTCACTGAATGTCACAAGGTAGGTTCCGGTCGCGCCGGCAAACCCACTCGTGAGAGTTGCCGAGCTGCCCGAAGGCACCAAAGTGAAGGTCACCGGGAGGTTGCCCCCGGGCCCGAGGCCGCCGACCAGCAGGGTGTGCCACTGGTTTCCGTAGAACACGTCTCCGGTGGCGGGCGTGGCATCCACGAAGAAATTGTGACCGTACTGGGAATTCGAGTAATCGAGGGTCGAGTTGCTCGAGTGGATGGTCTGGACAACGGCCCCGGGCATGTAGGCGAGCACTTCCTCGCCGTCATTGCCGGTGGTGTTGAAGGTGCCGTTGGTAGCGAACGAGCCGGTGCGGAAGCCGTGCACCAGGCCGTCGTCGGAGCCGACATACACCACGTTGAGGCGCGTCTGCTCCGCGGTGTTGAACGCCGGATAGCTCTGCGCCGAGCTGCCGTTCTCAGGCAGCGGATCGGCGGAGTTGATCCGGTCGACCCATGCCGCGGTGTAGGGGGCGATCGGCGGACCCACCCAGGCCGGGCTCGAGTCGATGATGTCCGCGAGCACGCTCTCGCGCCGGCGGAACAGACCCACGCCGGTGGTGCTGATCTCACAGCTGCGGTCGCCGCGCAGGTACGACACGCGGTCGGTAGTCGCATACGCCGTCGAGGCATTGCATTGCGAGCCCGAGACGTCGCCCGCGGTGAGCGTGGTCTTCTGTGCCGCCGTCAGGCTGGCGTACTCGAACGGAATGCCGGTCGTGCCGTTCCACGTGAGGACCGCGCGGCTGGTGGGGGCTTCCGCGGTGATCGGGCCCGCCACGCCGGTGCTGGCGCAGGTCCCGGTGGCTAGCACGCCGGTGAGGACGCAGTCCGCATCCCAGTTGGCGGTGGGGGAGATGGTGACGTTGCCGTAGGCATCGAATCCGAGGCTGCTCGCGGTCACGCGCCCGGTCCAGTCGGCGCTCGGATTGTAGTAGGCGAAGTAGACCTGCGTGCCGGTCTCCACCTTGGCGGATTGCTTCTCACTCACGCCCGCCGAGGCCGACGCGGAGTTGGCTGGATTCGCCTTGAAGCACAGGATCTCGTGAATGTTGCTGCTGCCACCGGTCGAGCCGGCGAACCCGAACAGGAAGTTGGCCGGCAGCGGGCCGTTGGCGGTGGTGATGTTCTGGCTCTTGATGACCGAGGTATAAGCGCCGCCATTGATGCTGTAGGAAAGGCTCAGCAACCCGGCCTGGCTGATCTGCAGGGCATAGAAGATCGGCGTCGCCGCCGAACGCAGCGTGGCGGCCTCGTTGGCGATCTTGGTGCCCGTGGGCAGCACGACGTAGCCGCTCGGCTGCGCGGTGTAGTCGAGGATCGGCGCAATCGCCGGTGTGGCGGTCGGGGCCCCCGTGTTCACCGAATTCGTGAGACTGGTGGCGCCGACGTTCTGCGGATTATTGACGTTGCTATAGTTCCACAGCGTGCCCGTCGAGCAGGTGTTCTGTACCGCCTGCATCGCGTCGGTGGGGTTGCCGCTGCACATCCCGGTGCTCGCCGAATAGCTGCCGCCGTTGATCTGGCACGACGTGGCGAGGGAATTCGGATAGTACGGCTTGCTGTTGCCGGGGTTGCTGCTGCCGCCATAAGCGCCGTTCAGCGTGGCCCAGGCGAGGTTGCCGGCGCCGCGTATGCCGATGCGCCCCGGCTGATAGCCACCGCCGCTCGCGGTGTTGTCGCCGGAGGCCGTCGTGCCGCTCTCGCCCAGGGTGTTGACCGAGCCGTTCAGGAAGTTGCCGTACTCGTCGATGCCGAGGCCGAGGTAGCCGCCGATCAGTCCGTTGAAGGGCGGGTTGCTGTTCGAGCAGGTGTAGGCAAGGCTGCCACCCCAGGAGCCGAGGCCATTGCCGTTGCCGCTGCCGACACCGGTGATGGTGGCGGTATTCAGCTGCGTGGCGTCCATGAGGTAGAAGCTCATGCCGTCCGCGCCGTCGCCGCCGGAGCCGCCGGAGTCGCCGAGATAGGTCACGGTCTTGAACGTGATCGATACGCCCTGGCCGGTGGGGAAGGGCGTCGCGAAGACGATGCCGCCATTCTCCGAGTAACCGTAGGGGAAGCCATTAGTGAAGCGCAGCGCGCCCTGGCCGGCGGGGTCGGGCGTGGTGTTCGTCAGGGTGATCCCGCCGACGAGGTGCTCGCCTGAGCTCTTGTTGTAATAGGTGGTGGCGATGGTCGTGCAACCGGGAACCTGCCCGCCGCTGCCGACCCCGGAGGTAACGGTGGGTTCCTGGCCGGCGAGCGTCGAGGCGGTGAGGCACGCACCGTTGAAGAACCACCAGCTGTTCTGGGTGCTCGTCTGCGTGAAGTCCTCGCTGATCGAGGTCTGCGCCTGCGCGGCGTATGGCGCACCCAGCGCGGCCATCGTGGCAAGCAAACTAAAAAGACTGTTACGGTTCATCACAGACCACTCCTGTTGACGACGCCCTGCTGGACCTCGTACGTGCTCTCGACCACGGCTACCGTGGCGGTTGCACCGCCGTAGCCATAGGCATCGATCATATAGGCCTCGCCCTGGCCGTCGGCCGCAGGTCCGAGGTCGGAAACGTAGAAAGCGGGTGTGGCAGCGTAGGGCGGGTCGCCGTTCGCGCCGTTGACGCCGGCGGTCACGCTCATGCCCGCCGGCGTATACGTCGTCTGGATGGCCCAGGGCAACGTGGTCGGCACCGTGAGCACGCCGTAGTACTGCGCGAGCGTCTCGTTGCAGATCTGCCCTTGGCCGGCATTGGCGCTCAGTGTCCCGGCCGCACAGGCGACCGAACCGAGCGCACTGTTGGTGCCCTGCAGCAGCCACCACTCGGCGTACTGCTGCGCGCTCGTCGCGGCGTGCAGCGCGCGATCCTTCTCGCGCAGGTTGCCGGCGATGTGCTCCTGCGTGCCGAAGCTGCGGAACATGCTGAGCGCGATGATGGTGATGATCACCAGCAGCAGCAGGCTCGTCATGAGCGCAAAGCCGGCCTGCGTGACGGGGAGGGCAGTGCGGCGCTTCATGTGTGCATCCCCGCCCGTCCCATGACCTCCACGACGCGCTCGAAGGTTATGGTCGCCGGCTGTTGTCCGCCATTGCCTTTCAGGGCGGCGAGCGGATTGGTGAACACCAGCACGATCCGCACCGAGCTGATGTTGTCCCAGTCGGTGTTCAGCATCTGGTCCGAGGTCAGATAGGTGTCCACGTTGTAAGTGGTGCTCGGTGAGTTGCGGTTGACGCCGAAGTAGATGGTCATGCTCTGCACGCCGTTGACCAGTGCCACCGGCGCATTGCTCGTGTTGTTGGTCACGTTGCTCAGCTGACAGAACAACTGTCCGGGGACGTTGCCCGCGGGCGGCACCACCGTGAACTGGTTGGCATAAGCGTACGAGGAGCCGGCGACGTTGTTAGTGCTGCCGTCGCACAGAATCACGCCGTCCGTACCGGTGGTGCGATAGCGCACCCCGATAGCGTCGGGCTGGCCGCCGACATGCGTGCCGACGAACGCCTGGCCCGTCTGGAACGTCTGCCATCCCTGCGGACCCTGCCAGTTCGGCAGCGAGGTCGCCGGAGTCCAGGCGGTGGCGCTCGGGAAGTAGCCGCCTGCCTGAATCACGTCGGTGAGGACCGTCATGGCGAAGCGCTGCTCATCCTGCAGCTGCGCCAGCGCCTGCTGGTTGAGATTGGCCTGGCGCACGTTCTGTGTGACCGTCGCCAGTCCGAACAACAGGAATACCGCGATGCCCACGGTCACCATCAGCTCGACCAGGGTGAAGCCGCGTTGCGCCGCCGGGCGGCGGATGCTGTGTTGGTTGAAAGCGCTCATGGTTCCACGTACAGCGTGTAAGTTGGTGTATCGAATCCCTGTCCGACGTTATTGCCGGTCGCCTGCTGTGCGGCTTCCTGTGAGGTCATGGCGACCGCCACCTCGCTCCAGGTGATCTGGATCGTGCAAGCCGGCGGCGCCGCGTTGCCGGCGATCGCCGGGCAACTGATCGTGGAGTTGGAGTTCGGCAGCAAGCCCTGCAGATTGGTGAGCCAGCGGGCGAGGTCGTAGCCAGCGAGCTGTACCGCGTTCGGACACTGCGCACCGCCGCCGGACGTGCCGAGACAGGCGTTGAGATTGCCCATGTCGGCGATGGCCTGCGCCTGCAACGCGCCATCCGTGGAGGTGACGACCGGGGCGCCCGCCGGGTTCAGCACCGTCGTAATCGGCGGATTATTGGCCCAGTAGGCACGGTTCGAGTGCATCGCCGCTGCCAGGCTCGCCGCCTCGATGGCCGCGAGCGAGCGCAGCCGTGAGGCGGTCATGTTGGACAGCGCCAGTGCCTGCATTTTCGCTATCCCGAGCAGCCCGATGCAGATCACGATGACGGCCACCATGACCTCGACCAGCGTGAAACCCCGCGCCCGGGAGGCTGTGTTTGCGCGTTTCATTGGCAAAGCATTCCCGAGAAGTTGTTGAGATTCGTCTGGATCGAGGCGAGCCCGATCGGCGTGAGCCACAGGCAGCGCGTGTACAGTTTTTTCGCGGTCTGATCATGTAACGTGAACAAGGTGTTGGGAAAGCCGGCCGCCGTGGTCGCGAAGCCCTCGCGGTTGTAGGTCACCTCACTGATGCCGCTGTTGGGGACAAAAGTGTCCGGCACGCTGCCGGTGAATGCCGCCTGCACCCGCAGCACCGAGCCCACCACCGGGGCATTGTTGTTGGCCGGATTGGAGTAGATGATCCAGCCGTTCTGCCACGTCGCAGCCCCGGAGCAGGTGGTGCCGTTACTCGACACACACACGGTGACGAACTGGCCCTCCTTGAGGGCCTCCTCGCGCGCGTACATCAGGTCGCCCAGCAGACCGTTGGCCTCCGCGGACAAGCGGTACGAGTTCGTGATGTCGCGGTACGTAGGCAGGCCGACGGTCAGGAGGATCGCGAGGATCGCGATGACCACCATCAGCTCCATCAGTGACACGCCTGTTTGCCTGTTCATGGCGCCGCAATTTACTGGAGCTGAGCCACGGGCAATGCGGTAGTGCGTCACACAGGACGGGCCAGCCGACGGACGGGCCGCGGGCGACTACAGACGGTCGGTTGCGGGCAGCCGTACCCCCCGAAAGGGACGACTGATTTTACATTTGCCAGCCCCCAACCAGGTTTTGGGGGCCTGCCGGCGCCGCTCAGCCCCGCGTCGGCGCGTGCAGCCGCTCGGCGGCCGCCAGCTGCTCGCGGGCCAGCTGCGTGCCGAGAAAGATCTCCAGCCGCTGCATGTCGACGGGCTTGGTGAGGTGCATGTCGAAGCCCGCCGCGGCGGCCTTGAGGCGGTCCTGCTCCTGGCCCCAGCCGGTCAGCGCCACGCTCACCGCATGCCTTCCCCAGGTCTCGCGGCGGATGCGGCGGATCACTTCGTAACCATCCATTCCGGGCATGCCGACATCGACCAGCACCGCCTGCGGGTGCTCACGGGCTCCGATGTCGAGCGCCTGCTGGCCGGAATACGCGGTGAGCACGCGGTAGCCGCGGAACTGCAGGGTCAGCGACAAGGTATCGGCCGCATCGCGGTTGTCATCGATCACCAGTACCTTGGCGGGCCGCGCTGTGCGCTGTGCGCCGCCCGCAGCACCCGCGGTCGGCTCGATCGACGGCGCGAGCGCCGTCGCGGGCAGGCGCACCACGAACCGGCTGCCCATCCCGACTCCCGGGCTGTGCGCCTCGACGGTGCCGCCGTGCAGCTGCACCAGTCCCTTGACCAGCGCCAGCCCGATGCCGAGGCCGCCCTGGGCACGGTCGGCCGAGGAGTCGACCTGCGAGAACATGGTGAACAGTCCCGGGATGGAATCCGTCTTCAGCCCAATGCCGTCGTCGGCGACCGTCAGCACCAGCCCGCCGTCGTGCACCACGGCGGCGAGCTCGATGTGTCCGTGCGGATCGGTGTACTTGGCCGCGTTGGTGAGCAGATTGGAGATCACCTGCGCGAGGCGCAGCGGGTCGACTTCGAGAGTCACCGGCGTGGCAGGCAAGGTCAGCTTGAGACTGTGCTGCTTTGCCTCGATGAGCGGCTGGGCGGCCTCGAGCGCCACCTCGCACACCGATCGCAGCTCGACATACTCTTTCTTGAGCTCGAACTGCCCGTGCGTCACGCGCGACACGTCGAGCAGGTCATCGAGCAGCAGCGACATGTGCTGCACCTGCCGGGCGAGCACCTCGCGCGCCCATTCGCGTTGCTGCTCGTTCGCCTCGGGCGACTTGAGGATCAGCACGGCGTTGCGGATCGGCGCGAGCGGATTGCGCAGCTCGTGCGCGAGCGTCGCCAGGAATTCATCCTTGCGACGGTCCGCATCGCGCAGCGCCTGCTCGCTGGTGAGCAGCGCGCGGGTGCGCTGCTGAATCTCGGCGAGCATGTTGTTGAAGGCGTCGACCACCAGGCCGAATTCGTCGTCGGTGGTCTTGGAGGCGCGCAGCGAGTATTCGCGCCCTTCGATGATCTGCCGCGCCACGCTCGCCATCGATCCGAGCGGGCGGGTGACGCTGTTCTGCAGCCAGCCCACCGCGAGCAGCGCGCCGACCAGGCCGGCGAACATGACCAGGCCGAGGATGCTCAGATAAGTGATGACGTGACTGAGCACGTCGTACTGCGCCTGCAGGTAGATAGTGCCCAGGTACTCGCCGTTCTGCGCCACCGGCAGCAGCAGCTCCAGACGGCCGCCGTGGTAATGCACGCCCGGGCTCATGGCGGGCGCGCGCAGCGGCGACGGACTGGCGGCGTAGCGCGCGTACTGCACGTACAACCGTCCCTCGCCGTCGTAGAGCGCGGCGCTGCGCATCGTGGGCCACGCCTCCAGCGCAGCGAAGTCGCGCCGCGCGCCTTCGCGATCGTGGAACTTCAGTGCCGGCGCGGTGGCGCGCGCCAGGATGCTGCCGGCGGTTTCCAGGTCGGTACCCCAGGCGCGCCGCTCCTGGTAGAGATCGGTACCGAGCAGGCTTGCCCCGGCGACCAGCAGCGCGACCGTGGTCGTCAGCAGCACCACCGCGAGCAGCTTGCCGGTTACCGAGCGATGCGCATGGCGGATCGATCCGAGCGAGCGCCACCCGGTCAGGAGGCGCTGCAGCAGTCCCATGCGCGTATTCGCGGCGAGGATGGCCACCGCAATACTCTAGCGCATGTAGCACCTGTGTCGGTTCGGGCGTCGCCGCGGCCCGACGGCGCTTGCCACTGCGGCAGATCTTGGCCAGCCAGCAGGGTGCGGCGGTGGAAGAGGGCGCGAGCGCGCGGTGCTGTCGCCTCCCGCGCGGCAGTAAGTCGACTCCCGCCGCCGTGCTCCTGGCGAGCGTGAATCCTGTCACACACCGCTCGGCGCGCACCTGAAGAGAGCCGCTCCCGGCTCAGCGGGCCTGCGCCAGCGTCAGACTGCGGACTCCGTCCCGATCCCGGCGGTCAATCCTGTGAAGTTCCTCCGCCGCCAAAATGCGAAGAAGCAGCAAATATCCCTACGTCACTACATCGACCTCCTAAGTGAGGTGGGAGTACGGCCGATGATCCCGATCATCTTCGCCGTCTTCGGGGACATGGATTCAGCTGCCATCGCCGCGCTCACCGTGGCGCGCGACTGCCCACGGCAGTACGAGTGTGGCGGAGTGATCTACGAGGACGCAGATCACTACTACCACGTGAGTGCCCCGCTGACCTCGCACAAGCATTTCGGGGTCGACATCGTGCAGTACGGTGAACCGACACCCGTTGGGTGGCGAATCGTGGCGGACTATCACACCCACATCTGCTCGCCGCACAACCGCCTGTTCGCCAACTTCTTCTCGCCCGCTGACGCGTACGTCAACCAGGGCTTCCACACCGTCGGATATATGCTGAGCCTCTGTGACGGGAACGTGCGGCGTTACGACCCCGCGCAGGACGACCGGGATGATGAGGTCGTGCATTTCACCAGCGGCCGTGAGATCTACCTCACCTGCGGGCACATTGCCGGGTGGGTAGATACGAGCTACCCCGCGAACGCGACGTGGAAGCCGGTGATCGGCTACGAGTCGATAGTGCTCGGCGCGAACCCCAGGGCTACCGGACCCGACAAGACCGTCAGTCACGCGAGCGCCAAGATCGGGAGCACGAGCGCACGCATTGTGCATCCGGGCCCCTGATTCACGGCGGGCTCATCACGCCAGCGATCCGAACCTTACGGTCATGCATCGCAGCTATGGCCAGCGCAAGGGCGTAGAGTGCGGCCATGGCCCCTTCACAAAACAGCTACTTCGTCCGCCTGCGCCCAGACCTCTCACTACAGGTGGCCAGCGAGTTCCGCTCATTCGCGAAAAAGCCGCCGTCCGGCAAAGCACCAAGTGAAACCCGACTCATTCTCGAGTGCGTGCGGGTCGACTTACTTCACCCGATCTACGCGAAGCTGACTATTAACCTTGGCGAGGGAGCGCCACCGATGGACCTCTGGGTGCCCCACGCGATGATCCTGATGATCGGAGACATCAGCGAGATGGGACGCGCTCCTGTGGTGTTCACACCAACGGAGTAAACGCTCCCCGATTTGCAGGAGAGTGCGGGTCTATTGCGCCGGGGGCGCCGAGCCCAGGGCACCTTTGGGTGCACATGCTAGTTCGCATAATGTATATTATGGTAAATAGCATATACACCGCGCCAGGGATGACCGCAGATACGGTCCCTGAGAGCGGCCTCTTCCTGCCGATCTCCTTATTCAGTCTGCGCCAGGGGGCTCGCGACCCCGGATGACGCAGCACGCATGCCGGGCCTCACGCATCGAGTGCCCGGCATACGTCTGCATCAACGCGCCGTTACTGGCGCTTCAGCCAGCTGTCGTCGGCGCTGTTTACCCACTCGTCGACCTGTTTCTGTGCGGCGTCCTTCGCCACGCCATAACGCTCCTGAATCTTCCCCGCGAGCTCCTCGCGGCGGCCCGCGGCCTGGGTAAGATCATCCTCGGTGAGGCGCCCCCATTGCTGCTTGGCCTTACCTTTGAGCTGCTTCCAGTTTCCCTCGACACGATTCCAGTCCATGGTGAATTCTCCGTTGATGGGTGATGCAACGCGCGCAACCTTAGCGTCGCCGGCCCGCCGATTGAAGCGCTGCCATTCGCTTCGCAGGGTCGGAGAGCGCCTACGCCACGTCGTGGCGGCGCGCTGGTCGTAGGACGGAGCGTCGTGTGACGGCGCGGTACCATGTGAGCCGCCGTGGCTTCGCGGCCGCACTCGGCGGTGCCGGGATGATCCTGCTCGCTTCGACTCGGGCAGCCTGCGGCCGCGCCATTCAGACGAGACTGGCAGCGATGAGCGACGCTGACGGATTGCAAGCTCTCGCGCTGCAGGCCGGGACCGTGCTCAGCAGACACGTGACCGCCGGCTACGCGGCCGGCGCCGTGGCGCTGATCGGCCGTGGTAAAGCAGCCGAAGTGGTCGTCATCGGCCAGCAGGGGCTGGATTCGCCCGTGCCGATGCGGCGCGACAGTGTGTTCCGCATTGCCTCACTCACCAAGCCGCTCACCGCGGCGGCCGCCATGATGCTCGTGCAGCACGGCAAGCTGCGGCTCGCCGACCCGGTCGTGCGATGGCTTCCCGAGCTCGCCAACCGCCGGGTGCTCAGACAGCTCGACAGCGCGCTGACCGACACGGTGCCCGCCAGGCGGCCGATCACCGTCGAAGATCTGCTGACCTTTCGTTGTGGCCTCGGGATCGTGCTGGAACCGCCCGGCACTTACCCCATCCAACGTGAGATCGCCGCATTGCAGCTGATCGGTTTCGGGCCGCCCGATCCGGCCTATCCGACGGCTCCCGACGAATGGCTCAAGCGGCTCGGCAGGCTGCCGCTGATGGCGCAGCCGGGCGAGCGCTGGATATACAACACCGGCTCATACATCCTGGGCGTGCTGCTCGCCAGGGCGTCGGGCCGCTCGTTGCCCGAGCTTCTGCGAGAGCTGCTCTTCGAGCCCCTCGGCATGCGGGACACGGCGTTCGCCGTCGCCCCGGCCAGTCGGGCACGCCTGGTTGACGCCTACCGTCTGGAGGCCGGCCGGCTGCGGCTGTCTGACGCCGCCGCCGCGAGCGCCTGGAGTACCCCGCCGCGTTTCCCCGACGGCGGCGCAGGGTTGGTCAGCACCGTCGATGATTTTTTCGCATTCTCGCGATTGCTGCTGCATCAGCTTGGCGGCTCGGAGCGGCTGCTCTCGCCCGCCTCGGTCGCTGCCATGACGACGGACCACCTGAGTAAAGACCAACGGGCAGGCGGTCCTCCCGTGTTGAGCGCCGGACGCGGTTGGGGCTTTGGCATGTCGGTGGTCGCCATGAGCAGCTTAGAGGGTTTACCCCAAGGTGCATTCGGCTGGAATGGCGGTCTGGGCACCACCTGGGTAGCCGATCCTCGCTCGGGAATTACGGCCATCCTCTTCACGCAGACCCTGTTCACCTCCCCCGTCGCGCCGGCCATACACCAGGAGTTCTGGCGCGCGATTTTCTCGCCGCCGGTAGCCTAGGCGGCGTCACGTATCCAGGGGGGTTGGTCCGCCGCACCTGCGTGTGAAATACTAGTGCCGTCAGGTCACTAGCAGCATAACCATAACCATAAGCAACGCAGGAGTGAGCGATGGCCGCGACGAACTTGCCAATGTACGAATCGGGGATCGACAAGTCGCATCGCCGGGTGATCTTCGCATCAAGTCTCGGGACGGTCTTCGAGTGGTATGACTTCTACCTGTACGGATCGCTGGCCGCGATCATCGCCAAGCAATTCTTTTCCGGTGTAAACGAAACCACTGGGTTCATATTCGCGCTCCTGGCGTTCGCCGCCGGCTTCGCTGTGCGGCCGTTCGGCGCGCTGATCTTCGGGCGCCTGGGTGATCTGGTCGGCCGCAAGCACACCTTCCTCATTACGATCGTGATCATGGGTCTCTCGACGGCGCTGGTCGGCGTACTGCCCAGCTACGCGAGTGCCGGCGTGATCGCCCCCGTGGCGCTCATCGCCTTGCGACTGCTGCAGGGGCTCGCGCTGGGGGGTGAATACGGCGGCGCGGCGACCTACGTGGGCGAGCATGCGCCCCAGGGCCAACGCGGCCGGTACACCAGCTGGATCCAGACCACCGCCACGCTGGGCCTGATCCTCAGCCTCCTGATCATTCTCGTGTGTCGCGCCTGGCTCGGCACCGAGTTCGACACCTGGGGCTGGCGCATCCCGTTCCTGCTGTCGACAGTGTTGCTCGTCATTTCGGTGTACATCCGGCTGCAGCTGGCGGAGTCGCCGGTATTTCTGGAAATGAAGGCGGAAGGCACTCGCTCCAAGGCCCCGTTGACGGAGTCCTTCGCGCGCTGGGGTAACCTGCGCCTCGTGATCCTGGCGCTCCTGGGCGCCACGGCCGGCCAGGCGGTGGTGTGGTACTGCGGCCAGTTCTACGCCCTCTTCTTCCTGACGCAGGTCCTGAAGGTGGAAGCGCAGACCGCGAATCTGCTCATCGCCGCAGCGCTGCTGGTCGGCACGCCGTTCTTCGTCGTGTTCGGCATCCTCTCGGACAGGATCGGTCGCAAGAAGATCATCCTCGCCGGCTGCCTGCTGGCTGCGATCACCTACGTGCCGATCTTCCAGGGCCTCACGCACTATGCGAATCCGGCGATTGAGAGCGCCTCCAGCCGCTCGCCGGTGACCGTTCTGGCTGACCCGAACTCCTGTTCCTTCCAGTTCGATCCGGTCGGCAAGAAGAAATTTGTCCAGTCCTGCGACGTAGCGAAATCGGCGCTGGCCAAGGCAGGCGTGCCCTACCGCAACGAGGCGGCGGCGGTTGGCAGTATCGCTCAGGTGCGTATCGGCGACGCACAGCCGATCCCCTCAGTCGAAGGCGGCAGCATGTCGGCGGCCGACTTCAAGGCGGCGACCGAGAAGTTCTCCAAGTCGCTGAGCGGTGCGCTGAAGGAAGCCGGCTACCCGGCCAAGGCTGATCCGGCGCAGATCAACCTCTTCATGGTCTGGGTGCTGCTGTTCATCCTGATGATCTACGTCACCATGGTTTACGGGCCGATTGCGGCGTGGCTGATTGAGCTGTTCCCGGCGCGCATCCGTTACACCTCGGTGTCCCTGCCCTACCACATCGGCAATGGTTGGTTCGGCGGCTTTCTGCCCACGATAGCCTTCGCATTGGTGGCTCTCACGGGCGACATCTACTACGGACTGCGCTACCCGATCATCGTCGCGCTGCTGACGGTGGTCGTCGGACTGTTTTTCCTGCCCGAGACCAACAAGCGCACGGTTCGCTAGAACCGCGCGGCACAGCCAGCACATCCTGCGGTTCCTGCGCTGGGCAGGAACCGCAGGATGGGGCTCACCGGGCAGCTTGCAGCGGCTGCGGGGGATCGCGGTATGAACGCTACACAAGACAAGCGTCGCGGCTGGAGCTGGTGGTACCTGCTGTTCGTCGTGCAGTTCGCCGCCGTGCTGTGGCCGCCCTTCTATAACAGCGCCGCACCCTACTGGCACGGCATACCTTTCTTCTACTGGTACCAGATGCTGTGGGTGTTCATCAGCGCGGCATTCACCGCGATCGTCTACTTCGCAACCAGGGAATAGCCGCTTACCAGCACAACCTGTTCCGGGGGATGCGATGCAGGATCTGAACTGGGTGGCGCTCAGCGTGTTCGTCGCGCTGTTTGCCTTCATTACCTGGCTGGGGTTTGCCGCGGCGCACTGGCGCAAGGGCGATCTCGACCAGCTGCACGAGTGGGGACTCGGCGGCAGACGCTTCGGCACCCTCATCACCTGGTTTCTGGTCGGCGGCGATCTGTACACCGCCTACACGTTCATTGCGGTTCCGGCGCTGGCGTTTGGCGCCGGGGCGCTGGCGTTCTTCGCCGTCCCCTACACCATCGTCATGTACCCCATCCTGTTCCTGGTCTTCCCGCGCCTGTGGTACGTGTGCCATAAGCGCGGCTACATCACCACCGGCGACTTCGTGCGTGGCCGCTACGGCAACCGCTGGCTGGCGCTGGCGATCACGCTGACCGGCATCGTCGCGACCATGCCGTACATCGCGCTGCAACTGGTCGGCATCCAGGTGGTGATCGGCGCGCTCGGCATCTCCGGGACGGGATTAGCCGCGGATCTGCCACTGCTCATTGCCTTTGCGGTGCTGGCTGCATTCACTTATTCCAGCGGACTGCGCGCGCCGGCATCGATCGCGATCGTCAAGGACATCCTTATCTACTTGACCGCCTTCGTCGCGGTCATCGTCATTCCCATCCAGCTCGGCGGCTTCGGCAAGATTTTCGCGGCAGTGCCGGAGGCGAAGCTGCTGCTGAAGGTACCCACCGCGCACTCCAGCGCCGAGTACGGCGCCTACGCGACCCTAGCGCTCGGCTCGGCGCTGGCTTTGTTCCTCTACCCGCATTCCATGACCGGCATCCTCAGCGCCAGCAGCGGCCGTGCCATCCGCCGCAACGCCGCCCTGCTACCCGGGTATACCTTCATGCTGGGACTGCTGGCGCTCTTCGGTTTTTTCGCCATCGCCGCCGGCGTCAAGGGTCTGCCGGAGTTCGCCGCCGGCTTCAAGCAGTTCGGCAACAACTACGCTGTGCCGGCGCTGCTGCTGCACAGCTTTCCGTCCTGGTTCGTCGGCATCGCCTTTGCCGCCATCGGCATCGGTGCACTGGTGCCCGCGGCGATCATGTCGATCGCAGCGGCCAACCTCTACACGCGCAACATCCACCGCGAATTCATCAACAGGACTCCGACCGACCGGCAGGAAGCGCAGATGGCGAAGTGGGTATCGCTCATCGTCAAGGCCGGTGCGCTCGCCTTCATCGTGTTCGTGCCCACGCAATACGCCATCCAGCTGCAGCTGCTGGGGGGCATCTGGATCATCCAGACGCTGCCGACGGTGATGTTCGGCGCCTATACGCGCTGGTTCAATGCGTGGGCGCTGCTGCTCGGCTGGGCAGCCGGTACGCTGGTCGGCACGCTGATGGCGGTGCACGTGGGTTTGAAGCCCACATTCCCGCTCGACGTCGGCGGCTACACACTGCCGGGGTATACCGCCTTCTACACGCTCATTCTCAACCTGGCACTGGCAGTGATTCTCACGCCGCTGCTCAACGCCCTTGGCTCGCGGCAGCTGGCGGTTGATGAAACCGCGGCGGCCGACTATCAGGCCTGAGCGCGCAGCGCGGCGCCCCCCGGCCCGGCGCTCTTCCTGTTGAGCAACGATCTGCTCCGGCTCTGACGGATGCGGCGCGCTCATGCCGGGATTCCAGCTGCCAGGCATATAGGGTGGGGGGTATGGTATTAGTTGACTTTGGGACCGTCGCCGCTAGAATCGCCGCGCCTGCCGGCGGCGTGACGGCGCGGCTGGCGTATGCCCGGGCGCGCCCGGCACGCGAGGATCTGTCACACGGCTGCAATTAGAGTTATGGCCTTTGTCGCCAGGTGAGCGCCATGGAACCACCCGCACAGGATCAACCGGAAGGACAGGCTCATCCTGAAGGGTCGGACTTCCCGGAAATCCACGACCATTCGGCTACCCCCGCCGCGCGCGCGTTCCTCCTCGGCGGGCTCGCGCTCGGGCTGCTGCTGGTGATCGCCCTGCTGACCCACGGTTTCGGCCTGTTCGCCGGCCGCGGCGGCTCAGGCGAGGAGGCCCCGCCGCTGCTGCACCAGGGCAACCGCATCGTGGTTCCCGAAGGCTCGCCCTTGCGGCAGCGGCTGACGGTGGTTGCCGCGGCGACGGAGCCCAAGAGCCCGCTCATCCAGGCGCCAGGGCTGGTGGAGTCGGACCCGGCGCGCACCGTCACGGTGCTGCCGCCGGGCGCCGGCCGGGTGCGTGAGCTCAAGGTCGGACTCGGCGATCGCGTGCAGCGAGGCCAGCTGCTGGCGCTCATCGACTCGCCCGACCTGGCCCAGGCCTACGACGACAACGACAAGGCGGCCAGCGCCGCGGCGCTCACCGCGCGGATCCTGCAGTACCAGGAAGCGCAAGTGAAGATCGGCGCGGCGTCGCAACGCGACCTGGAGCAGGCGCGCAGCGATAACGAGCAGGCACAGGCGGAATGGGCGCGCACGCGCGAGCACCTGCGCGCGATCGGCGCGGCCGCGGACGCCCAGGGGGAGGCACGGCTGCTGGCGCTGCGCGCCCCCGCCCCCGGGAGCATTACCGCGCTGTCGACCGCGCCGGGCACCACCATCAACGATGACACCCAGCCGGTCATGACCGTCGCCGATCTGTCGGTGGTGTGGGTCACCGCGCTGGTGGCCGAAAAGGACGTCACCCAGGTCAAGGCGGGGCAGGATGCGGAGGTGGCAGTCGACGCCTACCCCGGCCGGACGCTGCACGGCAAGGTGCTGTTCGTCTCCGACGTGCTCGAGCCGGATTCGCGCCGCAACAAGGTGCGCATTGCATTTGCCAACCCCGACTATGCGCTGCGGCCCAACATGTTCGCGACCGTGACACTGCGCGGCGCCGAGGCGCGCCGCGTGGTGCTGCCGAGCTCCGCGCTGCTCATGAACAACGACCGCACCACCGTGTTCGTCGCCACGGCGCCGTGGACCTTCGAGCGTCGGACCGTCGAGCCGCTGCTCGAGGAAAGCACCACCGTGACGATCGTCTCCGGTCTGCAGCCGGGCGAGCAGGTCGTGGTCCGCGGCGGAATCCTGCTCAATGATTGACCAGTTCGTCGATTTCTGCCTGCGGCGGCGCGTCGCGGTCATCGTGATCGCGGTGCTGCTCGGCCTGTTCGGCATCTACGCCTGGGAGACGCTGAGCGTTGAGGCGTATCCCGAGCTCGGCGACGTCTCCGCGCAGGTGACCACGCAGCTGCCCGGCCTGGCCGCCGAGGAAGTCGAGCAGCTCATCACCGTGCCGCTCGAGCGCGAGATCAACGGTACCCCGGGACTGTTGCTGATGCGCTCGGAGAGCACCTTCGGCCTGTCGCTCATCACTGTGCTGTTTCGCGGCGGCTACGAGGACTACTGGGTGCGCCAGCGCCTGCTCGAGCGCATCAACGAGGTCACCCTGCCGAACGGCGCCGCACCCTCGCTCGATCCGGTCGCCGGCCCGGGCGGCGAGATCTACCGCTATACGCTCGAGTCCGACACCAAGAACCTCCAGGAGCTGTCGGAAATTCAGCGCTGGACGGTGATTCCGGCCTTGAAGTCCGTCCCCGGTGTGGTGGACGACGGCAATTTCGGCGGCTTCACGACCGAGTACCAGCTGGACCTCGACCCCCGGCAGCTGAGCAACTACGGTCTGGGCATCACCGATGTCATCAACGCGATCAACAACAACAACGCCAACGCCGCGGGCGGGCGCGTTTCGCGTGGCGATCAAAGCTACGTGATCCGCGGCGTCGGCCTGATCAGGAGCCTGGCAGACATCGGTGCCACCGTGGTCACGCAGGTGAACGGCACCCCGGTGCTGGTGCGCGACCTGGGCCGCACCACCTTAAGCCACCAGGAGCGCGAGGGCATCCTCGGCAAGGACAGCAACCCGGACACGATCGAAGGCATCGTGCTGATGCTCAAGTACCAGAATCCGTCGGAAACCCTCAAGGGCATCCACGCCAAGGTCGACGAGCTCAACCGCCAGCTCGCCAGGCAGGACGTGCGCATCGTGCCGTACATCGACCGCGACGACCTGGTGCGCGCCACGGTCCACAAGGTCGGACGCACGATTGCCGAGGGCATCGCGCTGGTATTCCTGGTGCTGATTCTGTTCCTCGGCAGTCCACGCAGCGCCCTGGTGGCCGGTGTGGCGATTCCGATGGCGCTGGTGGCGGTGTTCTCGCTGCTCAATCTCACCCATGTGTCCGCCAACCTGCTGTCCCTCGGCGCCATCGATTTCGGCATCCTGGTGGATGGCGCCATCGTGGTCACGGAGGCGATCCTGCGCCGGCGTGAAGCGATGCCGACCGAGGAGCTCAGCGAGAGCGAGGTCAAGGCGGCCGCGGTGCAGGTGACCCGGCCGATATTCTTCGCGAGCCTCATCATCATCACCGCTTACCTGCCGCTGTTCTCGTTCGAGCGTGCCGAGGCCAAGCTGTTTACTCCTATGGCCTATACCATGGGGTATGCGCTGTGCGGCGCGCTGCTGACCACGCTGGCGCTGGTGCCCGGCCTCGCCTACTTCGCCTATCGCAAGCCGGCTTCGGTCTACCACAATCGCTGGCTCGCGTGGCTCACCCGCCACTATAAGCACGGACTGGCCGCGTGCATCGAGCAGCCGCTGATCATCTACGGCGTCGTGGTGTTCGCGCTGCTGGCGGTGGTCGGGCTCGGCGCCACGGTGGGGCGGGATTTCCTGCCCGATCTCGACGAGGGCGCGTTGTGGCTGCAGGTGCAGATGCCGACCGGGCTTGCGCTGAACAAGGCAAGCGACATGGCGAGCGACCTGCGCCGCGCCATCCTCAAGTTCCCGGAGGTCTCCTACGTCGTGACCCAGACCGGCCGCAACGACGATGGCACCGATCCCTGGACCATGTCGCACATCGAGGCCCCCGCGGGCCTGACGCCGTACGACACCTGGCCGCACGGTGAGAGCAAGAAGCAGTTTCTCGACAAGCTGGCCGGCACGCTGGCGCGCGAGCTGCCGGGTTACTCGATCGGCATCAGTCAGCCGATCATTGACAACGTCAACGACATGATCGGCGGGGCGCACAGTCCGCTGGTGATCAAGGTGTACGGTGATGACCTGCCGCTGCTGCGGAAAATCGGCCAGCAAATGGTCGATGTGCTGTACACCGTCCGTGGCACTTCCAGCGCCTCGATCTTCCAGGAGCCGCCTATCCCGCAGATCAACATCAGCGTCGATCGCGAAAAGGCGGCGCGTTACGGCATCAACATCGCCGATGTGCAGAACGTCATTCAGACCGGCGTCGGACAGGCGCCGGTGTCGACGGTGTACGTCGGCGAGCGTGTCTACAACCTCACCGTGCGCTTCACCCCTGACAGCCGCGACAGCCCGGACGCACTCGCGAATCTCACCGTGCACACGGCGAGCGGCATGCAGGTGCCCCTCTCCCAGGTGGCCGAGGTCCGTGTGCAGACCGGGGAAAGCACCATCACCCGTGAGAACGGCCGGCGCAACATCACCATCCGTATCGACAACCGCGACCGTGACCTGACGAGTTACCTGAACGAAGCGCGCGCCAAGATCACCGCGCGCGTGCACTTCGACCCGACGAAGATCCAGCTAGAATGGGGCGGCCAGTTCGAGAACCAGCGGCGCGCCGAGGCGCGCCTGCTGGTAATCCTCGGGCTGGTCATGGGCATGATGCTGATCTTTCTCACTATCGGCACGCGCTCCTTCCGCCAGGCGCTGCTGATCCTCGGGGTGGTGCCACTCGCGACCTTGGGTGGCCTGGTCTCGCTGCACGTTACCGGCGAGACACTGAACGTCGCCAGCGGTGTGGGCTTCATCGCACTGTTCGGCGTCGCGGTGCAGAACGGCATCATCATGGTGGCGAATCTCAATCGCATGCGGCGCGCCGGCTTCGAGCTGCACGAGGCGATCATGCGGGGCGCGACCGAGCGGCTGCGGCCGGTACTGATGACGGCCACGGTCGCCACGCTCGGCATGCTGCCCGCGGCGATCCACACCGGCGTCGGCAGCGACGTGCAGCGCGGCATCGCCACGGTGGTGGTCGGCGGACTGGCGATCTCCACCATCCTCACCCTGTTCGTGCTGCCTTCGCTCTATCACGTCATCGAGCACTGGGCGGAACGGCGCCACGGCGTTGCACGATGGGCCTGAGCATGTCGTTACGCCTCATGGCATCCGCCGTACTCGCAGCGCTCACCGCCTGCGCGGTCGGCCCCAATTTCCACCGCCCCGCTGCACCCGAAGACCGCGACTACGGCAACGCGCCCGCGCAGGGAACGACCGCGGCGGCGCCAGGCACCGGCGGCGCCGCCCAGACCTTCGCCTTAGGCACCGACATCCCGGGGCAATGGTGGACGCTGTTCGAATCCCCGAAGCTCAATTCCCTGGTCGAGCAGTCCCTCAAGGGCAATCCCAACATCGACGCGGCGCGCGCCTCGTTGCGCGAGGCCTACGACCTGTACAAGGCACAACGCGCCAACCTGCTGCCGAACGTACAGGGCGGCCTCGATGCGACGCGCGCCAAGTTCCCGACCGCAACGCTCTCCAACCCAACGAGCCTGCCGCAGGTCAATCCCTACTACAATCTCTACACCGCGCAGCTGTCTCTCAGCTACATGCCGGATGTCTTCGGCGGTACGCGCCGCGCGCTCGAGGGAGCGCGCGCCCAGGCCGAAGCCACGCGCTACGAGCTCATCGCTACCTACATCACGCTCAGCAGCAACGTCGTGGCGACCGCGGTCCAGGAAGCCTCGCTGCGTGGGCAGATCACTGCCACGCAGCGGCTGCTCGAGCTGCAGCACCAGCTCACCGAGACGCTGCGGCAGCAGCGCTCGCTCGGCACCGCCAGCAACGTCGACCTGCTGCCGCAGGAGGCGCTCGAAGCGCAGACCGCAGCGACGCTGCCGCCGCTGCAGAAGCAGCTCGGGCAGACCCGTGACGCCCTCACCGCCTTGCTCGGGCGACTGCCGGCGCGCGAGCCGGCGGAAACCTTCGAGCTCGCCGAACTGACGCTGCCGGCACAATTGCCGGTCAGTCTGCCCTCGAAGCTGGTGGAGCAGCGACCCGACGTGCGCCAGGCGGAAGAAAACCTGCACGCCGCATCGGCCGCGGTGGGCGTGGCGCTCGCTAACATGCTGCCGCAATTCTCCATCAGCGCCGACGTCGGCTCGGCGGCCCTGACGACCGGGGCGCTGTTCGGCCCCTACACCGGCTTCTGGGACATCGGCGCCTCGCTCAGCCAGACGTTGTTCGACGCCGGCGCGCTTTTGTACCGGCACCGCGCCGCCGATGAGGCGCTCGATGCTGCGGCGGCGCAGTATCGCGCCGCGGTCATCCTCGCCTGCCAGAACGTCGCGGACACCCTGCGGGCGCTGCAGGCGGATGCGGATGCGCTCAAGGCGAGCGCCGCCGCCGATGTGGCCTCGCGCGATGCCTTCGAGCTGGCGCAGCGCCAGCACGCGCTCGGCACGCTCAGCACGGTGGCGTTGTTGAATGCCGAGCAGGCCTACCAACTGGCGGAAGTCACTCTGATCCAGGCACAGGCCAACCGCTATGCCGACACCGCCGGCCTGTTCCAGGCGCTCGGTGGCGGCTGGTGGAATCTTCCCGAGGCAACATTCAAATGACGCAACTGGTGTTACGCGAGAACCGGAATGGTGCGGCGATCCTCACGCTCAATCGCCCCGAGAAGCTCAACGCGCTCTCCAAGGAGATGGTCGAGAACCTCGAAGAGCACGTCGACAGTATCGCGCGCGAAACCAAGACCATCGGGCTGGTGATCCTGCGCGGCGCGGGCGGCAACTTCTCCTCCGGGCATGACATGGCCGAGGTGCTGAGCCAGGTGAAGGCGCACGCCAAACCGCATCACTACGTCGAGGTGATCGACAAGGTCGCCGATCTGCCGCAACCGGTGATCTCCGCCGTGCAGGGCCACTGCTCCACCGGGGCACTGGAGCTGGCGCTCGCCGCCGACCTGATCGTCGCGGCCGAGTCGGCGAGCTTCTGCGATGCCTACGCGCGCTGGGGCCTCACCCCGATCTGGGGACTGAGCCTGCGGCTGCCGCACCGGGTCGGCACCTCGATCGCCAGCGAGATGATGTACACCTGCCGCAGCTACTCGGGCACGGCCGCCCGCGAGATGCACCTGGCCAACTTCTGCTTCCCGGACGGAGAGTTCGAGGCAGGGCTCGCCGCGGTGGCGGCGGACATCCTCGCCAACTCCTGGTTCTCGAACCAGGTGAACAAGCGCGCGCTGCTCGAGAGCAACGGACTGTCCCTGCACGATGCGCATGCGCTCAACCTGTTCAAGAACGAGGGGCTGGCCCCGGATGCCGCCCAGCGGGTGGCCCGCTTCTTCAAGGGCCGCAAGAGCCGCGGCTGACCTAAGGCTTGGGCGGCGTAGTGGCGGGCGGCGGCGGCGCTCCCGCCGCGAGGCTGCGCGGGTCTTTCCACCACGCGCCACCGAGCGCCACCAGCAGGTCGGCGGTGTCCTGCAATTGCTGCACCTGCGCGCTCACCAGAGCGAGCCGCGCCTGGGCATAGGTGCGCTGCGCGTCGATGAGCTGCAGCACGCTGCTCCGGCCCACCGTGTAGCTCACCTGCTGCAGTTTGAGCGCTTCGGCGGAGATGTCGACCGAGTGCTGGTCGACGGTCATGCGCTCGGCGTCGTTCTGCAGTGCCCACAGGTCATCGGTCACCTGACCCAGCGCGCTGACCACCACACCCTGGTAGGTGGCGTTCTGCGCCACGTAGGCATCGCGGGCGGCCTGCGTGGTCGCCTGCAGCGCGCCCCCGGCGAAGAGCGGTGCCGCGACCGCGGCGCCGGCGGCACGCAGGGTGTCGAACTGATGGAACAGTGCCCCGGCGGTGAGCGCCTCGCGGCTGAGCGAGCCCGAGAGCGTCAGACTCGGAAACTCCCCGGCATAGGCGACGCCGATCGCGGCGCTCTGGGCATGCAGCTGCGCCTCGGCGGCGAGCACGTCGGGCCGCTGGCGCGCCAGCTGCGACGGCAGTGTGAGGGGCAGCTCCCTGGGCAGGGTGAACTCGCCGATATCGAAGTCATGCACGGCCCACTGCGCCGGCGCGTGGCCGGTGAGCACCGCGAGCGCATCGCGCGCCTGCTCCAGCTGCGTGCGCAGCGAGGGCAGCGTGGTGAGATCGGCGGCCAGCTGAGCGTCGGCAGTCAGCACGTCGGTGCGCGCCGCCGTGCCTTCCTGGAACTCGCGCTCGGTGAGCTTGAGGTTTTTCCTGTCGCTCTCGATGAGCTCGTAGGTGGTGGCGATCTGCAGCCGCGTCGAGGCGATGGTGAGGGCCTCGTTGACGACGCTACCGGTGAGCGTCAGGTATGCGGCGGCCAGCTGATAGCGCTGCAGGTCGGCGAGCGCCACCTGCTGCTCGACGCCACGGCGCGCGCCGCCGAACACATCGAGCGCGTAGCTCGCCGAAAGGCCGAGGGTGTACTCGGTCGGTGCCAGCAGCGGCGTCGGACTGCTGCCGCTGGTGTGAGTCACGCCGCCGTTGGCGTTGAGGTGCGGAAACAAGGCGCCGCGCGCGACGATGATCTGCTGCTGGGCCGCGGCGAGCGTCGCGTTGGCGGCAGCGAGCGTCGGGCTGTCCGCAAGCGCGGCCCGCACCGCCGCCTGCAGCGGTGGCGACTGGAACAGTTGCCACCATTCCCCGGGCAGCTCCTCGCCCGGCAGCAGCCGCTGGGCGCTCGCCGCGGGAGCCGCCGGCGCGCCAGACTGCCCCTGCTCCGCGGCCGGTGTCGTCGGCAGGTAGTGATCGGTGTTAGGCGCACCCGGACGGTGAAAATCGGGTCCTACGGCGCAACTGGTGAGCGCCACTGCCGCCAGCGGCGCCGACCAGCGGCGGCGGCGCTGCCGCGAACGCTCACTCATAGCGCAGCGCATCGATCGGGTTCAGGCGCGAGGCCTGGCGCGCCGGGTAAAAGCCGAAGAACACGCCCACCGCGGCGGAAAACACGAACGCCAGCACCATGACCTCGACGCGCAGCAGGATCGGCCAGTGCACGAAATGCGCGATCAGCTCCGAGACGACGACGCCGGCGACGATGCCCGCCGTACCACCCATGACCGCCAGCAGCATGGCCTCGATGAGGAACTGCAGCAGCACGTGCAGGCGGCGCGCGCCGGTCGCCATGCGGATGCCGATCTCGCGGGTGCGCTCGGTGACCGACACCAGCAGGATGTTCATGATGCCGATGCCGCCGACCACCAGCGAGATGGAGGCGATCGCCGCCAGCAGCACCTCCATGGCCTTGCTGCTCTGCTCGGCGACTTCGGCGATCTCGGTCAGATCGCGCACCACGAAGTCGTCGGGATGCGGCGGGCGGATGCGGTGTTGCTTCTCTAATGTCCTGGTGACCTGATCGAGGGCCACCTTCACCAGTGCCGGGCTGCGTGCCTGCACGTAGATCGTATTGACGAAGCCTTCCAGTTTCGGCACGACCCCGAAGGGGTTGGGCGGCGGGCCGATGGTGGCGAAGATGTTGTTGGCGAGCGTCTGCGCCGAGCTCGGAGTGGCGACGCCGAGGATGCGCTCCTGCGAGGTGGTAAATGGAATGAACACCACATCATCCTGGTCCTGCCCGGAGGCGGAATGTCCCTTGGCGGCCAGCACACCGATCACGGTCATCGGCACATTCTTCACCAGCAGTGTGGCGCCTACCGGATCGGAGAATTCCCCGTACAGGTTCAGCACCACCGTCTGGCCCAGCAGGCACACCGCCGCGCCGTTGACATTGTCCTCGTCGGTGAAGTTGTGGCCGGCGCGGATCGGCCAGCGGCGAATCGCCAGGTAACTTGGCGAGATCCCCTGCACGCTGGTGCTCCAGTTCTTGTTGCCGTTGACCAGCTGGGTGCTCTGCCGGTTCACGTAGCTCACGTCTGCCACCGCCGAGTCCTCCTCGAGGATGGCGCCGACGTCATGCACCCGCAGCGAGGCGGCGCTGCCGTTGCCGGCGCGCACGCCGTTCACCCGTGTGGTCCCGGGGAGCACCACCAGCAGATCGGTGCCGAGGCTCTGCACCTGCGCTTCGACCGCCGCGCGCGCGCCCTCGCCGACCGCCACCATGGCGATGAGCGCCGCCACACCGATGAACACCCCGAGCATGGTGAGCGAGGCGCGCAGCTTGTTGCGTCCGATCGCGCGCAGCGCCGCGAAGATCGCCATCCAGCCCAGTGCCGCCGCTTCGTAGACGCTGGCCTCGAGGCGGCTGGTGTAGCGGCGCTCGCGAAACGGCTGCACCAGCGGCAACGCACGCGTCTGCAGCGCGCCTGGCGGGTGATCGGTGGGCAGGTCGGAAAGGATCTTGCCGTCGCGGATGGTAATGATGCGGTCGGCGAGCTCGGCCAGCTCGCGCTCGTGCGTCACCAGCACCACCGTGACGCCGCGCTGGCGGTTGAGCGCGCGGATGGTACCCATGATGTCGAGTGCGGTCTGCGAGTCCAGATTGCCGGTGGGCTCATCCGCCAGGACGATCGCCGGATCGTTGACCAGGGCGCGCGCGATGGCGACGCGCTGCTGCTGCCCGCCGGAGAGCTGGTTGGGTTGGTTCTCCTGCCGGTCAGCGAGGCCGAGCATGCTCAGCATGTCGCGCACGCGCTCGACATTGCCGCTGATCTGCGCCGCATAAAACAGCGGCAGCTCCACGTTCTCGGTGGCGCTGGTGCGCGGCAGCAGGTTGAAGGTCTGAAAGACGAAGCCGATGCGGCGCCCGCGTATGCGCGCCAGCGCCGGCTCGTCCAGCCGCGCCACGTCGATGCCCTCGAGCAGGTACTGACCGGCCGTCGGCTTATCCAGGCAGCCGAGAATGTTCATCAGCGTCGACTTGCCCGAGCCCGAGGCGCCCATGATGGCGACGAACTCGCCGCGGCGGATGGTGAGGCTGACGCCTTGCAGCGCATGCACCTGCGAGTCGCCGAGGCGATAGACCTTGGTCGCGCCGCGCACGATGATGATCGGTTCGCCGGCCGCTGCGGGCGCCGCCGCGCTCACGGGCGGAAGCCCCCGGCCCCGGCTCCGGGACGATACGGGTTGCCGCCCGGTGGGCGCTCCCCGCCCTCGGGCTTGGGCTCGTTGGGCCGCACCGCGTTTACCACCACGATGTCGCCCTCCTTCAGATCCTCGCCTGCGACCTCGACCAGCGTGCCGTCATCAAGGCCGGTGCGCACCTGCACGGGGATGAGCTTGCCGGCGCGCAGTACCCACACGCGCGCGCGCGGCGCGCCGCGCCCGGCATGACCGTGCCCATGCTGCGCACCAGGTCCGCCCGGACCGGCCGCGGGTGCTTCGCCGCTGCCGCGATGCGCGTGCTCGGCGCCGGACTCGCCAGCCTCATGCGCCAGTCCCTCGGGCGTGAAGCGAATGGCCGGCAGCGGCACCCGCAGTACGTTGAGCCGCTCGGCCGTGATGATGTGTGCATCGGCCGTCATCCCCGGCAGCAGCTTGAAATCCTCGTTCGGCACGTCGACCACGACGTCGTACGTCACCACGTTCTGTACGGTGATCGGTCCTTCGCGGATCTGGCGTACCTTGCCGACAAAGGTGCGGTTGGGAAACGCCTGCACGGTGAAGGCGGCCTTCTGCCCCGGGGCCACCTCACCCACGTCGGCCTCGCTGACGTTGGTGTCCACCTGCATATTGCGCATGTCCTTGCCGATCAGGAACAGCGTCGAGCTCTGCAGGCTCGACACCACGGTCTGCCCGACGTCGATGTAGCGCGTGATGACCATGCCATCGACCGGGGAGACGATGTTGGTGTAGGCGAGATTCACCTGCGCGGCGTGCAGCACGGCCTTCTGGGCGCCGATGGTGGCCATATCGAGATTGACCTGCGCCTTACCCTCATCGAGGGTCGCCTTATCGGTGTCGAGGGTCTCCTGCGATACGATCCCCTCCCCGATGAGCTTGGTGTCGTGCTCATAGATGAGCGCGGCGTTCTTGACCGCGGCGCGGTCCTTGGCGAGCTGGGCGTTCCCGGTGCGCACGTTCGCTTCGTCCTGATCGACGACGACCTGGAAGGGCAACGGATCGATGAGGGCGCAGCGCTGCCCGACCTTCACCAGGGTGTTGTAGTCACAGGACCAGGACTTGATGTTCCCGGAGACGTAGGAGCCCACCTGCGCGGTCACTACTGGATTCAACGCACCAGTCATGCTGACCGAGCGCTGGATGTCCCCGCGCGTCACCCGTGCGGTGACGTAATGCAGCGGCGGCGCGCGCACCAACCACCACCAGCAGGCGAAGGCCAGCGCGAGCACGACAGCCGCAGCCGCCCCCCACAAGGCGAAGCGGCGGAAGCGCACGGTTACGCCCGGAATTTCCGCCGGTTGAGGATCGGTCGGGTCTTGCTGCATGCCTGCTCAGGTAAAGCGCGCGCAGCATGACAGCGGGCCGCGCCATGAAGTGCAACCGATTGTAAAAGAGATCTCCCGGCTCGCCGGGGACAATCAGACCGCCAGGCGCTGCGATTCGCGCTGCGCTGCGAGCGCCCCCGCCAGACAGTGCGCCAGCTCCGCGCTCGTCAGCGGCTTGGCGAGCACGGCCTGCGCGCCGGCCGCCAACGCCTGCGCCTGCAGGTCCGGGCCGGCGAAGCCGCTCATAAGGATCACGGGCAACTCCGGCCGGCGCGCCTTGAGTTGCTGCACGAGCTGCGTGCCCGACATCTCCGGCATGATCGCATCGGTCAGCACCGCGTCGAAGCGCCGGGGACTTGCGGCGAACACCCGCAGCGCCTCGCGCCCGCCGACGCAGCCCACCGGCTCGTAGCCGAGCGAGGCAAGCACCTCCTCAGCGAGATGCACCAGGCTCGCTTCGTCATCGACGACGAGGATGGTCTCGCCGTTGCCCGCCGGCGCGCTGCGCGGCGGCGGCTCCTGCGCGGGCTGCCCCTCGCTCAGCGGCAGGTACACGCTGAAGGTGGTGCCGGAGCCGGGCCTGCTCGTCACCTCGAGCGCCGCGTCGTGATCGAGCACGATGCCGTGCACCAGCGACAGGCCGAGCCCGGTGCCGCTGCCGACCGCCTTGGTGGTGAAGAACGGCTCGAAGATGCGCTCGACCTGCGCGGCATCGATGCCAGGTCCGGTGTCGCTGATGTCGAGGCGCGCGTAGCGCGCGCTCCGCAACTTTCCTACGGTGCAATCGCGCGGCTCGCTTACCGTGACCGCTGCGGCGCGCAGTGTCACGCGGCCGCCGCCGGCCACCGCCTGCACCGCATTGGTCAGCAGGTTGGCCAGCATCTGGTGCAGCTGCGCCGCGTCGCCTGCGGCGACCAGTGCCTGGCGCGGAACCTCGACGTCGACGCTGACACCGGGCGGCAGCGCGGCGCATGTCAGACTGTGCACTTCGCTGATGAGCTGCTGCAGCGCTACCGGCCGGACGCTGCCGACGCCCGGCCGGCTGAAGGCGAGGATGCGCGCCACCAGGTCGCGGGCGCGGTTGGCGGCGACCACGATACGGTCGAGGTGGCGGCGCTGCGCGCTGCCGGCAGGGGCGTCCTGCATGGCGAGCTCGCCGTAGCCGAGCACGGCCCCGAGCACGTTGTTGAAGTCATGCGCGATTCCCCCGGCGAGGGTGCCGAGTGCTTCGAGCTTCTGTGACTGGTGCGCCCGCGCCGTGAGGAGCTCGTGGCGCTCGAGCTGGTGCAGGAAGGCGATCAACAGCACGGCGGCCAGCGCGCTGATCACAAAGGTGCGGGCGATGGTCTTCCAGGTATTCTCGCGCCAGCCTTCCAGGATGCTGGCCTCGCTGCGCCCGACCGCGACCACCGCCGGGTAGCCGGGTACGCGGCGCAGGCTGACCCGCGTGCGCCCGCCGTGCGGCTCCTCGAGCACGGTGTGCAGCGCCGCGGCGCTGCCGAGCGCCGGCAGGGCGCGTGCCCAGGGTGACGGCCCGGCCGTCAGGGCGCGGTGGTCGCGGCTGACGAGCGTCGTACCGTCGGTGCGCAACAGCTCCACCGCGCTGCCCGCTCCGAGGTCGAGCGCCTGGTAAAGGCCGCGGATGTAAGTGACGTCGACCGCGGCCCCCACGATCCCATGGAAGGTATCCCCCGGCAGGCGCCGACTCAACACGAAGGTCGGCTCGCCGGTCACGCGGCTGATGAAGGGGCCGCTGACGAACAGGCCCAGGTCTGCTCGCGCACGCTGGGCGAGGTAGTAAGGGCGGTCGCTCAGGTCGCTGTAGCCGCCGCCGTTAGGCGCGGTGCTCAGGTGCAGTTGGCGCTGCGGATCGAACAGGAACAGGTTGCGCACCTGCGGCACGCCGCTCATGTGACGGCGCAGCAGGTCGATGACCCCGCTGCGCTCCGCGGGGGGAAGGTTGTCCGGGTCGAGCAGCGCCGCCTGCTGCAGGATGAGATCGGTGGCCTGCAGCGCCCGGGCCGCCTGCTCGGCGAGCGCGCCGGCAATGTTGTCGTGCTGGCGCTCGGCCATGGTGAGCGTCGCGGCCCGGTCGCGCACCGTATCGAACAGTGTCGACAGCCATACCGCAGCCCCGACCGCGCCGACGATGAGCACCAGCCGCAGCCGCAGGCCGCCGGTACGCGCGCCCGCGCCTTGGGTCCGGCCCGCTAGCGGCGCGGCGGTGCGCAGGAGGCCGCCGGAGCCGGCCGGACGCCGAGTGCTTGCCATAGGTCGCTGCGCGTGAAGGGCTTGGCGAGTATGCGGGTCGCTCCGAGTCTCACTGCCATGGCATCATTTGCCATGTCCCCGGCGGAGAAGCGGCCGGAGGCGAGCACCAGCACCGCGTGCGGGTACGCCCGCCGCCAGGATGCCAGGACCGCATGAGCCTGCTGCTGACACGTCACGTCCACCAGTACTGCGTCGATGTCCGGCAGGGGTTCCGCGGCGGCCTGCGGCCACACTGCCTGCATCCCGCCGGCCTCGAGCCATTCGCGAATCAGCTCACGGTGAAGACTATCATGCTCGACCACCAGCACGCGCTTCACGGGGAGGCCCCGCCATGACGCAGGCGCCGCTGCCGCACGTGCTGGTCGTGGATGATGACGCCGCGATCCGTCAGCTGGTCGACGAGTACCTCGGGCGCAACGATTTCCGCGTCAGCGCCGCGGTGGACGGTGCCGGCTTCGCCGCGGCGCTGCGCAGCCAGGTGCTCGATCTGGTGCTGCTCGATCTGCGCCTGCCGGGCGAGGACGGCATGCAGCTGCTGCGCGAGCTGCGCACCGAATCGCAGATCCCGGTCATCATCCTCACCGGACGCACCGAGGAGGCCGATCGCGTCATGGGGCTCGAGCTCGGTGCCGACGACTACCTCACCAAGCCCTTCAGCCCGCGCGAGCTGCTGGCGCGCATCCGCACCGTGCTGCGACGTACCCATGCCGGCAAGGAAGTGCACGGCGCGCCGGTGTGTCGCGCCTATCGCCTGCCCGGCTGGGAGCTCAACCTGCGCACGCGTCGCCTGATCGGCGCGGACGGTGCGAGCGTGTCCTTGAGCAACGGCGAGTTCAATCTGCTCGCCGCGCTGCTCGCCACCGCCAACCGCGTGGTGACCCGCGACCAGCTGATCGAGCTGAGCCGCCGTTACGACAACGAGGTCTACGACCGCGCCATCGACGTGCAGATCCTGCGCCTGCGCCGCAAGATCGAGCCCGATCCGGCTGAGCCGCGCATCATCGTTACCGAGCGTGGCGTCGGTTACCGCGTAGCCGTCCCGGTGGAAGCCGTCTACTGAAACCGCCGGCGTCATTGCCTTGAGGCCCCTTGGCGCGCCGTTCGAGCGCGCATAGCCGCGGCCGGCACGGCCGCCAGCAGCACTGTCGGCGCGGCATGTCGCCGCGCGCTTGCAGCGCGCGTTTCACCTGAAATGCGCGCGCTACCCGGCGTAACCGCCCCCGGGCGCACCCTGCGCTAAGGTGCCGCAGTCATGTGGATCGTCCAACTGGCGCTGCGGCGCCCCTACACGTTCCTGGTGCTGGCGATCGTCATCACGCTGCTTGGCGTGTCCGCGATCCTGCGCACCCCGACCGACATCTTCCCCAACATAAACATTCCGGTGGTCGCCGCCATCTGGAAGTACACCGGACTGTCCCCCGACGAGATGGCCACGCGGCTGGTGCTGCAGAGCGAGCGCACCGCACAGACCACCGTCAATGACGTGGAGCACACCGAGTCGCAGAACCTCCCCGGCACTTCGATAGTGAAGTACTTCTTCCAGCCGGGCGTCAACGAGGAGCTGTCGTTCGCGCAGATCACCGCGGTGTCGCAGACGCAGCTGCGCAGCGCGCCTCCGGGGACCACGCCGCCGTTCGTGCTCGCCTACAACGCCTCCTCGGTGCCGGTGCTGCAGCTCGCGCTCTCCAGCCCGACCCTCTCCGAAGCGCAGCTGTTCGACCTCGGCAACAACATCATCCGCACCGGCCTTGCCACCGTGCAGGGCGCTTCCATGCCCTACCCCTACGGCGGCCTGCAGCGCCAGGTGCAGGTGGATCTCGATCCGGACCGGCTGCGCGCCAAGGGGCTTTCGGGCAATGACGTCACCAACGCGCTGGCGGCGCAGAACTCCATCCTGCCCGCCGGCACGCAGAAAATCGGCGACCGCGAGTATTTTGTCACCGTCAACGCCAACCCGCGCACCGTAGCGGAGCTCAACGACCTGCCGATCACCAACCGTAACGGCAACGTCGTCTACGTGCGTGACGTGGCACACGTGCGCGACGGTTACCCGCCGCAGACCAACATCGTGCGCCGTGACGGGCATCGCGGCGTGCTGATGAGCGTGCTGAAGACCGGCAGCGCCTCGACACTCGACATCATCCGCAATATCAAGCAACGCCTGCCGCGCATTCGCGAACAGCTGCCGCCGGGCTTCAACGTCGACCTGGTAGGCGATCAGTCGATCTTCGTGCGCGCCGCCATCGACGGCGTGGTGCGCGAGGCGGTGATTGCCGCCGCGCTCACCGGGCTCATGATCCTGCTGTTCCTCGGCAGCTGGCGCAGCACCATCATCATCGCCATCTCCATTCCGCTGTCGATCCTCACCTCGATCATCTGTCTCTCGTGGCTCGGCGAGACCATCAACATCATGACTCTCGGCGGTCTGGCGCTCGCGGTCGGCATCCTGGTGGACGACGCCACCGTCACCATCGAGAACATCAACATGCACCTCGAGCAGGGCCAGGAGGTCGAGGAGGCGATCCTCAACGGTGCGCACGAGATCGCGCTGCCGGCGCTGGTCTCGACGCTCGCCATCTGCATCGTATTCGTGCCGATGTTCATGCTCGCGGGTATCGCCCGCTACCTGTTCATACCGATGGCCGAGGCGGTGGTGTTCGCGATGCTCGCCTCCTACCTGCTGTCGCGCACGCTGGTGCCGACGCTGTCGAAGTACTGGCTGCAGCGCCATCAGCCGCACGCCACCGCTGCGCCGCGCGGGGTGTTCGGGCGGCTGCAGGGTGGCTTCGAGAAGTGGTTCGCGCGGGTGCGCAGCCGCTACCACGACCTGCTCGAGCGTGCCCTGCACAGCGGCAGCCGCTTCGCCCTGCCGTTCTTAGGCGCCATGGCTGCCACCGCGCTGCTTGCCTTCCCGCTCGGTCACTACCTGCCCGGACTCGGCCGCGATTTCTTCCCTGCGGTCGATGCCGGACAGATCAAGCTGCACGTGCGTGCGCCCACCGGTCTGCGCATCGAGGATACGGCCGCGCTGTGCGATCAGATTGAGGCCACCATCCGTGAGCTGGTTCCCGCGCGCGAGATCGCCACCATCGTGGACAACATCGGGTTGCCCTATAGCGGCATCAACACCGCTTACTCCACCTCGGCGCCGGTCGGCCCCGGCGATGCCGATATATTCGTTAACCTCAACGAGAATCATCACCCGACCGCCGGCTACGTGCGCGCGCTGCGAGCGCGGCTGACGGAGCTCTATCCTTCGACGACGTTCGCTTTCCTGCCAGCGGATATGGTCAGCCAGATTCTCAACTTCGGACTGCCCTCACCGCTCGACGTGCAGGTGGCCGGATTCAAGGTCGCCGACAACCTGAAGTACGCCAACGAGCTGCTGGGCCGCCTGCACGCCATTCCGGGCGTGGTGGATCTGCGCATCCAGCAGGCTTACGACTACCCGACGCTGCGGGTGAACGTGGATCGCAGCAAGGCAGCGCTGCTCGGCCTGACGGAGACCGACGTGGCCTCGGATCTGCTGACGTCGTTGTCCGGCAGCTCGCAGAACACCCTCTCCTTCTGGATCGATCCCAACGGCACACAATACCCGGTGGTCGCGCAGACGCCGCAGTTTCGCGTGGCCACGCTCTCGGACCTCGAGACCACGCCGGTCACCGCCCTGAGCGGCGTCGGCGGCGACCAGCTGCTGGCCAATCTCGCCGCCTTCAAACGCGAAGTCACGCCGGCGGTGGTGAGCCATTACGATGCCACGCCCGTCATCGACATCTTCGGTTCGGTCGAGCGCACCGACCTCGGCTTTGTCGCGGGACAGATCGACAAGGTGGTCGCCGGCATGCGCCAGGGGCTGCCGCGCGGCAGCTACGTCACGGTGCGCGGCCAGGTGAAGACCATGACCGACTCCTTCAGCGGACTGTTGATCGGGCTCGCGGGCGCGGTGGTGCTGGTGTACCTGCTGATCGTGGTCAACTTCCAGTCCTGGCGCGACCCGTTCATCATCATTACCGCCCTGCCGGCGGCGCTTGCGGGCATCGTCTGGATGCTGTTCCTCACGCACACCCCGGTGAGCGTGCCGTCACTCACCGGGGCGATCATGTGCATGGGCGTAGCCACCGCCAACAGTGTGCTGGTAGTGAGCTTCGCGCGCCAGCGCATGGATGCCGGTGACGACGCGCTGCAGGCCGCGCTGCAGGCCGGGTTCACCCGCTTCCGCCCGGTGCTGATGACGGCGCTCGCCATGATCATCGGCATGGTCCCCATGGCGATCGGGCTCGGCGAGGGCGGCGAGCAGAACGCGCCGCTCGGCCGTGCCGTCATCGGCGGACTGGTATTCGCTACCATCGCCACGCTGTTCTTCGTGCCTACCGTTTTCACCCTCGTCCACGGACGGCGGAGCCACTGAATGTCCGATCCCACCTCGCCCGCCGACTCTGCTGCGACGCCTGCGCCGCGCCGGCCCTACGTCTGGATTCTGCTCGCGCTCGCCTTGCTGCTCGCGGTCTGGGGCATTTACAGCCGCCTGAGCGCCCGTAACGCGCTCGGGCGCGAGGCGGCGAGCGCCGCGATTCCGAGCGTGACGACCCTGCACGCCCACAAGGGATCCAAGTCCAGCAGCATCGTGCTGCCCGGCAGCGTGCAGGCCTACTACGAGGCGCCGATCTACGCGCGAACCAACGGCTATCTGCGCATCTGGTACACCGACATCGGTGCGCCGGTGAAAAAGGGGCAGCTGCTCGGCGAGATCGAGACCCCGGAGGTCGACCAGGAGCGCCGCCAGGCGATCGCGGATATGGCCACCGCGAAGGCGAACTACGAGCTGGCGCGCATCACCACCGAGCGCTGGCAAGGCCTGCTCGCCACGCAGTCGGTCTCGCAGCAGGACGCGGACCAGCGCGCCGGGGATGCCGCCGCCAAGGCGGCGACGCTGCAGTCGGCCGCCGCCAACCTCGCACGCCTCAACGAGCTCGAGGCGTTCAAGCGCGTGCTGGCGCCCTTCGACGGGGTGGTGACGCAGCGTAATACCGACATCGGTGCGCTGATCAACGCGGGCGCGGGTTCCAGTCCCGGCAGCTCGCTGTTTCGGGTCGCGGACACGCATCGGCTGCGCATCTATGTGTACGTGCCGCAACCGTACTCCGCTTCCATCCATCCGGACGTGACCGCGGGCCTCGAGTTCGCCGACCACCCGGGCCAGCGTTACACCGCAACCGTCGCCAGCACCGCACGCGCACTCGATGCCGTCTCGCGCACCCTGCAGGTGGAGCTGCAGATCGACAATGCGCGCGGCGAGCTGCTGCCCGGTTCCTATGCGCAGGTCTACTTCGAGCTGCCCGGCGCCATCGACACGCTGCGCATCCCGGTGAACGCGGTGATCTTCCGCACCCAGAACCTGCAGGTCGCGACCGTCGGCAGCGACGCTCGTGTGCACCTGCAGAGCATCACCGCGGGCCGTGATTTCGGCACCGAGATCGAGGTGCTCGGGGGCCTCACCGAGGCCGAAGCGGTGGTCGTGAACCCGCCCGACTCGCTCGCCGACGGCCAGCAGGTGCGGGTCGTACAGCCCGACTCGAGCGCACCGCCCGCCTCGCCCGCGCACCGGAGCACGCCCTCGTGAGCGGCGCGCCCGCGGCGCGTGCGGCACTGGCGCTGCTGCTGGCGCTGCCCGCCGGCTGCTCGCTCAGTCCGCATTACCAGCGCCCCACCGTGGCGGCGCCGCCCGATTCTTATAAGGAAGCGGGCGACTGGCAGCCTGCCAGCCCCGCGGACACGACCCCGCGCGGACACTGGTGGAGCATGTTCGGGGATCCGGACCTCGACGCCCTCGAAGCACAGGTGAGCGACGCCAACCAGAGTCTCAAGGCGGCCTTCGCCACCCTGGCGCAGGCACGTGCGCAGACGCGCATCGCGCGCTCGGCATGGTTTCCGACCATCACCGCCCAGGCAGATGCCACGCGCGCGGAAACCTCCGTTTACCAATCGACCTATGTCCCCGGCAAGGACCGCACCGGCAGCTCCTTCCTGGTGGGGGGCGATCTGTCGTACGAGGTGGATCTGTTTGGTCGCATCCGCGACACCGTGGCGGGCGCCCGGGCCACTGAGCAGGCGACCGCCGGTGATGTGGCGACGCTCGACCTGGAGTTGCACGCGGAGCTCGCTACCGATTACTTCACGCTGCGCGGCCTGGACGTGGAACAGCAGCTGCTCGATCGCACCGTGGAGGATTACCAGCACGCGCTGCAGCTGACGGAATATCTCTACAAGGGCGGTGCTGCGGCCATTTCCGACGTGCAGCAGGCCCAGGCGCAGCTCGAGACCGCCCGCACCCAGGCCGAAGACACCCGCCTGCGCCGCGCCCAGAACGAGCACGCCATCGCCGTGCTCATCGGCCGCGAGGCCAGCACCTTCAGCCTCCAGGCCCGCAGCGGCGAGTCGTTTCACCCCATGCCCGGCGTGGCGATCGGCGTGCCCTCGCAGCTGCTCGAGCGCCGTCCCGACGTAGCGGCGGCCGAGCGCCGCGTCGCCGCGGCCAACGCCGGCATCGGCGTGGCGCGCGCCGCCTACTTCCCGGTGCTGGATCTGGTGGGCTCGGCCGGCAGCGCGACGCTCACGACCGCGCAGCTGTTTACCGCGCCGGCGCGATACTGGTCGATCGGCCCACAGGCGCTGCTGACAGTATTCGACGGCGGGTTGCATGCCGCGCAGTCCGCGCAGGCGCACGCGCTCTACGATCAGCAGGTTGCCAGCTACCGCGGCGTGGTGCTCACCGCGTTCCAGGACGTCGAGGACAACCTGGTGGCGCTGCGCCAGTTGCAGCGCGAGAGTATCAGCGAGGCGGCCGCCGTAACCGCCACGCAGGGGGCGCTCGACCAGGCCAACCTGCGCTACAAGGGCGGTATCGTCACCTACCTGGAAGTAGTGTCCACCGAGAATGCCGCGCTCGCAGCCCGGCTGGCCGCCGCGGACATCGAAATCCGCCGCGCCTCCGCCACCGTGCTGCTGGTGAAAGCGCTCGGCGGGGACTGGAATCCGCCGCGCCAGGGCTCATAGCGCCGCTGCACGGTTCTCTCAGGTCACGCGCACGAAGTCGATGAAGCCGCGCTGCACGTCGGTATGGGTCAGGCGCACGCGCACCGTATTGCCGACGTCGAGCCCGGCGAACCCCTGGACCAGCCGCCCCTCGGCGAGCGGATGAGTGATGCGCACCCAGGTGCCCTTGTCGGCCGCCCCGGTCACGACGGCGGTGAACTGCTCCCCGATGCGGGTTTGCAGCAACATCGCCGCGGCGGACTTCGCCACCTGCCGCTCGACCTTGGCGGCGTTGTCCTCCTGCGTCGTGCAGTGAGCCGCCAGCGTGCTCAGCTGCGCGTCGCTGTAGGGAGGCGGGGCCGCGCGCAGTGCCGCCTTCAGCAGCCGCTGCGAGATGATGTCCGGAAAGCGGCGGTTCGGAGCGGTAGTGTGGGCGTAGTCGGTCAGCGCCAGCCCGAAGTGTCCGGCGACGCTCTCCCCGGGCCGCTTGAGCACGTACTCGCCGCGCCCGAGCAGCTTCACGACTGCGAGCGACAGATCGGCGAACTGCGCCGGGGCTGCCTGGCGCTGGTGGCTGAGGAAGCCGCCGAGCGCCTGGGCATCCGGCGCTGCCGGCAGGGTCTGCCCCAGACCGCGGGCGAGCTGCACGATCCGCTCCCAGCGCTCGGGGTCGCGCAGTACGCGGCGCACGGACGGGGAGCCCTTGCTGTCCAGGTAGCGCGCGACCACCCCGTTGGCGGCGATCATGAAGTACTCGATGAGCTGTTTGGCGCGATTGTCCTCGTCGGGTTTCAGATCGAGCAGTACCGCGCCGGCGCGCACCGCCTGCGCCTCGAGCGTCGCGAGACCCAGCGCGCCGGCGCTCTCGCGCACCTGCTTGAGCCGTTGCGCCACGCGGTCCTGGGTGCGCAGCTGCTCGTCCATCCCCGGCACCGCCGCGACCGGCGCCGGCGGCGCCGCGCGGCCCTCGAGCCACGCAGCGACGCTGTCATAGGCGAGCTTGGCGCGGTTGACCACCACCGCCTGGTAGATCTGCGAGGCGCTGATCTCGCCGTCGGCGGTTATCGTCATATCGACGACCACGCTCACGCGCTCGGCATGCTCGGCGAGACTGGTGAGATCGGTCGACAGCCGCTCCGGCAGCATGGGAAAGACCTGCGCCGCGGTGTACACCGAGGTGGTGTTCGCGCTCGCGTGGGCATCGAGCGGCGAACCGGCGCTGATGAGCGCGTCGACGTCGGCGACCGCCACCAGAATGCGCACGCTGCCGTCGGGCGCCGGCTGCGCCACCGATAACTGGTCGAGGTCACGCGAGTCGTCGTTGTCGATCGAGCACCAGGGCAGGGAGCGCTGATCGCGGACCTGCGGTCCACTCGCTGTGGCTGGGGCGCTGATGGCGCGCAACTGCTCGAGCGCCGCGGGTGGAAAATCCGGCTCGAGATCGTACGCACGCATCATCTGGCGGGCGATGCTCAGCAGATCGCCGCCGGGGTTCTGGGCTGGTGGCATTGCGGCATCATAACCGCAAAGGCGAAGGGCGCCGCGGATCCTCCGCGGCGCCCTCCTTTCTCGAGCGAGGCATCCTGCCTCGTCCGATTCACGCTCCCTGAGTTACATGCTCGGCATCACACCGGTGAAGTAAATGAGCACGTAGGCTGCCAGCGTACCGTCTGCCTGCGGTATGCCGTACACCCTGACCGGCGCACCGACCGTCAACGCGTTCTCGAGATCCATGAGACCGCTCGCCGTCGTGATATCGACCGGGGTAAGGGTGACGGTACCGGAGGAGCGGTTCATCTGATAGACGAGTGTCGCCGAACCCGCGGTGGTGCTGACATCCACGGTCGCGGCCTGCGCACCGCCCAGTGCCGTCATCGCGAACGTCGGGCCTCCGGTATAGGGGATGGTCACCGTCCCGAGCGGCACCGGCGCCGGCAGCAGCACCGCATCGCGCAGGTACCAGTTGCTGGTGTTGACCGTGCCTCCGTCACCCCAATCGGCGGCGCTGACACCGTAGGTCGTCAACGCACCCACCTGGCCGCCGAAATTCACCTGACCGTCGACCGAGGCCACGAAGTTGGTGAGGTTCGTGCTGCTGGTCGTGGGGAAGGTGAAATTCCACCAATCGAAGCCCGTCATGGTGTTGCCTTCCGGATCGGTGTTGTCGTTGGCCGTGTCGGAGATGAAGCCGAGGTTCACGGAGTAGTCATCACTCGGCGTGCGGAAAGAGGCCGTGTAGGTGAGGCCGCCGTTCGGCGCCGGCAACGTGGTGGCAGCATTCGAGATGGCTCCGCCGAAGGCAGCGGTCTCGATGTTGATGCTCTGCGCGAGCAGCGGCACGTTGAGCACGTTGGCCACCGACACGTCCACCTTGAAGCCGCGCACGATCTGCTGAGCGGCAAGCAGCGTCGTGGCGGCGCCGATCGACGTCGAGCCGTTGTGCAGGTACACGGCCGTTGAGGAGTTGACGCTCACCGCGACCGCGCCACCCAGCTCGTTGGTCACCCAGATGGTATTGGAGGTGGCGTCGACTGCCAGTACGTGGCCTTCGGGGTTCAGCCACACGGTATTGAACTTGCTGCTGTAGTACACCCGCACCGCTACCAGCGTCCCATCCTCCTGAAAGCGCGCCGCGATGCGCACGTAGTCGTTGGTCGGAACCGTACCGCTGGCGAAGCTGGTCACGACCGTCCCGGGCGTCCCGGGGCTGTCCAGGTCGTAAACGATCGTGCCGTTGACGCTGTCAGCAGAGATGTTGAGTGACTGCGTCGAGGGGGTCGCTGTCTCAGGATTGGTGGGCGGTAACACCGCGAAGTCCTTGTCGATCGTGAGCAGCCCGGCGGGCACGCCGCCCGTGCCGGTCGTGACGCCGGTCACCGTCCCGTAGACACGACGCAGCACCAGATGGGTCAGGTCGCGTATCGGGTGATGGCGCACCGGACCTGCGAAGTTGACGGCCCACATTGTCGCGCCATCGCCCGCGGGCGGCGTGTGCCCGACGATGAACGCCGGATGAGCCAGATCGAACTCCAGGTCGAGCGCGTCATTCTGGCTGGTGGTGACGACCAGCGGTGAGACCAGGTTGACCGTCACCGCAACGGTGAGGCTGCCACTGCTGCCCTGCGCGTTCTGGATCTGGATCTGATCTGTCGGGATGTTGGTTCCGCCGGCCACCGGGAATCCCGGCTCGGGATCCGGCGCAGTCGTCAGCAGCACGTCGCCGGGATTGGCGGAGAGGGTGAGGACCGCGGCGGTGTAAGTGCCGACCGGGACGCTCACGTTGCCGAGAATCTCGCTCAGCTGGTCGAGCTCTTCGAGGTTGACATAAGGTGCGGGACTCGGTGCCGTCCACACACTCACCGCGCTGCCACCGCCCTGGGGCACGAGCGCGATGCTCAGCACGCGCACGCCCACCGTAGCCCAGTCGTCGGAGGTTGCATCGCTGATCATCAGCGGCATGGAGCCGGTGCTCGTCGACTGCGTGCTGGAAGTCGAGCTGCTGCCCGCTCCACCGCCACCACCACCGCAAGCCGTCAAGGCCGCGAGACCTGTAAGAAGTGCGCCGTAAAGCGCCGTTCGCAACATAATGCGCTGCATGGTCGAATCCCTCTGTGAGTACGCTGACGCCGCTCCTGCGGCTTGAGCGTATAGCGGGCGAACTTACAGTTGGTTGACCGCGCGGGGTACGGAGCGAGCACGCTGTCGCGCCTCGGCGACAGCGTGTTGGTTTGCGGATGTCAGGCTGCGCGATGCAACATCCCGGTCACATAGCGCTTGCCGTACGCGCACGCCTGCGGCAACGCGAGTCCGCCGGCGAGCCCCGCCGCGATCGCCGTCGCGAGCGCGCAGCCGGTGCCGCGCAACACGTGCGCGCTGCGCCGCACCGACAGCCGCTGCAGCGGCTCATCGCGCAGCAGCAGCAGGTCGATGGCTTCGGCTCCCTGCCAATGTCCGCCCTTCAACAGCACCCCCTGCGGTCCGAGCGCCAGCAGGCTGTGCGCCTGCTCGAGCAGCTCCGCCTCGGTGCGCGCACACGGCGTGCCGAGCAGCGCCGCGGCTTCCGGAATGTTGGGAGTCAGAAGGGTAGCGCGCGGCAGCAGCACGGCGCACAGCGCGCTGCGCCCCGCGGCATCGAGCAGCTCACCGCCAGAGGAGGCGGCCAGCACCGGATCCAGCACCACCGGTAGGGCGGCGTGCGCGGCGATGCCATCGGTGACCGCGCGCACGGTGTCGCCGGTCGCCAGCATGCCGATCTTGATGGCGCGTACCCGGCCGCTGGCGAGCGCGCTCACGATCTGCTCGCGCACCAGTGGCGGCGGCAGCGGGTACACGCCGAGCACTGCGGCGTCGGTCTGCGCCGTCACCGCGGTCACGGCACACAGCGCCTGCGTGCCGAGCTCAGTGAGCGTGGCGACGTCGCGCACCAGCCCGGCCCCGCCGCTCGAGTCCGAGCCGCCGATGACGAGGACCGCGCTCACCCGCCGAGCGCAATCAGCGCGAGGCTGGCGTGTCCCTGGCGTTGCAGCGCGCGCGCGGCACGCCAGGCGCGCACTCCCGAGCGGCAGCACAGGACCAGCCGCGCCGCCGGTGGAAACTGCCGCGCGCCGCGCTCCAGATCCTCGACGCTCTCGCGCAACGCGCCCGGCGCTGCCGCGACCGGCGCTTCACTCGCGCTGCGCAGATCGATCACGATGTCATCAGCGCGCACCTCGCCCGGTGCGATGAAAGCGAGCAGCGGCCCGGCGGGCTCCGCCGCCGCGGCGAACGAGAAGTCACCGACGTGCAGCGTGCGCAGGTCGAGGGACATGAGTCGTGACAGCACTGGCGGCTGCCAGTCGAGCAGCAGCCCGAGCACCAGGTGAGCCTGCAGCGTGCCGAGAACTCCCACCGCGGTGCCGAGCACGCCGGAAGCGGCGCACGAGCCGGCCGCGCGCGGCAGCTCCGGAAACACCGCGCGGTAGCTCGGGCCACCGCCGCAGAACGTGCCCACGTAACCGGCCAGACCGAGCACCGAAGCGCTGACCAGCGGCCGTCCGGCGAGCTGGCAGGCATCGCTCAGCACGTAGGTCACAGCGAAACTGTCGGCGCAATCGATCACCACGTCGGCCGCGGCTACCAGCTGGCGCGCATTGGCGGCATCGAGCCGTGCGGCGCAGGCCTCGATGGCCACTTCGGGGTTCAGGGCGCGCAGCGCCGCGGCCGCCGCCTGCACCTTGAGCGCGCCGAGGTCGCTCACGCGGTAGAGCGGCTGGCGATGCAGGTTCGATTCCTCGACGCGATCGTGATCGATCACGGTGAGCCGGCCTACGCCGGCGGCGGCGAGGTATGGCAGCACCGCACAGCCGAGCCCGCCGGCGCCTACGACCAGCAGCGCCGCCCCTGCCAGGCGCGACTGGCCCTCCGCACCGACCTGCGGCAGGACGCGCTGGCGTGCGTAGCGGTCGTTCACCTGTCCCTCCTTCAGGCCGCGGCGGCGACGCGCAGCCACTGCTGCATCCGCTCTTCCGGCTGCGCCGCGCGCACGATATCCGTCACCACCGCGGCGACGTCGGCGCCGGCTGCCAAAACGTGCGGCAGCCGCTCGAGCGTCACTCCACCGATCGCCACCAGCGGCAGCGCGCCGACGCGGCGCTTCCATACGCCGATGCGCGCCAGTCCCTGCGGCGCCCACGGCATCACTTTGAGCAGCGTCGGATAAATCGGGCCGAGCGCCACGTAGTCGGGAGCGAGCCCGAGCGCGCGCTCGAGCTCGCTCTCGTCGTGCGTGCTGATGCCGAGCCGCACGCCGGCGCGGCGCAGTGCCACCAGGTCCGCGCCGTCGAGATCACCCTGACCCAGGTGGACGAAATCGCAGCCGGCCTCGAGCGCTGCCTGCCAGTAATCGTTGACGATCAGCTGCGCGCCCGCCGCGAGACAGCAGGCGCGCGCCGCGACGATCTCGGCAGCCACCACCGCGGGCGGCTGCTGCTTGATGCGCAGCTGCACCAGCCGTACTCCGAGCGACGCGAGCCGCGCGACCCAGGCGGCGCTGTCGACGATCGGATAGACGCGCGGCAGCTTCATCCGCGAAACGCCGTGCCGATGAGCGGCGTGGAGGGTGCGGCCATATCGCGCGGCTCGATCGGCCCGGCCAGCCGCGCCGCCGCGCCGGCCTCGACCGCCAGGGCGAATGCCGCCGCCATCTGCACCGGGTCGCGCGCCTGCGCGACCGCGGTGTTGACGAGCACCGCGTCGAAGCCCAGCTCGAGCGCCTGCGCCGCGTGCGAGGGCACGCCCAGGCCGGCATCGATGATGAGCGGCACCTCGGGAAAGTGCGCCCGCAACGCGCGCAGGCCAAACAGGTTGTTGAGACCGCGCCCCGAGCCGATCGGCGCGCCCCACGGCATCAGCACCCGGCAGCCGGCGGCGAGCAGCCGCTCCGCCACCACCAGGTCCTCGGTCGTGTACGGGAACACCTCGAACCCTTCCGCGCACAGCAGCCGCGCCGCCTCGGTGAGTCCGAAGACGTCCGGCTGCAGCGTGTCGTCTTCGCCGATCACTTCCAGCTTGATCCAGGTCGTGCCGAATACCTCGCGCGCCATATGCGCGGTGGTCAGCGCCTCCTTGACGCTGTGGCAGCCGGCGGTGTTGGGCAGCACGCGCACGCCGAGCTCGCGCACCAGCGACCAGAACGCCTGCCCGGAGCGCTCACCGCCCGACTCGCGCCGCAGCGATACCGTCACCACCTCGGCGCGCGCCGCCTGCACCGCCGCCGCCAGCACCGCGGGCGAGGGATAGCGCGCCGTGCCGAGCAGCAGCCGCGAGCGCACCGCCACCTGGTAGAGCTGCACCATCAGCCGCCCTGCATGGGCGCCAGCACTTCGACGCGATCGCCAGCGGCGAGCGCAGTGTGCGCGCGCACGCTGGCGGGGACGAACTCGCCGTTCACCGCGGTGCTCACCACCGCCTCGCCAAACCCAAGCTCCCCGAGCACGCCGGACAGCTCCGCCGCGGCGGTCTCATGCACGGCGCCGTTCACGATTATCTTCATGCATCACCTCCGGAAAATGCCGCGCGTGCAGCAGCACGTCGGCCACGCGGCGCGCCAGCGCCGGCGCCAGCAGGAAGCCGTGGCGGTACAGGCCGTTGACGTGCAGCACCTCGCCCACGCGGCTGATGCGCGGCAGGTTGTCGGCAAAAGCGGCGCGCACGCCGGTGGCGATCTCGAGGATCTGCGCCTCGCCGAACGCGGGGTGCAGGGCGTAGGCCCCCGACAGCAGCTCGAGCATGGAGCGCGCGCTGATGTGCGCCGCCTCATCACTCTCGATCATGGTGGCGCCCACCATGAACAGTCCCGCCCCGCGCGGCACGACGTACAGCGGCGTGCGCGGGTGCAGCACGCGCACCGGGCGGCTGAGCGACAGCTCGGGCAGCCGCAGCAGCAGCATCTCGCCCTTGACTCCGCGCAGGCCCGGCAGGTGTGCACGCGCGCCGAGACCGGTGCAGTCGATGAGGGACCCCGCCGGGGTGGCACTGCCGAGGGTGGCGCTGCCGACCTCGGTGCCGAAGCGGATGGGCACGCCGAGCGCGCGCAGCCGCGCGGCGAGCGCCTGCAGCGCGGCGCGCGGGTCGAGATGCCCTTCGTCCGGGAAATAAAGTCCCTGCGCGAAGCGCCCGCTTAAGTCCGCTTCGAGCGCCGCGATCTGCTCGCCGCCGACGTGCTGATAATGCGCCGTGCGGCGCGCGAACTGGCCAAGCTCGGCGCTATCGCGCGCGTGCGCCACGACCAGCGTGCCGCGCGTCACGGTGCCCGCAAAGCGCTCGCGCCACCAGCCGAGGCTCTCCACGCCGAGCGTCGCGATCAGCGGATCGGAGGCTTCGCGCTCGCACCACGGCGCCAGCATGCCGCCGGCGAACCACGAACAGCCGGCGCCGTCGAGGGCCGCGGCCCGCTCCAGCACCTGCACGCTGACACCGCGCTCGGCGAGCTCCAGGGCACAGGTGAGCCCGGCAACGCCGGCGCCGATGACTGTCGCCTGCACGGCGTCAGCTCTCCTGCGGCGGTGTGCCCGGCACGTACAGCTCGCCGCCGCCGGCGCGAAACCGGGCGGACATCTCGGCCATGCCAGCCGCGCGCGCTTCGGCGCGCACCTCGTGCGAGATGCGCATGGAGCAGAACTTCGGGCCGCACATCGAGCAGAAGTGCGCCACCTTGTGGCCCTCCTTGGGCAGGGTGGCGTCGTGGAAGGCGCAGGCGGTATCCGGATCGAGCGACAGGTTGAACTGGTCCTGCCAGCGGAAATCGAAGCGTGCGCGCGACAGCGCGTCATCGCGCGCGCGTGCCCCGGGGTGTCCCTTGGCCAGGTCCGCGGCATGCGCCGCGATCTTGTAGGTGATCACGCCGGTCTTGACGTCGTTGCGGTCGGGCAGTCCCAGGTGCTCCTTGGGAGTGACGTAACAGAGCATGGCCGTGCCGTACCAGCCGATCATCGCCGCGCCGATCGCGGACGTGATGTGATCGTAGCCGGGCGCGATGTCGGTGGTGAGCGGCCCGAGGGTGTAGAACGGCGCCTCGCCGCAGGTGGCCAGCTGCTTGTCCATGTTCTCCTTGATCTTGTGCATGGGCACGTGGCCCGGGCCCTCGATCATCACCTGGCAATCCTGCCGCCAGGCGATGCGGGTGAGTTCCCCTAAGGTTTCCAGCTCGGCGAACTGCGCGGCATCGTTGGCATCGGCGATGCACCCGGGGCGCAGGCCATCGCCGAGCGAGAAACTGACGTCGTAGGCGCGGCAGATCTCGCAGATCTCCTCGAAATGCTCGTAGAGGAAGCTCTCGCGGTGATGCGCCAGGCACCACTTCGCCATGATGGAACCGCCGCGCGAGACGATGCCCGTGACGCGCTCGATGGTCAGCGGTACGAAGGCGAGGCGCACCCCGGCGTGGATCGTGAAGTAGTCCACGCCCTGCTCCGCCTGCTCGATCAGCGTGTCGCGGAAGATCTCCCAGCTGAGGTCCTGGGCGACCCCGCCCACCTTCTCCAGCGCCTGGTAGATCGGCACGGTGCCGATCGGCACCGGCGAATTGCGCAGGATCCATTCGCGAATGGTGTGAATGTTGCGGCCGGTGGACAGATCCATGACGGTATCCGCGCCCCAGCGGATGGCCCATACCATCTTGTCGACCTCCTCGGCCGTGGAGGAGCTGACCGCGGAGTTGCCGATGTTGGCGTTGATCTTCACCAGGAAGTTGCGGCCGATGATCATCGGCTCGGACTCCGGATGGTTGACGTTCGCCGGGATGATGGCGCGGCCGGCAGCCAGCTCGGCGCGTACGAATTCGCCGGTGACGAAATCCGGAACGGCCGCTCCCCAGTCGTTGCCGTCGCGCGCGCTCGTACCCAGCGCCGCGCGGCCGACGTTTTCGCGCACCGCCACGAACTCCATCTCCGGGGTGATGATCCCGGCACGCGCATACGCGAGTTGCGTCACCGCCCGCCCCGCCCGGGCGCGCAGCGGCGCGCGCAGGCGCGCAAACTCCGGCGCCGCGTGGCCCCCGGCGGCCAGCCCGTTGTCGAGCGGCTGCACCCGCCGTCCGGGGTAGGCTTCGGTGTCGGCGCGCGCCGCGATCCACGCGGCGCGCAGCGCCGGCAGGCCGCGCGCGATGTCGATGCTCTGGTTCGGGTCGGTATAGGGGCCGGAGCTGTCGTAAACCGTCAACGGCGGCTCCCCGGCCGCCGGATGCAGCGTGATCTCGCGCATCGGCACGCGCAGCTCGCGGTGCAGGGTGCCGGGCTTGTAGACCTTACGCGAGGCGGGCAACGGCTCGGAAACGACGTGTAGCAACTGCGCATTCATCGGCACGCTCCTGGCTTCGTGGCAGAAGATCCGGTGAATGCCGCACGTTGTCGGAAAGAATCGCCCGCCGGTGTCACCGGTGCGATCGCCGTCTCGAGGGAAACTTTCCTACGCCAGCATTAACTGGATCAGGTACGGAGGGTCGCCAGGGCGCGCCCTCCCACGGCGCTCGCTGGCCTCTCAGCCCCCTGCCGGGGCTCCCCTAGCTCGCCGCAGAAAGTAGTACGAGCGGCGCCCGAGGTCAATGCCGGCTGCGGCCGTGAACTGCCGGTGCCTCGCCGTATGCGCAGTCGCTGCGGCCGGCGCCGCCGGTGTGTGACACTAGCGCCATGGCTTCCTGGCAGGTGTGGGCGCTGCTGTCAGCGCTGTTCGCCGCGCTCACGGCGATCTTCGCCAAGCTCGGCGTGGCGGACGTCAATCCCGACCTCGCGACACTCATCCGTACCGTGGTGATCCTGGTGCTGCTGACGGGGGTAGCGCTCGCGACGCGCGCATTGCCGGGGGTCACGCAGGTCGCCCCGCGTGCCTGGGCGTTCCTGGTCCTGTCGGGGCTGGCGACCGGGGCTTCGTGGTGGTGCTACTTTCGGGCGCTGCATGTCGGCGACGCGGCGCGCGTGGCGCCGCTCGACAAGCTGAGCGTGGTGCTCATCGCCCTGTTCGGTGTGGGATTTCTCGGTGAGCGGCTGGCGCCACTCAACTGGCTGGGCATCGCGCTGGTGACCGCCGGCGCCTGGCTGGTGACGCTGCGGGCATGAGGCCGGACGGCGTGCGCAGCGACACTGCGCACGCCGTCCTCGACACCTGCCGTGGTAATAACCGCCCTACAGGGGGCGGGCGCCGCTTCCGTGGCTGGCCTGTCCACCCTTGCGGCCCGCTTCGGCCGCAAGCTCCGGATGCTGTGAGAAGCTGCGCTTCTCGTCGGGAACGCTCTGTCCGCCCTTGCGGCCGGCGATCGCCGCCAGCTCGCGGTTCTGCGAGAAGCTGCGCTTCGCGCCGGGAACGCTCTGTCCGCCCTTGCGGCCCGCTTCCGCCGCCAGGCGGCGATTCTGCGAGAAGCTGCGCTTCTCGTCCGGCACTGCCTTGCCGCCCATGCTCGCGATCTGCCGCTGCCGCTCCGCATTCATGGAGGCAAAGCCGCGGTGCGATACGCGCCCTTCATTAACTGTTCCTTCAGCCATCACTGCTCTCCTTCTGGTTCGCTTGACCCGCGGACCGTCAGGCGTCCCGCGGAATGGATGAACCGGTATGACACAACAGTTGGTTCGCCTGAGGCAAGAATAACGCCGCCCGCGGACCGCGAACATCAGGCTAACCTGACCGGCGGCGTCAGCGCATGCCTACGTTGTAACCTGATGTGCGAATGTCAGGGCGTAGTAACGTCAGCGTAATGTCAGGGTGTCAGGCGATCGATCACCAGGCCAACGACCCCGTCCCGCCCGACCTGGTAGGTGATCTGCCCGAAGGGGTCGCCGCTCACCGCCACCGGACCGCCACTGCGCGCTATCCGCGCCACCACCTGCACGCTCTGGCCGCTCGTAAACGAGCGTCCGGGGATCATCGAGTCCGAGGCGCTCAAGGCAACACTCTGGGGAAAGTGACTTTCCAGGCGCTTGACCGCGAGCGGCGGACCGGACCCGGCGGGATCGCGGACAAACACGTACAGGGAACCCCCGGCCGCGGCCGCCGCGAGCTTCGGTGACACACTGACATTGACGGTTACCACCGTCTGTGCCGCATCCGCCGCGGCCGCTGCCGTTTGCGGCGCTGCAGCGGGCTTGCGGGCGAGCGTCGCGTCGATGACGCTGATCTGCTGCTCGATCAGCGGCCGCACGTTCGCCGGGGGGTCCATGGCAAGGAGTGCCGCGAAGCGCTCGCGCGCCAGCGGCAGATTCCCCTGGCGGGCGGCGATCAGCCCCCCGAGGAACAGGGTCTTGCCGGAGCGCGGATCGAGCTGCAGCGCCCGCTCGATGAGGCGCGCCGCGCGGCCGTCGAGCTCGCTCTGGTCGGCAAGCGCCAGCGCCTCCGCCTGCCCCACCAGCGCCTCGGCGCTCTTGCCACCGCTGAGGCGGTCGGCGCGTGCGAAGGCGCGCACCGCGAGCGGATACTCCTGCAGTACGGTGTAGGAGCGTCCCAACATCAGCCAGCCGTCGAAATCCTGCGGATCGTGCTCGAGCTGGCGCGCGAGGCGCGCCACCATGGCCTGGGGGGAATTGCCCGGCGGGGGCGCGCGCCACGGCCAGTTGCTCCAGCACAGGTACAACCCGGCGGCCCCGAGCAGCAGCAGCGCCGTCGCGGCGAGCGCCGCCCGCGAGGCGGGCGCGCTGCCGGCGGGAGTCGGCCGCAGCAGTGGCACGACCACCGCCGCTACGGCGGCGAGGCAGAGCAGCGCGGCCAGCAACACGAAGGTGACCATCAGCGCGGCGGATCCTCTTCGAGGGGAGCATCGTCCGTGCCGAGCAGCGCGGTGCGCTCGCGCACGATGCGCCACGAGACCATCGCCCCGATCAGCAACAGCACCGCGGGCGCGCCCCACAACCAGGCGTTGCGCCATGAGTAGCGCGGCCGGAACAGGATAAAGTCGCCATAGCGCGCCGCCATCCAGGCGCGCACCTGCGCATCCGACTTACCCGCGAGCAGCTGCTCGCGCACCTCGCGGCGCAGATCCGCCGCGAGCTCGACCGGCGAGTCGGCCAGGGATTCGTTCTGACACTGCATGCAGCGCAGTTCATGCGTGAGCGCGGAGTAGCGCGCCTGCAGCGCCGGATCCGGCAGCTCGGTCGGATCCACCGCCCATGCGGTGCCCGCCACGCACAGCACGGCGAGCATCACGACGGCGACCACCACCAGGGGCACACGCATTCTAAGAGCCGGCGGCTGCCGCGGAGACACGCGGCAGGATGTCCCGCGTCCAGGTGTCGTCGGTGAGCGCGCCGACGTGCTTGTAGACAATGATGCCCTGCGGGTTGACCAGGAAGGTCTCCGGCGCACCGTACACGCCCCACTCGATCGCGGCGCGTCCCGAGGCGTCCACCGCCACCGCCTGGTACGGGTTGCCAAGCTGTGTCAGGAAGTCGCGCGCCTGGGCGTCATCGTCCTTCCAGTCGAGGCCGATGAGCGGCACGACCCCGGCCTGCTGCACCTTCAGCAGCACCGCGTGCTCGGCACGGCACTCCGTGCACCAGGTGCCCCACACGTTGAACAGGTACCAGCGGCCCTTGAGCTGCGCGGAGTGCAGCTGCCGTCCGGGATGGTTCAGCTCCGGGAGCGAAAATTGCGGCGCCGGCCGACCGAGCAGCGGCGATGCGATCACGCCTTTCTGCGGGGAGTGCCAGATGCCGACGGCCAGCACGACCGCCAGCAGCAGGAAGGCTCCGAGCGGCAGCAGGAAGCGGTTCATCGCGCCGGCTCGCCGGCGACGCCCGCCAGCGCCCGCTGCGTCGCCTGCGCGGCGCGGTAGCGTCGGTCGGAGGCTGCCAGCGCGCCGCCGAGCGCCATGATGAACGCGGCCAGCCACACGAGGCTCACCAGCGGGCGGATCTGCACGCGCAGGCTCCAGCGACCGGCACCGAGGTTGTCCCCGAGCGCCAGCAGCAGGTTGTTGCCGCGGTTCATGGTGATGGCGGTCTCGCTGGTGAGCTGCCGCTGCACCCAGTACTGGCGCTTCTGCGGCCGCAGCACCGCGACCCGGCTGCCGTGGCGCGTGACGACGACGGTGGCGGCCAGCGCGGAATAATTCGGACCGTCGAGCGGTTGCACGCCGTCGAAGCGAAATTCGTAGTCGCCGACGCGGGCACTTGCCCCGGCGGCGAGCGCCACGTCGCGCTCGACGGTGAAGGACTGCACAGTGGTGAGCGCCACGACGAACAGCGCCACCCCCAGGTGCGCCACCGTCATGCCGAGCACCGCGCGCGGCAGGGACAATCCGCGCCGCCAGCGGTCGATCGGATCCAGCAGCGAGGAGAGTGCGATCCACAGCCCGAGCGTCGCCCCGACGGAGGCAAGCAGCCCGCCGCGCTCGAACAGCCCGAACACCAGACCGCAGCCGAGCACCGCCGCAACGAGGCAGGTCACGAGCAGCGCGCGCGCGCTGTCCTTGAGCCGGCCGCGCTTCCAGCTGGCGTGGATGCCGACCGCCAGCAGCGCGAGCAGTGGCAGCGTCGACATCATGAACGTGGGGTTGAAGTACGGCGGTCCGACGGAGACCGTGCCGAGACCGAGCGCATCCGAGATCAGCGGCGCCAGGGTGCCGGCAAACACCGTCGCGGCGGCAATCACCAGCAGCACATTATTAAAGAGGAGAAACGACTCGCGCGCACCGAGCTCGAAGCCGGCCGTGGACTTCAGCAGCGGCGCCCGCCAGGCGTAAAGCGCGAGCGCGCCGCCGATCATGATGACGAGGAACACGAGGATGAAGACGCCGCGCATCGGATCGGCTGCGAACGAGTGCACCGACACCAGTACCCCCGAGCGCACCAGGAAGGTGCCGAGCATGCTCAGCGAGAACGCCAGGATCGCCAGCAGCAGCGTCCAGCTCTTGAACAGCCCGCGCTTGTCGGTGACCGCGAGCGAATGCAGCAGCGCGGTCCCGACCAGCCACGGCATGAACGACGCGTTCTCGACCGGATCCCAGAACCAGAAGCCTCCCCAGCCGAGCTCGTAGTACGCCCAGAAGCTGCCCATGGCGATGCCGCAGGTGAGGAACGCCCAGGCGACCGCGGTCCACGGCCGCGTCCAGCGTGCCCACTGCTGGTCGAGCCGGCCTTCGAGCATCGCCGCACAGGCGAACGCGAAAGCCACTGCGAAGCCGACGTAACCGGTATAGAGCACCGGCGGATGCACGGCCAGCCCGGGATCCTGCAGGATGGGATTGAGGTCGCCTCCGTCGGGCGCCGGCGGATCAAGGCGCACAAACGGGTTGGAAGTGGCCAGCGTGAACAGCAGGAAGCCAAAGCTCACGACGCCGAGCACCCCGAGTACCCGCGCGGCGAAGTGCGGCGGCAGGCGCCCCGAGCCGACCGCCACGGCGAGGGTCCACAGCGCCAGCAGGAGGATCCATAAGAGCAGCGAGCCCTCGTGCGCACCCCACAACGCCGTGACGCGGTAGAACAGCGGCAGCGCGGTGTTGGAGTTCTCGGCAACGTAGCTCACCGAGAAGTCATCGCCCACGAAGGCGGCGATGAGACACGCGACCGCGGTCGCCACCATCACCGCCTGGCCCGCGACCGCCGGGATGACCGCGGCCATCCAGCGCTCGCGGCCGAGCGCAGCGCCTGCGATGCCGAAGAATGCCTGCAGCCCCGCCAGCAGCAGCGCGAGGATCAGGGCGAAATGACCCAGCTCGGGCAACACCGCAGGTCAACTCCCCGCGGACGGTGCGGCGCCGGCGACCGGCGCCGGCGGTGCAGCCGGCACGGCGAGCGCGCGCGATTCGCCGTGCCGCCGCTTCAGCGAGCGCACCACTTCCGGCGGCATGTACTTCTCATCGTGCTTCGCGAGCACCTCGTCCGCCACGAAGGTGCCGTCGGCGCGCAGCCGCCCGTGAGCGACGACGCCGGCGCCCTCGCGAAACAGGTCCGGCAGCACCTGGTTGTAGCTCACCGTGACCTCGCGGTTGAAATCCGTGACGATGAAGTGCGATTCGAGACTGCCGGGGGCGCGTGTGAAGCTGCCCTGCTTCACCATCCCGCCAAGGCGGAACGGCTGGCCGCCGCGAACCTCGCCATTGGCCACCTGGGTGGGATCGAAGAAGAACGTGACGTTGCTGCGGAAGGCGTTCAACGCGAGCGCACCGGCAAGACTCACGCCGGCGACGATGCCGAGCACCAGGACCATGCGCCGCCGCCGCGGTGTCATGGGCCTTCCGAGCGCGCACTGAGGCGCCGCCTGGCCGCCGCCCGCGCGTGCGTCAGCGCGCGCTGCGCCCACACGACGTTCAGCACCACCACCGCGAAAGTCACCGCGTACGCCGGCCAGACGAAGGCCGCATAGCCGCCCATGTCGAAGAAGGCCCTCATGCGCTCACCACCTCGCGGATCCAGCTCGCGGTGCGCTCGCGGCCGAGCACCTCGCCGCGCAACCGCACCAGCAGCACCGCCACGAAGTACAGCGTGAAGCCGAGCAGCATGAGCAGCAGCGGCACCAGCATCGACGGCGGCATGGTCGGTTTCGCCAGTCTCATCACTGAGGGGGCCTGATGCAGCGAGTTCCACCAGACCACCGAGTAGTGAATGATCGGCACGTTCACCACGCCCACCACCGCCAGCACGGCGCTCGCCCGGTCCGCCCGCTGGGTATCCTCGATTCCGGCGCGCAGCCCCATGTAGCCCAGGTACAGGAACAGCAGCACCAGCTCGGAGGTCAGCCGCGGGTCCCATTGCCAGTAGGTGCCCCACATCGGCTCGCCCCACAGCGCGCCGGTCACCAGCGCGGCGAAGGTGAACGATGCCCCGATGGGCGCGCAGCTGGCCGCGACCGCGTGCGCCACCTTGATGCGCCAGATGAGTCCGACGCCAGCGGCGATCGCCATCGTCGTATACACCATCAGCGACATCCACGCACTCGGGGCATGCACGTAAAGGATGCGAAAGCCATCGCCCTGCTGGTAGTCGGGCGGCGCCAGCACCAGCCCGCCCCACAGGCCGCCCAGGATGCACAGGGCCGCCGGCCAGGCGAACCACGGAGTGAGGCGCGCCGCGAACGCATACACGTACGGCGGCGAGGCGAGGCGATGGAACCAGGTCCAGCTCATGCGGCAAGCCCTTTCGGCTACTCCAGAGAGATGCGCACGGCAGCAGAGGCCGCCAGCGGCGCGAGCGTTATCGCGAGCACCGCGAGCGCCGCCAGCAGCTCGAGCGGCGCGAGCAGCGGCGCGCCGTTGATCGCGAGCTGCGTGGCGCGCGCGCCGAAGATGAGCACCGGCAGGGACAGCGGCACGGTGAGCAGCGACAGCAGCGCGCCGCTGCGCTTCAACCCCAGGGTGAGCGCCGCACCGATCGAGCCGATGAGACTCAAGGTCACGCTGCCGATGATCACCGCGAGCAGGATGCCCGGCAGCGCGGCGGGGGCCACGCCGAGCGACAGTGCGGCGAGCGGCGCCATGAGCGCGAGCGGCACGCCGGTGAGCAACCAGTGCGCGGCGGTCTTCGCGAACATGAGCCACGTGAGCGACTGCCCGGAGAGCGCGTACTGCTCGAGCGTGCCGTCGTGCGCGTCGTCGCGAAACAGGAATTCCAGCGCCAGGAGGGAAGCGAGCAGCTCCGCCACCCACAGCACGCCGGGCGCCACCGCGCGCAGCTGCGCGAGCTCGGGCGAGATCGCCAGCGGAAAGAGCATCGTGACCAGCGCAAAGAAAGCCAGCGGCTGCACCAACTGTCCGCGCCTGCGGAAGGCGAGCTGCACATCGCGCAGCAGCGCGAGCCACGCCGCCTCGAGTGCGCTCGCCGCGGCACTCGCCTCAGCGGGTGCCGCGGCCCCGGCCGTGCGGGTGGGCGGCAGCGTGCCAGCCGCCGAGGCGCCGGCGCTCAAGCGGGCAGCTCCAGGCTGCGCAGCTGCGGCGCCGGTGCCGGCAGGCTCTGGTGCACGGCCGCGATCACCAGGCCGCCGCGTGCCAGCTGCTCGCCGATGAGCGTGCTCACCAGCTGCTGCCCGGCGGTATCCAGATGCGTCGCCGGCTCATCGAGCAGCCACAGCGGCACGGCGAGCAGCGCCAGGCCGGCGAGCGCCACGCGGCGGCGCTGACCGGCCGACAGCGTACGCACCAGCCGCTCGCACCAGGAGCCCGCACCGACGCGCTCGAGTGCCGCGTCGAGCTCGACTGAGCGAAGGTGCCGGCGCACGCCGATCCAGTAACGCAGGTTCTCGCGCGCACTCAGGTCAGCCTTCAGCGGCGGCTCGTGACCCAGATAAGCGAGCCGGGAATGAAAGGTGCGCAGGTCCGCGCGCACGTTGACGCTGTTCCACAGCACCTGGCCCTCCTCCGGCCAGATCAGTCCGCACAGCGTACGCAGCAGGCTCGTCTTGCCGGCGCCGTTGGCGCCGCGCACCTCGAGATACTCCCCGCCGGCGAGCGCGAACTGCACGCCGCGCAGCACGTGCCGCTCGCCGCGGAACACGTGCAGATTCTCGACTTCGAGTGTCGCCTCGGGCATTGCCGCTCTACGCTGCCACGGCCGGGCGCAAAGGTAACGTTATCCTGTCGCACATGCAGTGTGTCGCCGTCCGCGCTCAGGAGGCTTAAGGTGAATTCGACGTTGGTTAAGTCTCGCAAATTCATGGCCTTAGGGCTACATTTAAAAGTTAATCTCATTTAGGTCCGCGCTGCGGACGCTTCTGTAGAATCGCGCGGCGGGAAAACGCCCGGGTGGCGAAATCTGGTAGCCGCAAGGGACTTAAAATCCCTTGGGGGAAACCCCGTGCCGGTTCGAGTCCGGCCCCGGGCACACTTGAAGATAAGGCGTTTTCCGCGAGTTACGGCGCAGGCCGGTCCGCGCCCTCGAGCGTGGTCGCGGTGACGCGATTGCGGCCGTCGTGCTTGCTGCGGTACAGCGCGGCGTCGGCGATGCGCAGGATGCGCGCCGCCAGGCGTGACTCCCCGACCGGCACGCGGTCGATGCCGCACAGTCCGAAGCTGGCGCTGATGCGGACCTTCTTCTTATCGATGACGAACGGGCCGTCGACCACGGCGCGCCGCAGCTTGCGCGCGACTTCGAGCCCCTGCGCGTAGTTCGTCTCGGGCATCACGATCGAGAATTCCTCGCCGCCGAGCCGCGCCACCCAGTCGATGCGCCGCCGCAGGCCCTGTTTCAGCCGCGGCCCGAACTGGCGCAGGATCTGATCCCCGCCGGTATGCCCCAGCGTGTCGTTGATCTTCTTGAAGTGGTCGATGTCGCACAGCAGGAGCGACAGCGGCAGGCCAGAGCGCGCGGCGCGCTCGACCTCGCGCGGGAAATGCTTGCCGAAGAAGCGCCGGCTCGCGACCCGGGTGAGGTCGTCGGTGGCCGCGAGCTTGCGGTTCTCCGCCAGCGTGATGCGCAGCACGCCCTCGAGCTCGGTGATGCGCCGCGCTGCGGCCACACGCGCGTCCAGCTCCTCGCCCGAGACACGCCGGCCGATGCAGTCGTCGGCACCGGCGAGCAGCCCGGCTTCGCGCTCCTGCGCCTCATCGAGCTCCGCCACGTACAGGATGAACGGCGCGCGCCCGCCGGTGGTGCGCGCCCGCAGCGTGCGAATCAGCTCGGGGCTGTCCGTGATCACCACCGCACGGAACTCCGCCGTGAAGCGGCGCAGCGCCTCCGCCTCGTCCGCGACCGCTTCCAGGTCGAGCACGTCCGGGCTGAAGTGGCGCTCCATCTGCTGGCGCAGCGGCTGATCGGCGAACACCAGCAGTGCCTTCGGCGGCGGCAGCACCCGCACCATCACCGCCACCGTCGCGGTGGTGGTGCTGTCGTCGGCCGTGGGAATCTTCTGCGCGCGGCGCTCGAGGACCCGGCGGATAACCGTCGTGTGGCCGCCGGATCGCATGTTCGCCCCCGAGGATGACTGAGCTAGCGATTCAACCCTGTCAGCCTGCGGCAATCAAGGTCCGCACCCCGATTGCACCGGGGCGCGCCGGCTCGCGTGCGCTGCGCGGGCGGCGGTGTGAGGCGCCAAGCGACGGCGGGCCGCGCGCCGGGGGGAGCGCGCGGCCCGTCGCCGTCGACGGCCGGTTGCCTACGGCGCCGCGGGGCGCTGAGCCTGCGCGTGCATCAGGCGACCGTGCTGCGCCAGCTGCTGCCGCAGCTCCGCCGACATCTGCGGGTGCTGCGAGAGTTCCGCCGGCTGCCAGCCCGGCGGGCGGCTGCCCGGTGCCGGAATCGCCACGAAGGTGTGTGCGACCGGCCCGCAGGCACCGTCGACCAGCACGCACGCCAGCCCGGTGATCTCGCCACGATCATTGATATCGCCGGTCTCCAGCGCCTGCAGGGGAGCGTTGGGCTGCAGCAGCGAGTTCAGATCATAGAGCTGACCGTTCTGCCACAGGAACACCGCGTGCGGCGCACCGCTCGCCTCGAAGGACGTGCCGACGACCTGGTTGAAATCGTTGATGCCGGTTGCCTGCGCAGTCGCATCGCCAGGCAGGGTATGCAGGTTGATGATGCCCTCGGGCGTCCAGATGACCGCCTGGGAGTTGGGCGTCAATACCCCGCCACTGACATCGCCGGGGGTATCCAGAAAGCCCACGATGATGCCGGCGTTGTTGATCGCCATCGGGGTGTTCCACCCCGCGCCACCGAGCGTTGGCAGCCTGATCGGCTGGCCGTTCAGCCACAGCAGTGCATGCCGCGCACTGTACGCACCCACCGCGTTGTCGCAGGCACCGGAGATACCGACCACCTCACCCGCATCATTGATCGCCGTGGCGGCGGAGGTCGTGTCCGTGCCATAGGGCGGCAGGACTCGCTTGACTGCAGTGCCCGGGCCCCACTCGACCGCGAGGAACTGCAACACCTGCGGAAGTACACAATCGCCGTCATGCACGGCCGTCTCCGCCCAGCCGACCGAGCTGCCGGCATTGTTGACGCCGGTTGCGAAGCCGTTGTTGCCGCCGAGCAGCGCCAGCTGACTGAGCGCGCCGTTCTGCCACAGGAACGGCAGGCAGGTATGACCATTGGTCGGAATGAAGTCGGCGCAGGAGAACACCTCGCCGTTCGGATCAGGCGTAGCGGATTCTGAGATACCGACCACCAGGCCGTGATTATTCTTGACCGGCCATTCGACCGCGCTGTTCATGCCACCGAGCGTGCCGAGATCGATGAGGTTGCCGGGGATCGCCAGCGTCGCGTGCAGCGCGCCCGCATCGTTGAGCGAGGCCCCCGTTACCCAGCCGAGATTGTCCACCCCCGCGCCGAAGGCGAACGTGCCGCCGAGCGTGCCGGTGTCATAGATGATGTAGGCCGGTGCCGGCGGCGCGCTCAGTGCCTGTGCGCTCGCGGCGAGGCCGAGCGCCGCCGCGGCCGCGACGCCGAGCAGCCGTGCGCCGTAGGGCAATGCGAGTCCGTATTGATTTTTCATGTGAGCTCCCTGCGGCCGGTGCGGCCGCTTGCTTGTGCGCAGCAATTTAGTGCCGCGCGCGTCCCGGGCCCGGACGTTTTCGGACCTCGACAGGGAGAGTTCCAGGTCCGAAAACGGCTCAACCAGCGCCCGCCGGGCCCGTTACGAAGTGGGCGGGCGCGTTCCCGTCTGTCGCCATATCGCACGCCGGCCACGTCCCGGCGCGCGGGCGGGTTCAAACGCTTTCCCGGGCGCTAGCATCCAAAGTTGCGGGGGAGGGTTCCTCCGTAGTCGCGCTTCAGGCTTGCCATGGAAAGTCTCAACTGGTCGAGCCGCAGCCCCGTCGCGATCATCGTCGTCGCGCTCTTCGTGGGCCTGGTCGGCATGCTCAGCCTGAGCCGGCTGCCGCTGCAGCTCTTCCCCGACGTCAACCGCCCACAGCTCTCGATCCAGATGGGCTGGCGCACCGCCTCCCCCGAAGAGGTCGAATCGGAGCTGCTGGAGCCGCTCGAGAACGTGATGCAGGGGCTCGGCGGAGTCGAGGAAATCGAGGGTAACGCGTTCGCCGAGGGTGCCAATCTCAACCTGCGGTTCGCCCTCGGCACCGACATGAAGAACGCGTTGGTGGAGGTCATCGGCCGCCTCGACCGGCTGCCGCCGCTGCCGCGCGATGCGGACCGGCCGCGCGTCGCGCTCGGCGGCGACAGCACCAACGAGACGCTGTCGTGGTTCTTCGTGCAGCTGCTGCCGGGCACGCCCGGACCGATCGAGGCACAGCGGCGCTTCATCGAGGACACGGTGCGCGGCCGGCTCGAGTCAGTCCCCGGGGTGGCGGCCGTCGATGTGAATACCGGCCCCCCCGACGATGTGCGCATTACGCTCGATCTGGCGCGTGCGGCAGCGCTCGGCATCAGCGTGCCCGATATCGCCAACCGCGCCGCGAGCGCCAACAACGTCTCGGGCGGCCTGCTCGACATCGGCCGCCGTCAGTACACGCTGCGCTTCACCGGACGCTTCTCGCCCGAGCAGCTCGGTGCGCTGGTGCTCGCCTGGCGCGACGGCCGCCCGGTGCACCTCGCCGATGTCGCCACCATCGACGTCGCCCCACCGCCGCGCACCTTCATCGCCTACCAGAACGGCAACCCGGCCGTCGGCATCCAGGTGTTCCGCGCGAACGGCGCCAATGTGCTGGCGACGCTCGATGCGGTGAAAGCTGCGGTCGCCGAGCTGCGCGCCGGGCCGCTCAAGGCACACGGCCTGGGCATCGAGCAGTCCTTCGACGCCTCGCTGTTCATTCGCCGCGCGGTGCGGCTGCTCACCGAGAATCTCGTCATCGGCGCGCTGCTGGCACTGGTGGTGGTGTGGTGGTTCATGCGCGAATGGCGCGTGACGCTGCTGATCGCGGCCACCATCCCGGTATGCCTGTGCGCGACCTTCGTCGCGCTCGATCTGTTCGGTCGCAGCCTGAACGTCATTTCACTCGCCGGCCTCGCGTTCGCGGTCGGCATGGTGGTCGAGGGCGCGATCGTCGTCTCGGGCAACGTGGTGCGGCTGCGCGAGGGCGGCATGCCGCTCGAGGAAGCGTGCCGCCGCGGCGCCCGGCAGGTCGCCGGCGCCCTGCTCGCCTCGACCGCCACCACCGTGGCGGTGTTCGTCCCGGTCCTGTTCCTCAAGGACGTGGAAGGCCAGCTGTTCGGCGACCTGGCGCTCACCATCTCAATTGCCGTGGCCATCTCGGTGATCGCCGCGCTGACGCTGCTGCCCGCCGCGCTGAGCTTCGCGCTTCAGCGCCGGCTGCGGGCGAGCGGCTACGGCCAGGGCTGGCCCCGGCTCACCGAGTGGGTGCTGCGCGTCACCGATACCCGCGCCAGGCAGCTCGGCTGGATCGCAGGCCTGCTGCTGCTGCCGCTGCTGCTGGCCTACCTGCTGCTGCCGCCGCTCGATTACCTGCCGCCGGTGAAACGTGCGGCCATCGATTCGTTCTTCGATTTCCCGCCCGGCATGAGTCCGGAGGTCGTCAATCGCGAACTGCTCCCGACGCTGCTCGAGCGCATGCGTCCGTACATGGAGGGCCGCGCCGAGCCGCGCCTGAAGAACTGGTACATCGAGAGCTGGCCCGGAGGCGGCACGATCGGCGCCCGCGTCATCGACGAGCGGCGCATCGGCGAGCTCGAGACGCTGGTGCGCGACAAGATCACCGTGGGCCTGCCCGATACGCGGGTCTTCACCGTCGAGGGCGACCTGTTCGGCGGCATCGGCGGGTCGGTGCGCTCGGTCGGCATCCACCTGCAGAGCGAGGACGGCGCCGCGCTCAATCGTGTGGCGATCGAGGGGCGGGCGCTCCTCGAGAAGGAGTTTCCGGGAGCCGCGGTACAGAGCTTCCCGAACCCCGAGGATGTTGCGCTCGAGCTGCACGCGGTGCCCGACGACCGCCGCATTGCGGAGGTCGGCTGGGACCGGGCGACGGTGGGCACCGTGGTGCGCACCATCGGTGCGGGCGCCTGGCTCGGGGAGTATTTCGATGGCAAGTCGCGGTTGCCGATCATCCTGCGCTCGAGCGAGGGCACGACCCCCGAGGAGCTCGCCGACGCGGCACTGGCGACGCCGGCAGGTCCGGTCGTGCGCCTCGGCGACCTCGTGCAGCTGTCGACCGTGCTCGGGCCCCCGGCGATCCGCCGGCTCAATCACCGCCGCACGGTCACGCTCACCATCGATCCGCCGCCGACGCTGTCGCTGGAAAAGGTGCTGCAGACGATCGACACCCGGGTGCTGCCGACACTGCGGGCGCACATGCCGGCCGACGGTTCGCTGCGCCTTGCCGGCAGTGCGGACAGCGTGAGCGAAACGCTCACGACCATGGGCCGGGTGTTCGCCATGGCGCTCATCGTGCTGCTGCTGCTGATGACGGTGCTGTTCCGCTCGCTGCGCGACAGCCTGATCGTGCTGTTCACGGTACCGCTCGCCCTGGTCGGCGGGGTGCTGGGGCTACGGCTGCTCGACCTGGTCCACTTCCAGGCGCTCGACCTGCTGTCGATGATCGGCTTCGTGATGATGATCGGGGTCATCATCAACCACGCCATCCTGCTGGTCGCGGCGGTGCGCAGCGTCGAGCGCGAGGGCGCAGCGCTGGTCGAGGGCATTCGCGCCGGACTGCAGCAGCGTCTGCGCGCGATCCTCGCCAGCACGCTCACCGGGGCACTCGGGGCACTGCCCATGGCAGTCAATCCGGGGCCCGGCAGCGTCATCTACCGCGGGCTCGCCGCAGTGAACATCGGTGGGGTCGTCATCAGCCTCGCGTTCAGCCTGGTGCTGATCCCGGCGCTCATGCGGCTGCTGGCCCGACACCCGGCGGGCGCGGCTGCCGCGGCAGCGCAGCCGGCGCCGGTGCTGCCATGACGGGGCTGTGCGGTCTGCTGGCTCACACCGCGGCCTGCACCGCACTTGGCCTCGCCGCTGACCTCGCCCCCGCGGCCGAGCCGCCCGCGGAGCGCGCGGTGGTGGAGGTCGGCACGGTCAGTGTTCGCCCGGTGACGGTCGAGAGCTGGATACCCGGATCGATCGTCAGCCGCGCGGATGCGCGCATCGCCAGTGTGATCGCCGGGCGCGTCGTGTGGGTGGCAGACGTCGGCGCGCAACTGCGCCAGGGTGAGCCGCTCGCCCGACTCGACGACACCGTCGCGCGACTGCGCCTCGAGGACCTGCGGGCACAGGTGGCCCGCGCCCGTGCGCAGCGCGACGTCAACAACTCGCAGCTCGAGCGCTTCAACCGCCTCGCGGCCACGCAGGCCCTGAGCGCCAGCCAGCTCGACGATGCGCGCGCGCAGCGCGAAATGTCGGGCGACGATCTGGCGCGCGCCGAGGCACAGCTGCGCCAGGTGCAGTACGAGATCGAGCAGGCCGTGATCCGCGCACCATTCCCCGGCGTAGTCACCGAACGCTTCATCCAGAGCGGCGAATACCTGCAGACCGGCGCCGCCACCGTGCGGCTCGTCGACACGGCGAACGTCGAGGCGCGCGCCACGGCCGCGCTCGCCCTGGCTGGCAGCGTGCACCCGGGCCAGCTGGTCACGGTGCGCGATCACGGCGTCGAGCACAGCGGTCGCGTGCGCACCGTGGTGCCGGTCGGGGACGACCGCTCGCGCCAGTTCGAGGTGCGCGTCGCGCTGCTGAACCCGCAATGGCTGGTCGGCATGCCGGTGGAGGTGAGCCTGCCGAACAGCAGCGAGCGCAGCGCGTTCACGGTGCCGCGCGATGCGCTGGTGATACGGCAGAATCGCTCCTACGTGCTGCGCGTGACCCGCGCCAACACGGTGGAGGAACTCGACGTCACCCCCGGCGCGGGCGTGGCGGATGCCGTGGAGGTACGCGGCGCGCTCGCCGCGGGAGACCGTCTGGTGATCCGCGGCGGTGAGCGGCTGGTGGCGGGACAGGCGGTGCGGGTCATCGACCCGGTGCAGCACCCCGCTCAGCCAAACCCCGGCTGAGACCTTGCGGCCGGCCACAGCAGCGGGAACAGCGGGTGCTCGAGCGGCGCGCCCGCCGGCAGCGACTCGCCGAGCCCGGCGAACTCCGGCGAGGTCGGCCAGCTGCGCGGAGCGTGGCGCATGTCGTCGCCGAGCAGCCGCACGGAAAACACGCGCCGCCGGCCGCCGCCTGCGACCCCGGCGGCCGCGTGCAGGGTGAGCATGTGGAAGCACACCGCATCGCCCGCAGCGAGCGGCCAGCCGAGAATCCGCCAGCGCGCCCGTTCGGCATCGATGTCCGGCAGCTCGGCAAGGCTGCCGGGCGGGAACCACTTCGCCTGGTGGTCCATGAACGTGCGCGGCATCAGCCAGGGCCCGCGGTGCGAGCCGGCGATGAACTCGAGCGTGGTGGCGCGGTCCACCGGGTCGACCGGGATCCAGAAGCTGCAGTTCTGCCGCCCGCTCACGTTGTAGTAAGGCTGGTCCTGGTGCCACGGCGTGCGGGCGCGCGTACCAGGCTCCTTGGTGAGCATGTGATCGTGATAAAGGCGTGCGCTCGCGCTGTGCATCAGCCGCGCGCCCACCTCCCCGAGCGCCGACTCGAAGATGAAGCGCCGGTAGTGCGGGTTGTCCTGCCAGCAGCAGAAATCCTCGCAGAAGAATCCCGGATCGTCGCGGCTGCTCGCCACCTTGGCGCGCACGCTCGGGTGCGCAAGGTTGTGCTCGATCCCCGCGCGCAGCAGCTCCAGTTCCTGCCCCTGCAGCAGCTGTCGCAGCACCACGGCGCCGTCGGCCTGGAAGGCCTCGATCTGCGCCGGGGTCAGCGCGAAGCGCGCCTGAGGCAGCGGCGGTGGGAGCGCTGGCGTACTCATGCCGCTAGCCACCACCAGTCCGCCGGCAGGCGTTGATGAACTTGCGCCGCTCGTGCTCGGATTCGATCTCGGTGCTCAGCTCCGCGATCAGCGCCTCGAGGCTGGCGCCGCGGGCAGCGGCGCGGCTCACCACGTGCCGGGCGAACGGCCCGATGTAAAGCGCCAGCTGCGTTTCGAGGCGGTGCAGTGTCGCCGCGTCGGGCAGCACTTTGTGCGCGGCGCTGTCCGCGGGCGACGGCCCGCCCGGCGCCACCGCCGGCGGTGGCGCACCGGCCAGCAGGGTCTTCAGGTAAGTACCGAGGCGCGCAAAGTGCGGTTCCATCGGCGGTGGAAACGCGTCCAGCCAATGCTGGCTGCTGAGAAAGTATTCGAGGCTCTGCGAGGGCAGCACGTCCTCGATACGTACCGGCAGCACTGCCACGTCGCGGTGTACGGCCCGCTCCACCTCGCGCCGCACCTGCGGCGAGGAATTTGCGCTCGCGGAGAACACCAGCACCATGACGCGCGCCGCGGCAATCGCCGCGATGATCTCCGCCGCCCAGTCGCTCGATGGCGCCACGTCGCGCGGCGCCACCCAGCAGCCGAAGCCGTGCGCCTCGAGGTACGACACCAGGGCGAGCGCGGTCTCGCGGTCGGCCTGGGAGTAGCTGACGAAGACCTCCTGCGGCATCGCGCGTCAGTCCCCCAGCGCCTTCATCGCCTTGTCCAGGCTCTTGCGCATGCGGTTGAAGGCGCGCCCGAGGGCGGCGATCTCCGCCCCGCCGCTCACCGGAAACTCCGGCGCGTCCGTCTCTCCGACGCTCAGGTGCTCGGCGATCTGCGCCATGCGCCGCACCGGGTGCACCACCAGCAGGTAGAGCACCACGTTCACCACCAGCAGCAGCGCCACGAACACCGTCACCAGGGAGGCGAGAAAGGCCCGGAAGGCGTGCCCGGCGCGCGCTTCGGCGGCCGCGATCGGCACCGATACCACCTGCGCACCGATGACGTCCCCGGCCTGCCAGCCGAAGCCGTTGCTGCTGCCGTAGCGGGCAATCACGGTCGCGGGCGCCGTAGTTGCCGTGCCGTGACAGCTGAGGCACTCACCGGCCGCGCGGATCGGTCTGGCGAGGTACAGCGTGGGTCCCATGGGCGTATCGCGCTCACCGCTCAACTCGTGCACGTTGCCGTCCTCACGGAAGCGCTGGATGAGGTCCGCCTGCCAGTCGGTCGCCCGGTCGCGCAGGTTGGTCGGGTTGAGCGTCGCCTCCTGGTAGGAGTATTCGGGTCGCTCGGCGTGCAGCCGCAGGAAGTGCTCGGTGGCTGCGTAGAACGGCACGCTCTGCGGCAGAAAGTGTGACTGCATCTGCCCCTGCAGCAGCGGCGCCACCTGCTCCGCGGTGTAGTCGCGTGCCGCTCGCGCGCTCTCCATCATCAGTTGCGCTTCCGCGCGGATCTCGTGCTCGGCATTGCGTTGCAGGAGCGTGCGGCACACCAGGCCGGTGAGCGTCGCGCCGACCGCGAACACCACGACCAACGCCAGATTCACCCGAAGCAGCAGACTCATACGGTCCTCACGCCTCACGCCTCACGCGGCGGCCCTCGTGGGCATTGTGGCCGCCGCACCGCGCCCGCACAATGCTGACCTTCGCTCCTGGCCCCGTGGTGAATGACCCGATGAGCCCTGCATCCCTGGCCAATTCGCCGTTCATAGTCGGCGTGTCAGGACACCGCGACCTCGACGCGGCGGAGCTGCCGCGGCTGCGCGAGGCGGTGACCGATTTCGTGCGTCAGCTCAAAGCGCACCTGCCGGACACGCAGCTGCGCATGCTGGTCGGCATGGCCGCGGGCGCGGATCTGCTGGTCGCCGAGACCGCCCTGGCGCTCGGCGTCGACGTCGAGGCGCTGCTGCCGATGCCGCTGGCGCACTACGCGGCCGATTTCGATCCGCAGACCTTCGGCTGTCTGCAGCAGCTGCTGCAGCATCCGCAGGTGCGCTGCGTCGAGCTGCATGGACAGGCCGCGGGGGCCGCGGCGCTGCCCGCGCCTTCCGCCGCGCAGCGCGAGGCCATGTACGCCCATCTCACCCACACTCTGGTACGCCGCACCAGTTTGCTGCTGGCCCTGTGGGATGGGCAGCCGACGCTGCCGCCCGGGGGCACCGCGGACACCGTGCTGCGCTATCTGGGCGTGCGCACCGAGGCGAATCCGCAGGTCGAGCAGCTGCAGTTCGTCGAGGTGCAGGAGGATCTGGAAGCCGAGCGCATCGTCTACTGGACGCCGGCGGCGCGCGCCGGTGCGGTCGACGCCGGCGGCGACCATGCACCGTGTTTTCTCTTCGGTGCCGGCGACAGCGTGCTGCAGGTCCAGCGCAGCTTCCCGCTGCACCTGCAACACCAGCTCGCGGAGCTCAACAGCTACAACCTCGAGTTCACGCAGCTCGCCGGCAGCGGCCGTCTCGCGGCGGGCAACTCGCTGATGAGGGATCTGCCCGCCCCGGTACCGCCGAGCGACCGGCGCATGCTGGACGATATCGATGCGCAGTACAGCAAGGCCGACACGCTGGCGGTCTACTACCAGCGCCGCTCCGACCGCCTGTTCGACCTGTTCGGCGTCATGGCATTCACCATGGGGCTCGCCTACCTGATCTACGAGAAGCTCACCGAGTCGCGCGTCGTGCTGATCGCGTACCTGCTGCTGCTGCTCACCAGTCTGTCGGTGTACTACGTACTGCAGGGCAAGCGCTGGTTCGGCAAGCATCTCACCTACCGCGCCCTGGCGGAGACGCTGCGGGCGCGCTTCTACCTGCGGCTCGCCGGCGCCGATCAGCAGGTCGATGCGGCAGAGGTGCTGGCGCTCTCCGGCATCGACCGCTTCCGCGGCTTCGGCTGGATCACGTTCGTGCTGAAGGGCATCGAGCCGCCGGAGGTCGACGCCGGCGCCTTCCGCGACCTGGAGGCGCGCGACGCGCGCAGCGTCGAGCAGGCGTGGATCGAGAACCAGCACGGCTACTTCACCCGCAAGGTGGCGCGCCTCGAGCGCAGCAGCCGGCGCGTCAAGCGACTGCGGCAGACGCTGTTCATCGGGATACTGCTGGTGATCTCGGTGTTGTTCGCCTTCGGCGACAACCTGCACCACATCAGCATGGGGCTGGGCGTGCCGCTGCGAAACATGCTGACTTTCTCCATGGGCATGCTGGCGGTGCTGCTCGGGGTGTGGGAGCTGCACCAGGACAAAATGGCCACGCGCGAGCTGCTGTGGCAGTACCGCAACCAGCTCACTCACTTCTCGCGCGCCCGGGCGCTGCTGGCGCACACCAGTTCCGTGCGGCGCCGCAACGAAGTGCTGGCGGAGCTCGGCAAGGACTCGCTGATGGAGAGCTACCTGTGGGCCATCCATCGCTACCACCGCGAGCACGAGCCACCCTCCGCCGGCGGCGGCTGAGTGCGCTCACGGCGTAGCCTGAAGCCACCATGACGGAAGCTTCTACCCCTACCCCGCGGCGCGGCCGCACGCGACCCCCGCGCTCCACCGGTCCGTCGCTCGCCGCGCTGCCGCGGCTCGCCAATCCCTGGCCGCCGCTCGAGATCCTCTCGAGCGAGCAGGTCGAGCGCATCCTGGTGGCCGCCTTCCAGGTGCTCGAGGAGGCGGGCCTGGAGATCCGCAGCGTCGCCGCCCGCGAGGTGTACCGCCGCGCCGGCGCGCTGGTGGACGATGCCACGCAGATGGTGCGGCTCGGGCGCGAGCTCATCGAGGCGCAGCTCGCCCACGCACCGGCGCGCTTCGTGCTGCACGCACGCAACGCGCAGCGGCACCTGCACGTCGGCGACAACGTGGTCAACTTCGGCCCGGTGACCGGCGCCCCCAACATCCGCGACCGCGAGGGCGGACGCCGCTATGGCGACATCGAGGCATTCCGCAACATCCTCAAGCTGACTCACGCGCTCGGCGTGCTGCACTGGCAGGGCGGCATCGTGGTCGAGCCGGTGGACGTGCCGGTCGCGACGCGCCACCTGCTCACCTACCAGGCGCACATCGAGTTCGCGGATACCGTGTGGGCGGCACGCGGCATCGGCGGCGTGCAGGCGCAGGATGCGCTCGCCATGTCGGCGATCGAGCACGGCTGCAGCATCGAGGAGCTGGCCGCGCGGCCGACGCTGATGACGGTGACCAACGTGAATTCCCCGCGGCGCGTCGACGAAGAGATCCTCGACAACATCATGGTCATGGCGCGCCACGGACAATGCGTGGTCATCACCCCCTTTACGCTCATGGGCGCGATGGCGCCGGTGACGCTGGCCGGGGCGCTGGTACAACAGACCGCCGAGGCACTGGGCGTCGTGGCGCTGTGCCAGCTGATACGCCCCGGGACGCCGTGCGTCATGGGTGGCTTCACCTCGAACGTCGACATGCGCACCGGCTCGCCCGCCTTCGGCACGCCCGAGTACGTGCACGCGGTGCTGGCCGGCGCGCAGCTCGGGCGGCGGCTCAAGCTGCCGGTGCGCACCAGCGCGGTGAACGCCTCGCCGATGGTGGACGCGCAATCCACCTACGAGACCGCCTTCTCGCTGCAGGCCGCGGTCCTGAGCCACAGCCACCTGATCAACCACGCCGCCGGCTGGCTGGAAGGCGGGCTGTCGGCCTCGTTCGAGAAGATCGTGGTCGATGCGGAGCTGCTGCGGAACTGGGCCGAGATTTTGAAGCCGGTGAGCTTCAGCGACGATGACCTGGGGGTTGAGGCCATCAAGGGCATCCCCGCCGGCGGCCATTTCTTCGGCGCCGCCCACACGCTGGCGCGCTATGAAACCGCGTTCTACCGCCCGCTGCTCTCGGACTGGTCGAACTTCGAGAACTGGACCGACGCGGGCTCGCAGAATGCCACCGAACGCGCTACGGTGATCTGGAAGAAGCTGCTCGCCGGCTACAGCGCGCCGCCGCTCGATGCGGCGGTGAAGGAAGCGATCGAGGCCTACGTCGCTCGGCGCACGCAGGAAATCGGCGCCGCCGCTTAGGACATCCCTTGAGCGCGCGGATCATGAACGCCCGCATGTACGCCGTCACGCCGGCGGTCGAAGCGGCGTGGCGCGCGCTGCTCGAGCAGGTGACGCGCGATGCGGAGCTCGAGCTCGACTACGTGGCCTACGCCGCACCGCAGCCGCTCGAGGAGCTGTGGGCGCGCGCCGACCTCGGCGCGGTATTGATGTGCGGCTTTCCGCTGGCACTGCGGCTGGCGCAGGTCGCGCCGCTCGCCGCACCGATCCCACGCGCCCCCTGGGCAGGCGGCCGGCCGCTCTACCGCACCGACCTCATAGTGCGCGCCGCTGCACCCTACCGCACGCTCGAGGACACCTTCGGGGGGCGCGCCGGCTGGACGGTGGAGCATTCCCACTCCGGGTTCAACGCCTGGCGTCATCACCTGCTCGCGTACCGCACGGCGCAGCGGCCGGCGCTGTACCGCGAGATGCGCGGCAACCTCGTCACGGCCCGCAACGTACTCGATGCGGTACTCGAGGGACGCATCGACGTCGGCCCGCTCGATGCCTACTGGCACCTGCTGATTGCGCGCCATGCGCCCGAGCTCACGGCCGGCGTGCGCATCCTCACCTCCACGGCCACGGCGCCGATGCCGGCCTTCGTCGCCGCCGCCGGCGCTGCGCCAGAGCTGCTCGCGCGGCTGCGCGCCGCGTTTGCCGCGGCCGCGACCCGGCCCTGGTTCGCAGCGATTGCCGAGCCGCTGCTGCTCGAGGGCTTCGCGCCGGTGAACGAGGACTCGTACGCGCCGCTGCTGGAATGGGATCGCGCGGCCCGGGCGGCCGGCTACCAGCTGCCGGCCTGAAGCACTCAGGCAGCGCGCGGCAGCGCGCGCGCGGGCGCCGGCGGTACGCGCCCGGCCGGATGCGGCAGCACGTCGTGGCGGCGGAACAGGAAGCGCCGTGCCACCGCAAAATACGTTGTATAGACCAGGCCGCCGTTCTCGGCGAGCAGGCGCTCGCGGTGCACGCGGTAGCGCGCGTTGTACTCGTACCACGGCAGCGTCGGCAGCTCGTGGTGCAGCGCGTGCAGGTTGTTGAACAGGAACAGCGGACCTAAGACCCAGGAGCGCTCGACGAGCGCGATGCGCTCGCAAACCCCGGGTCGGGCACGGTGCTCGGCGAAGGAGCGGATCAGCAGAATGGCGTTGCCGGGAATCACCATGGCGACGACGTACAGCCACAGCGGCATCCCGCACACCAGCTTCACCCACACGATGACCGGCACGCACCACGCCAGGTGCTCGAGCCACAAGGCACGGGTACCCGGCTCGTTGCGCAGCAGCGCACGCGCTTCCCCATGCAGGAACATGCCGATGCGCCAGAAGGAGCCGACCACGACGCGCCCGGCGAGCGTCTGCTGGATCTGCAGCATGGCGCGCGTGAAGCCGCTCAGCTGCGCCAGGTCCTCGGGCGTCCAGTAATAGGACTCGGGGTCATCGAGCGGATCGGTGAGGCGCTCGTCAATGTGGTGCCGCTGGTGCGTCTGCCGGTAGCGCTCGTACGGCAGCCACAGGGACAGTGGCACGATGGCGAGCAGGCGGTTCACGCCGCACCACCTCGTCGGGTGGCCATGGACGATCTCATGCTGCAGCGAGCTATGCAGCGTGATCAGGACCGCGGTGATCGGCGCGACCAGCCACAGGGGCCAGCGCGTGTAGGCCAGGGTCACCGCCAGCCAGGCCCCGTAGGTGGCCAGGATCAGCAGCAGCGTCGGCATCTCCACCGCGACGCGCCGGCGCTGCGCCATCACGGCGACGCCGCGCGCGTCCGGGGCAGGGATGGGGCATTCAGCTGACATTTCGCAGCCAATTTTAGCCAAAATCGCCCCGCCGCGCCGCTGCGGCTGACGCTTACGGGAGGCGCGTCTCAGTCGAACTGCACCCTGCGGCAGACGCGCCGCTCGAGCGCGGCCAGCGCGTCGTAGAGCAGGATCGCCATGAGTCCGGTCACCAGCCCCCCCTGCAGGATGAATGCGGTGTTGTTCGACAGCAGCCCCGCGATGATCACCTCGCCGAGCCCCTTGGCGGCGACCGTGGAACCAATCGTCGCCGTGCCCACGTTGATCACCAGCGACAGCCGGATCCCTTCCAGGATCAGCGGCATCGCCAGCGGCAGCTCCACGGCGCGCAGGCGCTGGTGCGCACTCATGCCCATGCCAGCGGCCGCCTCGAGCACCTGCGGCGGACAGGTCTTCAGCCCGGTGATCGTGTTCTCGAAGATCGGCAGCAGCCCGTAAGCGAACAGCGCGATGAGCGTCGGCTTCTCGCCGAACCCGACCAGCGGCACCGTGACCGCGAGCACCGCCACCGGCGGAAAGGTCTGGCCGATGTTCACCAGCGTGCGCGACAGGGGCAGGAACTGCGCCCCGCTCGGGCGCGTGACCAGGATCCCGAGCGCCACCGCCACGAGCGTGCTCGCCGCCGCCGCCAGGCACACCGTCCCCAGTTGCGCGAGCGCCAGCAGCGCGAGGTTTCCCTGGTCGTAGATCGGCGGCGCGCCATACTCGGTGAGCGGCGCGAACAGCGGCGCGAAGCGCTGCGGCGCGGCCAGGAACGCCACCAGCAACAGCGCCGCGGCGCCACGCAGCCAGGTCGCCGCTGACACGGTTACGGCCGCCCGCGCGCCAGAATGGCAGCCACGGTCAGGTGACCCGACGGCGTGCCGTCCGCTCCCAGGACCGCCGCGGCGCGTGCGCCCGACCACACGAGCTCCGAGAGCACTTCGCGCAGCGAGACGGACGCGGCGACCTGCGGTCCCTCGCAACCCCCCGGCAGCGCCGCCTCGCCCGCCGTGGTGAGCGACAGGAGCTTCAGCGCCCGGTCCGCGACCCCCGTCAGGCGCGACACGAACGGGTCCGCCGGGCGGGTCAGCAGCACCGCCGGACGATCGTACTGCAGCAGCCGCCCGGCGCTCATCACCGCCACCTGGCCGCCGAGGCGAAACGCCTCGTCCATGTCGTGGGTCACCAGCACGATGGTCGTGCCGAAGCGGCGCTGGATGTCCAGCAGGTCCTCCTGCGCCTTGGCGCGGATGATGGGATCGAGCGCACCGAAGGGCTCATCCATCAGCAGCACCGCGGGCTCCGCCGCCAGCGCCCGCGCGACGCCGACGCGCTGTTGCTGGCCACCGGAGAGCTGGTGCGGAAAGGCGGCGGCGTAGGCGCCCGGATCGAGCTGAAACACCCGCAGCAGCTCCTCCACCCGCGCGCGGATGCGCGCCGGCTGCCACCCGAGCAGGCGCGGCACGGTGGCGATGTTCTCCGCCACCGTGCGGTGCGGGAACAGCCCATGGCCCTGGATCACGTAGCCGATGCGCCGCCGCAGCAGGTGCGCCGGCTCGTTGCGCGTGTCGCTGCCCTCGAGCAGCACCCGCCCGGCGGTGGGCTCGACCAGGCGGTTGATCATGCGCAGCAGCGTCGACTTGCCCGAGCCGGAGGTGCCGACGATCGCCGTGATGGAGTTGCGCTCGACCGCCATCGAGACGTCGTCGACGACCGTCGTGGTGCCGTAGACCTTGGTGAGGCTCTCGATCGTGATCATGTCCTGGCCCGGTCCATGACCTCCACCAGCGCATCCAGCAGCACCGCCGCGCAGAACGCCAATGCCACGATCGGTATCGCCCCGAGCAGCACCAGATCGATCGCCGTCTGGCCGATGCCCTGGAACACGAACGTCCCGAGCCCGCCGCCGCCGATCAGCGCCGCGATCGTCACCATGCCGATGTTCTGCACCAGCACCACGCGGATACCCGTGAGGATGACCGGCAGCGCGAGAATCAGCTCCACGCCGCTGAGCACCTGCCAGGGCGTCATGCCCATGCCGCGCGCCGCTTCGACCGCGGCACGCGAGACGCGCTTCAGTCCCGCCACCGTGTTGGCGACGATCGGCAGCAGCGAATACAGGAACAACGCCACCGCCGCCGGGGCGGCGCCGATGCCACGGATGCCGAGCTCGCCCGCCCACGGCAGCGCCGTTGCCAGCGCACCGAGCGGCGCCATCAGGATGCCGAACAGCGCGATCGCCGGGATCGTCTGAATCACGTTGAGCACCCCGAGTACCCCCGGGCGCAGCCGCGGCACACGGTGACAGAGGATGCCGAGCGGCAGCCCCACGACGACGGCTGCACCGAGTGAGCCGAGCGCGAGCCACACGTGCCGGCGCGCCTCGTGCGCGAAGCGCGTCGCGTTGACCGCGTACTCGCGCATCACCGAGAGGTTGTCGAAGGTACCGTGGGCGAGGACCAGCCCGATCACGCCGAACGATACGGCCAGAAACAGCACCCGCAGCCCGGGACCAGGCCGCAGCCGCGTGGTGGCATCCGTCGCCATCAGGCCGAGCGCCACCAGCAGCACCCAGAAGGCCGCGCCCGGGGCGATCCGCACCACCTTGTTGCCAGGCGGAGTGAGCGCATCGCCGGCCGCGGCTACGGCGAGCGCGAGCGCCACGACGCCGAGCAGCGCGGCGGCGAGCCGCACCCGGGCATCGGCGACACCGAGCGCCACCACCGCGCTCAGCAGCAGCGCCGCCTCGCAGGCGAGCGCGCCCCACGCCGGCAGTACCTCACCGAACGCGTGGGGATCGCCCGGCACGATGCGGTTCGCCTTGACCAGCACGAACGGCAGCAACATGAGGGCCGCCGCGCCGGCGGCGCTGAGCAGCACGCCGAGCGGGTCGAGCCTCAAGCGGCTCAGCGTCGCGGCTTGCACGGCCGCCGTCATGGCTTGAGGAAGCCCTTCGCCCGCAGGTAATCGGCGGCGACCGCCTCGTCGGACTCACCGTTGATCTGCACCCGTGCATTGAGCTGCTGCAGCGTCGCGCCGTCGAAGCTCTGCATGAGCGGGCGGACGATCGCCGCGATCTGCGGGTTCGCCTTCAGCACCGCCTCGCGGATCAGCGGCACCGGGGCGTATACCGGCTGGTCGTGGCGGTCGTCGCTGAGCACCACGAGCTTCGCGGCGGCAATGCCGCCGTCGGTGCCGTACACCATGGCGGTGTTGACGCCGTTGGTGGCGGCGGCCGCCGCGCCGATGGTCGCGGCGGTTTCACCCCCGGCGAGCACGATGAGCTGTTCCGAGCGCAGCGTGAAGCCGTAGGTCTTCTCCAGCGAGCGCAGCGTGCCGGCGTTGGCGAACTCCGCCGAGCAGGCGAGCACCACGTGGCCGCCGCCGGCCACCCAGCGGCCGAAGTCGCTCATGCTGCTCAGATGGTTCGCCGCCGCGACATCGCGCCGCACTGCCAGCGCCCAGGCGTTGCTCGCCGGCGCCGGCGTCAGCCACACGATGTGGTGCGCCGCGTAGTCGAGCCGGGCGCCGAGCTGGTAGCCGCGTTGCAGATCCTTCCAGGCCGGATCGGCCGAATCGTTGAAGAACAGCCCCGCGTTGCCGGTGTACTCGACATACAGGTCGACCTCGCCCGACAGCAGCGCCTTGCGCACCACCGAGGTGGCGCCGATGCGCGAGCGATCGATGGTGGCGATGCCCGCGGCATTGAGCAGCAGGCGGATCATCTCCCCGAGCATCGCCGACTCGCTGGAGAGCTTGGAGGAGACGACCACCGCGGCGGGCAGCGCCGGCGCCGCGGTGAGCGCCAGCACCGCAACGATCCCCGCCCACCTGGTTCCTCGCGTCAACCGTGCACCTCGCGCTCAGCGCCGTGATTGCGCCGTTGAGCGCACGTTGTCGGTTGACAGGCGGCGCGTCAAGCCCGCCGGCGAGCGCATGCGCCGCCGGGCCGCGGCGTTCTATCATGCGGCACCTGATGAGCCCGAGCGTCGACCAAGAACGCGGCACCGCCGACGGCATCCCCGCCGAGCGCGGCCGCTATTCCCTGTGGCGGCTGCTGCGCGAGGGCCTGCGCGGCCAGCGCGGCTGGTCGCACGCCTGGGCCAAGGCCGCAGCGCGTCCGCACTACCGCGTGGTGATCGTCGGCGGCGGCGGCCACGGACTGGCGACCGCGTACTATCTCGCCAGCCGCTTCGGTATTCGCGACGTGGCGGTGGTGGAGCGCGGACCCATCGGCCTGGGCAACGTCGGCCGCAACACCACCATCATCCGCTCCAACTACTTCCATCCGCACAACATCCGCTTCTACGAGCTGTCGCTGCAGCTGTGGGAAGGACTCGAGCGCGCGCTCAACTTCAACGCCATGGTGAGCCAGCGCGGCACGCTCAACCTGTTCCACACCGAGGCGCAGCGCGACCTGTTCACGCGCCGCGCCAACCAGATGCGCCTGCTGGGGGTCGATGCCGAGCCGGTGAGCCGCGCCGACGTGCAACGACTGGTGCCGCTGGCGGACCTGGACAACGGCCGCTACCCGGTGCTCGGGGGATTCCTGCAACCGCGCGGCGGCACGGTGCGGCACGACGCGGTGGCCTGGGGTTATGCCCGCGCGGCGTGCGCGGCCGGGGTGGACATCATCGAGCATTGCGAGGTCACGGCGCTGCGCGTCTCGGGCGGCCGCGTGCGCGGCGTCGAGACACCGCGCGGCTTCATCGGCGCCGACACGGTGTGCCTCGCGGTGGCCGGACACTCCTCGGTGCTCGCGGCGATGGCCGGTCTCACGCTGCCGCTCGAGACCCATGTGCTGCAGGCGTTCGTCAGCGAGGCGGTGAAGCCGCTGCTCGACGTGGTGCTCACCTACGGTGCGGGGCACTTTTATGTCAGCCAGTCGGACAAGGGCGGGCTGGTGTTTGGCGGCGCCATCGACGGCTATAACACCTACGCGCAGCGCGGCACGCTGCCGACCGCCGAAGAGGTGGCGGCCGCGGCGGTCACGCTGCTGCCGGGGGTCGCGCGACTGAAGGTGCTGCGTCAGTGGGGCGGCGTCATGGATATGACCATGGACGGCTCGCCGATCATCTCGCAGACGCCCGTCGACGGGCTGCTGCTCAACGGCGGCTGGTGCTATGGCGGCTTCAAGGCGATCCCCGCCGGCGGTCTGACCACTGCGCACCTCATCGCCCACGGCGCGCCGCACCCGGCGGCGGCGCATTTCGACCTCGGGCGTTTCGCCTCCGGACGCACGCTCGATGAGCGCGGCGCGGGCCCCTTCCCCTACCTGCACTGAACCTCTCACCACGATGCTGAGAATTGCCTGTCCCTGGTGCGGCGCGCGCGATGAGACTGAGTTTCGCTACCGCGGCGATGCCAGCCGCCCGCGTCCGCGCGCCGATGCCGGGCTGGCGGAATTCACCGCCTGGGTCTATGAGCGGCCGAACCCGCGCGGCTGGCACGTGGAGTGGTGGCTGCACGTCGGTGGCTGCCGGCGGCTGCTGAAAGTCGTGCGTCACACGCTCAGCGACGAGATCGCCTGGGTCGGCGTGCCCACCGAGCTGCCGCCCTCTCCGCCGCGGTCCGCCCCCTGATGCGCGGCCCGCACCGCATCGGCGCGGGTCTGCTGACAGACCGCCAGGCGCGCATCGGCTTTTGCTTCGACGGCGAGCCGCTCGGCGGCCTTGCCGGCGACACGCTCGCCGCGGCGCTGCTGGCGAACGGCCGGCAGCTCGTGGCGCGCAGCTTCAAGTACCACCGGCCACGCGGCATCGTTACCTGCGGGCCTGAAGAGCCGTGCGCGCTCGTCGACGTACTCGGTGCCCGCGGCCGCGAGCCAAACCGCCTCGCCACCACGCTCGCCCTGTACGAGGGCCTCGAGGCCCACAGCCAGAATCGCTGGCCGTCGCTGCGCCTGGACGTGCTGGCGATCAACGGCCTCCTCGCCCCGTTCCTGCCCGCCGGCTTCTACTACAAGACCTTCATGGCGCCGGGCTGGGCGTGGGAGCGCCTCTACGAACCGCTCATCCGGCGCGCGGCGGGACTTGGCCGCCTGGCGCCGATCGTGCCCGCACACGCGGACCCCGCCGAGACCGTGCACGAGCACACCGACGTGCTGGTGATCGGCGCGGGCGCCGCGGGACTCGCCGCAGCGCTCGCACTCGGGGTAAGCGGCGTGCGCGTCATGCTCGCGGAGCAGGACTGTGTGCCCGGCGGCGGTACGCTGCTCGATGAGCGCTGGGCGCCGTGGCGGGAACGCACCTGCGCCGCGCTCGCCGCCTGCCCGACGGTGCGCGTGCTCACCGGCACCACCGTGATCGGCGCCTATGCGCACGGCGTGTTCGCCGCGCTCGAGACGCTCACCCCTGCCGAGGCCAGCCGATTCCACGGGCTGCGCGAGCGGCTGCGGGTGATTCGCGCGCGGCGCGTGCTGGTTGCGAGCGGTGCGCTCGAGCGGCTCATTGCCTTTGCCGGCAACGATCTCCCCGGCGTGATGCTGGCCGGCGCCGCGCTCGGCTATCTGCGCCGCTACGGCGTCGCCTGCGGGCGCCGTCCGGTGTTCTTCGTCAACAGCGACGAGCCCTATGCGGCCGTGGCGGCGCTCGCCGCGGCGGGAGTCCCCTGCACCGTGATCGACAGCCGCCCTGCCTCGCTAGCCGCCGAACGCGTGCGCCGCCAGGGCGTCGCGGTCCATCTCGACTCGGTGGTGCAGGCGGCACTCGGAGGCGCTGCGGTGCGCGGCGTACGCCTCGCGCGCCGCGCAGCGGGGGCTAGCGCCAGCGTACTGCCCACCGATTGCCTGCTGGTCTCGGGCGGGCATTCGCCCAACAGCGCGATCCCGAGCCAGATGGGGGCGCCACTCACCTGGCAGGCATCGATCGCCGCCTTCGTGCCTGAGCTGGCCGCGGGCGTTGGGCGGGTGGCCGGTGCCGCACGCGGCACCTGCGGGCTTGCCGCGGCTGCCGCCGAGGGCGCTGCCGCCGGCGCGGCACTCGCCGCCGAGCTCGGACGCGAGGCGCCGCCCGTGGCGGCAGCGGAGCGATTGCCGCCCGATGAGCCGGTCACGCCGCTCATGCCGCTGTGGGAAGTACCGGGCGCCGGCAAGGCGTTCGTCGACCTGCAGAACGACGTCACCACCGCCGACGTGCGCCTCGCCTGCCGCGAGGGCTACCTGGATCTCGAGCACATGAAGCGCTATACGACTCACGGCATGGCGACCGACCAGGGTCGCATCGGCGGACTGCTCGGCAGCGCAGTGCTCGCCGCGGCGCGCGGCGTCGCCCCGGCGACGGTGGGGCAGCTGCGGCCACGGCCTTACACCCAGCCCGTGCCGTTCGCCGCGCTCGCCGGCGCCGAGGTGCGGCAGCACTTCAAACCGACCCGCCGTGTGGCGCTTCACGAATGGCACGCGGCCCACGGCGCGCGCTTCGTCCCCACCGGGCTGTGGCTGCGGCCGCTGGTGTACTCAGCGGCAGCCGGCTGGGAAGCGGTGCTCGAGGAGGCGCGCGCCGTGCGCCGCGGCGTCGGGATCACCGACGTATCGACTCTCGGCAAGATCGACGTGCAGGGAGCGGACGCCGCGCGGTTCCTCGACTTCGTGTACGCCAACACGTTCGCGACGCTGGCCGTGGGGCGCGCGCGCTACGGCATCATGCTGCGCGAGGACGGCATGCTGTTCGATGACGGTACGACCGCGCGCCTCGGGCCGGAGCATTTCCTGCTGACCAGCACCACCGCCAACAGCCAGGCGGTGCTCGAGCACCTGGAGTTTCACCTGCAAAGCTCCTGTGCCGCGCTCGACGTGGCGTTGACCGACGTCGGCGATCAGTGGGCGCAGTTCGCGCTCGCAGGTCCGCTCGCGCGCGCGGTGCTCGAGCGGATCACGGACGGCGTCGATGTGTCGAACGCCGCCTTCCCGTTCATGGCCGCGGCCGCCGCAACCTTCGCCGGCATCCCCGGGCGGCTGTTCCGCATTTCATTTTCCGGCGAGCTGGCGTACGAGCTCGCGGTACCCGCCGCGCACGCGCTCAGCGTGTGGTCGGCCATGCTCGAGGCGGGCCAGGCGTTCGGCATCCGCCCCTACGGTCTGGATGCTCTCAACACGCTGCGCATCGAGAAGGGCCACGTCACCGGGGCGGAGTTGAATGGCAACACCAGCGCGGACGATCTGGGCTTTGCACGCCTGCTGAAGAAACACGGCGACTTCATCGGCCGCTCGCTGGCGCAGCGCCCGGCACTCAACGCCGCGGGGCGCCTGCAACTGGTCGGGGTGCGGCCGCTCGAGCCTGCCCACCGCTTGCGCAACGGTCAGCAGCTCATCGCCGCCGATGCTGGGCACTCGAGCCTCGGCTACGTCACTTCCTCCACCCCCGCCGTCGAGTCCGCGGGCTGGGTCGGGCTCGCGCTCCTCACCGACGGGCGCGCGCGGATCGGCACGCGGCTCATCGCCTGCTCGCCGGTGCACGCCGAGCGCACCGAGGTCGAGATCACCAGCCCCCATATGCTCGACCCGGAGAATGTACGTGTCCGCGCCTGAGCCAGCGCTGATCGCAGGCGGCGCGACGCTGCGCCTGTCGGACTGCGCGGCGGACGTCGTCGAGCTCGTAGCGCTGCGCGAGCGCTCGGCGCGGCTGGCGGACATTGCGCGTAGCCAGGGGTGCCTGCTGCCCGCGCGCGGCCGCATCCTGCGCGCTGCCGCGACGCTCGTGGTCGCAGCGCGGCCCGAGCGCTGGCTGGTGCTGTCAGCACCTGCCGCCTGCGGGGAGCGTGCCGCGATATGGCAGACCGCCTGCACGGGCAGCGCTGCGGTCGTGGACCTCTCCTCGGCGCTCGCCGCACTGCAGCTGAGCGGCGAGGCGGCCGCGCAACTGCTCGCGCGCGGCTGCCGGCTGGACCTCGACCCCGGAGCTTTTCCTCCCGGCAGCGCGGCCGCGACCCTCATCGGCCAGGTGTCGGTGATCCTCGCCGCGCTCGACTCGGGCTTCCTGCTGCTGACGCCGGCCACGACCGCGCGGCACCTGCGCGAGTGGCTCCTGGCAAGCGGTGCGCCCTTCGGCTTGCAGCGCACCGCCGGTGTTACTGTGGCGCAACTGTAAGGAGATCATCGATCCATGAAGGCTTCCGCGAGAGCCGTGGTCATCGGCGGCGGCGTGGTCGGCGCGAGCGTCCTCTACCACCTGGCGAAGATCGGCTGGCGCGACGTGCTGCTCATCGAGAAGGGTGAGCTCACCTCCGGCTCGACCTGGCACGCCGCCGGCGGCATGCACACCTTCAACGGCGAGGCCAACATCTCGCGCCTGCAGAAATACACCATTGATCTCTACCGCGAGATCGAAGCGCTCTCGGGACAGTCCTGCGGACTGCATCCGAACGGCGGGCTGATGCTGGCGGCGAACGACGGCGAGCTCGACAGCCTGAAGCTCATCTGCTCGCGCGCGCGCTACCTCGGCATGGAGACGCAGATGATCTCGCTCGCCGAGGCATGCAAGCTCAATCCACTGATCGACGCGAGCTTCTTCATCGGCGCCCTGTGGCGCGCGGACGGCGGTCACTGCGACCCCTCCGGAACCACCCACGCCTACGTCAAGGCGGCCCGCCAGCTCGGCGCCTCGGTCGAGCGCTTCACGCGCGTGCTGTCGCTCACGCAGCGCCCTGACGGCTGGGACGTCGTGACCGACAAGGGCACGGTGCACGCCGAGCACGTGGTGAACTGCGCCGGGCTGTGGGCCCGCGAGGTGGGGCACATGGTGGGCATCGAGCTGCCGGTACTCGCCATGGAGCACCACTACCTCATCACCGAGGACATTCCGGAGCTTGCGGGCCGTGCCCAGGAGCTCGTCAACACCACCGACTACTCGGGCGAGATCTACCTGCGCCAGGAGCGGCGCGGTGTGCTCATCGGCACCTACGAGCCGCACGGCGTGGTGTGGGCGCCGCGGCGTACTCCCGAGGACTTCTCCATGCAGCTGCTGCCGGAGGATTTCGAACGGCTGGCACCCTACTTCGAAGTGGGTTTCCGGCATTTTCCGGCGCTCGGCCGCGTGGGTGTCCGCAAGGCGGTCAACGGACCGTTCACCTTCGCCCCCGACGGCAATCCGCTGGTCGGCCCGGTGCGCGGGCTGCGCAACTACTGGGTGGCGTGCGCCGTCATGGCCGGCTTCAGCCAGGGTGGCGGGATCGGCCTGGTGCTGTCGCGCTGGATGGCCGAGAGCGATCCGGGACAGGACATTCTCTCGATGGACGTCGCGCGCTTCGGCGCCTTCGCGACGCCGCAGTACACCGCCGTCAAGGTGCCGGAGAACTATGCGCGGCGCTTTCGCCTCGCCTACCCGAACGAGGAGCTGCCGGCGGCGCGCCCGCTGCGGCGCTCGCCGATCTACGATCGCCTCAAGGAAGCCGGCGCGGTCATGGGCGCGAACTTCGCCCTGGAGAACGCCCTGTGGTTCGCCCCCGCCGGGGTGGCGCCGATGGAGACGCCGACTTACCGCCGCTCGGAAGCCTTCCCGGTGGTGCGCGCCGAGTGCCGCGCCGTGCGCGCAACTGTCGGCCTCTACGAGACGAGCAACTACGGCAAGTACGAAGTGACAGGACGCGGCGCCCGCGCCTGGCTCGACCAGGTGTTTGCCTGCCGCATTCCGCGCCCGGGCAGAGTGTGCCTGGCGCCGATGCTCAATCCCGCCGGCCGCATCGTCGGTGACCTGTCGATGGCGTGCCTCGCGGATGATCGCTTCATGATCATCGGTTCCGGGTTCGCCGAGGAGTTTCACCTGCGCTGGTTCTGGGCGGCGCAGCCGCCGCCCGACGTATGGGTGCGCTCGGTGGCCGGAACGCTCTGCGGCGTGTCCATCGCGGGCCCCAAGGCGCGCGAGCTCGTGCAGCCGCTGGTGCGCATCGACCTCGCAGCGCAGGCCTTCAGGCTGTTCCACGTGTGCGAGACCGCGGTCGGCTTCGCGCCCGCGATCCTCACGCGCGCCGGCTTCACCGGCGAGCTCGGCTACGAGATCTGGACCACGCCCGATTACTTCAGCCGCCTGTACGAGGATCTGTGGGAAGCGGGTCGGCCGCTCGGACTGACGCACTTTGGCGGCCGCGCGCTCTCCTCGCTGCGCCTCGAGAAGGGCTACGGCTCCTTCAACAAGGACTTCCGGCCTGATTACACTCCCGGGGAGACCGGCCTCGACCGTTTCGTCGATTTCACCAAAGCGCAGTTCACCGGCCGCGCTGCGGCGCTCGCCGAGCGCAGCGCGGGACCAAAGCGCCGCTTCGTGGTGATGGAGGTGACCGATGCCGACACGGAAGTCGTCGGCTACGAATCGATCATGCACGACAGCGCGGCCATCGGTTACGTGACCTCGGGCGCCTACGGGCATTGCATCGACCGGAGCCTCGCTGCGGGCTACGTGCCCGCGACGCTGGCGCGCGACGGCGCGCGCTTTGAAATCGACATCCTCGGCGAGCTGCGCACCGCGACCGTGCGGCTCGAGCCGCTCTATGACCCGCAGGGCCTGCGCCTGCGCGGCTGAGCGGGCGGCCTCTCGCGCGCCTGCGCCGAGCTGACGGCTGCCGCACCGATGGAGCCTGTGCGCCGTTCCCGCATCGCCGCCGTGATTCGCGTCGCGAGCGGCAATTTCCTCGAGATGTACGACTTCATGGTCTTCGGCTACTACGCCGCGGCGATCGGCGATGCATTCTTTCCGGGCGGCAATCCCTTCGTGCGGCTGATGCTGGCGTTCATGACCTTCGGTGCGGGATTCCTGATGCGCCCGCTCGGTGCCATCGTGCTCGGCGCCTACGCCGACCGTCACGGGCGACGCGCCGGGCTGCTGCTGACGCTGACGCTCATGGCGGTCGGCATCTTCTCCATCGCCTGTACACCCGGCTACGCGACCATCGGCCTGCTCGCACCGCTGCTGGTGCTGCTCGGCCGGCTGCTGCAGGGCTTCTCGGCCGGCATGGAGCTCGGCGGGGTGTCGGTGTACCTCGCGGAGATCGCCACACCGGGCCACAAGGGTTTCTACGTGAGCTGGCAGTCCGCCAGTCAGCAGGTCGCGGTGATGTGTGCCGCGCTCATCGGCGTCGTGCTCGGCCACCGCCTCGCACCCGCGCAGCTGCAGGCCTGGGGCTGGCGCGTCCCGCTGCTGCTGGGATGCCTGATCGTGCCGTTGCTGTTCGTGCTACGCCGCTCGCTCCCCGAAACTGCCGAGTTCAGTGCCCGCCGGCACCGACCGGGCACCGCCGAGATTCTGCGCTCGCTCGCGGTGAACTGGCGCATCGTGCTCATCGGCATGCTGCTCGTGACCATGACGACGGTGTCCTTCTACATGATCACCGCCTATACGCCCACGTTCGGCAGCGGCGTGCTGCACCTGGCGAGCGAGGACAGCATGCTGGTGACCCTGTGCGTGGGGGCCTCCAACCTGCTGTGGCTGCCGGTCATGGGCGCACTGTCCGACCGCGTCGGCCGGCGGCCGCTGCTCATAACCTGTACGCTCCTCATGCTCCTCACCGCGTACCCCGCGATGTCCTGGCTGGTGCAGGGGCCGTCGTTCGCGCGACTGCTGGGCGTGGAGCTGTGGCTGTCCTTCTTATATGCGAGCTACAACGGCGCGATGGTGGTGTTCCTCACCGAGGTCATGCCCGCGGCGGTGCGCACCACGGGCTTTGCGCTCGCCTACAGTCTCGCGACCGCCGTGTTCGGCGGCTTCACCCCGGCGGTGAGCACCTGGTTGATCCACGCGACCGGCAACCGCGCCGTCCCCGGGATCTGGCTCGCCGGCGCGGCGCTTTGCGGGCTGGTGGCGGCGCTGCGCGCCAAGGTTCACGATCCCGGCGGCCGCTTGCAGGGATAGGCACTCGCCAGCACCGCGGCGATGAAGCGCGACGCATCGAGCGAGCGATCGGCAGGCGCCGCGGCGAGACGTTGCGTGAGCCGGGTCTTGACGACGTTCTGCAGCTCCTCGGCCGACATGCCTGCGGGCACGCACGGACGCGCGCCGCCGTGCTGCGCGAGGCTGATCCCGACGCGCACTCCCTGCGTCACCCCGAGAATATAGATACGGCAGGCGTTCTCACTGACGTGGTCGGTGCCTGCACACAATTGTTGCAGGTCATCCGCACTCATCGCGGCATCCTCGTCCGCGCGGCTCGCCGTCGCGCCCACCACCAGCACCACCGCCAGCAGCAGCCGTACGGCACATCTCGTCATCGGCAAGGCACACATCTTCGGATCTCCTGGCGTGCGGCGCGCTCAGCGCGCGCTCGGGTGCATTATGGCGAAAGCCGCGAGCGGTGCGGGTCACGCCGGCCGCGATTATCGGCTATGATGAACCGCAAAAATAAGGTCTCGTCTCGTGAATTCTTGGGGTCTCCGCAGGGGTGGTCGCTTCCGCGCACGGCGCTGGCGGATCGCGCTGTGTAGCGTGTTCGTCTGTACGACGCTCGGCGCCGCGGAACGGCCGGAAGTATTCGCGCAGCTCGGTCATTCGAACGTCGTTCACACCGTGGCGTTTGCCCCCAATGGGCGCACGCTCGCCTCCGGCGGCGAGGACGGCGCCACCAAGCTGTGGGATCTGGGTACACAGCGCGAGCTGCGGGCGCTGAAGCTCGATGCCAGCGGCATCAACAGCGTCGCCTTCTCGCCCGACGGGGCGCTGCTCGCCACGGGCAACCGTGCCGGCACGGTCGTGCTGTGGGAGGTGAGCTCGGGGCGCGTACTGCATACCCTCAAGGGTCACTCGGGCGCGGTAAATGCGGTGGCTTTCGCGCCCGGCGCTCACCTGCTGGCCTCCGGCGGCGCCGACCACAGCGTGCGCCTGTGGGACGCCGCGAGCGGCAGCGCGCTGCGCACGCTCGGCGGGCATCGCGACGCCGTGACCGCGCTCGCCTTCTCGGCGGACGGCCGCACGCTCGCCTCCGGCAGCGTCGATAAGACGATCAGGCTGTGGGACGCGGCGGCGGGCAGCGAGCTGCGCACGCTCAGCGGGCACACCGACCGGCTGAGTGCGCTCAGCTTCTGCGGCAGCGGTGCGACGCTCGCCTCCTCGTCGTGGGACCACACGGTCCGCCTGTGGGATGCGGCCTCGGGCCGGGAGCTGCGTACCTTCAGCGGGCACTCGAGCGAGGTGTGGTCGGTGGCGTGCACGGCCGACGGCCGCACGCTCGCCTCCGGTGGCTACGACCACAGCATCAGGATCTGGGATGCGGCCAGCGGCCGCGCGCTGCACGTGCTCGATGGCGACGCCCGCTGGGTGGAGGCGGTGGCCTTCGCCCCCGACGGGCACACGCTCGCTTCCGGCGGGGCCGATCACGCGGTGAAGCTGTGGGACGTCGCCAGCGGTCAGCCGCTGCACACCCTCGTCGGGCACGCCGCCTATGTCAAATCGGTGGCCTTCTCGCACAACGGCAAGATGCTGGTCTCGGGCGCTGCGGACCGCGCGGTGCGCTTGTGGCTCATCGCCGATGGGCGCGAGCTGCGCACCATCCAGGCGCAGGACAGCTGGGTCGGCGCCGCCCTCTTCACGCCCGACAATCACACCGTAGCCTCGCGCGGCGGCGATGAGACGATCAGGCTCTGGGACATCGTGAGCGGACGGGCCCTGCGCGCACTGCGCGCCGGGCCCCCGGTCGGCGGCAGCGCTTCGCTGGCGATCTCCCCGGACGGACGCCTCCTGGCCGCCGGCAGCCTCAACAACACCGTCAAGCTGTGGAGCGTGACGGACGGCAGCGAACTGCGCACCCTGAGCGGGCACGCCGCGGGCGTCGAGGCGGTGGCCTTCTCGCCCGACGGACTCACGCTGGCATCGGCCGACGAGCGCGGCGCGATCAAGCTGTGGAGCCTGGCGACGGGTCGTGAGCTGCGCACGCTCAGCGGGCATTCGAGCTGGGTCGACGCCCTCGCCTTCGCCCCCGATGGGCGCACGCTCGCCTCCGGCAGCGGCGACCGCACGGTGCGCCTGTGGGACGTCGCCAGCGGGCACGAGCTGCGCACGCTCACCGGCCACGCAGCGCCGGTGACCGCAGTCGCGTTCGCCGCGAGCGGCGCCCTGCTCGCCTCCAGCGATGAGAGCGCGGTCATCAGGCTGTGGGACGTGCCGGCTGGACGCGAGCAGCGCACGCTCTTAGGTCACACCGACCTGGTGGAGTCGCTGGCATTCTCGCCCGATGGTCGCCTGCTGGCCTCGGCGGGCTCGGACTCCACCGTGCGGCTGTGGGATGCGGCGAGCGGCGCCGAGCGCGTGCGGCTCATCGCCTTCGATGACGGCAGCTTCCTGCAGATCACGCCGCAGGGCTATTACGACTTCCAGGGTGACGCCGCGGAGGAGTACGTGAACGTGCGCGTCGGCGACGAGGTGTCGGGCATCAGCGCCTACCGCGAGAAATTCTACCGCCCCGACATCGTGCGCCACGCGCTCAGCGGCGAGCCGCTGCCGGCGACGCTGCCGACACTCGCGGCAGTGAAGCCCGCGCCCGATGTGGCGTTCATCGACGCGCCCGCCGCGGTAGACGCCGAAGCGCTCGACGTGCACGTGAGCATCGCCGACCGCGGCGGCGGCATCGGCGAGGTGCGCACCTTCGTCAATGGCAGCGCGGTGTCGGCGAGCGCCGGGCGCGCGCTGGAAGTCGTCGCAGCGGCCGGTGTGCCGAGCCGCACGCTGCACTTGCGATTAGTGCCGGGCAGCAACGACATTCAGGTGATCGCCTTCAACGCCGACGGCTCGGTGCACTCCAACCCGGCGAAGGCCACGGTAGTCGCCCACTACACCACGACCCACAAGCCGCAGCTGTATGCGCTCATCGTCGGCATCCAGGACTTCGACAACACGAGCCTCGACCTGCGCTACTCGGTGGCCGACGCGACGGCCATCGCGCAGCTGCTGCAGAAGAAAGCGGCACCGCTGTTCGACAAGGTGAACGTCGAGCAGCTCACCACGCAGAAGGCGACCACCCGCAGCGCGCTCGAGGGCGCCTTCGCGCACTATCGCAGCATCGATCCGGCCGACGTGTTCGTGTTCTACGTCGCCAGCCACGGCACCGTCTACGGCCCCGACCTCGCCGACCGCGAGTACTTCCTGATCTCCTCCAACGTCAGCACGGTCACCATCGAGGCGATCCGCCGCGATGCGGTGAGCGATGTGGAGCTGCGGCAGATGGTCGCGAGCATCCCGGCGACGCGCAAGCTGCTGCTGCTGGACACCTGTCACGCCGGCGCGATGGGGGATGCGATGCTCGAACAGCTCGCGGCGGTCAAGGTGCTCTCCGGCGCGGTCGGCAGCACGGTGCTGTCGGCCTCGAGCAGCGACGAGGAGGCGCTCGAAGGTCAGGACGGCCACGGGCTGTTCACCTGGGTGCTGCTGCAGGGGCTGAACGGCGATGCCGACGCCCGCAAGCACGGCTACATCAACACCTTCGATCTCGCCGCTTACGTCGACGACGAGGTGCCGCGCATCGCCGAGGAGCACTTCAAGCGCAAGCAGGTGCCGAACCTGCACAATGCCGGGCAATCCTTCCAGATCGTGAGCAGCCGCTAGAGACACAACCTTCGGGAGCCAACATGCCGGTGCAATTACAACAGAGGCAACGCCATGCCGCCCGCGGCGCGCGCTGCATGCTCGCCCTCGCCGCGCTGCTGCCGGCGCTGACCGCCCTCGCCCAGACCCAGCAGAACCCGCCGCCCGCGCCGCCCCCGGCGCCGCGCCCGCAAGCGGCCCCCGCGAACCCGGCGCAGGCGCACCCGCCGCCCAACCCCGTCGCGGCCGCCGCGGCTGCCGCCGCGCAGCGCCGTGCAGCGCTCGCCGCCGCCGCAGCCGCCGGCAACAACCGCAACACCGCGCTGCCCGCTGGCAGTCCCCGCAACACCGCTGGCGACCTGCATGTCGCCTCGCTCGATAACGCCCGCGCCACGGCAAACCTGGTGCAATCGCGCACCTTCCTCGGTAACCCGGGACCGCCCGGGAGCAAGGAGACGCGCACCGCCAGCGGCAACATCGTGCGCACCGCCGCCGACGGCTCGGTCATCGACGTGCGCAATCCGCGCAACGGCATGACCATTCATCACGGGCTCGACGGCAGCCGGCGCATTGTGGTCGAGCAGCCCGACCACTCGCGCATCTTCGCGACCACCCGCGGCCTGCCCTACGTGCAGCACCCGTTCGTGTTCCGCGGCCGTGTACTCAACCATCGCACCTACCCGGTCGGCGGGCAGCTCGTGCACCTCTTCTATCGGCCCTATAACTTCGGCGCCACGGCGCTCGATGTCTACGCACCGACGCGCTACTACCAGCCGCAGTTCTATCAGCAGGCGAGCAGGCCCTTCCAGGCACCGATGCGCTTCAGCTGGCCGTACGCCAACAGCGGCACACCCTGGTACGGGTACTACAAGGGATACTTCACTCCGGACACGAGCTACACCACCCCGACCGCCTGGCTTGCGGACTTCGTGCTCGGGGCGAGCCTCGCCATGGCATACGCCACCGCGAAACCGAGCGCACCGCCCCCGGCCGCCGGCGCCGCGACCGTGGTCACTCCCGAGGTCAAGCAGATGGTCTCCGACGAAGTCGGGCGCCAGGTCCAGCAGGAGTCGGTCGAAGCGCAGCAGAGCGCCGCCAATCGCGACCCGCCGCCGGGCGCCGGCGGCGTGGTGCAGGAACTCAGCGACGGGCAGAGCCACGTGTTCGTGGTCGCCGCGGATCTCGACCTGGTCGATCCGACGGGCCGGCGCTGCATGATCAGCGAGGGAGACGTGGTGCAGGTGGTGTCGGCACCGCGGGCCGACACCAGCACCGCCGGTGCGGTGGTGCTGGCGAGCAAGGGCGGCGAGGAGTGCGAGCGCGCGGCGCAGGTGCAGATCGGGGTCGCGGATCTGCAGGAGATGCAGAATCACATGCGGGAGACCATCGACCTGGGGATGGCGAGCACCGATGCCGGCAAGAAGGCTGCAACCGCAACGCCGGCATTCGCCGCTGCGGCGCCGCCGCCGGATCCCAACACCGCCCACGAGATCGAGCAGCAGCAGCAGATCGCCGCGGCCGCCGATTCCTGAGGCCCGCGCCACAGCATGCCCATGCAGTCAGCTTTACCGTCATGACGAGAAACATCACACGCGCCAGTGCGATCGCGGCGCTGCTGGCGGTGAGCCTCGCCCAGTCGCAGAACCAGCAGACCACTCCGGCCACGCCGCCGCCGAAGCGCACCACTGCCACGCCTGCCCCGGCGACCGCCGCGCACCCGCAACCGCAGACGTCCGCCTCGCGCTGGCACCTGCCGTTCACTCACCCCGCCGGCAGCAGCGCCGCCGGTAACACTGCCGCCAACAACAACGCCGCCGCCAATTCCACGCCGGCGCGGCGCTTGTTGAACCTTCTCCCGGGCAACCACGCGAGTACCACTAACGCGGGGAACGGGACCAGCGCTAGCTCCACCACCTCGCGTAATCCGTTCGGCTCGCTCTTCGGTCACAAGGACACGGCGCCCGGACCGCGTGCGGGTCCGGGGCCGGCCGCGGCCGGAGCTTCCGCCAAAGGCATGCGACTCGCATCGCTCGACAACGGGCACGCCGGCTCGAGCGCGGCACAGTCGCAGACGTTCCTCGGTCACCCGGCACCGCCGGGCAGCCGCGAGATGCAGACCGCCAGCGGCAGCATCGTGCGCAAGGCCGCGGACGGCTCGGTGCTCGACGTACGCAACCCGAAGTCCGGCATGACGATCCATCACGCGCTCGACGGCAGCCGCCACATCCAGGTCGAGCAGCCGGACGGCTCGCGCATCGTGGCCCCTTCCCGCGGCGTGCCCTACGTCCAGCATCCCTATATCTTTCAGGCACGCGCCTTCGACCATCGCACCTTCTACGATCGCGGCCAGCTCACGCACCAGTTCTACCGGCCGTATAACTTCGGCGGCACCACGCTCGATGTGTATGCGCCACAGCGCTTCTATCCGGGCAGCGTCTATCAGTGGGCCACGAGCCGTTACCGCGCGCCGCTCGTGCCGTCGTGGAACTACGTGAGCACTTCCGCCCCCTGGTTCACCCATTACCGCGACTACTTCACCCCGGAGGCCTCCTACAGCAGCCCGATCGGCTGGCTCACAGACTTCGTGCTCGCCACGAGTCTGATTGCCGCTTACGACACGCACCGCCCCGCCGCCTCTGCGCCGGCGGCGCCGTCGAGCGCCGCCCCCGCGGCAGCGGTGTCTCAGGGCGCCGCGGCACCCGCGCCGACCGCGGCCATCACGCCGCAGGTGAAGGACATGGTCGCCGACGAGGTCGACCGCCAGGTGAAGCAGGAGTCGCTCGAAGCGCGCGCCAGTGCGCAGGACAAGCAGCCGCCCGAGGGCTCTGGCAGCGTCGTCGAGGAACTCAACGACCGCGAGCCGCACGTGTTCGTGGTGGCCGCGGATCTCGACCTGGTCGACCCCGGCGGACGGCGCTGCATGATCAGCGAGGGCGACGTCGTGCAGGTGATTTCAGCGGCCAACCGCGAAACCAGCACGGCACAGGCGGTGGTGCTGGCAAGCAAGGGCGGGATGGAGTGCGAGCGCGCCGCGCAGGTGGACATCGCGCTCAGCGACCTGCAGGAAATGCAGAACCACATGCGCGAGACCATCGATCAGGGCATGGCGGGTACCAGCGCGGGCCGCAGCGCCGCCACGGTTACCCCCGCCTATGCCGCCGCCGCGCCGCCGCCGGACGCCAACGCCGCGCACAAGATCGAGCAACAGCAGCAGCTCGCGGCCGCCGCGGAAGGCTAAAGGCGCCCGCGGACGCTCAGGCGTCCGGCCGCGAGTCGCGTCCTTCGCTAGGGTGTGACGCGATCGGCGAGGGATTCGAGTGCTGCGGCAGTCGCTGCAGTGGCGCGCTTGCCGCCGCGCTGCGCGCCTTTAGCCGCTGCACGGGCGCCGCGCGCCAGTACCTTGCGGCCGGCATTCGAAGCGCGCGCGGCACCGACCCGCACCAGGGACCTGGCGACCCGACCGGCGCTCACCACCAGACGTCCGGCGGCGACTTTCACCGTCGGGGTCGCTGCGGACCCGCGTCGGGCTCTGGCAGAGCGGGAGGCCGGGGCCGCTGCGCCGCGCCTCACACGCGAGTTGCGCGCCGTCACACGCTTGGTGGTTGCGGTCCTGCCAGCGCTCCTGCGGCGCGTCAGATGCTTGCTTCTGGTCATCGCTTTCTCCTGTTGATACTCGCCCGCGCTGCGAGGCTCCGTCGCAGCAGCTTGCGAGACTATCCTACGAGCTCAGCGTGTGCCTGGCAGTCGCCTGGAGAGACTTTGTGGCGTGGGACTCTGCCTACATCTGATGAGGTATGCTGCGGACCGCGCTCCGGGGCGAAATCACAGAAACACCATGAAGCAGCCCATCGGGCGACGGCAGTTTCTGGCCGGCAGCGGCGCCGCGATCATCGGCGGCGCGCTCGGTGGCTGCAGCGTCGGCTGGCTTGGGAAGCCGCAGCGTCCGGCGACGGCTGCCGTGCAGCTGGCACGCCTGCGCGCGACTGCCGACCGCATCACCGCGATCACCGTCTGCACCCGACCGTTCCGTGCAGAAGGTCCGCGCCTCGACGTCGAGCAGATGCTCGGCAAGTCCATCGTGCACAACTACGGACACGGCGGCAGCGGCTGGTCACTGTCGTGGGGCTCGAGCGCACTCGCCGTCGAGAAGGCACTGGCGAGCGGTGAGCGGCAGGTTGCGGTGATCGGCTGCGGCGCGCTGGGAATCACCTCGGCGCTGCTGCTGCAGCGTGCCGGCGCCCGGGTGACGATCTATGCGAAGGAGCTGCCACCGCTGGTGCGCTCCTCACTCGCCACCGGACTGTGGACCCCGGACTCACGCGTGTGCTTCGAAGCGAACGCCACCGCGGCCTTCAAGCGCACGTGGGAGGATATGGCACGGCGTTCGTTCGCCACCTACCAGAGCTTCCTCGGACTGCCGGGCGAGCCGGTCGAGTTCATCGACGAGTACTTCGTCTCCGATGGGCCTGACCTGCCACCGCGCGGCCTGCCGCCGGCGGATACGCGACCGAGATTCGCCGAGCTGCAGCGCGAGCTGCTCCCGGACCTGATACCGCGGCGCGAGATTCTCGCACCCGGCATGCACTCACTCGGTGAGCGCTATCTGCACGGCAGCCCGCTGATGATGTTCAACCTGACCGCCTACACGCGGCTGTTGATGACGGAGTTTCGCAGTAACGGTGGGCAGATCGAGATCGACGAGTTTCACCAGCCCGCGGATTTCGTGCGCGTGCGCGAGAGGACCCTCATCAACGCGACCGGCTACGGCGCGCGCGCCCTGTTCAACGATCAGTCGGTGATACCGGTACGCGGACAGCTCGCGCGCGTGATCCCGCAGCCCCAGGTCGACTACGGCCTGATCTACCGGGGCGCAGCGTTCGTACCGCGCCGCGACGGTCACGTGTTCCAGGTGATCGGCGCGGACGATTACTACGGCTTCAACGACACCAGCACAACGCCCGACCGCGCGGAAGCGGAGTTCGCGGTCAACACCATCGCCGCACTGTTCAGGACCTGACACCTCGCCCGCGCAGGGCGGGCGCTGGTTGAACCCTTCCAGTCGGGGCTGCACTCGAAGTGCAAGGCTCATCGCTGTTCGCTCGGGAAGATCTCCGCGCGCGGCGGTCTCTTCGAGCACATGCGTGACGCGCCCGAATTCGGCGCGTGGAAAGACAGGTAGCCTCGGCGCCACCTGCGCGCCGCCGGCACCGCCGGGCTCGCCTCGAGCGTCGGAAAACTTTACACGCAAGGATTGCGAGTGTCCCCAACACATCGCTTGCCGGGCGCTATGAATTAACGCCTCGGCGCTTGTGCCGAACGTGGCAAAATGAGCCGAGCAACGACATGAGCCGATCTGCCGCGTGGTGTGTCTGTGCGCGCAGTCCGGATCCAGGGGAATCAGCATGAATCGTTCTACACTCCTGGCGACCACAGCGACGCTGCTCGCGGCAGCGTTATGCGCCCTGCCCGCCCAGGCTGCGACCGTCACCTACATCACCGATTTCACCAAGACCAACGACATTCAGACCGGTCTCATCAGCACGTTTCCGACCGGAATCTTTACGCCCTCCAACTCCTTCGGCACGTCGTTCGATATCACCTCCTCAGGCACGAGCTGCGGTATCGCCGGCCTGCCCGGAGCGGGTGCCTGCAACTACTACGACGGCTTTGGTTTCACCGCCGGGAAGAGCCTGACGGTGCCGGTAGGTGTGGCCAACGTGACGAGCTTCTACACGCTGATGAACGCGTATTGGGGTTCCATGAACACCGGGATAGTGGCGACGGTCGAGTTCGTCGGCAGCGGCGGTGCCACGGAGACGTTCAATCTGTACGGGGGATCGAACATTCGCGATTTCTTCCTGAGCAATCCCGTGACGAACAACACGATCAACGGCACCACCACGCAAAACGCCTTCGCCTGCAGCGACCCGTCCACCTGCCTCGGCGCCGGCGCGACCGGCAACGTCACCACTGGCCGCGCGGGCAATTACGGGGTCGATGAGCAACAGTTCGTGCTCAATTCCAGTTTCGCCGGCCAGACTCTCGTTGATTTGGTCATTACCAACGAGTGCGGCTGCATCAGCCCGATCCTGCTCGGCGCCACTGCCGTCTCGAGCCCGGTCACCACCGGGGTGCCAGAGCCGGCAACGCTCGCCCTGATGGGACTGGGCCTGGCGGGCATCGCCTGCACGCGGCGCAGACGCGCGGCCTGAGCGTTATCGCCCGCGGCTGCCGGGCACAGGGTCGCGTGAGCGCGAACTCCCCGGCCGCGGGCCCGGGAGGGGTGACTTCAGGACATTGCCCCGGCGCTCTGATGCATGTCCGGCGGCAGCGGGATGAATTCCCTGTTGTCGGCATCCGGTAGTTTCATGCGGCCCGCGCGCCAGTCCGCCTTGGCCTGCTCGATGCGCTCCTTCGAGGACGAGACGAAGTTCCACTCGATGAAGCGCGGCCCGACCGGCTCACCGCCGAGCAGCATCAGCACGCTGTCGGCCTGTGCCTGCAGCACCGCCGGAGCGCTCGCCTCGAACACAATCATCTGCCCTGGCGCGACGCGCTGGCCGTTCGCCGTCGCGGCTCCGGACACGAGGTAGGCCGCCCGCTCCAGGTACTCGTGGGGCAGCGCCAGCCGCGCCTCGACCGGCAGGGCGACGTGCGCGTAGAACAGCGGCGAATGGATTCTGACCGCGGACCGCAGGCCGAACGCCTCGCCGGCCAGCAGCTGCAACCACACGCGGCCATCACGCTGCAGCGGCAGCTCCTCAGCTGCGTGGTGGGCGAAAAGCGGCGCTGTCTCCTCCGCCTCGTTCGGCAGGGCCACCCACGCCTGGATCGCGTGTATCGGCGCTCCCTGGCGCCGTGCCTGCTCGAAGCGCTCGGAGTGCGTGATCCCGCTGCCCGCGATCATCCAGTTCACCTCCCCGGGGCGAATGACCTGTTCGACGGCGGTCGAGTCGCGGTGCACGATCTCGCCCGCGAACAGGTAGGTCACCGTCGACAGCCCGATGTGCGGGTGCGGGCGGACGTCCGCCTCGCGCGACAGACCCTTGGGAAGATCCACCGGGCCGAGATGGTCGAAGAAGATGAACGGCCCCACCATGTGCCGCTGTGGGTGCGGCAGGACGCGGCCCACCTCGAAGCTGCCGATGTTGCGCCGCCGTTGCTCGATCAGCATCGCACTCATGAGTCGACCGTCCCTTCGGGGGTTCCCCGTTGCAGCACGTCGGGCAACGCCTGCCCCTGCCCGGTGAAGGCCAGCGATACCGAGTTCAGGCAATGGCGCTCGCCGCTCGGCGGCGGTCCATCCGGAAACACGTGACCCAGATGACTGCCGCAGCGCGCGCAGACCTCTTCCACGCGGATCATTCCATAGCTGCTATCGCGCACGCGCCGGATATGCGCTTCATCGTAGGGCGCGAAGAAACTCGGCCAACCCGTGCCCGAATCGAACTTGGCGCTCGAGCGAAACAGCGGCAGGCCGCAAAAGCGGCAGGTGTAAATGCCCTCCTTGTGATTGTCGAGGAACACGCCGCAGAACGCCGCTTCGGTACCGTGCTCGAGCAGCACGCGTCGCTCGTCCGGGCTGAGAGCGGCCGTGATCTGCGTACGCTGCGCAGCGGTCGGCGGCCGCAGGTCAAAACGAGTCATCGCGCTTCCTCCCGCACCTGACGCCAGCTGTAGCGAGGCTTGATCGAAGTCTCTGCAGGCTACATCGAGGACAAATCTTATGCGCACCGCGCGCAATCAGGAATATGCTTTTCTGCAGCAGCAAGGCAGGTGCGCCGGACGAGTCGTACACAATGGCGGGGACATGCGTCTGGCGTCTGAGCCTGCTACTGCTGTGCGCCCCGCTCGCGGCGCTCGCCCAGGATGAAGCCGCCAGCTGGTACGTGAGTCCCTCCCTTGGCGGTATCACGCCCGACAAGCCCTGGGGCGGGAACGGTAGTGCCGCTCTCTATGGACTCGATATCGGCACCAGCTTCTCTCCCGACTGGAGCGCCGAGCTCGATCTGAATGACGCACGCCTCACTGACCGGGTGGGCGCGGGACACAGCAGTCTCAGCGCAGGCGCGCTCGAGCTGTTGCGAGTCTTCAACGGCGGGCGAGGCTTCGCGCCCTACCTGTCGATCGGCGCCGGTGTGACACACGCCGCGCCGCCGCCAGGAATCGGGCTCGAGAACCGGACGGAGTTCATGGCGCAACCGGGGCTCGGCGCCATCATCAAGGTGTGGCAGAGCCCCCGCGGTGCAGGCAGTGTCGCGCTGCGCCCCGACATCAAGGCGCGTTGGACTCACGGCTGGGCTCATGCGCCCGGCAATCCGGTCGATGTTCTCTATACGCTCGGGTTGACCTTCTCGTTTGGACATTAGCGAGCCAGGTACCTTCTATAAATAGGGTGAAATCAACCAGCACAGGCTGTTGCGGATGCGTGCCGGCAGCGTAGCCCGGGCAACGTCCTCAGGCGTCAGCGCCGCGGCGCGCCCCTGCAGATCCGCCATGAACTGCGCGAGTTGTGAACACAGCGCGGCGTCGAAGACTTCCACCGCGATCTCGAAGTTCAACCGCAGGCTGCGGGTATCGACATTCACCGAGCCGATGTGTGCATATTGCCCATCGACCACAAACAGCTTGGCGTGCGAGAACGGCGGCTCCTGAAAGTGCACACACACCCCGCGCGCGACCAGCGCCGGCAGCCAATGCAGCGTCGCCCAGTCCATGTACTGCAGGTTGCTGCGACGCGGCAGAATCAATGAGACGGTGACGCCGCGCAGGGCCGCCGCCTCGAGGGCCACCACCAGCTCCGGGGGCGGAATGAAGTACGGCGTCATGATCTGCACATGCCGCTGTGCCGTGGCGAGTGCCCCCACCAGCACCAGCAACAGCTTGTCCACGTCCTCGTCCGGTCCACCGGTGATGACACGGCACAGGCACGATCCCGCTGCAGGCACCGCCGCTGGCACGCCAAGCCGCTCGCCGGTCACGAATTCCCAGTCAACGGCAAACGTGTCGGCGAGCTGCGCGACGATCGGACCGTGCAGGCAGAAATGAATGTCGGACATGCGCCGGCCAGTCGCACCACCGACCTCGCGGCCGCCGAGATTCATGCCGCCGATGAATGACTCCTCGCCGTCGACCACGAGGATCTTGCGGTGATTGCGGCAGTTCAGCGAAAGACTGGGGGGAATGAGGCGCGGCGGCAGGAAACGCGCGGCCACCACCCCCGCCCTGCGCAGCAGCGGCACGACGTGCGGCCAGTCGTACCACTCGCCAATCCCATCGACCAGCACCCGCACGCTGACGCCCCTGCGGACCGCCGCGCCGAGGGCGTTCACGAATTCCCGACCGACCGTATCGCTCTGGAAGATATAGGTCGCGAGCCAGACCGACTCGCGCGCGCCGGCAATCGCCTGCAGCATCCGGGGAAAGGCGAGCTCGCCGTTGTGTAGAGGCTCAACGCTGTTGCCGGGCTCGAGCGACCGGTGCGTCAGGGCATCGCCGAGTCGTGCCTGCGGCGCCAGCGGGTTCGAATCCTCCAGTACCGCCGCCCGAAACGCGCGCTGTTCCAAGCCCGCGGCGCCCGGCTGGCGGCGCCGGCGAACGCGATTGATGCCGAACAGCCAGTACAGCAGCGGACCGCCGTAGGGAAACAGGCACGCCACGCCTATCCAGCCGATGGCACTGCGCGGGTCGGACTTGGTGAGCAATGCATGCAGCGCAGCCGCCACCGAGGTGAGCGCGTAGCCGAGCGCAAAGAGCCCCCCGGGTGGCATGTCAGGGGTGAGCGGGCTGGCGGGTCATCGTGGTCAGATTGTAGGTCAATGCGACGGCCACACGGGGCAGCACGCAACGATTGCGCCACGTGCAGCGAACCTCAGGCCGTGCACGGGCCAATTTCGGGTTGACCGACAGGGCACGGCGGCGCGACGATCAAAGAACCCGAGCCCCCAAGACAGCTAGCCGCGGACTGAAGCGGTGCAGCATCGAATCTAAGGAGACCCATATGAGTGACACCAAGAGCACGTTCATCACCGACGTGAAGACACTGCGGGAGCGTGCCAGGCAACATCTCGGCCGTGGCGCGGTGACCTCGACCTATGCGGGCGACGTCAACAAGACCATCGAGATCCTGCAGAACGTTCTCGCGACGGAGATCGTGTGCGTGCTGCGCTATACCATGCACTCGATCGCCGCTGCGGGCATCTCGAGCGAGGGCGTCAAAGCCGAGTTTGCGCAGCACGCCAAGGAGGAGCAGGAGCACATGACCGCGGTCGCCGAGCGGATCAACCAGCTCGGTGGCAGGCCCAATTTCAGCCCGGAGGGACTGGCGACCCGCTCGGCTTCTCAGTATGTCGAGGGAGAGAATCTCGTCGACATGATCAAGGAGAATCTGATCGCCGAGCGCATAGCGATCGACCACTATCGCGAGCTGGTGCGCTACTTCGGTGACAATGACCCGGGGACGCGCGTCATGCTGGAAGGCATACTGGTCGTGGAAGAAGAGCACGCGAACGACATGCACGACCTGCTCGTGAACCACGAGGGCCGTCCGATGCTCGAGCGTTGAGAGCGTACGGGGAGCCCCCCGCCGCGAGGGCTGTCAGCCTGGCGGGGGAACCGCCAGGCTGACCGTTCGATCAGTTACTTCGCCGCAGTCTCCGGCTCATGCTTCTTTTCTGCCGGTGGCTTGGCCGCTTTCGCGGCTTTCGCCTTGGGCGGCGGCTTGCCGTTGTTGCCGTTGGCTGCCTGCCCATGCGGGGCGCCCTGCGCCGTGTGCGTCCCGTTCGGCTGACCGGCCGCGAGCGGCGCATTGGCTTTGTTGCCGTGCGCCGCCGGGGGTGCGCCCGGACGTGCCGGTAGCGGTTCCGCACCACGCGCGCCGACGATCCCTGGCGCATTGAAAGCCCCCGGCTTCGGTGTGGCCGCGATGGCCGGATGGCCGCCGTTAGCCTTGGCGAACAGTGCGGGATTCTGGCCCGCCTGCTGCACGTGCTGACGCTGCAGCGGCGTGGGAGGTGTGTGCGGCTCCTGCGCAGCCATTCGCTCCTGAGCCGTCGGTGCGGCAACGATACCGCCGGCTCCACCGTTGAAGCTGACCCTGTTGACGACCGTGACATTGTTGACGACGGTCTCGTTGTAGGTGTTGTGCACCACGCTCACGTTGATGTTGGCGACGGCCTGATTGTAGGCAAACGCGCCACCAACCCAGCGGCCACCGGCGAAACCGACGCCGGTATATCCGAAGCCATAGTTGACTCCGCCGTAGAAACCGATGTGCGGACCCCAGTAACCGGCATGGAACGCGTACACGCCACCGACGAAGCCCCAATAGCCGGGAGTCCAGAGCACTCCGACGCGCGGCGGCTGCACCCAGGTGCCCGGCACCCAGTAATAGCCGGCAGGTGCCCAGGCCCAGTAGCCCGGCGTCCACAGGTAGCCTTCCACGGGACAGGGCGGCTGCGGATACTCCGGAAGCGCCGGCGGCGCCTCGGTGGCTTGCGCTTCATCGGCAGGCGCATCGTAGGTTGGCGCCGGCGGAGGGGGCGGGGGCGGCGGCGGCGCCGCATAAACGCGCGGCGGTGGCGGCGCGGCGACAATACAGCCTGCGAGCAGCGCGCCGGTGGCCAATGCCAGCATGATGCCGCGAACCGGCGCAGCAGCGAATAGCGATGGTTTCAGTGAAGTCGACATGTGCTCCGCCCTTATAGATGTTCGTGGCGCAGCCTACGTAGCGGTACGCTGCTCATGACACACACAACGTCACACTTTGAGAACCGCCTACAAGGTTAAGTGGATGTAATCAGCGCCGGGCCGTCCGCACGGCAGGCATCGCTCCCTGCTCTGTCGCGCCGCGGCGACAACGCAGCTCTGCTAAGGCCAAACGCGGGTTGGCGACGGATCGTCGATGTTGGTCAAGGCGCCACGTGCGGCGTGAACCGCAGGTCCTGATAGTCCCAGCTGAAATCCACCAGCGGCGACACCGCCTTCATGGTGATGTGATCGATCTTGCCGTCCGCGTCGAGGTTGAAGGTCACGTACGCCGGCTCGATCGCCCGGTCATCGAAGCGCGTGACGAAAGTGTCGTACTGCCAGTGCTCGAGGGTCGCCGTCATGCGCGGCGTGGACTTGAAGTCGATCCTGAGTGTGCCGTCGGCGGCCGTGATCTCGATGTTGCCGTACCAGGGATCGGAGAAGATCCCGGCATAACCACTGACCGCAAGTGAGGGGCCGACGGGCGCCGGTTTGGAGGTCTGGGACTTTAGTTCGGCCAGCGCCTCCTGGATACGGCGCTGCTTCTCCGCGCGGAACCTTGCCACCCAGTCGACGTGCGGCCGCCCGAGATAATGATCGAGCAGTTCGTACATGAGTCCGCGGATGATCTCGCCGTCCTCGCTGTTGATCTCGATCGAGAACCCGACGTGCTTCTCCGGGATGAGCACTACCGCGGTGAGAAAGCCGAACACCGCGCCGCCGTGCCAGATGATCTTCGCTCCGCCGTAGTCGCGGACGTCCCAGCCGAGCGCGTAAGCATCGAACATGGGCTCGGTGGCCTTGAGCGGCGCGGGCACCTCGTGCACGGGCTGCAGCACCACCGGCTTCCACATCTGCTCGTGCGCCGCCGCGGAGAACAGTCGCCCGGAGCCCTCGGGCAGCCGCCCGCCGTCGAGCTGGATCTCGAGCCAGCGCGCCATGTCGTTGGCGCTCACCGTGAGCCCGCCCGCCGGGGCGCCGTTGCGGCCGAGCTCGTCGCGCTCATCGAGCAGCACCTGCGTGCCGACCCCGCGCATGCCCCCGTCGAGACGCGCGTGCGGGTAGGCGCGATCGGGGTTGGCGAAGCGCTCGGGCTCGTCGGTCGTCGAGTGCAGCATGCCGGCGGGCTTCAGCACATGCCCGGCGACGAACTTCTCCCAGGTCTCCCCCGTCACCGCCTCGATGAGCTGGCCCGCCACCATGTAGAGCACGTTGTCGTAGGCGAAGCCGCTCCTGAAGCTCGTGTGGGGCTGCAGGTAGCGAAGCCGCCGCACCGATTCTGCGCGACTGAGGTTGGTGCGCGGCACGAACAGCAGATCGCCCTCGCCCAGACCCAGGCCGCTGCGATGCACGAGCAGGTCGCGGATCGTCATTTCGCGCGTGACCCAGGGGTCGTACATCTGGAACCCCGGCAGGTGATCGATCACGCGATCGTCCCAGCCGATCCTGCCTTCATCGACCAGGATCCCGAGAGCGGCCACCGTGAAGGCCTTGCCGGTCGAGCCCGTGGGGAAAATGGTGTCGGCATCTACCGGCTCGCTGCCGCCGATCGCCCGCACGCCGAACCCCCTGGCGAAGGTCACGCGGTCGTTCTCGACGATCGCAATCGCCATGCCCGGCACGCCGATCTCGCTGCGCACCGCCGCGACGCGACGCTCGAAGTCCTGCGGCGGTGCCGCAAGCGCAACTGCGGCCACGGTACTTGCGGCCGCCGCAGCGGCCATGACGCCCATCTTCATCATGCGATTGCCTCCCGCGCCGCCTTGCCACTCACCAGCCGCGAGATGCCGACGGTGAAAAGCGGCAGCACGTAAACCAGCAGAAACACCACCGCCAGCAGCCGATAGCCGCGGGCGATGAGCGTCACGAGCCCGAAGTGCTCGGCGAGCAGCATGCACATGGCGAGCGTGACCAGCGCGATCGTGAGACGGGCCCGGCGCGTGAGCTGCGCCCCGCGCCGGCGGTGCCAGGCATTGTCGATGCGCTCGTTGAGGGCGTGCACCGCGCCGGTGCCGCTCTCGAGCAACGCCGCGAAGATCATGAACTGAAAGAGGTAGCGGAACACGGGCAGATCGAGCCGCTGCAGCAGGAAGTCCGAGGGCAGCGTCGCAGCGCCGATCTCGGGGTAGTAAGCCATCATGCAGGCGAAGAACATCACCGCCGGCAGCATCGCCAGCGGTCCCGCGATAATGCCGGCCACCACCGCGTCGCGCGCGCTCGTCAGGTGCCGGAGCACCGGCAGGATCACGATCGCCCCGACAATGTTGTAGCTCGCATAGGTGACCCCTCCCGTCACCCAGCCATGCATGGAGACGTGTGCGGCGAACCCCTGCGCGATCCGACCGCCGAAGCGCGTGAGTGTGAGCAGCAGGAAGAGCACGTAGACGCCGTAGAGGAGAAATGACACGTAGGTAAAGAGGCGCTCGACCGACGGCGTGCCGTAGGCGCTCACGAGCGCGATCGCGCCCATGAGCGCCAGCGTGCCGACCAGCGTCGGGAGCCCGAGCGTCGCCGCGCCGATCGCGCCCGCCGCGGCGCCGAACACCGCGAGGATCAGCACGACGAACAGCACATACGCCACCTCGAACGCCACCCAGCCGGGTCCGAGCAGTGCGCGTACAAACGTCAGGTAGTCGCGCGCGCGGCTCGCGCGCGCGAACAGGAACGTCGCGACGCACACCGCGCTCCAGATCACGGTCGCGAGCGCCATCGCGGCCATCCCGCCCCACGGCCCGCTCGGCAGGAAGAACTCCGCGAGCTCGCGCCCGGTCGCATAACCGCCACCGATAACCACCGCCTTGAAGCCAAGTCCGGGCAGCAGCAAACGTTGAAAGCGCGACGGCATCACTCCGCCCGGACGGCCAGCACGTCGGCCGCTCCCTTCAAGCGGCGCGCCCCGAACCGCCCCACACCGCCTCGTCGCACCAGATGTGGCCGTCGGTGTACCGCACGGCGTGCTGGCGGTCGTGCTTGAGGAATGTAGGTCCGTCGAGATCGACCACGTCGCACAGCTGCCCGAGCACGAAGGCCGGCGCCATCGCCAGACTCGTCCCCATCATGTTGCCCACCATCACCTTGAGCCCGAGACGGCGCGCCTGGTGCGCCATTGCAAGTCCCTCGGTGAGCCCGCCGCATTTGTCGAGCTTGATGTTGACGACGTCGAAGCGGCCGACGAGGCTGGGCACGTCGCTCAGGCTGAGTGCGCTCTCGTCGGCGGCGATTGGGATCGGTGAGTCGATTTCCTCGAGCCCGGCCTCGCGGCCGCGCGCCACGGGCTGCTCGATGAGCTCAACGCCCGCCTCGCACAGCATGCGGATGAGTCGCGGCAGCGCCTCGACCGCGTACCCCTGGTTGGCGTCCACCCCGATCCAGACCTCGGGGCGCGCCGCGCGCACCGCAGCCACCCGCGCTGCGTCGAGCTCGAAGTCCCCGGTCAGCTTCACTTTGAGCGCGCGCGCCTCGGCGTAACGGCGGG